>Ga0154317_1041_pt1 | contig 9694 bp, 10 predicted proteins | sample RifGroA2_FD_105611 | JGI IMG/M metagenome (GOLD analysis project Ga0154317, IMG submission 105611) | Candidatus Rokubacteria bacterium GWA2_70_23 | reverse complement strand
ACGGGGCTCCCGGTGATCTCGGTGCCCTGCGGCTTCACGAAGTCCGGGCTCCCGGTGGGACTGCAGATCGTCGGGAGGCGCCGGCAGGAAGCGATGGTGCTCCGCGCCGCCGCCGCCTTCGAGGCCGCGGCGCCCTGGGCGGACACGATCCCGCCGGCGGTGCCCGCCCGCGCCTGACCTCGCCGATCCCGCTCCGCGGCGCCGCGCATCCCGATGCGTGGCCGATGCTCGCCAGGCTGCCGCCGCGGGGCCTGTATCGTGTCTTGCACTCTTGACCCGGAGGCGGGGGGCGCGGTACACGGGCTATAATGCCCGCAACGAGGAGGCCGCCATGCAGCCCGGGCTCAAGACCAGGCTCGACTACGACGATTACGCCGCTATCCCCGCCGACGGCCGGCGCTGGGAATTGCTCGACGGGGAGCCCCACGTGAGCCCCGCTCCGAGCCCCCTTCACCAGCGGCTGGTCGGCTCGCTCTTCGTCGCGTTTCGAGAGCACTTCCGCCGCCCGGCAGAGGTGTTCGTCTCCCCCATCGACGTCATCCTCACCCCTCACGACGTGCTCCAGCCCGACCTCGTCGTGGTCGCCGACCCCGCCCAGGTCTCCGCCCGCGGCATCGAGGGGCCGCCGCTCCTCGTCGTCGAGGTGCTCTCCCCGACCACCGCCGCCTACGACCGCACCATGAAGGCCCGCCGCTTCGCCGCCCTCGGCGTCCCGCACCTCTGGCTCGTGGACCCCGACGCCCGCCGCATCGAGTGCCACCGCCGCGAGGGTGCCGATTACCGGCTCGTCGTGTCGACCGACGCGCCCGATACGCTCGCGCATCCCGACTTCCCCACCCTGGCGATCCCGCTCGCGCCCCTCTGGGAGTAGGCGGGGGCGGAACCTGCCTCAATGGTTGCCTGTCCGCAGGGCCAAATGATGGCGCCGCAGAGATCGTGCCGGGCCTGCTCCCAAGCCCGACCCTCCATTTCGCCGCGAGCGGCTTCGCGCGGCGCCGGTCAGCGCGCTCGGGCGAGGCGCCGGAGCGCTGCCCCGCTGAGCCGGGTGAGGATCCAGTCGCGGCGGAGCCGGGCGCCGAGGCGCTCGTAGAAACCGATGGCGGGCGTGTTCCAGTCGAGCACCGCCCACTCCATCCGGCCGCACCCGCGGCGCACCGCGATCCGCGCCAGCGCCGCCAGCAGCGCCTTGCCTCCGCCGGTGCCGCGCTCCGCCGGCACCACGAAGAGGTCCTCCAGGTAGAGCGTCGGGCGCGCCAGGAAGGTCGAGTAGGTGAAGAAGTAGAGCGCGAAGCCGACGGGCGTGCGGCCGCTCCGGCAGATGAGCGTCTCGAAGTAGGGGCGGCGCCCGAAACCGTGGCGGCGCACCCGAGCCGCCGTCGCCTCCACTTCGTGGGCCAGCCGCTCGTACTCGGCAAGCCCGCGGATGAGTGCCAGGATCGCCGGCACGTCCCGCGCCGTCCCGCGGCGGATGGTGAGGGCAGGGGCGCGCCCGGCGACACCCCGCCGTGTCGCGGCAGGGCGGCGCGCGCGGGTCTTCCCCGGCCTCACGCCCCCGCCACCGCCAGGAGCATCTCCGTGTAGGCGCGCGCCCCCGCGACGATGTTCTCCAGCGAGAGGCGCTCGTCGTTGCCGTGGATCCGCCGGATCTCCACCTCGTCCAGGACGAAGGGGCCGAAGCCGTAACCGTGCAGCCCGCAGTTCCGGAACACCCAGTTATCGGTGAAGCCCACCAGGATCTCCGGTACCACGACGACGCCCGGCGCCCGCCCGCGGAGCGCATCGGCCAGGTGCTTGTAGAGCTCCGTATCCGGCGGCGAGAGGTTCGGCTGCTTGGGCGGCGAGGTGATCTCGACCTCGACCTGGTCGTCCGCCACGGCTCTCCGTACCCAGTCCGTGATCTCCTCGGGACCCTCCCCCGCCAGCATCCGGCAGTCGATCTCCGCCACCGCCTCGGGCGGGATGACGTTGCGCTTCTCGCTGCCCTTGAGCATGGTCACGGCGAACGTGGTGCGAACCATGGCCGCGTGGTGCGGACTCCCGAAGAAGCGGGCGCGGAATGCAGGATCCTGCAGGGAGCGCTCGAGGCTGTCCAGGCCCTTGCCCTGGTCTCCGGGCAGGACGGAGGCGAGCCGCGCGAAGTACTCCTGCGTCTCGGGGAGGATGCGCGGCGGCCGGTCGGCCGCGAGCAGTCGCCCGAGCGCGCGGATCAGCCGGTGCGGCGCGGTGTCCGGCCACGGCATCGAGCCATGTCCCGGGGCGCTCCGCGCGGTGAGCCGGAGCGGCAGCCCTGTCTTCTCCGAGATGACGATGGTGCCCAGCGGCGCCGTCGTGCCGGGGCGCGTGGCGATGAAGCCCAGCTCCGAGAGCGAGTACTCCGCCCCCGCGATCCACTCGCGACGCTCGTCGGCGACCCACTGGGCGCCGAAGCGGCTCCCGGCCTCCTCATCGGCCGTGGCGAGGAAGATCAGATCTCGCTTGAGCGGGACGCGCGCCCGCGTAAGGGCGAGCACCGCCGCGAGCTGCAGGATGCCGGTGGACTTCATGTCGAGCGCGCCGCGACCGTAGAGATAGCCGTCCTGGATGACGCCCCCGAACGGATCCACCGTCCAGTAGCGGCGGTCGGCATACACCACGTCGATGTGATGGTGGAGGACGATGCCCGGCAGCGAGCCGTCGCCGCGAAGGCGCGCCACGAGGTTGCCGCGGCCGGGCGCGGAGTCCGCTGCCTCGCATGTGATGCCGTCGGCCTCGAGCACCCCGGCGAGGAACCGCGCGCCGTCGGTCTCGTTTCCCGGCGGGTTGGTGGTATCGACCATCAGGTAGCGGCGCAGGAGGTCGATGGCCTCATCGCCGAGGCTCTTCCAGTCCATCATGAGCGACTCCTCTTGTTCTGTGGGCTTTCGGGGCGCCTGGCCCAGGAGGACATCGAGGGCGGCAGGGCGCAGGCGGCGCGCAGCACGGCGGTCATCCTAGCAGACGTCCCGGACCCTGTCGACGCCGCGGCCATCTCGCACGGGAGCGCGGGGCGTGGCCCAGCGGGGGTCACGGAGTCAGATGCCGGCGAAGAAAGGCCATCGCCTGCCGCTCCGCCCACGAGGTCCGTCCCGTCCGGCCTTCGAGGAAGCCCGCATGCCCGCCCTCGGCGACGAAGGCGGCCTCGAGCCACGGGGAGGCGGCCAGCGCCGCGGTGGGAAGCGAGGCGGCGGGGATGAAGGGATCGTTCACCGCGTTGATCAGGAGACACGGGCGGCGGATCTTCGGCAGGTACGGCCCGCTGCTCGAGCGCGTCCAGTAGTCGCGCTCGTCGGCGAAGCCGCCGAGTGGCGCCGTGACGTGCCGGTCGTACTCGGCGAAGGTGCGGGCGCGCAGCGCCGCGGCCAGGTTGACGAGGCCGTCGTACATGTGGGCCTTGGCGCGGACCTTGGCCTTCATGCTGCGGAGGAACTGCGCCGTGTAGAGCAGGCGGCCGGGCTGCCGGTCGAGCACGCGAGCGCAACCCTCGAGATCGAACGGCGTGGAGACGGCCACAGCCGCCGCCACCGGCGCGGCCTCCCGCCGCTCGCCGAGCCACTTCAGCGCCACGTTGCCGCCGAGAGAGACGCCGACCAGGCCCAGCCGGAGCCCCGGCTCGGCGTCCACCAGGCGCGCGACCACCCACCCGAGATCGGAGGTCTCGCCGGAGTGGTAGAGGCGCGGCAGCCGGTTCAGCTCACCGCTGCAAGAGCGGAAGTTGACCACCGCGCCCCGCCAGCCCAGCGCCGCGATCTCGGCGAGGAGCCCCGAGGCGTAGTGAGAGAGGGACGATCCCTCGAGGCCGTGGAGGATGAGGACGAGCGGGCCGCTGCCACCCACGAGCCAGTCGAGGTCGAGGAAGTCGCCGTCCGGCGTCTCCCACCGCTCCCGCCTCACCCGAGGGCGGCGCGGCCGGCGGAACAGCGGCCCCCAGAGCGTCTGGAGATGACGGCCGCGGTACCACCAGGGCGGCCGGTACTCCGCCGCGTCACCCACGTCCGCCGCGAGGGGGCCGGGCTAGTCCTGCCCCTGCAGGATCAGCTTCACGACCTCGGGCACGATCTCCCGCGCCCGCTGGTCGAGCTGGGCCTCCGTGAGGTTGGCGATGGGATGGGGCATCGAGAGGAACCGGTACTCCGGCACGCCCCAGGACCGGGCCATGGCGCGGCCCGTGCCCTCGAAGACGTCCGTCACGATGGACGCCGCGGGGACGCCGGCCTTCTCGAACAGGATTCCGTCGAGCACACTGCCCGACGAGCAGGACCCTCAGTCGCCGATGCCGGCCACCACCACGTCCACGCCCCGCTTGGCCTCGTCGATGATCTCGTCGTGAGCGGGGACGCTCGAGTTGTGCTTGCGCCACATGCGCGCCTCGACGGCGCCGTACTCCTGGACCAGAATCCCGCCGATCTTCTGGAGCAGGCGGTCCGAGTTGAACTTCGTGTTCTCGATGAGGCCGACCCGCTTGCCCTTGAGGGAATCGGGGCGCGCCACGTAGGTGAGCGGCTGCTGCCTGGGTTCGACGGTCGGGTCGAGGATCTCGAAGCCTGCCATCATGCCCTCCTGTCCTTGATGAGTGTGGTCACGGCCTCGGAGGCCTTGCGGCTCGCCCAGCCGGGGATGTAGGCGGAGAACGCGCCGGCGCGGCCACCGGCGGCCACCACCAGGATGTCCTCGGGGCTCGAGACGAGCGGTCGCGTCGTGGTCTCGTCCGCGGCCGCGACGGGCCCCGCCAGCCGCTCGGTTCGCTTGAGATGCGCCACGGTGTTCTGCGTGTGCTCGAAGACATGCGTCCGGATGTCGGCCTTGGTCCACCCGTCGGCCGCGATCGTGCGCATGTGCTCGCCGGCCAGGACGAGCGCGTACTGCGGCTGGCCCACCACGTTGCCCGAGATGCGCATGTCATCGCAGAGCGTGGTGAAGAGACCCGCCGCGGTGTTCGACAGCTGGTTGTAGAACTGGTGCGGGGCCTCGGCGGCCATGACGGTCACCGTGCTCTGCTCGGCCCGGAAGCCGCGCTCGACATGCAGCGGCGTCCAGGGGCTGTCCTGCTCGTTCTCGGCGATGACGTAGGTGAACTTGCCCGGGTGCCCGAGCGTGCCGCGATCGAGCTGGCCCGGGATCGAGCCGATCACATTTCGCATCACCAGGCGCACGGCGCGGCCGACGGTGGCGTTGGCGCGCCAGCCCGGACCGAAGAGGTTGTCGCCCGAGTTGAAGTCGAGCGCCCGGGCGATGGGGCCGTTGACGATCATGAGCACCGCGGCGCCGGCGGTGGACGTCCCCGGGCCGTGATAGGCCCAGCGCGGGTCTCCGATACCCTCGATGGCCGCGACCACCACCGGCATGTAGTCGGGGCGGCAGCCTGCCATGACGGCGTTGATCGCGACCTTCTCCGCCGTCACCGCCACCTGCCGGTTGGTGATGAAGGCGATCTGCTGATCGGGCGCGAGCCCGGCGGCCTCCAGCATGGCCCGGACGGCGGCTTCGGTGGGCGGCACCACGGGCAGCCCGTCGGTCCAGCCCTTCTCGAAGCACAGCTCGATGGCCTGGGCGAGGTCGGCGACGGCGTGACGCGCGGAGGAGAGTGGGGGGGTCATGGCGCGCATTATACCCCCCGGTGCAAGCCGACATCCCCGGCCGGCGCCGGCTCGATCGGCGCCGACGCACCGGACGCTTCGGTCGCCAGCCGGGCTACCGGATCGGCGGCGGCGAGGCCCACGACGCGCTCCAGCGGGCGGCCGTTGACGTGGAGCTGGAGGATGTCGGGGCGCGAGTAGTGGCCGGCGACATCGCAGCCGGCCTTGGCGGCAAGCACCGCCTCGAGCGAGCCGCGCGCGGTGATGATCGTCTCGCCCTTGGCGGGGCCGGCGATGACCTCCCCGCGCGGGTCGATGATGCAGCTGTCGCCGGTATGGTGGAAGGTGGCCAGCTCCCGGTAGCGCTCCGGCGTGTCGTCGGGCAATCGCATCCCGCCCACCATCACGACATAGGCAGCCGCCTGCGAGGCGAAGGCCCGCGAGAGGAGCAGCTGGCGCGGCCACACCGAGACGGGCGCGGGCGGCGCCGCCGCCGGCTCGCGCCCCGGCCACGCGGCCACGTGGATCTGCGTCCCCTGCGCCATCAGCGCGTAGCCGGGCAGCACCATGTTGTGTTCCCAGCAGTTGAGCCCGCTGAGCCGGCCGTACGGGCGCTCGTAGGTCCTGAGCCCGACGGCATCGCCCTCGCCCCAGATCGCGCGCTCGGCATGCGTCGGCTTGAGCTTGCGGTGGCGGCCGAGGATAACGCCGTCGCGCCCGATGAAGAGCAGCGTGCAGTACACTGTCCCCCGCGTGCGCGCGTCCAGCTCGACGACGCCGATGACGACATCGATCCCCGCGCGGCTGGCGGCGGTGCAGAGGCGATCCGTCGTGGGGCTCGGGATCTCGACGGCATTGGCCAGGTACTCCGCGGCGGCCTTCCACCAGAGGGGCCCGGCAGGAGCGAATGCGAAGAACGGATAGCCCGGGAGCCATGTCTCGCCGAAGGCCGCCAGCGTGGCGCCCTTCGCGGCCGCCTCCTCGATGAGGCGGCAGGCCTTGTCCGTCGAGGCCTCGCGATCGAAAGGGATGGGAGCCGCCTGGACGGCGGCCAGGGTAAACTCTGAGTAACGCGTCATCGCTCATCCTCCGGAATGCGGCCCTCACACGCGGGGCCGGCTGGGCCTCGGCCCACGCTATCAGCCGGGCGCCAGGCGCGCAAGCCGCGATCCAGCGTCACTCGGACCTTGACGCCAGAAGGTATGCGGGTATTCTGGCGCGCAATGCGGGGGGTAGCCGCGGGTCTGGCGGGTCGGCCGCCCGGGCGAGCGCGCGGAGGCGACAGCGAAAGGAGCAATGGTGGAGCTCTGGGAGCCCTGATGCCCCTCGTCGCGTACTTCTCCATGGAGTACGGCCTGCACGAGGAGTTCGCCTCCTACGCCGGCGGACTCGGCGTCCTCGCGGGCGACTTCATGAAATCGGCCGGCGACCTCGGCCTTCCCGTGGTCGGCATCGGGCTGCGCTGGGCCCAGGGCTACGTCACCCAGCGGATCGGGCCCCACGGCTATCCGCTGGACGAGTGGCACGAGCAGAAGGTGGACTTCCTCGTGGACACGACGGTGCGGGTCCGCGTGCGCGTCGCCGCGCGGGAGGTCGAGTGCCGCGTCTGGCGCGTGGGCCGCTATGCCATCGCCCCGCTCTTCCTCCTCGAGCCCGTGCATGCCCGGGACCGCTGGATCACGCAGCGGCTCTACGACACGCGGCCCGACTGCCGCATCGCCCAGGAGATGCTCCTGGGCATCGGCGGCGTGCGCGCGCTCGCGGCCCTCCACCTGCCCGTCGCCCTCTACCACTTCAACGAGGGGCACGCGGTGTTCGCCGGGCTCGAGCTCATCGCCTCATCCATGGAGGCCGGCGCGGACTTCCAGTCGGCCTGGCGCGCGGCCCGGGAGCGCATCGTCTTCACGACCCACACGCCCGTGCCCGCCGGGAACGAGACCCATGCGCTCGCCGATCTCAAGCGCCTCGGCGCGGGCTGCGAGCTGGTGGATGCGGAGCTGCGGGCGATCGGCGGTGAGCCCTTCAACATGACCGTGGCGGGGCTGAGGCTGTGCCGGAAGGCCAACGCGGTCGCCCAGCTCCACGGCCAGACGGCTCGCGCCATCTGGGCGCACGTGGAGGACACCGCCCCGATCGTCGCCATCACCAACGGGGTGCACGCGGGCACATGGCAGGATGCGCGCGTCCCTGCCGCGCTCGCCAGCGACGAGGATCTCCGCGCCTTGCGCCACACCCTCAAGGAGGAGCTGCTGGCGGAGGTGGACCGCCGGACGGGCGTCCGTCTCGACCGCAATGCGCTCACCCTCGGCTTCGCCCGCCGCGCGGCGACCTACAAGCGGCCGGATCTCGTGCTCCGCGATCCCGAGCGCCTGGCGCCGCTGCTCAAGGACCGTCGCCTCCAGCTCATCTTCGCCGGCAAGGCGCACCCCGCCGACCAGGAGGGCAAGGCGGTGATCGCGCTCCTGGTCGAGACCATCCGCCAGTGGCCCGAGTCCATCGCGTTCCTCGAGAACTATGACATGGCGCTCGGACGGCTCCTCACCCGCGGCTGCGACGTCTGGCTCAACACGCCGCGGCGGCCGCTGGAGGCCAGCGGCACCTCGGGGATGAAGGCGGCCATGAACGGCGTCCTCAATCTCTCGGTGCTCGATGGCTGGTGGCCGGAAGGGTGCGAGCACGGGGTCACCGGGTGGGCCATCGGCAACGGGGAGGAGGACGGCATGGGCCAGGACGCCTCCGACCTGCGCTCGCTCTTCACGACGCTGGAGGGCGAGGTGCTCCCGGCCTTCGCGGATCCGGCGCGCTGGACGCGGATGATGCGGGCGTCCATCCGCATGGGGACCGAGCGCTTCTCCTCCGACCGGATGGTCCGCGAGTACTTCGCCCGGCTCTACTCCGCGGGGTAGCTCGGCGCGGCCGTCACTCCCCGCTCGCGCGCCTCCCAGAGCGCGTGACCGCGAAGGTCGGGATCACCGCCGAGCGGGTCGAGGATCTTCATGACGGCGTCCCCATCATCGCCCGACCGGAAAGCCCGGCCTCGCGGGTGAAGCAAGCGGTCAGGAATGCGAGCGCCTGCACGCCTGCGCAGGCCACGAAGGCCGCGGGGAAACTGCCGGAAACATCGAGCACCGCGCCGAGCAGGACGGGGATCACCAGGGCGCCGACAAAGGTGAAGGTGTTGACGACGCCGGAGGCCGTGCCCACGAGATGCGGTGGGAACAGCTCGGCGACCATCACGAAAGGGGTCACCATTCCGCCCAGCACGAGCCCCGTGAGCACGGCCACCGTGATGGCCCCGCCCACTCCCGAGCCCGGGACGACGAACGCGAAGGCGAGACACACGGGCACGCTCATCCCCTGGCTGAAGAGCCACACCGCCTTTCTCCGCCTCAGGCGATCGGAGAGGAAGCCTGCGACAGGCCAGGAGATGATCGTGCCGGCAGTCATCAGCGCCGTCACCAGTCCGGCCGCGGAGCGACTGAGTCCCTCGCTGCGCACGAGAAAGGCGGGAAGCCAGGTCACGAGGCTCAGGTACGCCCCGTAGGAGAGGAGCACGGCCAGGTTGAAGGTCCAGAGCGCCGGCGTTCCGAGCACGCCCCCGAGCTGCGCGAGCGCGCCGCCCCCGCCGCCCACCGGCGCGACCGCGGAGCGGCCAGCCACGTGGCGCGGAGGGCCCTGCACCGCCCCCAGCGGGCCCGGCCGGATCACGAAGAAGATGGCCGCGAGCGCCAGGAGCACCGGGATCAGGGTGACCGAGTAACCCACGCGCCAGCCGAAGCGGTCCGCGAGAAGCGGGATGCCGAGGAGCGCTGCCGTGGCGCCGATGCCGCCCCCCGACGAGAAGATGCCGGTGACGCGCCCGCGCTCCTCCGGCGGGAACCACTCGTTGATCAGCCTGAGCCCCGGGAGCCACACCGCCGCGGCGCCGAGCCCCACGAGGCAGCGGCCGACGAGCGCCTGGGCGTAGCTCCCGCTGAGGGCAAACACTCCCACGCCGAGCAGCAGCACCGCCATGAATGCGAGCATCACGCGCCGAGCGCCGAGGCGGTCGGTCATGATGCCGATGGGCACCTGCACGGCCGTGTACGTCCAGAAATAGGCCG
>Ga0154317_1010_pt1 | contig 9797 bp, 7 predicted proteins | sample RifGroA2_FD_105611 | JGI IMG/M metagenome (GOLD analysis project Ga0154317, IMG submission 105611) | Candidatus Rokubacteria bacterium GWA2_70_23 | reverse complement strand
CCCGCCCCGCCATTTCGGGCAGATCACGTCGGCAGCGTCCTCCGCCCCAATGACCCGCACGGGCCCGGCGAGCCGGTCGCCGCGGTCGGAGGCCCCGTACAAGGGATCGGCGGCGGGAGTCACCACGCCCGGGCCGCCGGGGCGGCCCCGCTCTTGGATGGCCCGATGACCAGCGGGCCGCGGATCGGGGAGGTGCAGCCTTGGTCGGCGCCGACGCCGTGCGGCTGGGCAGGGTTCTCAAGGAATCGGGGGGCGCGCGGACTGACGCCGGCCGCGTCCGCGTCGCCCCCCCCGGCGCGAGACAGGATCAGGGCGAAGGTCGCGCCAGGCTACTTGCGATCTTTCCAGGGCGCCAGCGGATACATCACGTCGGCCGCCGCCAGATCGAAGGGGTAGATCGTCGCGTAGGCGCCCTTCTGCACCTGTTGGAGGATGGCGCGCACGCCCGTGTTCTGCCCCTTCTCGTCGAACTTGACGCCGCTCCACGGCATGATGAGCTGATCGGGCGGGATGTTCGTCGCCACCAGCGCCTTGCGGACCTCCTCGGGATTCACGCTCTTCGCGCGGTTGATGGCGTCGGCGAGCGTGATGAAGCCCGTGAAGGCGCGGGCCGGCACGTCCGAGATGTCGCGGCCGCCCGGGTTGTCCTTCAGCTTCTTGAAGGCCTCGTTGACCTGGCGGATCATGGGCTTCTTGGAAGCCATGTCCAGCGCGAACGGGGCCCGGGTGATGTGCCCCTCGACGTCCTTGCCCATCTCGGTGACGAAGGTGGGGTCGGTCCAGCCTGCGTTCTGGGCGAGGAGGAGCTTCGGGTTGTAGTCGAGGTTCTTCGCCGTCTTGACGAAGAGGATCGCGTCCGAGGTGTACGAGGTCGGGAGGAACACGTCCGGGTTGGCCGCCTTGAGCTTGCCCACCTCGGCGTCGAGGTTGGTGGTCTTGGCGCGGTAGGCCATCTTCACCGTCACCTCGTAGCCGTACTTCTTCGCCAGCTCCTCCTGCACCTTGGCCGAGTCCACGCCGAACAGCGTGTCCTCGTGCATGATGCCGAGGGTCTTGATCTTCAGCCCGCGGCGTTTCTCGAGGTCCTTCATGAAGTCGAACATGGCCACGCTGAAGTGCCCGTCATGGGGGGAGGTGCGGAAGAACCACTTGAAGCCGCGCTCGGTGAGCCCCGGCGAGGAGGACTCGGCGTTCATGTAGGGCACGCCGTAGCGCTCGGCCACCTGGCTGGCCGTGGCGGTGACGCTGGAGAAGTAGGCGCCGAAGAGCGCATGCACCTTCTCCTGTGTGATGAGGCGCTCGGCCTCGGCCTGGCCCACGTCCGGCTTGCCCTGGTGGTCCACGATGACGAGCCGGATCCTGGCGCCGCCGAGCCCCGGCAGCCCGGCCGTCTTGCCCAGCGGCAGGGTGAGCGTGGAGCCACCGGTGTTGATGATCTCGGTGGCGAGCTTGACCGCGTTCACCGAGTCGATGCCCACCTGGGCGACAGGGCCCGAGAGCGGGTAGAGGACGCCGATGACGATCTCCTTGGGCGGCTGGGCAGGCGCCTCGGACACGATCGACAGCGCGAGGAGCAGGGACGCGATGAGGGCCGTGAGCTTCGTCAGCATGGGTAGATGACCTCCTCCGGTGGATGCGTTGGCATTCGATGCGTGGGCTCGAGCCGCTTCATGGGGTGTGTGCATCGGAGTGACCTCGGTGACGGCAGCCAGAGTCTAGCACGGGGCGTGCTCTAAGGGCCAGGTGACGCGGGACGAGATCCGCCGCATGCTTCCCCTGCAGGCAGGGGCGCTGCTCGGCCCCATGACCGGGACGGGCGTGGTCACCCTGGGCCCGGTGCTGTCGGATCTCTACTGGCTCGCCGCCTTTGCCAATGCCGCCGGCGCCGGGTTCCTCATCCTCTTCCGGGGCGAGCGCGAGGCGGCGGGTGACGAGGGGGGCGTGCTCCAGCTGACGCTCACCGTGCTGTCCGCTTCCTCGGCTACGCGCTGGCGCCGCCGGCGCTCGGGCTCGTCTACGGGCAGGGCGTCGTACAGCGCCTTTGGCACGCCGAGAGGGCCGCCCCACCCGTGCTCGCCCGCCTCAGACGTGGTGGCGGAGGAAGCCCTCGATCATCGCGTTCACCTGATCGGGCACTTCCATCATGTTGAAGTGGCCGGCGCCCACCGTCCAGCCGTTGACGACGGTCGGCAGCCATTGCGACATGAGGTGCGGCGGGTTGAGCGGCGGCGTGGCGGCCAGGTGGAGCGCCGGGACCTGGCACCGGGCGGCGACGGCGGGCCCGTCGAAAGCGAGGATCCCCTTCATCGCGGCGGCCGCGACGTGGCTGGGTGCGGCCATCATGACCTTCAGCACCTCGTCCACGAGCCTCTTGTCGGAGCTCGGCATGAAGAGGTTGTTCGCGATGAACTGCCGGCGCGGCTCCTGGTTACCCGCCTCGATGGCGCTCACGATGGCCTCGACGCCGGCCTTGAGCTCGGGCGGGAAGACGAGCGGCGCCGGATCGACCATGACGATGCCGGCCGTCTTGTCGGGGTGGGCGGCGCCGAGCTGCAGGACGGTGATGCCGCCCATGCTGTGTCCGACGGCCACGACCTTGCCGAGGCCGAGCTGGCCGATCACGTGCGCGATGTCGTCGGCGTAGGCGGCGATCGGATACGGCCCCTCCGGCTTGTCGCTCGCGCCGTGGCCGCGCAGGTCGAGGGACACCACGCGGTGCCGCCGGGCGAAGTACTCCGCCTGGGGGGCGAAGAAGGACCGGTTGCAGGTCCAGCCGTGGACGAACACGAATGCGGGCCGGCCGGCCCCCCGATCCTCGTAGGCCAGCTTGATTCCGTCGCGGACGATCGTCGGCATGGTGGTGTCCCCCCTGTCACCCGCGGCGCGGGCGTGAGCCCTTCCCGCGTCGAATTCCGTAAAGCCGGGGCCGTCGACCCGGAGCGGCGACCCGCTGCACCGTCGCGCTAGGACTCCCCTCTCCTGGCCGCGCCGATCTTCCGGTCGCGATCGCTCGCCAGCCTCTCCTTGTCGCGCCGGAGATCCTCGGTCAGCCTTTCGACCTCCTCCTGGGTCCCGGCCTGGTGAAGCGCGGCCTGGTGGAGGATCTCGCGCTCGGCGACCTTCGCTCCGTAGAACTGGCGGGCCTCGGCGATGGCGGCCTTCTGCGTGTCGGTGAGTGGGCGCTCGTCGACGCCGGCCTCCTTGTCCTTCTGCCGGAGCCGCTCCATCGCCAGCTCGAACGCGCTCTTCGGGCCGTCGTCGGCCATCAGCCCGTAGTGTAGCAGAGGCGTTCTTGTCGCGTAGCCCTCCAGCCTGTCGCGGGCCCGGAGCGCCGGGTCGCGCTCGGCCGTCGGGCCATAGCCGCCGCCCCCGGGGAGCCGGATCTCCACCAGCGCATCGGGGGCCAGCGCCTGCTCGGCCTTGGGGTTGGCGGGCGGACGGCCGTTCACGAGCACCTCGCCCGGGGCGCCGGACTCGCCGCCGAAGAAGCCCTGGGCCGGGACGCGGGTGCGGTCGCAGAGGATGGAGCACACGTACGGCTCCCGGGTCCGCACGCGGAAAGCGATCACCTGGCCGAGCCCGCCGCGGTAGCGCCCGTCGCCGCCCGAGCCCTCGCGCAGCGCCTTCTTCTCGATGATGAGCGGGGACAGCGACTCGATGACCTCGACCGGCGTGCCGAGCACGCCCGACGGGAAGGCGGTGGCCGACAGCCCGTCCTTGGTGCTCCGGGCGCCCGTGCCGCCCGAGGTGAAGAAGATGTAGGTGAAGGGCGTGCCGGCCTCGTCCTTGCCCGCCACCTGGACTCCCCAGATGTTGGCGGAGCCCTCGGCCATCACGTGCTCCGGGAGCGCCTCCTTCAGGGCGCCCGCCACCACGTGGGGCAGGAGGTGGCCGATGATGTGGCGCGCGGCCACGGGCGCCGGAGGGCGGCAGTTGAGGATGCTGCCCTCGGGTGCCGTGATCCGGAGCGGACGGAACGCGCCCTCGTTGTTGGGCACGTCCGGGCTCACGACGATCTTCACCCCGTAGGTGGTGTAGGCCTCCGTGTAGTTCATCACGACGTTGATGCCGCGCCGGCTCTCGGGCGAGGAGCCTGCGTAGTCGACGTGGAGCTCGTCGCCGCGCACCTCGCAGCGCACGGCGATGGTGACGGGCTCCCCGAAGCCGTCGGAGGTGATGCTATAGGTGTAGGCCCCCGGCCTGAGGCGGGCGATGGACTCCCGCATGGCGCGCTCGGTCCTGCCGATGATCTCGTCCGCCAGCGGCTCGAGCGTGTCGAGGCCGAACTCGTCCATGAACTCCAGCAGCCGGTCGCCGCCCACGGCCCCCCCGGCGATCTGGGCGTGGAAGTCCCCCATCACGAGGTCGGGGAGGCGGGTATTGGCCTGGATGAGCGCGGCCAGCGAGCGGTTCAGGTCGCCCGCCTCGTAGAGCTTCATGATGGGGATGAAGAGCCCCTCCTCGTACACCTCGCGCGCCTCCGCGGAGAGCACATGCCCGCCGATGTCGGCCGTGTGGCAGGTGGAGGCGAAGAGCGCGACGCAGTGCCGTCCCCGGAAGACGGGGGTGGCGATGGTGACGTCGTTGAGGTGCCCGGAGGTCTTCCACGGGTCGTTGGTGATGAGGACATCGCCGGCCCGGAGCGACCCGATGGGGTGGGCCGCGAGCACGTGCTTCATGCAGAGCGCCATGGAGTTGATGTGGCCCGGCGTGCCCGTCACAGCCTGGGCGATCATGTAGCCACGGCGGTCGAAGACCCCTGCCGAGAGATCGCCGGCCTCCCGCACCACGGAGGTGAACGAGGTCCGCTGGAGCGCGGCCGCCTGCTCATTGACCACGCTGATGAGCCGGTTCCAGCAGATGTCGAGCGTGACGGGATCCATGGCGCTCACCGGCGAGCCGCCGCGGGGCGGCGGGCGGCGACGCAGGCCTCGTGGATCGTCTGTGTTGCGTCCTCCGTCTGCATCCATTCCGTGAAGGCCTCGAGGGCGGCCCGGCGCTCGGCCTCGCCGAGATGACCCGCCGCGACCATCTGGCGTCCCCGGCTGTCGGCCACGAGCCGCCACGTGCCCGCCACGCGCAGGAAGGCCGCCTCGCCGGCCCGCACCGTCCTGATCAGCGGCGTCGTGCGGATGTCCGCGAGGCCGGCCGTCTCGCACATCCGCGGCAGGCGCGTGATGATCGCGTTGTCGAGCCTTCCGGCCGTCCGCCACTCGAGGAAGGCCTGATAGAAGCGGCTCCAGGCCGCGGGCGGCCGGCTCCACTCGGCCCTGGTGTGGTCGACGTCGAGGACGACCACGAGCCCGCCCGGTCTTGCCGCGCGCGCCATGGCCCGAAGCGCGGCTTCGGCGTCGGCAATCCACTGGAGCACCCGCGCGGCGTTGACCAGGTCGAACTCCGCCTCCCAGCCGCTCTGGCAGACGTCGCCCTTGTAGAAGACGAGGTTCGGGATCTCGCCGGGGGGGCTTGCCTCCTCGGCAGCGGCGATCATCTCGGGATTGACGTCCATCCCCACCACCCCGCCCGGGTCCACGCGCCGGGCGATCTCCATGGTGAGCGTCCCGGGACCGCAGCCGACGTCCAGCACCGCCATGCCCGGCTCGAGGAGCCCGAGGAGGCACGGGTGGCTGTTCTCGAGGGTGCGCGCGGTCATGATGCCCAGCGCTTCCCGCGGAATGTAGGCGTGCTCGCTCGGGCGCATCAGAGGGGCCGGACCACGAGGGTGAGCCGCTCGTCCACGTGGACGATGGCCCCGGGGCCGACGATCGTGGTGGACTCGCGCTCCTCGATGATGGCGGGCCCGTCGATGAGCATCCCGTGGCGGAGGGCGTAGCGGTCGTAGACCGGCGTGTCCACGTACCCCCCCGACTCGGGGAAGTAGGCGCGTCGCCTGTTCCTCGCCTCGGGCTCGATGCCCGCGGCGCTCGGCCCGCCGGCGACCCCCTCGGTGGCCGAGACCCTGGGCGCCGGGCCCGACATCACCAGGCGCCAGTTCAGGGCCTCGATGGCCACGCCCATCGGCGTCCTGCTGTAGAGAAGGCGATAGGCGTCCTCGAAGGTGGCCGTGAGGGGCGCGAGGCTCTCCGGCCCCAGCATCCCGCCGGGCACAGCGGCGTCCACCTCGTGGCCCTGGTTCAGGTAGCGCATCTCGGCGCTGCGGCGGACGCTCATGTCCCGCTCGGCCACGCCCGCGCGGCTCAGCACCTGGCGCCCCTCGGCCTCCATCTCGGCGAAGAGCCGGTTCACCTGGTCCCAGTCCGCTCGGTCGAGTCGCTGGGGCGCCGTGCGCACGAAGTCGAAGGCCAGCGGGGCGGCCAGGAGCCCATACGCCGAGATGGCGCCCGCCGCGAACGGGATCATGACGCTGGGGACCTTGAGGATGCGGCCCACGTGCCAGGCATGGACGGGCCCCGCCCCGCCGAAGCCGAAGAGCGGGTAGGAGCGCAGGTCCTTGCCGCGCTCGACTCCGTGGATGCGCGCTGCGGCGGCCATGTTCTCGTTGACCACGCGGTGGATCCCCCACGCGGCCTCGGTGAGCGACAGCCCCATGGGACGCGCCACGCGCTCCTCGACGGCGCGGCGGGCGGCCTCCACGTCGAGCCGCATGCGTCCGCCCAGGAAGAACGCGGGGTCCAGGTAGCCGAGGAGGAGGTCGGCGTCGGTGACGGTGGGCTCGGTGCCGCCGAGGCCATAGCAGGCGGGGCCGGGATCGGCGCCGGCGCTCTGGGGTCCGACCTTCAACAACCCCATCCGGTCCACGCGGGCGATGGAGCCGCCGCCGGCGCCGACCTCGATCATCTCGATGACGGGCACACGGATCGGCAGCCCGGAGCCCTTCTTGAATCGATCGGCGCGGGCCACCTCGAACTCGCGGGCCACCAGCGGCTGGCCGCCGTCGATGATGCAGGCCTTGGCCGTGGTGCCGCCCATGTCGAAGGAGAGCAGCCGGTCGGCGCTCATCTGTCGCGCCGCCTGCGCAGCGGCCAGGGCGCCGGCCGCGGGGCCCGACTCCACGAGGCGGATCGGCAACCGCTTGGCCGTCTCGGGCGTGGCGATGCCGCCCGAGGAGAGCATGATGTAGAAGCGCCCGGGGATGCCCATGTCCGCGAGCTTGCGCTCGAGGTCATCCAGGTAGCGTGCCATGAGCGGCATCACGTACACGTTGGCCACGGTGGTGGAAGTGCGCTCGAACTCCCGGATCTCGGGCACGACCTCGGAGGAGCAGGAGACGGGCAGGCCGGGGGCCATCCGTGCGACCAGGGCCGCGAGGGTCCGCTCGTGGGCAGGATTGCGGTAGGCGTGGAGCAGCGAGATCGCGATGGCCTCCACGCCCTCGGCCATGAGGGCGGCGATGGCCGCCCGCGCCCCCTCTTCGTCGAGCGCGCGGAGGACGCTGCCGTCCGGGAGGAGCCGCTCCGGGACCTCCAGGCGCAGGTGGCGCGGGACGAGGGGAGTGGGCTGGTCGATGAAGAGATCGTACATGTCGTACCGCCCCTCGCGGCCGATCTCGAGCGCGTCGCGGAAGCCCGCCGTGGTGAGCAGACCGGTCCGGGCGCCCTTGCGCTCGATGAGCGCGTTGGTCGCCAGCGTTGTGCCGTGGATGAGCGTGCGGACGCTCGCGGGCGCGCTCCCGGCTTCCTGAAGCAGCGCCACGACGCCCTGCTCCACCGCCTGGGCGGGATCCTTGGGCGTCGTGAGCACCTTGCCGACGCGCACCGCGCCCGTGGCCTCGTCCACCCAGACGAGATCCGTGAACGTGCCGCCGATGTCGACGCCGATGCGGGAAGTGCCGCGTGAGGGCAGGGCCATCGCGCGCTAGTGTAAGAGCCGCTTCGCAGGGCGTCAAGGCGCCTGGCGGCCTTGACCGGCACCATGATTGCTCCTATCCTTGCCGCACCTCCGGCCCGTCCCGGAGAGCCATCCATTCGACCACCCGTCAAGGAGGCTTCGATGAAGATCCACCGCCGTGCTCTGTGTCTCATGGCCATTGCCGCCCTGGCCGCGACGTTGCTCCTGCCGTCCTCGCTCCTGGCCCAGCAGCGGAGGCTTGTCACCATCGCGTCGGGCTGGGTGGTGGGAGTCTACTACCCTCTCGCGGGGGCCATGTCCCGCATCGCCTACAAGGCGAAGGACGTCAATATCCGCGCCACGGTGGAATCCTCCGGCGCCTCGGTGGCCAACGCCCAGCTCGTCGGGTCAGGCGACGCCGACTTCGCGCTCCTCCAGAACGACATCGCCTATTACGCCTACAACGGCGTGACGCTGTCGGCCTTCCTGGGCAAGCCCGTCAAGAACATGGGGGGCGTGTTCACGATCTATCCGGAGCTCGTCCACGTGGTGGCGACCAAGGCGTCGGGGATCAAGGGCATCCGCGACCTCAAGGGCAAGAAGGTGGTGCTCGGCCCGCAGGGGTCCGGCACCGAGGCCAACGCGATCCAGGTGATGGAGAGCCACGGCCTCAAGGTGGGCGACGTCCAGGCCGAGCGCATCGACGCCGCCGCCGCGGCGGATCAGCTCAAGGACGGGCGGGTGGATGCGGCCTTCTTCACCACCGGGCTCGGCTCCGCCGTGATCGTGGACACCTTCATTTCCGGCAAGACCGTGCTGGTGCCGGTGGCGGGGAGCGAGGCCGCGGCGCTGATCGGGAAGTACCCGTTCTACACGGCGGTGAAGGTGCCCGCCAACACGTACAAGGACCAGGCCGAGGCGCAGACGGTGGCGGTCATGGCGATGATGGTGGCCCGGGCCGAGCTGCCGGAGGACCTGGTCTACAAGTTCACCAAGGCCATCTTCGACGACCTCAAGCAGTTCCACGAGGCTCACTCGGCGGCCAAGAGCCTGACGCTCGAGACGGCGCTCAACGGCATGCCGATCCCGCTGCACCCGGGCGCGGACAAGTTCTTCAAGGAGAAGGGCGTCAAGAAGTAGCGGAGGAGTGGCGGTGGTCGTCCGTCGTCGCCGCCGGCGCTCGCGCGGTCGCTTTCGCGGCCTGCTCGCCGTCATCGCGGTGGCCGTGGTCCTGGCCACCGCGATGGGGGTGTGGCTGCTCGGCGAGCTGGGCGGTCCTGGCGGCCCCCAGCTGGTCGTGAAGGACGCCAAGGCCGGTCGCGTCCTCCTGCGGCTCCTGGTGGCCCCCCGCGAGCGCTTCACACTCTCCTACGTGCACTCCGTCTCGCAGACGCGGGTGAGCGGCGTCTTCGAGGTGGGCGTCGCGGGGGATCTCGTCGTCCGCGAGACCTCCTTCGGCACCTTCGGGCCCGGGCTTCCGGAGCTACAGCCGGGCGATCAGTACGAGATCCGCGATGGTCTCATCCGCCAGTTCGGTCTCACCCAGCGGCTGCCGGAGCTGTCGCTGTTCGTCCACCCGTACACCGAGCACCGGCTGGAGATCGCCGGCCGGACGCTGGATCTCTCCGCCACGCTCCCCGCAGGGACGCTGGTGCGCATCGCCGTCGAGACTGCCGGCTGACCCCGGCATCCTGCTAGATCAGCGGGGCGTCGGGGGCCCGCCGGCGCTGGGCCGCGTACACGACGGCGAAGCCGGCGGCGCCCGCCACGTCGGTGTACAGGCCCGGGTGCACGAGACCGATGGCGCAGACGAAGAGCACCACGCGCTCCCACCAGCGGGCCTCGGTGATCAGGTAGCCCTGCATGGCCGCGGCCAGCCCGTACATGCCCACGGAGGCGGTCACGAAGATCCACGCGGCCTCGAGGACCGTGGTGTTGATCAGCAGCATGGCCGGCGCCGTGATGAACATGTAGGGCAGCAGGAACGTCCGCATGTCCAGCGAGAAGGC
>Ga0154317_1008_pt1 | contig 10060 bp, 9 predicted proteins | sample RifGroA2_FD_105611 | JGI IMG/M metagenome (GOLD analysis project Ga0154317, IMG submission 105611) | Candidatus Rokubacteria bacterium GWA2_70_23 | reverse complement strand
GTCATCGCCTCGCCCGTCACGGGCCGTACCTGAGCTCGAGGGGCGCGGTGACCGCGCGCGCCAGGTCGCCGATCTCCCCTCGGGCCCAGCGCGCCTCGACCTTGCGGAGGAGCGTGGCCAGGATCCCATCGGAGAACACGTGCTCCACCCAGCGCGAGACATCGCCCCGGCGGCAGTGGTGGGCCAGCACCTCCTCCTCCACGCAGGCCGCCGCCTCACGGAACTCGTTGAGACTCTCGGCCATCGCCACCACTCTCCCGTCGCGGCGGCGGAAGAGGAAGGCCCGGTCCGGCCCCACGCGCTGATCGGCGTACTTGGTGAGGTGGCGGACATGCGGCGTCTCCCTCGGCGTCGCCGTGAAGCTCCAGAGCCTCGGAGGCCCGCCCGCATCCGCCTCCACCAGGACGAACTCACCTCGGGCGAGCTCGGGCAGCACGGACACCGCGCTCTCGCCGTCTACGGGGAAGGCGGCCAGACGCGCGCGCAGGAAGTCCAGCTCCTCCCGGGCCGTGGTCCGCGCCAGGACGAACACATCCATCGCCTCGACGACCTTGTCACTGAGCCAGCTCCCCTTGTAGCTGGCGAGGCAGAACCCCTTGTCCTCCAGGCCCAGCGCCTCGGGCGCCACCCCGCCGCGGTGCAGCGAGTAGTGCGCCTCGTCGAGGATCACCCAGTGGGGCAGCCCGAACCGGTGCCGCAGGCTCCGGATGGCGGCGAGCCCCGCTGCGATGCACTCGACCTTGTCGCCGTGGGCGAGCTCGGAGAGGTCGGCCACGACGCAGGCCGCCGGGTCGCGCTCGAAGCGCCCCAGCGTCCGCTCCATCGAGCGCCGGTCGCGGATCGCCGTCCAGGTCACGCCGGCCAGCCGCCGGAGCACGCGGTAGTCGCCCTCGGGATCGATGACGCACACGGAGTACCGACGGCCGAGCAGCCGCTCGATGAGCCCCCCGACCATCCACGACTTCCCGGACAGCGGATCGCCCTGGATCAGCACGTTCACGCCGCGCTCCGGGATGGTCACGGGCTCGGCGCTGCCCACCGCCCATCCCACCGCGATCCGATGCCGGGGCGAGCGGGCGACGGAGAGGCGCTCGGGCAGGATCGAGTCCTCCAGGGCGCAGGCGATGGCCTCCCCGTCGGTGCCGGGGAACACCCAGTCCGCCCGCGCCTGCAGGCCGTCGAACGCATTGGACGGACAGGCGCACCAGCCGCAAACCTCGAACAGCGGCAGGTCGTTCTCGGCATCCCCGAGCGCGAGGACGTCGTGGAAGGAAAGCCCGAGGGCGCGGATCACCTGGGCCACGCCGGTCCCCTTGGTGATTCCCGCAGGCAAGAGCATCAGCGCCCCGCGATTGTAGACAAGATCCAGGCTCACCCCGGCGGCGACGAGGGCCTCCCGCACCCGCGGCTCGTCGCTCCGCCCGGTCCCCACGATCACGTGGCCGTGCTCGTAGTAGATGCCGCGGCGGTCCAGCTCGGCGAGGAGGCGGAGCGGCGGCGGCGGCGCCTGGTCGCGGATGAGGCCCTCGAGCGGGTAGTAGAGCACGGCCCCGTTCTCCGCCACGACGGCATCGAAGAGGTCGAGCCGCTCGCACACCCTTGTGATCTCGAAGAACGTGCGCCCGGTGACCAGGACCAGGCGCAGCCCCGCGTCCCCGGCCTTGCCGAGGGCGCGGAGCGCCTCGGGCCCGATCAGGTCGTGCGAGGCCAGGGTCCCGTCGTAGTCGCAGGCGAGCGCCTTGAAGATCACCGCAGCTCCATGGGAGCAAACCCGATGCCACCAGATCCCGCCCCGTTTCCGCTCGGTTGCCGAGCCGGCCACGGCCCGTCGCGGGGTACCCATGCCCCACCTGGGGCGCGACCTCCAGGCTTGCCCCTCGGCCCCCGCCCGGATCACGAAAACCGTTTCGCTCACTTAGCTCGGCGCCGGCGCGGGGCACCACCCTTGCAAGGCTGGATCGGCGGTTGCAGTTGTGTTCACGGGCTCGGTCGAAGCAAGCCGTAGGCCGGACGCGCTCTGGCCGGCGCCCGGCCCGGTGGAGAAGGGGCGATGGCGACCACGGAGATCCTGGGTGCCCCCGCGAAGGCCGTGGAGGAGCGCGTCCTCGGCCTCGTCGGCGCACTGATCGCCGAGCTCGGCCCGCTTCCCGCCCATCGTTCCCCCGGTATGGACGACTTCCTCGATCGCGATCTCGGCATCGGCAGCCTCGAGCGCGTCGAGCTCCTGCTGCGCCTCGAGGAGGCCTTCGGCGTGCGGCTGGCCGATGCCGTGATGGCGGAGGCCGAGACGCCTCGCGACCTGGCCCGGGCGGTTGTGAGCGCTGCGCCCGCCGTCCCCGAGCGCATCCACGAAGCGCTTCCTCCGCTCGCGGCGGCGGCCCGCGTGCCCGCCAGCGCCGCCACGCTCGTGGACGTGCTGCGCCGCCACGCCGAGAGGGATCCCGCGCGCGTCCACATCTTTCTCCGGGAGGAGAGCGACTCGGAGCAGCCCATCACGTACGGGGGCCTGCTCGAACGGGCCGACCGCGTGGCCGCCGGCCTGGCCGAGCACGGCATCGCGCGGGGCCAGTCGGTGGGGCTCATGCTGCGAACGGAAGCCGCCTTCTTCGAGGCCTTCTTCGGCACGCTCCTGGCGGGGGGCGTCCCCGTCCCGATCTATCCGCCCTTTCGCATGGACCGCATCGAGGAGTACGCGCGCCGCCAGGCCGGCATCCTGAGGAACGCCCAGGTCCGCCTCTTGATCACCTTCGCCGGCGTGGAGCGCCTGGGGAGGCTCCTGCGCGGGCGCGTCCCGACGCTCGGGGAAGTCACCTCCGTGGAGCGGCTCGCCGCGAGCGGCGCCCGTCCGCCCGCGCTCTCGCTCGGCGGAGGCTCCCCCGCGCTGATCCAGTACACCTCGGGGAGCACGGGCGAGCCCAAGGGCGTGCTCCTCTCCCATGCCAACATCCTCGCCAATATCCGCGCCATCGGAGAGGCCCTCGCCATCCGTCCGGACGACGTCGCAGTGAGCTGGCTCCCGCTCTATCACGACATGGGACTCATCGGCTCCTGGCTCGGCTCGCTCTACTTCGGCATCCCCATCGCCATCCTGTCGCCGCTCGCGTTCCTCTCCCGCCCCGCGCGCTGGCTCCGGACCGTGCATGCCCACCGCGGCACGCTCTCGCCCGCGCCCAACTTCGCCTTCGACCTCTGCGTGCGCAAGGTGCGCGACGCCGAGATCGAGGGGCTCGATCTCGGCTCGTGGCGGCTGGCGCTCAACGGCTCAGAGCCGGTGAGCCCCGAGACCATCGAGCGCTTCACCCGGCGTTTCGCCGCCTACGGCTTCACGCCCGAGGCCATGTGTCCGGTCTATGGTCTCGCCGAGTCCTCGGTGGGCCTCACGGCCTCCCCGCCGGGGCGCCCGCCCCGGGTGGACCGGGTCGCCCGCGAGCCCTTCCAGCAGCGTGGCCAGGCGCTGCCCGCCACGCCCGCCGAGCCTCACCCCCTCTGCTTCGTCTCGTGCGGGCGTCCGTTGCCGGGGCACCAGGTGCGCATCGTGGACGCCGCCGGCCGGCCGCTGCCCGAGCGCAGCGAGGGCAGGATCGAGTTCAGCGGACCGTCGGTGACCGCCGGCTACTTCCGGAACCCCGAGGCCACCCGAGCCGTCCGCCGCGACGGCTGGATGGACGCAGGCGATCTCGGGTACCTCTCGGACGGCGAGCTCTTCGTCACCGGCCGCGTCAAGGACATCGTGATCAAGGCGGGGCGCAACCTCTATCCCCAGGAAGTCGAGGAGGTCGTGGGCGACATCCCGGGCATCCGCAAGGGGTGCGTCGCAGCCTTCGGCATCCCGGACGCCACGCTCGGGACGGAGCGCCTGGTCGTCGTGGCCGAGAGCCGCGAGGCCGGCCCCGAGACCCGCGAGCGGATCGAGCGCGACGTCATGGATCGCGTGATGGCTGTCCTCGGCATTCCGCCCGACGCCGTCCTGCTTGCCCCGCCGGGCACGGTCCTCAAGACGTCCAGCGGCAAGGTGCGCCGGAGCGCGATGCGCGAGGCGTATCTCGGCGGAACCCTCGGCCGCGCGCGCCCGTCGGCCCGCGCCCAGTGGACGCGACTCGTGCTCGAGGGCCTCCGCGCGACGGTCAGGCGGGCGGCGGCGCGCTCGGCGGCGCTCCTCTACGCCGCCTATGTCGGCGGCCTCCTCGTGCTGACGTGGCCCTTGCTCTGGCTCTCGCTCATCGCGTTCCCGTCGGGGCGCCCCGCCCACGGGCTCGCCAGGCTCTGGTGTCAGGTCATCCTGGCCCTCGCCGGCTGTCCCATCAGGGTGGAAGGGCTCGAGCACCTGCGAGGTGTCGGCCCCGCGGTCCTCGTGGCCAACCACTCGAGCTACCTCGACGCGGTAGCGCTCCTGGCGGGGCTCCCGGGAGACTTTCGCTTCGTCGCCAAGCGCGAGCTGCTGCGCGCCCCGGTCATCGGCACCGTGATCCGCAAGGGCGGTCACCTCACCGTGAATCGCACCGACCTGGCAAGGAGCCTGGAGGACGCCGATCGCGCCAGCGCCGCGCTCCGGGGCGGTGTCTCGCTTCTCGTCTTCCCCGAGGGCACCTTCGTCCGCGCCCCCGGGCTCCTGCCCTTCAAGCTCGGCGCTTTCAAGGCAGCATCGGAGAGCGGCTGCCCCGTGATCCCCGTGACGATCCGCGGCACGCGAGAGATCCTGCCCGCCGACACCTGGCTCCCGCGCCAGGGGCCGATCACCCTCGCGATCGGCGCGCCGATCGCCCCCGAGGGCGACGGCTGGCCCGCGCTCGTCCGCCTCCGCGACTGCTCGCGCGAGACCATCGCGCGACGGCTCGGCGAGGAGCCGCTCAGCGCTTCTTGATCTTGGGCTTGGTGACCCCCCAGAGCACCCGGGGGCCGTGGTCCGTCTCGCTCATCACGGTGTCCTTCCGCACGGCCACATGCGCCCTCTTCGGCCCGCGCTTCGTCCTCGACGACGTGATCCAGGCTTCGGGCGGGCGACCGGCCTTCGCCGACCGCGGGGCGGCAGGCGCGCTCTTGCGCTTGGTCATGGTCGCCTCCTCAGCCGCCGACGTCCTTCTCGCGCTCGTGGAGGCAGAACTCCCCCACGACAGGCGTCGTCAGCCGCTCGTACTCGCCGTACGGCAGGTGGGCGACCTCGTGGTGGTTCCCCGCCTGGAAGAAAATCTCCCCGGTCCTCTTGAGGCACGCGTCCACGTAGACGGGCATCCCGTAGAGGTTCCCGAAGGGCGGCATTGCCCCCATCTCGCAGTCGGGGAAGAGCTGGCCGAGCTCGGCCTCGGCGGCCAGCGCCAGGTGCCGCCGTCCCGTGCCGTGGCGCACCGCCTGGAGGTCGATCCGGCAGGCGGGCGGCAGCACCACCATGAGATGGCCGCCGCCCTCCCCGCGCACAACCACAACCTTGGCCAGCTCGCGCTCGGCCACGTGGGTGGCCGTGGCGACCTCCTTCGCCGTGAAGGCCTCGCGATGGGGCATGACCGCACAGGCGATGCCCCGTTCGGTGAAGAAGCGGTGGAGACGATCGTTGAGTGCCATGATGACCCTCCTTGTCCCGGCCTGTATTCCCCGGCGGTCACGTCATCTGAGTGCGCAGCCACGTCGCGGCGAGCGCCGCATCACGCTCGTCCGTCACCCGGAGCACCGGCACCCTGGGCGCGGGCGCCCCGGCGGAAGCCCCCGACGGCTCCGCCGAGAAGCAGGCCACCGCACGGATACGCGCGTCCCCCGCCGCCACCGTCACCGCAGCCGGGATGCCGGAGCCGATTCCGGCGAGCGCCACGCGCCCCATGTCGAGCTCGTCCAAGGTCGTCAACGCATCCACGGCCGCGCCCAGGTCCTCGACCTGCTGCGTCGTCGTGCACTGCTCCGGAGCGCCCTCGCTGTCCCCGTGTCCCGTCCAGTCGAAGAAGAAGGCGGCCAGCCCCTCGCCCCAGAGCGTCTGGGCCAGCCGGCGGCTCTCGGGGCTGTCCTTCCCGGCGCCGCCTGGGGCGACCACCACGACCGGATGCGGTCCGGGCCCCTCGGGAACCAGGAGCTCGCCGGCGAGCCTGAGCCCCCTCGAATTCCTGAACGACACGCCGAGGCCCTCGGCCCTGGTGGCCGGCTCGGCGTCCGTGTTGGCAGACGCAAGCACCCGGATCACCTCCTCGTCGGAGACCGGGGAGAAGTCCGCGTAGTACTCCCCGACGGCCGCGAACGCCTCATCCACGATCAGGCTCACGAAGCGATCCGCCTCCCTCCGGAACCGGTCGGCGGCGTGGGCGGAGGCGCAGGGCGCGGCGACGGTGACCTCGGTGGCGCCGTGGCGGCGCGCGTACCGGAGCGCCGCCTCCACCGTGAGCCCGGTGGCCAGCCCATCGTCCACGAGGAGGACGGGCACCCCCGGCAGGTAGCGCGCCAGCGGGCGCACCGGATAGGCGACCATCCGCCGCCTGATCTCGGCGCCGACGCGCGCCTTGATCCGCTCCACATCGTCCGGGCCGAGGCCGAGCGCCGCGACCACCTCGCGGTCGGTCACGGCCTCGCCGTCCTCGTCGAGCGCCCCGAAGGCGACCTCGGGGGCGATGGGCGCGGTGAGCTTGCGCGCATACGAGCAGGTGAGCGGCGCCCCGAGCCGTCGCGCGATGGGTGCAGCCACCACCACGCCGCCACGGGGAATGGCCGCGACGATGGACAAGCGCGAGACCAGCGACGCCAGCGCGTCGGCCAGCGCGAGGCCGGCCTCCGTGCGGTCCTTGAAGCCGGTGCGCCCCTCTTTCACCACATCACATCCTTGATCTTCATGCCCGTCCCCTTCGTGAGCGGCTGCGGCGAGCGCCCGACCGAAGCCGGCGCCGTCACCCGCGCCAGGAGTCTCTCACCGTATAGCCTCTGGCCTCCAGCGCCCGGATGACGGGCCCGGGGTTGATCGTTCCGACACGGACGATCGCCTCCTTCAGCCCCGCGCGGTTGAGCAGGGTCATGACACTCGAGATGGTGGCGCCTGCGGCCTCGACCACCTGCACCACTTCCGACAGGGCCGCGGGACGCTCGGGCAGCTCCACGTCCAGCCGACTCGATGGCTCGTGGGCGCCCATCGCCCGCACGAAGAGGTCGAGCACGTCGGTCTCCGTCACGATCCCGACCAGCCGCCCTCCCTCGGTCACCGGCAGCCCGCTGATCTTCTCCGCCACCATGAGCCGAGCGGCCTCCTCGACGGGGAACATCGGCCCGGTGGTGATCACCGTGCGCGTCATGATCTCGGACACGGCCAGGCGCTCCAGGAGGTAGCGGAGCTCGTGGGCCTCGAGGGTCGTCGCCCCCGAGGGCATGGCGCGCTTGAGGTCCCGGTCGGAGACCATGCCGCAGAGCTTGCCGTCCTCCACGACCGGCAGGTGGCGGATGCCGCGCCTCTGCGCGAGCTGCACCGCCTCGGGCACGGTCGTCGTCGGCGAGATCACGAGCACCTGCGGCTGCATCACGTCGCGGACGAGCATCAGCACACCTCCTCGGGCAGGCATTCCTCGAGCGCGGCGGGCCGCTCGCCCACCGACTCGGCCACGGCCGGGTGGACGATGCGCCCGGCCCAGACATTGACCCCGCGCGCCAGATCGGCATTGGCGCCCACAGCCCCCGCCGCCCCGCGCGTCGCCAGGTCGAGGACATACGGGAGCGTGGCATTGGTCAGAGCGAACGTGGAGGTGCGGGGCACGAGCGCCGGCATGTTCGCCACGCCGTAGTGGACCACGCCCGCCACGAGGTAGATGGGCTCGAGGAGCGTGGTCGGATGGATGGTGGCGACGCAGCCGCCCTGGTCCACGGAGATGTCCACGATGACCGCCCCCTCCTTCATCCGCTCCACCAGCGCGCGCCCCACGAGCCGGGGAGCGCGCGCGCCGGGCACCAGCACCGCCCCGATCAGGAGGTCGGCGCGCTCCACGGCCCGCGCGACATTGAACGCGTTCGACGCGAGCGTCACCACCTGGCCGCGGAAGAGGTCGTCGGCGTGCCGCAGCCGGTCGAGGTTCACGTCGAGCAGCGACACGTCGGCGCCGAGCCCCACCGCGGCCTTCGCCGCGTTGAGCCCGGCCGTGCCCGCCCCGAGGATCACCACATTGCCCCGCGGCACGCCGGGCACCCCCGAGAGGAGGATGCCCCGCCCCCCGTGGGCCTTTCCCAGATGATACGCCCCCTCCTGGACCGCAAGCCGCCCGGCAACCTCGCTCATGGGCGTGAGCAGCGGCAGGCTCCCGTCCGGCCGCTGCACGGTCTCGTAAGCGATGGCGATGGCGCTCGAGCCCTGCAGCACCCGCGTCAGCTCCGGGACGGCGGCGAGGTGCAGATAGGTGAAGAGGATCTGGCCACGCCTGAGCCGCCCGTACTCCTCCTGGATCGGCTCCTTCACCTTCAGCACGAGGCTCGCCTCGCCCCAGACCTGGGAAGCCGTGGCCAGGGTCGCGCCCACCGCGGCGTACTCGTCGTCGCGGATCCCGCTGCCGGTGCCCGCTCCGGTCTCCACCAGCACGCGGTGGCCGGCGTCCCCCAGCGCGCGAGCCCCCGCGGGGGTGAGCGCCACCCGCTGCTCTCCCGGCTTGATCTCCCTCGGCACGCCGACGATCATCGCGCCCCCATCACCAGCCCCCGCCGGGTCCGGCTATCCCGCCTCCCACGAGTGTCGCCCTCTCCACGCCCGCGGCCGGCACTACTCGTGCATCGGCATCCCGGGCTCCTTCTTCTCCTCCGGCACCTCGGTCAGCGTGGCCTCGGTGAGCAGCAAGAGGCTCGCCACGGACACGGCGTTCTCGAGGGCCACGCGCACCACCTTGGTCGGGTCGATGATGCCGGCCGCGACCAGGTCTACGTACTCACGCCGCGCCGAATCGAAGCCGAGCGTGCCCGCGCCCTTCCGCATCTCGTTCACCACGACGCCCCCATCGACGTCGGAGTTCTGGGCGAGCTGCCGCGCGGGCGCCTCGAGCGCCCGCTTCAGGATTTGCAGTCCCGTGCGCTCGTCGCCCTCGGCACTCCGCTCCTCCCTCTCCACCGCCTCCATGGCGCGAAGCAGCGCCAGGCCGGCGCCCGGGACCACTCCTTCGGCCATGGCCGCCTTCGTCGAGGCGATGGCGTCGTCGAGGGCCTCCTTGCGGCTCTTCATCTCGACCTCTGACGGCGCGCCCACGCGGATCACCGCCACCCCGCCGGAGAGCTTCGCCAGCCGCTCTTCCAGCTTCTCGCGGTCGTAGTCGCTGAGGTTCTCCACCGGATCCTCGAGCTCCATCTCCTTGGCGATGGTGACGCCGTCGTTGCAGACGATGGGGCTGCCGTAGCGCTTCTCGATGAGCACCGACTACGACCGCGGCCCGAGCGTCACGCGGACGGCGTCGGTCAGCGTCGCGACGCCGCGAAGCAGCCGCTCGCGGGCTTCGGACCGGAACAGGACCGTCTTGCGAGCCATGGTGTCTCCTCCTCTCCTCGTCCGGACAGACATCGCGAAGGGCGCGCCCCACCGGGCGCACTCCGCCGGCTGCGCCGCCCGCGTTCATCGCAATCACTGAGCAACTCGAATGCCACCAGCTTGGTCAATGAAAACCGTGTGTTGAGCCACAGACCCTCAGCCCCCGCCGGGACTTCACGCCCCGGGTGAGGCGCCACCGCCACGCTCTCGGGACTGCCGCCCCGCCACGTACTCGACGCACCGGGAAAGCGTGGAGAGCTTCGGGTAGTCGGTCTCGGGGTTCAGCGGCTCCCCGACACTGGCGAGGAAGCGCAGCGCGCGCAGGTCTCGCTTGCAAACCAGGTCGGCGCCGAGCTTCATCATCATGCGGATCGCCGTGGGCGCCGTGTACCACACGGAGACCCGGTGCGCCTCGAGGACCCCGTACCAGCGCTCGGCGTCGAACTCCGCCTCGTCCACGATGCTGGTCACGCCATTGGTCAGCGGCGCGATGATCCCGTAGGAGGTGCCCGTGACCCACCCCGGGTCCGCGGTGCACCAGAACACGTCCTCGGGGTGGAGATCCAGCGCGAGCCGGCCCGTGATGTGGTGGGCCACCACGGCCTG
>Ga0154317_1020_pt1 | contig 10480 bp, 11 predicted proteins | sample RifGroA2_FD_105611 | JGI IMG/M metagenome (GOLD analysis project Ga0154317, IMG submission 105611) | Candidatus Rokubacteria bacterium GWA2_70_23 | reverse complement strand
ATCTCGGGGGAAGGCGTGCGCGACGCCCTGGCCGCGGTGGATCTCGAGACGCCGCTGGGACGGGTCAAGTTCGACGAGCGTGGCGAGCCGCTGTTCTACGAGCGGGTGATCGTCCAGATCCAGGGCGGCCGCCACGTCGTCGTCTATCCGAGGGAGCGCGCCGCGGCTTCCGCCGTCTACCCCGGGCGCTGAGCGCCCCGGCCGCCGGCGGTCCTACTCGGCGAGGCACGCGACGGCGCGCGTCTCGAAGCCCGTCGTGAGGACGGGCCTGGCGGAGGCGCACCCGTCGAGACTCACGAACACCTTCCCCGAGATGGAGCACGCCAGCACGAGGCCCGCCGCATCCGCCGCCGTGGCCACCGACCAGATCGTGCTGTCGGTGTCCGACAGCATGCCCGAAGCGCGCCAGGAGCGTCCCCCGTCGGTCGACAGCGCGATCTCCCCGCGCGTGCCCGGCGGCCCATCGCCGAAGCCGCAGTAGAGCATCCCCGGATCGTCGGGGCGGGTCGCCAGGGCGCGGCAGTAGCGATCCGCGGGCTCGAAGAGGCCCTCCATCCAGCGCGCGCTCCGCCACATGGCGACACCGCGAGGAGTGGCCGCCAGCAGGATGCCGCCAGAGGACCAGGCCAGCCCGTGGACGTCCAGCGACGGGATCTCCTCGTTCGCTGCGCTCCAGCTCCGGCCACCGTCGGCGCTGGCGAAGACGCCCCCGACCTCGACCCCCGCCCACACCTCGCCCGCCGCCCAGGGGCTCGGCAGCAGCGCGGTGATGCGGGGCGTGTGAGGCTGCGGCGTTCCTCGCTCCGCTCGGGGAATTCCCATATCCGCTCGCCTCGCCTCCGGCTGCGGCTCGCCCGACATCGGCAGAGCAAAGGACAGGGACTCCCAGCGGCGTCCGCCGTCGTCAGAGCGGAAGAGCCCCAGCGGCCGCGTGCCGGCGAGGATGACCCCATCCATCGCCGCGAGCGACCACACCTGGGTGTCGGGCACCGGCAGCGCGAGCTCGGTCCACGCGCGCTCGCCGTAGCGGAAGATGCGTCCCTCGCCGCCCACCAGGAGCTCGCCCGATGCGGCGCAGAGCGAGTAGAGCCGCGCCGATGCCGCGAGGCCCGGCTCCTTTGTCCAGCTCGAGCCGAGGTCATCGCTCCTGAACAGCCCGTCCCCCACCGTCGCCACGTAGAGTCTCGGCATCAGATCGCCCTGCACTTTCCTTGACCTTCGGTTTTCCGGACGCTACCATCCGGAGGGCTGTTTCCCATTCTACGACACCCGAGGAGCTCCCACCCTGTCGCTGGCCTCGCTCGTCCAGGCCCTCGTCTCCGGCGCCCTGCTGGGATGCTTCTACGCGCTGATGGCTCTCGGCTTCTCGATGATCCTCGGGGTGAGCCGGTCGCTGAACCTGGCCCACGGCGATCTGGTCGTTCTCGGCGGCTACGTCGGCTACTCGCTCTGGGCCGCGGCGGGGCTCTCCCCCGTCCTGCTCCTCCCCGTGGCTGCGCTGGCGCTCGCGCCGGCGGCGCTCGTGTGGGACTGGCTCCTGAAGCGCACCCCGGAGCCGAAGGAGCTCTCGAGCCTGGTGCTCACCTTCGGGCTGTCGCTCCTGCTCCAGACCGTCATGCGCGCCATCTGGCGCGGCGAGTACCGGTTGATCGCCGAGAGCTCGCTCGGCGCGAGCCTCCAGCTCGGCACGCTCGCGCTCAATCGCGGCCGGGTCCTGGCCGCGGTAGCGGCGCTCGCGGTGGTGGGACTCCTCTGGCTCGCGCTCACGCGCACGCGCTGGGGCCAGGCCGTCCGCGCCACGAGCATCGACCCCCAGGCCGCCGCGCTCGTCGGCATCAACGTGGACGGCGCCCGGCGCAGCACCTTTCTCCTGGCGCTCGGGCTCTCGGGCGCCACGGGCGTCCTCTTCGCGACGCTCCACTACGTCCACCCGGCGGCGGGCGTGGAGCTGACCCTCATGGCCATCGTCCTCAGCATCTGGGCCGGCGTCGGACACCTCAGGAGCGTGCTGGCGGCCGGGTTGCTCCTGGGGATGATCGAGGCGCTCACGGTCACGGGGTGGGGACCGGGGTGGCGCGAGCCCGTCGTGGCCCTCATGCTGCTGGGCTCCCTCCTGGCCCGCTCGGGCGGCCTCGCCCGCGGGCACGCGCACTGATGCGCAGCGGGCTCGCGGCGCTCCTCGGTATGGGCGTGCTCGCCGCCGTGCCCCCGGCGCTTGGATTTCACCCGTACTATCTTTTTCTGCTCTCCACGGCTTTTCTTCTCGCCGCCGTGGCCTCGGCGTGGAACCTGCTGGCCTATGCGGGGCCGATCTCCTTCGGGCACGCCGCGTTCTTCGGACTGGGTGCCTACGGCGCGGCGCTGGCCTCTCTCGGCGGGCTCTCGCCGTGGGGCGCCATCGCCCTCGGCGGGCTCGCGGGCGCCGCGGGCGCCGCGGGGGTCGGGCTCCTCTCCATCAGGCTCCGGGGCGCCTATCTCGCGCTCGGCACTCTCGCCTGCGCCGAGCTCCTGCGCGGGCTCGCGCTCATCTGGAGCGAGGTGACGGGCGGCGGCGCGGGTCTCGCCGGCATCCCCGCCCTGCCCGTGCTCCCCTGGCTGCCCCGCGTGCTCACGGAGGGGCGGGCGGGGGCGTACTATCTCGCGCTGGCGCTGCTGGGCGCGGCGCTCGGGCTCTTCGCGCTGATTCGCCGGAGCCGCGTGGGGCTTGCCTTCGCTGCTCTGCGCGAGGAGGAGGAGCGCGCCAGCCTGCTGGGGCTGCGCCCCCTGCCCTGGACCCTGCTCGCGTTCGCGCTCTCGGGTCTGGTCACCGCGCTCTGCGGCGGCCTCTACGCCCACGTGGTGCGCGTGGTGGAGCCCGATCTCGTCTTCAGCCGCCACTACTCGATCCTGCCGCTGGTCATGGCCACCTTCGGGGGGCTCCACACGCTCCTGGGCCCCGCCGCCGCCGCCATCGCGCTGTACCTGCTGAGCGAGCTCGTGCTGCACCCGCTCCTGCCCGCCCTGCACCAGGTCGGCTACGCGCTGGCGCTCATCGCCGTCATTCTCTATCTGCCCGGGGGCCTCGCCGGCCTCCGGAGGGGCGGGCGCCGTGCCCATCCTTGAGGGGCGCGGCGTCAGCGTGGCCTTCGGCGGGCTCTCCGCGCTCCGCGGTGTGGACGTGGCCATCGAGGAGCGCGAGGTGGTGGGGCTCCTCGGGCCCAACGGCTCGGGGAAGTCCACGCTCTTCAACGTCCTCGGGGGGCTCCTGCGCCCCACCTCGGGGGAGGTGTGGTTCCGCGGGCAGCGCATCACGGGCGGACCGCCGTGGGTGGCCGGACGGCTCGGCATCGGCCGCACCTTCCAGATCCCGCGCCCCTTCGCGGGGCTCAGCGTGCTCGACAGCGTCCTGGTGGGTGTGACCTTCCGGACCCGCCACCGCTATCGGCGGGCGGCCGACCGCCGCGCCGAGGCGGAGCGGCTGCTGGGGCTCGTCGGGCTCGCGGACAAGGCCGGCGCGCGCGCCGCGGCCCTGTCTCTCGGCGAGATGAAGCGGCTCGAGCTGGCCGTGGCGCTCTCGAGCCGGCCGGCGCTGCTCCTGCTGGACGAGCTGGCCTCGGGGCTGTCGCCGAAGGGGCGCGAGGAGGTGGTGCTCTTCTACGCGCGCCTGCGCGAGCGCGGCATGACCATCTTCGCCGTGGAGCACTCCTTCGGCCTGCTCGCGCAGGTGGCCGACCGCATGCTCGTCCTCGATCAGGGCCAGATCGTGGTGGACGGTCCGCCGCCGGCCGTGCTGGCCTCGCCACGGGTCGCCGCCGCCTATCTGGGCGAGGAGGAGCGTTAGGGTGAGCGCCCCGCTCCTGCTGACCGTCCGGGACGTCCACGCGGGCTACGACGATCTGACCGTGCTGCGCGGCCTCTCGCTGGAGGTGCGCGCGGGCGAGTTCGTCGCGCTGGTCGGCCCCAACGGCGCCGGGAAGTCCACGCTGCTGAAAGCGCTCGCCGGACTCCTGCCGGTGACGAGCGGGGAGATCAACCTGGACGGCGAGCGCATCGACGGGCTGCCCCCCTACGCCATCGCCGCCCGGGGCCTCACCCTCATCCCCGAAGGGCGCCGCCTCTTCGGCCCGCTGTCGGTGAGGGAGAACCTCGAGCTCGGCGCCTTCCTCCCGAAGGCGCACGCGCGCCGCGAGGAGACACTGCGCACCATCCTGCGCCTCTTCCCGATCCTCCAGGACAAGCACAGCGCGCCGGCGCGGTTGCTCTCGGGAGGCGAGCAGCAGATGCTGGCGCTGGCACGCGGCCTCATGGCCCGGCCTCGCCTGCTCTGCCTCGACGACCCCTTCCTCGGGCTCGCGCGCAGCGTCACCGACCGCTTCTGCCAGGCTGTCCACGCCATCACCTCGGAGGGGATCACGATCCTGGCGGCCGGGCAGCACGTGCGCCGGCTCTTGCGGCTCGCCACGCGTGCCTATCTGCTGGAAGCCGGGCAGGTGGCGCTGACCGGCCCGGGCCCGGCGCTCCTCGAGGACCCGCGGCTCAGTCAGACGCTACTCGAGCTGGGCACGGGCGCCTGGCAGCGGCCGGCATGATAGGCTCCTCCCGATGAAACGGAAGTGGCTCCTGATCATCGCGGGGCCGGCGGCGCTACTGGCGGCCGGAAGCCTCGCGGCCTCGCTCTTCCTGCCCCACCCGATCCCGAGGACGGCGACGCCCGCCCAGCGCCTGTACCTCACCCATTGCGCCAGCTGCCACGGGGCCAACGGTCAGGGCTCCTGGCGGGCGACCCTCCTGCTGATCCGGCCGGGCAACCTCGCCGATAAGCGCATCATGGACAGCCTGTCCGACGAGTACCTGCACAGCCTGATCAAGCATGGCGGAGCAACCATCGGGAAGCCCGGGATGCCGGCCTTCGGGTTCCATCTGTCGGACGAGCAGATCCAGGACCTTGTCCGGCAGTTGCGGATGCTCGGCCGGCACCTCACCGGGTCTTCTGGATCTCCACCACGAGCAGCCGGTCCGGCATCTGGCGCACGGTGAAGCGGATGCGGTCTCCCGGCGCGACCCCGGCGCGGTCGAGCAGCTCCCGCGACTCGACCATGAAGGACATCGAGGTCATCTCGTCCATGAGCCCCGGCACGGCGTCATGCCTGACCAGGATCATGGTCTCGCCCCATCGGGCCTCGAGAACACCGGTGACCCGGTAGAGCCCCCGCCCCGGGAACACGGCGCGATAGCTGCCCCAGATGCCAGCCGCAAAGCCTGCCAGGAGGAGGACGAAGAGCGCCGGGACGGTCCAGCGTCCGGGCCGGGGCACTACCTGAGCTTGTCCCGGAGGACACGCCGCAGGAGCTTGCCGGTGCCGGGGCCGGTCGGGCCCGGGGCCCGCGGCACGGCCGGGACGAACTCCACCTCGCGCGGCAGCTTGTAGACGGCCAGCGTGCCCCGGCAGAACTCGATCAGCTCTCCGCTCAGGGCCTCGCTCGGAGACAGACCGGTCTTGAGGACGACGTAGGCGCGCGTATTCTGTCCGCGCACGGGGTCGGGCACGCCGATGACCGAGCAGTCCGCGACGGCCGGGTGACGGCAGAGCGCCTCCTCGATCTCCTCCGGCCCGATCCGGTACCCGGAGGACTTGATGAGGTCGTCCTCGCGCGAGAGGAACCACACGTACCCGTCCTCGTCCATGCTGACGAAGTCCCCGGCGCGGCACCACCCGTTCCACACCGCCTGCCTCTGCTTCTCCTCGTCCCGCCAGTACACGGTGCCCGTGGGGCCCCGGGCGATGAGGCGTCCGGGCTCGCCGGGCTTGCAATCCACACCCTCCTCGCTGACCACGCGGAGCTCGTAGCCCGGCACCGCCGGGCCGATGGCCCCGGGCTTCACGCGCCGCGTGACGGCCGAGGAGATGAAGACGTACATCATCTCGGTGGTGCCGAGCCCCTCGTAGATCTCGTGCCCGAACATCTCCTTCCACGCCTGGTAGGTCTCGGCGCCGAGGGACTCGCCCCCGCCCGTGCAGATGCGCACGGAGGACAGATCGTATGTCTGCCGGGCGCCCGGCACCTGGAGCATCTTCCGGTACGCCGTGGGCAGGATGGACACGACGGTGATCCGGTGCTTCTGGATCTGCTCGAACATGCCCTCGGGCGTGAAACGGGGCAGCAGCGACGCCGCGGCGCCGAAACGGAAGGGAATCACCGCCTGGGTCGAGTAGCCGGCGGCGAGCGACAGGGGCGCGGGACCGCCGATCACGTCCTCGGCCGTCACCCCCCAGCCACACCGGCCGAAGCCGTCGGGCACGATGAGAGCCTCTTCCATGACGTGGACCGTGCCCTTGGGAAGCCCCGTGGTGCCCGAGGTGAAGAGCAGGACGGAGACGGCCATGCGGTCGCGGCGCACGGGGGGGAGGCTCTCCGCGCCGCGGGCCACCAGCTCCCCGTACGGGATGTAGCCCTTGGCCTTGATCGTCGCCGTATCCCCCCCGATCACGATGACGTGCTTGACGGTCTCGAGCTGCTGGCGCGCCGCGTCCACCTCCTCCAGGAGCGGGGCGGCGACGATGAGGGCCACGGCCTCAGTGAGCCCGGCCACGTGGGCGAGCTCGGCGCGGGAGAACAGCGGCGAGGTCGGCACGATCACCGCGCCGATCTTGATCACGGCGAAGTTCGCCACCAGCGCCGGCGGGATGGAGGGCGAGCGCAGCAGCACCCGGTCCTCCTCCTCGATCCCGAGGGCCCGGAGCGCGCTGCCGACCTTGTTGACGGAAGCGCCGAGCGCCCGGTACGTGATCGTCTGGTCCTCGAAGAGGATTGCCGTGCGGTCTCCCCGGCCCTCGGCCACGTGGCGGTCCACCAGCTCCTCGGTGGAGTTGAGGCGCTGGGGGTACGCGGCGTGCTCGGGGAGCGTGTAGATGCGCTCCGGCCACAGCTCGCGCGGCGGCAGATACGATGCGGGAATCCTGCCCATGGAGCCCCTCGTCTGCGGAGCGATCAGTCGAGGTCGCTCCTGGGCTGGATCTTCCCGCTCAGGTGGTCGGGCGTGATGACCCAGTCGCCGCCGCAGCCCTCGTCGAAGACGCGGGCCGCCGTCCGGTACGCGGTGCCGAAGGTGAGCAGCAGCACCGCGATGGTGCTGGCCGTGCCCAGGCCGCAGACGATCGCCTTGCCGGGCACGTGGAAGACGTTCATGAGCCCGGCGGCCGTCTTCTGCCCGTCGGTGGGCTCCATGCCGGCCTGCTGGGCGCCCCCGGCCGGCGTCTGCGCCTGGGCCACGGCCGTCCACGAGGCCAGCGGGAACGCCGCGGCGACGGTGAAGGCCAGCCCTGCGGCCACCCACCGAAGTGTCTTCGCGTAGCGCGAGGTGCTCATGGTCATCTCTCCTGTCGGAAACGGTGTCATCGCCTAGATCACGCCGGCGGTGCGCAAAGCCTGGAGGTCTCCCTTCCCGAGGCCCAGTAACTTGAGGTAGATGTGCTCGTTGTCCGCGCCCACCGGTCGGCACGCCCACTTGATGCGGGGCGGCGTCCGGGACATCTTCCACGGCGGGGCCTGGAGCAGGAGCTCCCCGTAGTCCGGATCGTCCACCTTCTGCAGCACGCCCCGCTCCCACCAGTGCGGCTCCGCGAGCACCTCCTCCGGGCGGTTGAGCCGCGCCGTGGCGACGGTCCCCGGGCCGCGCTTGTGGACCATGTAATCCTGGAAGCGGTGGAGGATGTCCTCGGCCGTGAGATCGGCCGACCAGCGCTCCAGCTCCTGGTGGAGCTCGCGCGCCTTGAGGATCCGATCCTTGGTGGTGGCAAAGCGCTCCTTCAGGTCCGGGCGCCCCATGATGTTGGTGAGCCCGGTGAAGTTGATGTCCGAGAAGCCCGCCACGAAGGAGTACGAGTCCTTGGTCTTGATGAGCGTGTACGGGAAGACCTGGATGTGCAGCCCTCCCACCCGCTCCTGGATGCGCTGGGCGGCGTGGTACCAGATGACGCCGGCGTCGCTGAAGCGCATCTCCGCTTCCGAGGGCGTGAGGTCCAGGAACTGGCCGCGCCCGCTCACCACGCGCCAGTGCAAGGCCGCCAGCACCGAGAGCGCGCCGAACCCTCCGCCCACATACCAGCCAATCCAGTTGCCCTGCTTGGTGGGCGCCGAGGACTCCGCGGGCCCCTCGCCCTCGGGCTCGCCCGTCACATAGGGCACACCCGACAGCGCCTGGTCGGTGATGTCGTAGTCGGGCATCACCTGGGCGGCGCGCGGCCCGAACTGGCCGTGGGTCGAGACGGCGAGGTAGATCAGGCCCGGATTCAGCACCGAGAGCTGGCGGTAGCCGATGCCCCAGGCGTCCATCTGGCCCGGCAGCTCGCTCTCGATGAGCACGTCCACGTGGCGCGCCAGACGCACCAGGAGGAGCCGACCCTGCTCGGTGTGCAGGTTCAGCGTGACGTGCCGCTTGTTGCGCGCCTCGACCAGGTAGGCGAGCCCCGTCCCGCGATGCGTGACGCCTTCGGGCGAGTACAGCCGCGCGACGTCCCCCGTGGGCGGCTCCACGCGGATCACCTCGGCGCCGAACTCCGCGAGGATGGACGAGGTGAAGAGCGCGGCGAAGTTCCCGCTGGACACGTCGAGGACGCGCAGGTCGTCGAGGGCCTCGGGCTTGTCGTGGGCCTTCGCCGGGTCGCTGAGGTCCTTGGCGAACTGGGGCCAGGGCACACCGTGCCGGCCGTCGCTCGCGGGCGGGCTGTCGCTCATATGCGCGGCCCCCCGCTCCAGTCGGCAGGAGGCCTGGCCCCGTTGCGATCCGCCCACTGGCCCACGACCTTCCGCTCCTCCAGATCCTTGATGTGCGACGGGGAGAGCCCCAGGAGCCGCATCAGGACGTCGTGGTTGTGCCAGCCCACGGGCTTGGCCGCCCACTTGATCCGGGCCGGCGTCTCGGAGAGCTTGACTGCCGGCCCCTGCTCGACCATCTCGCCGTAGAGCGGGTCCTCGTACTGCCACACCGAGCCGCGAGCGCGCAGGTGGGCATCGTCGTGCTTGTCCCTGGCGGTGGCCACGCGGGTGGCGGCGAAGCCGTGCCGGGCGCCCGCCGCCTCGATCTCGGCGCGCGCGAGCGTGCCGGCCCACGCGCGAATCGTGTCGAGCAGCGGGTTCATGTGCTCGGGCTTCTGGCGCGCCGGAAGGGTGGCGAACCGGGGATCGCTGGCAAGGGCCGGCTCCCCCATGGCCTGGCAGAGCCCCGTGAACTCCGCGTCGCGCGCCGCGGCCACGGCCACGTAGCCGTCGCGGCACGGGAAGATCTCCGCAGGCACCAGCGCCTCGTCACGGTTGCCCGCGGGTCCCCGGTCGCGGCCCGTGAGCCCCAGCCTCACCCAGGTCCAGTCGAGAGTCCGGATCAGCCCCTCGCTCTGGGCGAAGTCGATGAGCTGCCCTTCCCCGGTCCGGTCCCGGTGATGGAGGGCCACCAGCGCAGCCGTGGCCCCCATCAACCCGCCGAACCAGTCGCCGATGAAGATGCCGCAGAGGATGGGCGGGCGGCCCGTGAAGCCGGTGATGGCGATGGTGCCCGACACGGTCTGGGCCACCGCGTCGTAGGACGCGCGCCCTTGAGAGAACGGGCCCCACTGGCCGAAGCCCGAATCGGCCACGTAGATGAGTCGGGGGTTCCCCTGTTGCATCTGCCGGTAGCCGATCCCCCACGTGTCCAGCGTCCCCGCCCGGAAGTTCTCCACCAGGATGTCCGACCTGGATGCCAGCTGCCTGAAGAGCGCCTTGCCGTCTTCCGCGTGCAGGTCGATGCCGACATGGCACTTGGAGTGGTTCTCCGGGTAGAAGCCGAGGGAGGCGTTCTTCCAGTAGGTGGCCTCGGGCGTCACGTAGCGCATCGTGTCGCCGCCAGGGGGCAGCTCCACCTTGATGACCTCGGCCCCCAGCTCACCGAGGAAATCCGCGGTGGTGGGCCCGAGGACGAGCGTCGTCAGCTCCAGGACGCGGATGCCGCGCAGGGCTTCGGGCTTGTCGAACACGCGCGCGCGGTCGAAGAGCGCCGCCGTCCACTGGAAGTACTCCTGGGCCTCTCGCTCGGCCATCGGTACTCCTCCCCCCTCTCGTCCGGGGGTGCTGAGTTGTTCGGGTCAGGCCAGGTCCGATCGAGCGCGCACGCGCCACTATAGCAGGAGAATTCCTGCGCCTTCAAGGGTTTCGGGCCTCCGAAGATCCCCGTTGCCGCCTCTCGTCTTTTCGACTATGATCCCGTCACCACATGGCCGGGAACAATCGCCCCCGCGCGATGTCCCGGCTGGCCCGGCAGTGCATGCCCGCGCCAATGGAGGTGCCCGTATGAAGCCTCTCGCCCGCATCCCACTGTTCCTCCTCGCCCTGACCACCTTCGCCTCCGCGCTCGCGTGGCTTCCGGCCAGCGGGGCGCTCGCCCAGGAGCGCGCGATCAAGATCGCCGGCGTGGGCGCCATGAGCGGCGTCATCCGCGGCTTCGGGATCAACTCCAAGGCCGTGTTCGA
>Ga0154317_1004_pt1 | contig 10507 bp, 12 predicted proteins | sample RifGroA2_FD_105611 | JGI IMG/M metagenome (GOLD analysis project Ga0154317, IMG submission 105611) | Candidatus Rokubacteria bacterium GWA2_70_23 | reverse complement strand
CAGTCGGTCATCATGGGTCTCTCCTTGGTTGAAAGAGTGGGCACTCCGCCGGGCGAATGCCCGGCGATCTCCGAGGAGAACAGAGGGAGGCTGGCGTGGCTAGACCCGCGGTCGGGACACCCGGCTGGACGGAGAACGACTCTGGCGGAAGATGAACTCTGCCGCGAAGCGGCTTACTTGAACAAGCCGGCGCAGCCGACGCGGCCCTGCGGGCCGTGCGGCTGACCGGCCGCGTTATGCAACTGAGATGCAAAGGGATCTCTTGTGCCACCGAAAGTCCGAGAACTCGTAGCTGAACTCCAAGGTGCTGGTTTCGTCGATCGAGGCGGTAAGGGTAGCCACAGGAACTTCGTTCACCCGAAAGTGGCAAGACCTGTGACAATCTCTGGTAGTTTAGGCGACGACGCGAAGCACTACCAAGTTCGGGCCGTGCGTCTTGCTATTGAGGAGTCGAAGAAATGAAGGACAGCGCGAGATACATCAAGATCGTGGAGTGGTCCGAGGAGGATCAGTGCTATGTCGGCAGTTCTCCAGGGTTGATTTTCGGAGGGTGCCACGGCGATGACGAGAAAGTCGTCTTTGACGAACTGTGCCGGATCGTTGACGAGGCAATCGATCTCTATAGAAAGGACGGCAAGCCGTTGCCGCCTCCAACATCCGGTCGCGACCTGGTCAACAAGATGCAACCGGTCGCATAACCTTCGGCTAGAGAAGGCGCTCGCAGGGCTCGCGCCTCTCAGCCGAATCGGGCGTAGACCGCATGGACGAACATCAACTCCGGTTCCTCAGCGACGAATTCTTCAGCCTTACCCTTATGGCGACGGTTCAAAGAGCCAGCGTCTACTCGCCGGGCCTCTCTGATCGCGCCACAGCAGGATTCCAGCAAGCCCTGCGCGGCCGCCTGGAGCAGCTTGAGTCCGTCTATCGCGCTCCAGTGTCAGAAGACGATCATATTGGCGACATCGTTGCGTTGGCGGAGGCGTTGTCGGCAAGCCATGCTGACATCCTCGTCGGCCACCGCTTTCGAAGCGGTACCGCCCAGAAGGCGCTGAACCTATACCTGGAATATCGGTGGTGCATCGGGAAGATCCTGACTCCGCCCCACTGTCCGTTCGACGGCCAGATTATTTCGAGGTTGCCGGGATGTCGGGGCATCTCTTGGACGGCTCTCGACAGCGAAGCCCACTATCGACACCTGGTCGCTGGCGCAAAGGCGGCAGCCAAAGGCGTCCCTCTCCCCGTCTGGGAGCTCCTCACGTATAACAACGCCCAAGGCGTTGCAGCGGACCCGCCTTCGGCGGGCCGCTGATCGCCAACGTTCGCCCCATCGTGCGATTCGCCGGAGGGAGGCCGAGTCTGCTAGAGTCACCGCTCGGAGGTTGACGATGAGCGAGCCGATGATCGTCTCCGACCCGAAGGTGATGATGGGCAAGCCCGTGGTTGCGGGCACGCGCCTCAGAGTAGATCTCATCCTCGAGAAGCTGGGCAGTGGCGAATCGATCGAGGCGGTGCTTGCGTCCCACCCGCGCTTGACCCGCGGGGGGGGGCTGGCCGCCCTCCGCTTCGCCGCCCAGGCGCTTCGGGCTGAAGTGGTCTGCCCGCTCAGTGCGAAGTCCGCGTGAACCTTGTCGCCGATGAGGGCGTGGACCGCGCAGTGGTGGAGCGCCTGCGACATGAGGGCCATGAGGTCGTCTACGTGGCCGAACTCTCCCGCCACCGTGACGGATGAGGAGGTTCTGCGGGAGGCGAACACGCGAAGGGCCGTTCTGTTGACTGCGGACAAGGACTTCGAGGAGGGGAGAGCGCTGGTGGTCCGCACAGCCGAAGCTGAGTGGAGCCGGCCCGAGGAGGACGCGGCGTGGTCACTCCTTCAGCCGGCGGGATAGTTCTCGTCCCGTTTCCGTTCTCGGATCTCTCTACGGCGACCCGCGAGCCGTTCGGGTGGCGGCGTCGAGCGTCAGCTCGGGCTCCCGTCGCTCCGACAGAAGCACCTGTCGGAGCGAGACTGAAGTACTGGAGGCGGACGGCTACGCGTCCTCCCCGAGCGCTTCGCGGATCTTCTCGGGCGGCACGGCGATGTGGACCCCGGCCCGCTCCTCCTGCAGCAGCATGGCCACGCGCGAGTCGCGGTGGCCCCAGCCGCGGTTGAGCGCCTCGGTCATCTCCTCGAGCACGAGGGTGGCCAGGCGCATGGGCACCCCGAGCTCCCGCCCCAGCGCCGTGGCCAGCGACACGTCCTTGTGCGCCAGCGTGAGGGTGAACGCCGGGGCGTCGAAGGTGCCCGGCAGGAACTGGTCCACGAGGCGGTCGAAGGTGCGCTGGCGGCCGCCCGCCCCCTGCCGCACCGCCTTCCAGAGCACGAGCGGGTCCACGCCGGCCTTGACTCCCAGGGTGAAGACCTCGGCCAGCGCCGTTTGGATCGCGTAGCCGGAGCAGTTGTGGACGAGCTTGGCCACCGAGCCCGCCCCGATGGGGCCGACGTAGTACGGCCGGTCGCCGATGGCGTCGAGGAGGGGCTTGTGCCGCTCGTAGACCGCGCGGTCGCCGCCCACCCAGAGGGCCAGCTTGCGCGTCCGGGCGCCCCTGGGCCCGCCGCTCACCGGCGCGTCGAGCAGGGCCACGCCTTTCTCCGTGAAGAGGGCGTGGAGGCGCCGCACGAGCGAGGGCGCATTCGTCGAGAGGTCGAACCAGGCCGACCCCGCGCGCAGGGCGTGGATGAGGCCGTCGGGGCCGAGGGCCACCGCCTCGACCTCCCGCGGCCCGGGCAGCGAGGTGAAGATGACGTCCACGGCCTCCGCCACCTGGCGCGGCGTGTCCTGCCACAGGGCGCCCGCGGCCACATGCGGCGCCGCCGCCTCGCGGCGGATGTCGTGCACGCAGAGTGCGTGCCCCGCCGCCTGGAGGTTGGCGGCCATGCTGGCGCCCATGGTGCCGAGTCCGATGAACCCGACCTTCATGCCGGTTTCTCCTCGAAGACCTGCTTGACTACCCGTGCGGCCGACATGGCGCTGGGCCAGCCGGCGTAGAAGGCCAGGTGGGTGATGAGCTCGCCCAGCTCCTCCTTCGTGACGCCGTTGGCGAGGGCCCGCTGGGTGTGGCTCCTGAGCTGGTCGGGCCGGTAGAGGGCCACCAGCGCCGCGACCGTGATGAGGCTCCGGTCTCGCTTGGACAGCCCGGGGCGCTCCCAGATGTCGGGGTAGAGGAGCGTCTCCGTGAGCTCGATGAGCCGGGGCACGACGGGGCGGACCTCGTCGCGAGCGGGCGGGACGGGGGCAGGGTTGCTCATGATGCCTCCTTGGGGCTCGGGGCCGGGGTCTGACGGTGACGCCGGGGACCGCGTAGAATCTCGCACAAGACAGGAGGCTTGGCCATGGCCACGGCGCCCTACCGCATCCATAACCTCGAGGAGCGCATCCCCTTCAACACGCTCCACGACCTGCCGGGGGTGTACGGCGCCTTCGCCCGCATCCGCGAGCTGGCTGGCGGAGAGGACCTGGTGCTCCCGGGGCACGACCCGCTGGTGCTCGACCGCCTGACCCGGGTGGCCGACGGCATCGTCGAGCTGTAGCGGGCGCCCGGGCAGGCGCCCCCTCCGGGCGGCGGGAGGGCGGCTCAGACCTGGCCCACCCACGAGGCGTCGGCGACCTGGCGCCAGCGCGCGCGGATGCGCTCGAAGTCGTCGCGGGGCAGGGGGCCGGCCCGGAGCAGCGCCGCGTTCTGCTGCCACCGCGCCGGCTTCGTGGTGCCGACGATGGCGGTGTGGACGCCCGGCACGCGGAGCGTGAAGCGGAGCGCGGTGGCCACCGGCGTGTCGCCCGCAGCGCGCAGGAAGGGATAGCCGAGCCGCCGCAGCCGCGACCAGTAGGGCTGGTAGTAGGGCTCGGCCGGCTTCCGCGCGTACCGCCATGCGACATTCGCCAGCGGCCGCTTGGCGATGACGCCCATCCGCCGGGCGCGCGCCAGGGGCAGGGTGAGGTCCACGGCCTCCTGGTCAGCGAGGCTCACCGAGGTCTGGAGCGTGTCGAAGCGGCCGCACTCGACGGCGTAGCGCGCCGGCTCGCCGTCGCCGCTGTAGCCGATGTACCGGGCCCAGCCGCGCTCGCGCGCCCGCTCGAGGGCCGCGATGGCCTCGCCCCGCCGGAGCTCGGCGAGCGAGCAGCTGTGGAGCTGGATCAGGTCGAGGGAGTCGGTGGCGAGGCGACGGAGGCTCCGCTCGATGCTGCGGAGGAGCGCGGCCGGCCGCCAGTCCGCGCGCGCCTCGCCGCGGGCATGGCCGCACTTGGTGAAGAGGTAGCACTCGCGCCGCCGGGGGCCGAGGGCCCGCCCGATGAGGGCCTCGCTGTCCTCGTAGCACTCGGCCGTGTCGATCACGTTGAGCCCGGCATCGAACGCGCTCCCGAGGAGCCGCGCCACGGTGCGGGGGCCCACGCGGCGGTAACCGATCTCGGCGCCGCCGAAGCCGAGAGCGCTGACGACCATGTCGGTACTGCCGAGCCGGCGCCGCTCGATCCCCGTCATGGCTCAACCTTCAGCCGAAGGCGCGTCATCGTCCGAGCACCGTCAGGAGCCGGTCCAGGTCTCCCGCCTCGACGCCCGGACGAAGCGTGGAGAGACGAGCCGCCTCGCCCAGCGGGCGATGCACGACGAAGCGGGTACGTGAGAAACATAAACCACAACTTCACATTTCTCAATGCGCGCGGCCGGCTACGGGACGAGCACGATCTTGCCGTGGTGGCCCGGCGCCATCACCGCCTCGTGGGCCCGCGGAGCCTGGCCGAGCGGCAGCTCCTGGCCGATCACCGGGCGCAGGGTTCCGTTGCGTAGCCCCTCCACCAGGGCGGCGTGGATGCCGGCGAGCTGGGCCGGCGTGGCGTGGTAGAGCGCCATGCCGAGGATGGTGGCGTCCCGGTTCATGGCCAGCCGGGCGTTGATCTCCACCATGCCGCGGTTGCCGATCACGACGATCCGCCCGCGCATCGCCACGATCCCGAGATCCTTCTGGAGATTCACGTTCGCCAGCATCTCGAGGGCCACGTCGACGCCCTGCCCGCCGGTGAGCTTCATGAGCTCATCGAGGTACCCCGGCGCGCCGTGATCGAGGACGTGATGGGCGCCCTCGGCCAGCACCAGGCGGCGCCCGCGCTCCGTCCCCGCGGTGCCGATCACCGTGAGGCCGCGCGCGCGCGCGAGCTGGACGGCGCCGATGCCGACGCCGCCGCTGGCCCCATGCACGAGGACGGTCTCGCCCGCCTGGCCGTGGCCGCGGTTGAAGAGCGCGTGGTAGGCGGTGGCGTAGGGGACGTTCAGCGCGGCCCCTTGCGCGAAGCTGACATTGGCGGGCAGCGGGTGGACCTGTCCCTGGTCGCAGAGCGCCAGCTCGGCGTAGGCGCCGCTGAGCGTGCCGCCCACGTAGACGCGCTCGCCGGCCTTGACGGCCGTGACGCCGGTGCCGACGGCCTCCACGACTCCCGCCGAGTCGGAGCCCGGCGTGTAGGGCAGCTTGGGCCCGCGATTGTCCGTGTTGGAGCGCAGGTAGGTGTCCACCGGGTTCACACCGACTGCGTGGTTGCGGACCAGCACCTGGCCGGGGCCGGGCTGGGGCGCCGGAACCTCCTCGAGCCTGAGGACAGCCGGGCCGCCGTACTCCGAGACGCGGATGGCCTTCATGACCGGGGCTCCTTTCGCAGCGGCCTGGCCCAGTAGCCCGGGTCAGTCGGGAAGACGGTCTCACAGCGCGTCGGCTCGATGGGCCCCTCCAGCGTGTCGGCCACCGCCCGCCAGATGGCGTAATGCGGTGTCAGGCGATGGGCGTCCAGCGCGGCCTGGTTCGTGTAAGCCTCGTAGAAGTAGTAGACATCCTCGTCCTGCGCGTCCCGGAGGACGTTGAAGCGCAGGCAGCCCGGCTCGTCCCGCTCGGAGGCCAGCGCGTCCGCCTCGATCGCCTGGAGGAAGCGCTGCCGCAGCTCCCGCTTCACGCGCACCTTCACCCACATCGCGAGCATGGTCATCTCCTCGGGGTGTCCGACGTTTCAGCCCGCCCCACTTTATCCGCTCGGCGCGCCGGATGGAAGCCCTGGTATCCTGAGGGGCGCCGTGAACCTCTTGCGCCCCCTGGATCGCTCCCTGACCGTCAACGGCCTGCGGCTTCACCTCCGTGAGTTCTGAACAAGGAGGTCGCCATGCGCGGCTCGGTGCTCGGTTGCCTCGTCGCCCTGGTCTTGCTGCCGGTGGCCGCGCCGGCCGAGATCGCCATCCAGGCCTATGCCCTGCCCGCCGGCGGCGGCCCGCACGACGTGGCCGTGGGCCCTGACGGCATTGTCTGGTACGCGGCCCAGCGCAGCGGCCAGCTCGGCCGGCTCGATCCCGCGACGGGCAAGGTCGAGCTCATCCCGCTCGGCGCGGGCGCGGCCCCGCATGGCGTGATCGTCGGGCCGGACGGCGCGCCGTGGCTCACGGAAGGCGGCACCAACGCCATCGTCCGCGTCGACCCCGAGACCCGCCAGGTGAAGCGCTGGCCGCTGCCCGAGGCGCGCGGCTACGTGAACCTCAACACCCCGACCTTCGACAGGCGGGGGCGCATCTGGTTCACCGGCCAGAGCGGCGTGTACGGCCGGCTCGATCCCGGGACCAGGGAGATGCGGGTCTGGGACGCGCCGCGCGGCCGCGGCCCCTACGGGATCGCGACGACGCCCGAGGGCGCCGTCTACTATGCCTCGCTGGCCGGCAGCCACATCGCGCGCGTCGATCTCGACACGGGCGCCGCCACCATCATCGAGCCGCCGACGAAGGATCAGGGCGCGCGCCGCGTGTGGTCGGACTCCAGGGGCCGCATATGGGTCAGCGAGTGGAACTCCGGCAATGTCAGTCGCTACGACCCCGGGACCGGCGGGTGGCGGAGCTGGCGGCTGCCCGGCGAGCGGCCGCGTGCCTATGCCGTCTACGTCGACGACAGGGACAAGGTGTGGGTGAGCGACTGGGGGGCCAACGCCATGGTCCGCTTCGACCCCGAGACCGAGAAGTTCGAGGTCTTTCCGAGCGAACTCCGCCGCGCCAACGTGCGCCAGATCCTCGGCCGGCCGGGGGAGGTGTGGGCGCCGGAGTCCGGCGCCGACCGGCTCGTCGTCTATCGCCTGAAGTGAGGGGACCCGCGGCATGACTCCTCGCCAGGGCAGCAGGGCGCGCGAAGGAGGTCGCGGGAGTATACTTCGGCGGCATGGCCATGAGCCGGCTCGGAGACTCGGAGCGGGCCGACGCCCGGACCATCACCGTCACGGTCACGTTCTTCGCCGACCTGCGGCGCTTCCTGCCGCGTGGGGCCGACGGGCCGCAGCGCTACACCGTCCGCGAGGGCGCCACGCTGGCTGACCTGCTCGCAGCGATCGGGATCGCCCCCGACGCCGAGCTGACTGCCGCTGTGGACGGCGAGCTGGCGGCACAGGGCACTCCGCTCGCCGACGGCGCCGACGTCATGCTGCTGAGCCCGATTGAAGGGGGAGCCGCAGCCGGAGGCGAGGCGACCAGCTGAGAGATGGGCCAGGGCCCTTGGCTGCTGGACCCGATAGCAAGGGGGAGCCGCAGCCGGAGGCGAGGCGACCAGCTGAGAGATGGGCCAGGGCCCGCGGCTGGCGAACCCGACAGCAGGAGGATAGAAGAGCCGGTGGACAGGCACGGCTACTGGAACAGGATCCTGCACGTGGGCCTCGGGGACGGGCGGACCTGGGTCGAGGAGCCCGGCGACCGCTTCTTCCGCCGCTACGCCGGCGGCCGCGGGCTCATCGCCCACTATCTGCTCACCCAGGTGCCGAGAGGCGCCGACCCGCTGGGGCCCGACAACATTCTGATCTTCGCGCCCGGCGTCGTCACGGGCGCCCCCGTCCCGGGCGCGGGCCGGCACAGCGTCGGCGCCAAGTCGCCCCTCACGGGCGGCTTCGGCGAGTCGGAGTCCGGTGGCTACTGGGGCGCCGAGCTCAAGCGCGCGGGCTGGGACGCGGTCGTCGTCCACGGCGCGTCCCCCGCGCCCGTGTACCTCTGGATCAACGACGGTGCCGTCGAGCTCCGCGACGCCCGGCATCTCTGGGGGCGCGTCACGGGGGACGTCGAGGAGGCGATCGTCGCGGAGCTCGGGGATGCGCGCATCCGCGTCGCCCAGATCGGGCCGGCTGGCGAGAACCTCGTGCGCTTCGCCTGCATCGCCAACGACCTGAACGAGGTGGCCGGACGCACCGGGATGGGCGCCGTGATGGGCAGCAAGCGGCTCAAGGCCATCGCCGTCCGGGGCCGGACCCCGGTGAAGATCGCCGACCCGCCCGGCCTCACCGCCCTCGCCAAGTGGGTCTCGTCCACCATGGACCAGAAGCACCGCGCCTTCCACGAGTTCGGCACGGGCGCCGCGATGCAGGGCAAGAGCCTCGAGGGCGGCATGCCCGTCCTCAACTACCGCCTCGGCGCCGCCGATTCGGTGGCCAGGGTGGACGCCGTCGCCGTGCGCGACCAGATCCGCGTCAAGATGACCTCGTGCTACGCCTGCTCGGTGCGCTGCAAGAAGGTCGTCCACATCGAGCCGACGGAGGAGGCGGCGCGCGCGGCGTCGGACACCGTCTACAAGGGCCGGGCGAAGGTCGGCGTGGATCCCGGCGGCCGGTACCGCGTGGACCCGCGCTACGGCGGCCCCGAGTACGAGTCGCTCGCCGCGCTTGGCGTCAACCTGGGGCTCGACGACCTGATCGCCATCTGCAAGTCCAACGAGCTGTGCAACGCCCTCGGGATGGACACGGTGTCGCTCGGCGCCACGCTGGCGTGGGCGATGGAGTGCTTCGAGAAGGGCGTCCTGACGCTGGAGGACACGGGCGGCGTCCCGCTCCGCTTCCACGACGCCGACGGCGTGGTCGGGCTCGTGGAGATGATCGCCCACCGCCGGGGCGTCGGTGACCTCCTGGCGGAGGGCTCCGAGCGCGCCGCGCGCCGGCTCGGGCGCGGCGCGGAGGCGTTCCTGACCACGGTGAAGGGGCTCGAGATGGCGATGCACGATCCGCGCCACATGCCGATCATGCGCGCCTCGTATCTGCTCGCCCCCACGGGCGGCGACCACATGCGCCAGAGCGGCAACCGCAACGGCCTGCGCAACCAGGTCGGCCTCTGCCACTTCCTGGCCTATGACGACGCCCAGGCGCTCCAGATCCTCGAGGCCGTCACCGGCTGGGAGGTGACGCCCGAGGAGCTGGTGGCGACGGCGCACCGGGGGCTGACCCTCGCGCGGCTGTTCAACCTGCGCGAGGGCTTCGGCCGCGCCGACGACCGGCTGCCGGCACGGTTCAGCGACCCGCTGCCCAAGCACGCCGGGCTCACCCCGGAGCAGCAGGACACGATCGTCACCGACTACTACATCGAGCAGGGCTGGGACGCAGCCACGGGCGTGCCCACGACGGAGACCATCCGCGCGCTCGAGATCGAGGACGACGCCGCCCACGCGGTGACACGAGACACGCAACCCGCAACCCGAGAGGAGAGAGACGACATGGCTCAGCTGAGGATTCCCCTGGACGCGGCCCGCTTCGCCACGGGCCTGACCTGGAAGGACTACATGGCCCAGATGGGCGACACCCGCGCCCGCACCGAGGACAACTACCAGAAGGCGGTGCTGACCGACGAGGAGCGGAAGTTCTTCGCCGGCATCACGCAGGTGCGCCATGTGCTCATGCTGGCCGAGAACTGGTGCGGCGACGTCCACCGCAACTCGCCGCTGATCGCGAGCATCTGCGAGACGATGCCGGGCTGCGAGCTGCGCGTGTTCTTCCGCGACCAGAACCTCGACCTCACGGACTGCTTCCTCAACCACGGCTTCCGCTCCATCCCGATCGTGGTCTTCTTCGACAAGGACTGGAACGAGCTCGGCCGCTGGATCGAGCGCGCGCACGCCGCGACGGCCAAGGTCGCCGGGATCCGGGCCCGGACGCTGGACGCCGCGCCGAAGGACCAGCAGGACGCCGCCATGGCCGAGTACCGCAAGCTGGTCACGGCCGAATACGACGTGCCCGGCGGCCCGCTCTGGCGTGCCGCCGCGGCCGAGGTGCGGCTCTTGCTGGAGACGCGGCTCGGCCTGGCGCCCAAGGCGTAGGGACTCCCGCGCCGCGACCGGGGACATCGGTCATCGCCCGTCCGCGGCGGCGGAGGGTGGAGGGGTTGACTCTCTGAGGCCATGTGGTCACGATGACCACATGCCACCAGGCCGGTCGGGGGTGCGGGCGTGAGCAAGGCCGTCGGAGTCCGGGAGCTCAAGACCCGCCTCGGGAGCTATCTCCGCGAGGTCCGGCGCGGGCGGACCATCGTGGTCACCGACCGGGGCGAGCCCGTGGCCGAGCTGCGGCCGATTACGCGGGCGAGGTCCGGCAGTGGCGCGGAGATCGAGCGGCTCGTGGCCCTCGGGCGCCTCACCAGGGTGTCGCGGACGCCGCAGGCGCCATTCCGCCCCATCAGGCGGAAGGGCCGCTCGCTCTCGGATGCCATCGTC
>Ga0154317_1109_pt5 | contig 10736 bp, 12 predicted proteins | sample RifGroA2_FD_105611 | JGI IMG/M metagenome (GOLD analysis project Ga0154317, IMG submission 105611) | Candidatus Rokubacteria bacterium GWA2_70_23 | reverse complement strand
CATCTGTCTCGCTTGAACGGGGATGACTTCGGTTTGGCGGTTGGGCCTCTTCGCGCCTCTGGCGCTCATCGGGGCGTCCTGTCAACCGGGACGGCTATTCGAGGGCTTGGGTGAGGTCCTCGATCAGGTCGGTGGGGTCTTCGAGGCCGACGGAGAGGCGTACGAGGCCGGGGCCGATCCCCATGGCCGCCTTGTCCTCGTCGGAGACGCGGCGATGGGACGTGCGTGCCGGATAGGTCCAGGTCGTCGCCACATCTCCGAAGCTCGGCGCGAACTCCATGAGCCGCGCCCGCGCCATGAAGCGCCCGACGGCGAGCGCCCCACCCCGCAGGTCGAAGGACAGGATGGCGCCCATGGGCCCCGGCATCAGCCGCCTGGCGAGCGCGTGCTGCGGATGGGTCGCGAGCCCTGGGTAGTGGGCGCGCGCCACGGCGGGATGTGGCTCGAGAAACTGCGCCAGCGACAGCGCCGTCGCCGACTGCCGCTCGAGCCGCACCCCGAGCGTCCGCGCCCCGCGCACCGCGAGCCACGCGTCGAAGGGCCCGAGATTGGTCCCCGCGCGGATCATCGCCTCGCGACAGCGGCCCATGGCCTCCTTGCGGCCCAGCACCATCCCGCCCGTCACGTCGCCGTGGCCGGAGATGAACTTGGTCAGGCTGTGCATGACCACGGTGGCGCCGTGCTCGATGGGACGGCAGACGGCCGGTGAGGCCATGGACGCATCGACGATCAGCTCGACACCTCTCCGCTCGAGCAGAGGCGCCAGGACGGGCAGGTCGGCCAGCAGGAGCAGCGGGTTCGACAGGGCCTCGACGAAGACGGCCTTCGTGTTGGGCCGCAGGGCTCCGAGGACTCGTCCCGCGTCGGTCGCGTCCACGAACGTCGCCTCGATCCCGAGCCGCTTGCCCTCGGACGTGAGGAAGGAGGCCGTGGTCCCGTACAGATCCCGCGCCGCCACCAGGTGATCGCCCGCCGCGAAGAGACCCAGGAGCAGCGCCGTCGTCGCCCCCATCCCGGAGGCGCAGGCCACGGCGGCCTCGGCCCCCTCGAGCCCTGCCACCAGATCCTCGAGCATGCTGTGGTTGCCGGTGCCGTAGCGCCCGTACACGTACCCCGAGATCTTGCCTTCCCACACCGACTCCACCGTCTCCATGTCCTCGAAGACGTAGACGTTGGTCTGGTAGATCGGAGCGGTGAGCGGCCGGCTGGCCGAGGGCACGTCGCGCCCGCCGCGGGCCGCCAGAGTGTGGAAGTTCACCTGGGATCCTCCTGTCGCTCTCACACGAGGGGCACGGAGAGCTCGGGCTCTCGCACCGCGTGGTCGGGGTGACGCCCGAGATCCCGGATCGCGTCGCCGAGCCGCTTCATCCCGTCGTCGATCTGCGACACCGGCACGGCCGAGAAGGAGAGCCGGAGCGAGCGCTCGCCCCCGCCGTCGATGAAGAAGGCATCGCCAGGCGTGAAGGTCACCCCGCGCGCCTGCGCTCGCGGGAGCAGGGCGGCCGTCTCCAGGCCCTCGGGGAGCGTCAGCAGCAGCGAGAATCCTCCCGCGGTCTCGGTCCATGTGACCCCGGGCGGCATGAGACGGCGAAGCCCGTCCAGGAGCGTCTCCCGGCGCCGCGCGTATTCCCGGAGCGCTCGCGCCTGGTGCCGCTCCAGGAGCCGCCTCTCGCAGAAATGGTAGACGGCGGCCTGCAGCAGCGGGCTTGTGTGGATGTCGGCCAGCTGCTTGGCCATCTCGAGTCGCTCGATCAGCGCCGGCGGGGCCACGATCCAGCCCAGCCGGAGCCCGGGGAAGAGGATCTTGGAGAAGGTCCCGATGTAGACCACGAGTCCCGCCATGTCCATGGCCTTGAGCGGGCCCGGGGGCCGCGCGCCATAGAAGAGGGTCCCGTCGAAGCCATCCTCGACGATGGGCAACCGGTGCCTGGCCGCCACCTCGAGGAGGCGCTGCCTCACGGCCAGGCTCATGGTGAGCCCGGTGGGGTTGTGGGCACTCGGCTGGCAGTACAGGAACTTGGGAGTCTGGCGCTCCAGCAGACGCTCCAGATGCGGGACAGAGAGCCCGGCCTCCGTCAGCGGGACCGGCACGAGCGCTGCCCCGAACGAGCGGAACACCTGCATGGCGCGCGGGTAGGACGGCTGCTCGATGGCCACCAGATCCCCGGGATCGAGCAGGGTGCGGGCGACAAGATCAAAACCCTGCTGCGAGCCATTGACGATGAGGATATCCTCCGGGCGCGCCTCGACCCCGAAGCGCAGGAGATAACCCGCCAGGTATCGGCGCAGCGGCGGGTAGCCCCCGGGAGCGTAGTACTGGAGCAGCTCTCGCCCCTCCTGGGTGATGACCCGGTTGAGGACCCGGCGGAAGGCGTCAGTGGGGAACAGTGTGCTGTCGGGCATGCCGCCGGCGAAGGAGATGGTGCCGGGGGCCGGCCGGGCGAGCTGGCCGTAGGCCCGTCGCCGGTGCATGTCGGCAGCCACGACCTGCGCCCGCTTCGACAGGAACCCGGACCAGTCGAGCTTCTGCGCGCTGATGGGGGCCGGCTCCGCCAGGGCCGGCACCCGCTCCGCGACGAAGGTGCCCTGCCCCACATGCGCCCGGGCCCAGCCCGCGGCGATCAGCTCCTCGTAGGCCGTGGCCACCGTGGTCCGGTTGACCCCGAGGTCGTGCGCCAGCTCCCGGGTGGCCAGCAGCTTGACGCCGGGGGCCAGCTTCCCTTCCCTGATCAGCCGCTCGAGGTGGCTCTGGATCTGGCGGGACAGCGGGACTCGCCCACCCCCGACTGCTCTCCGTTCGAGAGGAATCCTCATGGCCCCACCATACCAGCCATTCTCGTCACCTTTCACTGAAAGTACAGAGCCAATTGGATGTATCTCTGATCATCCAATGGGCTCCCGGCCTCGGCGTGGTACCATGACCGTCCCATGCCCGGTCTCGTCGTGCTGGAGTCCATGTGGAATCGGAAGGGGCAGCTCCTCGAGGACGAGCCCTCGGTGCTGCCCTACCTCAAGGCCATCAAGCAGTCACTCGCCTGGGAGGGCATCCGCATCAACCTCGTCTATCGCCGCTTCTACAGCAACTACGACCTGGGCCTGCTCCTGGAGGAGGTACGCCGGCGGCGGTCCTCCTTCCAGGTTTGCTACATCGCCTCCCATGGGAAGCGGCGCACCCTGATTGGCATCGGCAACCGTGTCATCCGGCTCTCCGCCCTCGTCGAGCACTGCCGGCCCAGTCGCCGCATCGGCTACATCTTCGGCGCCTGCGACTTCGTGACGCCGGACACGGCCCGCGACTTCCTCGTCCGCACCGGCGCCCGCTTCGTTGCCGGATACCAGAAGGCCATCCCCTGGACGGAGTCCATGCTCGTGGACTGCCTGTTCCTCTCCTATCTCCTCGGGGGCACGATGAAGTGGGTGCGGACCAAGCACGGGGAGCGCATCCCCCCGCTCCGGGAGCACGAGGACTTCGAGATCACCCGCTCCGAGAACCCGCAGAAAGTCTCCGGCCATCTCTACCGGGACTTCCCGCTGGCCCACGACATCACCTTCTCGTGCTTCACCCTCGACCGGCGATCGGGCCGACCGCCGCAGCTCGAGAACTCCTTCGACGCCTACCGGAAGAACCTGGATCGCGCCCGCCGCCTCGTCCGAGACCTGTAGCGCGGGTTATACTGACTCGGCAGGCCACCACCCACACCCAGGAGGGACCAATGGCCGAGATGAAGGAGTTCGCGAGCCTGTATTACCGGGAAGGGGCCCTCGACCCCAAGACCATGCAGCTCGTGGCGCTGGCCGCCATGGCGGCGGCCGGCTGCACGTCCTGAGTGCCCGGACGCTTCGCGGCTGCGAAGCAAGCCGGAGCCACCGACGACGAGCTGAGCGAGACCCTCTACTACGCCATGCGCGGCGCGGCCCGCGCCGCGTGGAGCACCATCAAGGTCATCCCGGGCGTCGAGGATCTCAACAAGGACTGGAAGACGAAATACGAGCGCGAGACCGGCACGTAGCCAGACCCGATCCGATGGCGCTCCTCCGGTCCGCCCATCCGCGGGCCCGGGGGCGCGCCGTAACCGAGGGAGCGAACCGCCATGCCCGTCACACCCAGCGAGCAGGAAGAGGAGTACTTCGCGCGGCTCGATTTCGAGCGGCGGAAGAAGGCCCTGGCCGAGCAGGAGCACGGCGCCGAGGCGGCGGAGCGTCAGCGCGTACTCGCGGTGGCCCGGAACCGCTGCCCCAAGTGCGCCGCGCCGTTGGTGACCATCACCTACCGCAAGGTGGAGCTGGACAAGTGCTCCGCCTGCGGGGGGCTCTGGTTCGATTGCGGAGAGCTGGACCAGGTGCTCGCGCAAGGAGAGGGAAGCGGTTTCCTCGGCGGGCTCAAGAAGATCTTCGGGTAGGCGCTGAATGGCCGCAGGCGAGGCGCCGATCAAGCAGGCCATCAAGTGGATCGACGAGCAGGTGCGCGACAACCCGGCGGCGGACCGGGTCACGCTCCTCGATGAGGCGAGCCGCCGCTTCGATCTGACTCCCCTCGACGCCGACTTCCTCCTCCGCCACCTCGCCGCCCGGCCGAAAGCGTGATGAGATCACGGCGCCGGGTCGCCCGTGCACCCCGATGAGGGCCGACGGCCCGAAGAGGCCACGCTGCCGCCCGACGTCATCCACATTCAGGCGACCCCGATGAGGGCCGACGGCCCGAAGAGGCCACGCTGCCGCCCGACGTCATCCACATTCAGGCGAGCAAGATAACAGAGCACAAGGCGCAGGTGCAGGCCCAGTTCGGCGGCACCGCCGAGGCCTATGTCCGGAGCGCCGGGCACGCGGGCGGACCCGACCTCGATCGGCTCCTGGAGTGGGGGCGCGCCACCGGGCAGAGCCGCGTGCTCGACGTCGCCACGGGCGGCGGCCACACGGCGCTGGCCTTCTCGGCCTTCACCCCGACCGTGGTGGCCACCGACCTCACCGAGCCGATGCTGCTGGCGGCGCGCGCCTTCGCCGCCTCGCAGGGCATGACGACCATCCGCTTCCTCGGCGCCGACGCGGATGCGCTGCCATTCCGGGACGCGAGCTTCGGCGTGGTCACCTGCCGCATCGCGGCTCATCACTTCCCCGCCGTCCCTCCGGCGCTCCGGCAGGTGGCTCGCGTGTTGCTTCCCGGCGGGTCGTTCCTCCTGCAGGACATCCTGGGCCACGACGATCCGGAGCTGGCGGGCTTCATCCTCGAGGTGGAGAAGCGCCGCGACCCCTCGCATGTGCGCTCCCTCAGCCGGCGGGAATGGACGGACTGTCTCACCTCGGCCGGCTTCACGGTCATCGAGGAGGCCATCGTCACCAAGGGGCGGCCGTGGGAGGAGTGGACCGGCCGCATGCGCATGAGCGCCGAGGCCAGGGCCCACCTCGACCGCTTCGTCCTGGACGCGCCGGCGCGATGCCGCGAGGCGTTCAGCTTCACCGTGGAGGACGGGAGGATCCGGTCCTTCGCCGACCGGATGGTGCTGATCCGCGCCGGCAAGGGCTAGCGGGATGCGGAAAAACCTTGCGGGCTGCTCAAAAAGGCCCAGATGCGAGGCGGCGCCCGACGGCCGCACGCGAGGCGTACTCCCTGTACGTTGAGCGTGCGGCCGAGGGCGCCAACGAAGCAGATGGGCCTTTTTCAGCAGCCCGCTAGCGGCGCAGCACCACCACCGTCGCCCCCCAGCCGCCACGTTCCTCGGGGGCATCGAAGAAGCGCAACGCCAGCGGATGCCTTTCCAGGAGCCGCTGGACCACTGCACGCTGCACGCCCTTGCCCTTCCCGTGGATGAGCCGCACCTCCGCGAAGCCGCGCGTCACCGCCTCCTCGAGATAGGCCTCGACGACGGAGGGGATATCGCGAGGGGCGAAGGTGTGGAGGTCGAGCGCATCCTCGATCGGAACGACGGTTGGGTCTTCGTCATCCATGGCAGTGCAGGCCACGGCCGTCCCCGGAAGGACGCCGGGCCCCGTCGTCACGCTGGCCGCCCCTCGGGCGCGACAGGCCGCGGCTGATCCACCGGGGGGCGCCGCGTGTGCCAGTCCGTCGCGCGCTGATAGGCGTCGGCCACCCGGAGCACCGTCGCCTCGTCGAAGGGGCGCCCGATGATCTGCAGTCCCACCGGCAGCCCCGCCGCGGTGAAGCCGCACGGGATGGAGGCCGCGGGGTGGCCGGTCAGGTTGAACGGGCGCGTGAACCGGATCAGGCTCGCGCGCACGGCCAGCTTCTCGTGCTCCACCGTGACCTCGCCCTGGCCCACCGCCGTCGCCACGATCGGCGTCGTGGCGCAGACCAGCACATCCGCCTTCGCGAGAGCGCCATCCACCTCGCGGCGGATCAGCGCGCGGGCCTGCTGTCCCTTCAGATACTCGGCTGCCGAGATGAAGGCGCCGACGCGCAGCCGCTGGCGCACGTCGTCACCATAGTCCGCCGGTCGCTCCCTGAGCCAGGCCTCGTGGTAGGCGTACGCCTCCGAGGAGAGCACCGCGTAGGAAGCGGCGGGCGCGAAGTTTGCTGTCTCCAGATTCACGTCCTGGATGGTCGCGCCGAGCCCCTCGAGCCCCTTCACGGCCTCCTCCACCGCGTGGCGCAGCGCCACCCCCGTGGACTCGAGAAAGAACGAGCGGAGCACCCCGACACGGAGCCCCTTGACCTGCCCCGTCAACGCCGCCGTGTAGTCCGGCACGGGAAGCACGCTCGTGGTCGGATCGCGGGGGTCATAGCCCGCCATGGCCCCCAGCATCAGGGCGCAGTCGGCCGCCGTGCGGCACATGGGCCCCACGTGGTCGAGGGACCAGGCCAGCGGTAGCACGCCGGCCCGGCTCACCCGCCCATAGGTCGGCTTGATGCCGCTGATCCCGCACAGGGCCGACGGGATGCGGACCGAGCCACCCGTGTCGGACCCGAGGGCGCCGGGACAGAGCCCCGCCGCGACGGCGGCACCGGAGCCCGACGAGGAGCCCCCGCAGATGCGGTGGGTGTTCGGGTCCCACGGGTTCCAGGGCGTGCCGTAATGCGGGTTGAGGCCCTCGGGCCCGAAGGCGAACTCGTGCATGTTCAGCTTGCCGAGCGCGATGGCGCCTGCTCCGGCGAGGCGCGACACCACCGTGGCGTCCTCATCGGGCACCCAGTCGGCGAGAATGTGGGAGCCACCCGTGGTCTTGACGCCTTTCGTGCAGTAGAGGTCCTTGAACCCCACGGGCACGCCGTGCAGGCGCCCCAGGGGCTCACCCGACATCACGGCGGCCTCGGCGGCCTTCGCGCGCTCGAGGGCGGCGTCCGCCATCACCGTGAGATAGGCCTTGAGCTTTCCGTCCAGCGCCGCGATGCGATCGAGATGAGCCTGGACGACCTCCACGGGCGAGACGTCCCTGGCGGCGATGGCGCGGGCGAGGTCCGTCAGGGACGTCCAGACGAGGTCGCTCACTGGCATCTCCTCAGAAGAGGCGGTACTGGCAGGCGGGCTCGATGTCGCGCAGCGCCTCCGAGGGAAGGGCCGCCATCATCGCGCGACCGGTACGGACGAGGGGCAGGAGGCCGTCCAGCTCCTCATCGCTGAGGGCGAGCCCCAGGGACTGCGCGAGCGTGCGGAGCGTGTCGAGAGTGAGAGGGTCCATGGGCGCAGGATAGCGGCTCGCGCCCGGATTGACAAGGCCGGTCACTGCGCTCGGGAACGCCCCACTCGGTGTCGTGGTACGTGATCGACGGCTCGCTCCGGGCCCCGGAACAGCGGACGGGCACGCCACACCTTCATCGGCGTGAGCTCGGAAGGACCCCGGGACGCGGACCGGAAAGGGCTGTCGGCCCCCACCCCGGAGCGCGAAGACCTAGCAGGATGCTGAAAAACTCGCAGGCTGCTCAAAAAGGCCCAGATGCGAGGCGGCGCCCGACGGCCGCACGCGAGGCGTACTCCGCTTGGCGAGCCGAGCCGGAGGCGAGGTGAGCGCATCCGGAGATCCGGGCGAGCGTGAGCGAGCCACGTTGAGCGTGCGGCCGAGGGCGCCAACGAAGCAGCTGGGCCTTTTTCAGCGGCCTGCTAGCCCTTCTCGATGATGTAGAGGTGCTGGAGCATGTCCACGTAGATGTTGCCGTCCACGACGAACTCGCCCGCCTTGTTCTTCTCGAGGCCCCCGACCCACGGCTTCTTCGCGGCGTAGCGCACCACCCAGGCCACGGCGACGTAGCCGACGTCGGACTGCATGAGCTCCTCGGCCTTCTTGTAGTGCTCGAGCCGTTTCTTCGGGTCGCGGGTGTCGCGCCCGGCCTCGAGCTCCTTGTCGAAGGCGTCGTTGACCCACGCCTGTCGCTTCCCGGTGGTCTTCTTGCCGTAGAAGGTGTCGAAGTACTCGTTGTGTGGGTCCGGATAGTCCATGAACCATCGGATCCAGACGAACTGGAGATCCTGCTTCCAGAGGCGCTCGCGGAACACCCGCGGCTCGAGCACCTCGAGCTCGGTCTTCATGGTGAGGCTGTCGAGGAGGACGGCCTGGATGGCCTCTGCCAGCGGCTTGGACCCGAGCCCCTCGTCACGCATGCTGAGCGTGATCTTCGGCCAGTTCTTGCCCCCCTCGAAGGGCGTGCCCTTGAGCATGTCCAGCGCCGCCTTCTTGTCGTACTTCTGGATGGCCTTGATCTTCGGGTCGTCCACGGCTCCGGGGAAGCCGGGCGGGATCATCGAGTGCGCCGGGATGGCGAGCCCCTGGCTCACCTTCACCACGTTCTCCCGATCGATGGCATGGGCCACCGCCTTCCGGACCTTGAGGTTGTCGAAGGGCGCCTTGGTTACCTGCGGGAGGAGGTACCAGGTGCCCGGGAACGGATAGCGGAACACGTCCCTGGACGACCGGGGATCGCCCTGGAGCTTCTTGAGATCGCCGGCCTGGAGCGCCGTCATGTCCAGCTCGTTGTTCTCGTAGGGCAAAGAGCCCGAGGCCACCGGGATGATGGGGATGACCACTTTCGCGAGGTGGACGTTCTTGGCGTCGTAGTAGTGGGGGTTCTTCTTGAGGACGATCTGCTTGTTGTGCTCCCACGCCTCCAGCGTGAAGGGACCGTTGGTGACGATGTTGGCGGCCTCCGTCCACTTGTCCCCGTGCTTCTCCACGGCGCCGCGGTGGGAGGGCAAGGCAGCCAGATACGCCGCCAGGACCGGGAAGTAGCCGCGCGGCCCCTCCAGCGTCACCTCCAGCGTCCAGTCGTCCTTCGCTTTCACGCCGACCTGGCTCGCATCCGTGACCTGCTTCTTGTTGAAGGCCTCGCCGTTCTTGATGTCGTACAGGAACGAGGCGTAGGGGGCCGCCGTGGCGGGGTCCAGCTGGCGCTTGAACGACCACTCGAAGTCGCGCGCGGTGACCGGGGAGTTGTCGGACCAGCGCGAGTCCTTCCGGATGCTGAAGGTCCACACCGAGCCGTCCTTGTTGCTCTGCACCTTGCTGGCCATCCACGGCACGGACACGAAGTCCGCGTCGAAGACCATCAGGCCGGCCCACAGCGCCGGCACCCCGGAGCAGTACAGGTCCTTGTTGAAATCGTGGCTGGCCGGATCGTTCTGGTACCACCCGCCGCCGCCGAACCGGAAGGTCTGGTCCTTGGAGAGCTTGTCACCGGCAGCGGGCTTGCTCGGCTTGGCGGCCCGGGCCTCGGTGGCAAAGCCGAGGCCGCCGAAGGCCGCCATGGCGCCCACGACCTTGAAGAAGTCGCGGCGGCCGAGCCCGATGGCCAGAAGTCGCGTCTGGAACAGCGCCAGCTGCTCGTCAGGAATGCGCATGATGGAGTCTCCTTCTTACTGGTTATTGCATCTTGGGGTCGAGCGCGTCGCGGACCCCGTCGCCGAAGAACGTGAACGAGAGCATGGTGACGGCGATGGCGATGGACGGGAACACACAGAGGTGCCAGTAGGAGCGGAGGAACTGCTGGTTCTCTCCGACCATCTGCCCCCACGAGGGCGTCGGGGGATTGATGCCCACGCCGATGAAGGACAGCGCCGCCTCGGTGAAGATCGCCTCCGGGACGCCGAAGGTGATGGAGACCACGATGGGCGTCAGCGCGCTCGGCAGCACGTGCCGCGTCATCACGCGCCAGAACCTCGCGCCCAGCGCGCGGGCCCCTTCCACGAACTCCTTCTCCTTGATGGAGAGCACCTGGGCCCGGGTCTGACGGGCGATTCCCACCCACCCCGTGAGCCCCAGCGCGATGAAGATGTTCATGAGCCCGGCCCCCAGCATGGACATGACCAGGATGACGAAGAGCAGGCGCGGGAACGCGTACATCACGTCGACGAAGCGGGTGAGCAAGAGGTCCGTCCGGCCCCCGATGTAGCCGGAGATGGCGCCGATGGGCACGCCGATGAGCACCACGATCACCTGCGCGCCGAGCCCCACCAGCATCGACACCCGCGCGCCGTAGATCATGCGCGAGAGCACGTCGCGCCCCAGCTGATCGGTGCCAAGCGGGAAATCGCGGGACGGGAACTCGTAGAGCCGGTCGAAGTTGGGCTTGGTGTAGGAGTGTGGGGCGATCGCCTCCGCGAAGATGGCGAGAAGGCAGAGGAGGATGACGGTCAGCCCGCCGGCGAGCGCCAGCCTGTTCCGGAGGAGGCGGCGCCACGCGTCCCGCCAGAGGCTCGATCCGCGCGTCCGCCCGGCCCGCCAGGCCAGCGTTCCCGCGGGGGCGGGGCTGTGGGACGCCGCCACGCTGGTGTCGGAGGCAGGAGCCGAGATCG
>Ga0154317_1165_pt3 | contig 10767 bp, 10 predicted proteins | sample RifGroA2_FD_105611 | JGI IMG/M metagenome (GOLD analysis project Ga0154317, IMG submission 105611) | Candidatus Rokubacteria bacterium GWA2_70_23 | reverse complement strand
TACTTGACAGTGGAAGTCATATCAACGCGGCGGATAAGCCGCGGCGCGAAGCGCCGGCGGCTTCATGCGCGAGTTAGCCGGTTGCTCGCCCGACCGCCGCGGATCCCCTTGGAGCGGGCGCACCATGAAGGAGGCCCTCGGTACTCAAGTCTTCATCCACGTCTGGCCAGTGGACGCCGAATCCTCCGCCGGCCACGCGCCAATTCGCGCGTTGCTCGCGCGTCGCCGAAAGCAGACGGGGGTACCACACGAGCGGCACCGAGATCGTACGGCCGTCCAGGAGATCGACGACTAGGACGTCGTCCGTGAACCGGACGTCCTTGACGCGCTCACCCGGCCGACCTTCTGAAGTACTCATTCCACGCCTCCAACAATTGCGGCTCGTGCTCGGCGACGAGCCCCTGCACGCGTCGCAGCTCGACCGCGTTGAAACCAAGGTTACGCGCCAGTGCCACTGGCGCCAACCAGAACTTCGCTGACTGATCATCTCGGTCCACGTGGACCTGGGGTGGCTCGTTCAGGTCGTGGCTCACGAAGTAGATCCGATACGGCCCGCTCCGCAGAACAGTCGGCATTCCTCCCTCAATTCACCTCCGCACGACGCCAATCCGGATAACGCCCACGATGACCGGCCGGTTGCCAGCGGCAACGCCGCCGGCAACCGGTCCGGTCGAACGTGAAGTTATGGGCCCTGTCCGTTCGGGCGTTTGGCGCATGACGCTGCCGATCGTAGGGCTCTGTAGCGGCCCAAAACCCCTGTTGCATCCACCATTTACCCGGCGTTGAAGTTTCCCCGTCGCGATCTGTAAACGCCATGTAGAATATCGTCGGTTCTTTGACAAGGGGGACACGATGGGCGACGGGGCCAACCAGGTCCTATTTACCCTTATTGTGTCATCTTTACTGTACTTAGCTTACAGCTTAGCTTCCATAATCGGTGCATGGATCAATGGAATGCGTAAAGAACTCACTTCACTTGTTGAGCATGATGGAAGAAAACGCGTAAGGCGAATGTTTAACTTGGATGATGAAAAAGCTGGCAAGCGCCATATCCAGAAATCGGTAAATGCGAAGAGAGCAAAAAGCAAGAGGAAGGTAAAGGTAAAATCCCGAGTGTAAGGGCCACCGACGACCCTCGGCATTGTAGAGCCGGGGGTCGCCGTGTTTTTCGAGGCCGCCGCGGCAACAGGGGCGACCTCGGGCTCGCCATACCAGCCAAGCGATCGGAACATCATGTCGTTCTCGGTGTCGACGATCGTCGTTCGACGCGCTCGACCGTTCGCCGTGCGCATAACTATAATTCGGTCTCGGATTATGCGGAACTGTGTAGCGCGGCAAAGGCTGCAGCAGGCCGCAGCCTATCACGGATCAGCACGTCAGTGCCGCTCGCGTCCCTCCCTGTTCTTCCAGTCACTTGCAGGCTGGCGCGGGCCCCCGGGGCTGCGGTGTTCTGCAGCGCCCCGTCGCGGCGTATCCCGTCGGCCTATCCCGGCAGGCACGGCAGGGCACGGGGGCCTCACGCATTGAAGAGCCGGTCTGCTGGGCTCCGCACTCCGGCCGGCCCCCGGTTGAGCACGTGCGTGTAGATCTGTGTGGTGCTGACGTCCCTACGGTAGAGGAACAGGAGTGCGCTCAGCGCCTGGTTCTGGGTGGAGGCCGCGCCCTTCCTGTCGACCGCCAGCGAGCTCAGGAACCGTGTGAGCTCGGGCGCGCCCATCTCGACCGGGTGACGTTTGCCGTGAAAGAGAATGTACCGGAGGATCCAGGCGACGTACGCCTTCTCCGTGCGGCGGCTGTAATGGCGGATGCGGAGGGCCGCGCGCACGCGGTCGAGGAGGCGTGGCTTCGGCAGGACGGGAGCACCGGTCTCGTGGACTGTGAACACGGAGCCGCGCCGAGTGCCCTCGGGGAGGACCACATACGACAACGTGGGATTCCTCTGCACGCTCACCATGCCCCGCCTCGGCCCTGTGGGTCACGAGCGTAAGCGATGGGTCTCCGTCGCGCAACGTGGAAATTCCGATACGGGGCGTGGGTGGCTACGGTGGGGCCGTGCGCCGACATTGGGCCGGTGGCCCTGGCCGGTTGGCGGCTAAGTGGTCTGCGAGCGGGACCGCGGGGGGCTGTCTCGCCTCAGGTGAGGAGTTCCCAGCGCGACTGGTAGCGATCCAGCTCCTGGCGCGTGTACTCGTCCACACCGGAAGAACGGTGACTCGAAGCACCCCTTCCAGGAGGGCGAAGTCCCGTCGGTTGGCGGTCACGACGGTGGCCCCATGGCGTCGGGCGGTCAGTGCGATCAGGGCGTCGTTCTGGAAGTCCCGTCGCTTGGCCCCGTCCCATCCTTGCGCATCACCGATGGCCTGAATGAGCTTCCCTGCGTTCCACCAATCTCCGGCTGTCGGCTCCCACTGGACCACGGCGACACGGAAGAGGGCGTCCACGAGCCGCCGGGCCGTCGGGGTGCGGGCTCCCCGGCGAAGCTCGGAGAGCACCACCGCTGAATGACGGACGACGAAGGTTTGCTGGACCGCTGCCAGGGTCTCACGGTACAACCCACGCTCCCAGTGGCCGATGTACACGCTGGTGTCGAGGAGGGCCCAGGGCACGCTACGGCCTTCGGAGGCTCCCGGGCTTGAGCGTTCGACGGGTGGTCTTCATGAACTGCCAGAACGCCTCCATCTCGGCGATCCGCTCGACGGACGCGCGCACGACCTCGGCGTCCGTGGCGACCCCCAGCACCTTCTTCGCGCGCCGGAGCGCTCGCTCGTCGACGAAGAAGGACTTCCGCTTGAGTGCCGTTGCTCGTGCCATGGGACCCTCCCGGCCGCCGGTGTTCAGCGGCATGCATACATCTTAGCGGGAACAGGCATACAGATCAAGCGGCGCGCGTGGGCACGAGGCGCGAGGACAGAGCGGAGCGCGCCCCCCGCCGGGATCATCCTGAGCGCCAACCGGTTCGTCTGGCATCGGAGGCCGATCGTGCCCGTCGCCGGCGCGATCATCGAATGGCCGTGAACTCCGTTGCTGTGGCATCGGCATAGGAGGGGAGCATGGTCCCGCGGCCGTCGGGCCCGGCCCTCAGGGGAGCGGGAGCCGGCCCCTCATCCGATGGCGACCGCCACGCAGGTCGTCGTGCGCGTGACGCCGTCGATGGTGCCGATGGACTCCGTCACCAGGTTGCCGATGGCGTCCAGCGTGGCCCCGTCCACCATCGCGATGAAGTCGTAGGGGCCGGTCACGGCGTCCATGGCCACCACGGTAGCCCGGGCGTTCTTGATCTTCGCCAGCGCCTTCTTCACGCCCTTGGTCTTTCCCGCCGCCGACTCGATGAGCACATACGCTTTCATCGCAGGTCTCCTCTCTGGGTGGTGAGCACGCGCCGGATCCTGGTGAAGAGCGGCGCCCGGTTGATGGTCTCGAGGCGGTGGTCGCCGCCCTCGATCCGCCACAGCTCGATCTTCCTGCGCCCGGCGTCGCGAATGGCTTCGGCATGCGCGAAGGGCACGGTCTGGTCTGCCGTGCAGTGGAGCACCACCGCGCGCCGCGGCGCGATGCGCGGCGCCCACCGGAGCGCGTCGGCGGTGGCGAAGTCCGCGGGGCCGAAGCGGCCGAAGCGCTTTCTGAGGATCTCGCGGCAACCCGGGTAGTCCTCGCGGATCCGCTCCAGCGTGGCGAAGGGGGAGATGGCGATGGCGCCCAGGAGGTCGGGCCGCTTGGCCGCCGTCACCAGCGCCATCGTCCCGCCGGTGGAGAGCCCCGCGGCCCACACCTGGAGCCCCCGCTGCTGGAGCCACGTGGCCGCGGCCCCCAGATCCTCGGGCCAGGCCGACAGCCGCGCCTTTCCGGTGGAGGCGCCGTACCCCCGCTGCTCGATGGAGGCCACGGTGAAGCCCCAGCCTGCCAGCGCCGAGTGCAGGTCGTCGAAGACGTGGGCGCCGCCCCAGCCATGCGAGTAGGCCACGCCGATCCCGTTGGAGCGCTTCGGCAGGAAGAGCCGGCACGACAGGAAGATCTCTGCGTGCCTGATGTGCACCGAGAGCATCATCGTGTCCGTGACCAGACGAAGATCGCGGCGAGCGCTGCGGCTCCGCCCAGCGCCGGCCAGAAGTTGGTGCGGAAGAACGGGATCGCGAAGAAGGGGGAGCGGCGCTCCGCGGGCCGGATCCGCCCGTCCAGCAGGCCCTCCACGAGCGTCATGGCGCGGCTCAGGAAGACCTCGGTGGTGGCCTGGGCGAAGGCCGGATCAGCGAGCGCGGGATGCCCCACGTAGCCGAGCCCCCCGTTCCTGAGCGGGTAGTTGGGCGCCAGACGGTGATGGAGCGGGTATGCCGCGGCGGACAGCGCCCTGAAGTCCGCGTCCACGAGATCGGGCCGCAGCCACAGCATGAACGAAGTTTCCCAGAGCCCGGCGTGGACATCCTCCGCGAGCGCGCTGCGCTCCTCCCCGGAGAGCGGGCGGCCGAGGGCCTCCTCGATCTCGGGGAGGTGGCGGCCGCGCAGGAAGTCCCACACGAGGCGCCCCGTCAGGGACGCCATGGTGATGCCGCGCCGGCGCGAGACGATGCCCGCGGCTTCTTCCAGCGCCACCAGGTGGCCCGGGCCGCCGTGACCGTTGGAGACGAGGATGTAGCGGAACCCCGCGCGCGCCAGCGACTCCCCGTAGTCGATCACCGTGTCGCGCACCGCCCGCTGCCGTATGGTCACCGTGCCCACCGCGTGGAACGTGAAGGAACCCATGTGCAGGGTCGGCGCCAGGACCACCGCCCAGCCAGGGCGCGCCTGGACGAGGCGCTCGGCGATGGCCTCGGCGAAGTAGCGCGCCGCAAACGCGTCCACTCCGAGCGGAAGATGCGGGCCGTGCTGCTCGAGCGGGCTCACGGTGAGGATGATGACGGTGCGGCTCCGGTCCAGCGCGTCGAGCGCCGGGGTGGACAGCTCCTCCAGGAGATGAACGCTCAAAAGCTGCTCCCTGTCGTGGCGGCGAGGTAATCGTTCTTGGCCTGCTCGAGCTCGGCGATGATCTCCTGGCGGGCGGCCAGGAGCCGCGAGGCGGCCTGGCGGCGGGTGAGCGCCAGCGCCCCGAGCCGGAGCTCCCCGCGCAGGCGGCCGACGCCCCCCAGGTAGCGGTAGGCGGCGAGGCTTCCGAGCGGCAGGGACAGCGCGAAGGCCAGGGCCCACGCGGCGCCGAGGAAGCGCCACACGAGCCAGGTCTCGGCGCCCCAGAAGAGGGGGACGGCGATGACGCTCGCCAGGAGCCGCGTGGTCGCATAGTCCGTCTCCTTGCGGGACATGCGCCGGGCAATCAAGCGCGGGACGAAATACGGCAGACCGCTCACCAGGACCCCGTAGGCGAAGAACGGCAGTCCGACGGACGCCTGCCCACCGCGGCGGAGCAGCCCCGCCCGCTCGGGACGGCGCAGGCGGCTCCGCACGGCCTCGTCGCGGATACGGTACACCGCCAGGATGGCGCGGTAGCCCTGGATCCGCTGCCAGAGCCGCTCCACGCGCTCGGGGTCGCGCTCCTCGAAGAAGTGGGCCGCGTCCACGATGGCCCGCGACAGGCGGAGGGTGTCGATCTGCCCGGTGGACAGCCCGCGCTCCGCCTGGAGCTCGCGGACGAGCTCGCCCCGGTACAGATCGTCCACCGCGCGGATCAGCGCTGCCGAGTCGATACGCTTGACGCTGATCACCTGCGACTCCATGCCCCACTGGATGGCCGTGGTGAGGGCGTCCACCGCCTTGGCGGGATCGTCGGCGTAGTGCTCGAGATAGGGCGCCACCGGGATGGGCTCGCCGAAGGAGACGAGCACCCGCCCGCCAAAGGACTTGCGCGCCTCGAACGTGAGCCCCACCGGGACCACCGCCAGCGGCTGCGGCCGGGTCTGGTCGCCGGCGCGGCGGCCCTCGCGCTCCAGTGCGATGCGCGCCGCGCCGGTCTTGATGCGCTGGACGCGCGGCTCGGCGTGCGTGGTGCCCTCCGGGTAGATCCCGATGAGGCCGCCCTCGCCGAGGGTGTGGAAGCAGGCGGCGAAGGCCTCGATGTTCCGGTCCGCGCCGGCGGCTCCGTCGGCGCGGGGCTCGTCCTGCTTGCGGTAGACGGGGATGGCGCCGCAGGCGAGGAGGAAGCGGGACACGAGCGGCTGTCCGAAGAGCGAGGCCGTCGCGAGGAAGTGGACCTTGCGGGAGAGGACCGCCCCCACCAGGAGGGAGTCGATCAGGTTGTTCGGGTGGTTGATGCAGAGGAGCACGGGCCCCGTCGCCGGGACGCGCTCGGGGTGGCGCACGTCCACGGTCTTGAAGAAGAACCAGATCCAGAAGCGGCCCACGAGCCGGACGAAGGCGTACAGGGCGCCCAGGCGCTCGGGGGTCCCCGGCGCAGCCATCACTCGGAGACGAAGCGCTTGAGGGTGGCGAGGAACCAGGTGGGGCGCTCCATGGTCTTGGAGCCGACGACGTCGATACGCGTCCCTCGCTCCTGGGTGCGGTTCTGCGGGTCGAAGCGGACGGTGATGGACGCGCTCTGGTCTCCCGCGCGGAGCGCCAAGCGCTCGCCCACGCTCTCGTCACCGAGCCGGGCCACGATGACGTAGAGCCCGGCCCTGTCGCTCTCGCCGAGATAGGAGAAGCCCGTCTTCTCCCTCACCAGCTCCACCGGCACCCCCGCTCTCGGTTTCCCCTTGGCATCCTTGAGGTAGCCCAAGACCGTATAACGATAATGGACCTCGTGCTCGGGATAGGCCTCGGATGCGGCGATCAGCAAAAAGAGGAAGGCAAGGAATCCCGCGAACTTGCCTGTCACGGTGCTCAGTGTAGGGAAGGGCCCTCACCACTGTCAAGGATCGGTGCCGCCCGCGTGCTTCTGCGTTCTTCGCGGCGCCCGGTTGAGCGCTTGCTTGAGCAGGCCCCGGTGGCAGCGCGTCTCGTCCTCGCAGGAGCAGAGGAGCGTCACCCGCCCGAGGCGGGCGAGCGCCCGCAGCTTGGCGAGGGAGGCCTGGGCCTCGGGCCGGCGGAGCCCAGCCAGATAGCGCCGCCTCATCTCGGGCCACTCGAGCCTGCCCGCCTTCCACGCCTTGATATTGGCCGGGTCCGCGCCGAGGTCCCTGAGCCACAGGTCGACGGTCTCCTTGCGGATGCCGCGAGGCCACAGCCGCATCACCAGCACGCGGTTGCCGTCCTGGATCTGTCCCGGCTCGTAGATGCGCTTGGTCCTGATCATGGCCTGGAGGGTTGCGGGCCGGGGAAGCCGTCGAAGGAGAGGCGGTCGCCATCAGCAAAGAAGCCGGCCGCGAGGAGCGCCGCCGCGGCGGGAGAGCGGCGCACCGGCGCGCCGTCCCAGAGGCGGACCTCCATCCGCCTCACCGGGCGCTGCTCGGGCGGCCGGCTCCACGGCTCCTGGAGCGCCTCGATGAGGTCCGGGAGCGCGTCGGGCTCGAAGCCGTGCAGGGGCGTGAGCGATCGACCTTGCCCCTCGGCCAGGAGAAGCGCTCGCCCGCCGCGGGCCACGATCACGTTCTGCGGCAGGCGCGCGACCGGCACCCGGCTGCCGTCCGGTCGAGAGAGCGGGAAGATGCCGGGCCACAGGCTCGCGGGATCGGCCAGGCTCACGCGCACGGCGGGTTCTCTGCGGCGCGACGGAGCGGGGAGCTGCGGGACCGCTTCGCCCAGCGCGTACTGCTCGCCCGACAGCCCCTCGACGAAGTAGCCGCGCTCGACCTCGCCGGCGTACTCGAGTCGCGTGAGCGCATGTCTCACGGCGCTCCACTCCGTTCCGGCAAGCTCGCGTGCCACGACGCCGAAGCGCTCGAGCAGCAGGCGAGCCCGCTTCTCGGCGCGCTCCTCGGGGGCGAGCGTGGGCGCCTCGCTCCGGAGCGCCGACCAGCGCCCGAGGAGCGGGCCCGTCGGCGAGAGCCGCTGGCGCGCTCGCCGCGCCGCCTCGCGCCTGCCTGGCCAGCCCGAGGGCCTTCGGGTCGGCTGCGCCTCGGCCCTGGCGTGGGTCCGGGCCCGGCGGATCGGCTCGAAGGCGTCGGGGGTGCAAAGCCCTTTCCAGAAGAGCGACCAGAGGATGCGCATGACCTCGTGCTCGGCGAGCCCGGTGCCGCGCAGGAGATCCCGGACGAAGGAGGCGCCCGCGAGCTCCAGGTGGCGCAGCACGTTCTTCGACGCGGCATCCAGGTCGGCCTCCGCGTCCGCGGCCGGCCTGAGCCACCCGAGATCCTCGCTGAGCGCCACTCCCACCCGTCCCGGTGCTCCCGGAGCGAACGGGGTCCAGATCACCTGGCCCGAGAGCCCAAGGGCGTCGAGATCGCGGGGCTCGTAGCGATCGAGCCGCGCCGGGAGCAGCTCCTGCTCCCAGAAGCGCAGCGGAAAGTCCTCGCCCTCGAGCTGCCCCAGCACCCGCAAGAGCCCGCCGGAGCCTGCGAGGCGTCGCTCCGGATGGACATGCTGCCACCGCAGGAGGAAGGCGCAGAACTCCTCGGACGAGGCCACCTCCGTTGCGCGCCGTCTCGCCACTGCCGCCCGTTGGCCCAGCTGATCGTGCACGGCGATGTGGCAGTACTCGATGCCCGGAGCGCCGGGAAGGAATCGCCCTGCCGCGATGACTCCCTCGGCCAGGAGGGCGTCGAGCGCCGATTGAAGCATCTCGCCGCTCACCCCGTACCGGGCGGCGATCCACGCCCCCGTCACCGGCGCGCGGTGTCTCAGGCAGCGGCTCAAGATCTCCTTGAGCCCACCCGTCTCAAGTGACTGCCAGAGCGGGACTTCTGAGGCGCCGATCCACGCCGTCCGTCCGCCGGAGAAACGGATGGGAGCGATGCGTCCCTCCTCGCGGAGCGCCATGATGAGCCCTGCCGGGTCGCCCGTGACCCGCTCCGCTACCTCGCTCTCGTCCAGGTCGCCGAGCGTCTCCAGCACGGCGGCCAGCTCATTGGCGTCCCGCGCCCGCCGCGACGGAGTCGCGTGCTGCAGCTCCGCCTCCACCTGCGCCACCAGCGCGGGATCATAGGGCCCGGTGGGCGCGGCGAGCGCCTTCAGCATGGGGATCGCGTCGCTCCGGCGCTCCTCGGCGTGGCCGGCGTCGAGAGACGCCCAGTCCCAGGCCAGGAGCAGGGGGTAGAGGAACGGAGAAGGCATGGCCGAGTGGACGGATGAGCAGGCCAGCTCGCCGTCCTGCAGGCGCGCGAGCAGCCCCTCGAGCCGGGGCACGTCCAATGCGTCGCGACAGCACTCCCGGAGGGTTTCGGCGACCAGGGGAAAGTCCGGGCGACCGCCCACCGCTTCGAGGAGGGCGTCGGCCTTGAGCCGCTGCAGCCACGCGGGGATTCGCTGGCCGTTCCTCATGCGCGCGATGAAGAGCGCGCGCACCGCCGCATGGCGGAAGCGGGTCGTGAAGAGCGGGGCGCCCACGAGGCCGCGGGCGACGAGGGCCTCGGCTTCGCCGGGATCCACGAGGCTGAGCAGGCGGTCGGGAGCGGGCGGGGTTTGCCCCGGCGCGAACGACAGCAGGATCGCGTCGTCGGTGTGACTGGCCTCGGCGATGATGCCGAGCCGCCGCCGCAGCGCTTCCTTGAGGGCGATGCCCCAGGCGCCGTTCACGCGCATGCCGAACACCGAATGGATGGCCAGGTGGCGGCCGCCCAGCTCGTCAGGCAGGGACTCCACCACGATGCGCTCGTCGTCGGGGATCTCGCCGAGGACATCCCGGCACTTCCTGAGCCAGGCGGAGAGCGCCGCCGCCGCGCGAAACTCCAGCCCGCAACTCTCGCGCGCCCAGCCCTCGAAGTTCCCATCGTCCAGACGCTCGGTCGCCTCCCGCCTCAGCCGTCCGCAGAGCCGGCCAAGCTCCCAGCTTCGCGAGGGGTGCTCGCCCTTCCAGAAGGGGATCGTGGGAGACATGCCGTGGGCGTCCTCCACGAGGACGCGATCGGGCTTCGTCTTGACCAGGCGCCACGGGTGGGAGCCCAGGAGGAAGACGTCGCCCGGCAGGCTCTCGCTGACGAACTCCTCGTCGAGGGTGCCGAGCTTGACGTCGGTGTCGGCCAGGTAGACGTCGAAGAGCCCCGCGTCCGGGATGGTGCCGCCGGAGGTCAGCGCCAGGAGCCGGCTGCCGCGCCGCGGGTGGAGTCGGCCGTTGATCCGGTCCCAGAGGATCCGCGGCGCCATGCCCTTCACCTCGGCCGGAAGCGGCTCGGCCAGCGACCGCACCACCGCCAGGAAGGCCTCGCGCTCGAGCGAGGCGTAGGGCGTCGCTAGGCACACGAGGGCACGGAGGTCCTCGACGCGCCACGGCTCGACGGCCACGCAGGCCACGATCTGCTGCGCCAGGACATCGAGCGGTGCCTCGAGCAGCGTGAGCCGGTCCAGCTCCTGCTCGCGGATGGCGCGGACCACCGCCGCCGCCTCGACGAGCTCGTCGCCCTTGGTGACCAGGATGCGGCCCTTGGAGGTGCGCGACAGGGCATGCCCCGCGCGCCCGATGCGTTGCAGCGCGGCGGCGATGTTGCGGGGCGACTGCAGCTGGACGACGAGATCGATGGCGCCCACGTCGATCCCGAGCTCCAGCGAGGAGGTGGCGACCAGCGCCCGGATCTCCCCCCGCTTGAGCCGGTCCTCGGCCTCGAGCCGCGCCCGGCGCGACAGCGAGCCGTGATGGGCCGCCACCTGGCCCTCGGGCAGCCGCTCGTTGAGATTGCGCGCGAGCCGCTCGGCCATCCTGCGGCTCGGCGTGAAGATGAGCGTCGTCCGGTGGCTCTCGATCCAGCCCTGAAG
>Ga0154317_1241_pt1 | contig 11120 bp, 15 predicted proteins | sample RifGroA2_FD_105611 | JGI IMG/M metagenome (GOLD analysis project Ga0154317, IMG submission 105611) | Candidatus Rokubacteria bacterium GWA2_70_23 | reverse complement strand
GCCGAACCACCTCTGGCGCATGAGCGTCCGGGACTCCCGCTCGCTCGCCTCGGCCTCGCGGTCCAGCGCCGTCTCGCCGGCGGGCGGCGGCCTCTCCGCCACCTCATCGCCTGCCTCAGAGACCGCGGACTTCACTCCGGCGAGGTCCGTGGGCGCCGGCACGCACTCCACCAGCACCTGCCTGCTCCCGAGGCTGACGTGGGCGCTGAGCACGCCGGGGGTGCCGCGAACCACCGCCTCGATGCGGGTCACGCAGGACGCGCACGTCACGCCCCGGATGCGGAAGCGGATCCTCGCCCTGCCGGTGCGGTAGCCCGTGGCCCGGAGCGCCGCATGGAGCACCCGCGTGTCGGCGCGGCGGGGATCGTACTCGACGAAGACGGCGCCCGAGGACCGGGGCACGCTGGCGTCGGCGACTCCGGGGACCGCGCCAAGAGCCGCCTCAGACGACCACGAGCCTTTCTTGCCCCGGTGCCGCGGACGCGAGGCCCAGCACGAGGAGCACCATCAGGGTCAACCGCGTGCATCTCGCCCTGCGGCATGGAGACGGGGGCCTCCTCGTGGGGCCTGAGGCGCTGTCACAGGCGCTCCAGAAGCCATTGCGGCGTGAGGCTGATGAAGTACGCGTTGAGGATGGTCATGTAGTTCAGCACGAGCAGGAGTCCGACCCCCACGAGGAGCACGCCGGCGACGCGGTCCACCACGGGGAGGAATGGCCGGAAGCGCCTGAAGAACACGCTGAACCGGTCCACGGCCAGGGCGCTCAGCAGGAACGGCACCCCGAGTCCGGCCGCATACGCCGCCAGGAGCCGAATGCCGTCGGCGACGGTCTGCGTCGTGCTCGCGAGCGTCAGGATGGCCCCGAGGACTGGGCCCACGCACGGGGTCCAGCCCGCGCCGAACGTGACGCCGACCGCAATCGACCCGAGGAGCCCCACCGGCTTGCTCGACAGGGACACGTGGAACGGGCGCATCAGGAAGGGCAGCCGGAGGATCCCGATCAGGTACAGTCCGAAGAGGATGATGAGCGCCCCGCCGACCTTCTGCACGATCCCGCGGTAGCCGATCAGCCACCCCCCGAGCAGGGTGACGGCAGCACCCATCGTGATGAAGACGAGGGAGAATCCCAGGATGAAGCCCAGGGCATTCAGCACCACCACCTTCCGGACAGCCCGGTCGGGGCGGCCCCGAAGGTCGCCGAAGGACGCCCCCGCGACGAACGCCAGGTACGACGGCACGAGCGGGAGCACACAGGGGGAAAGGAAAGACAGGAGCCCCGCACTGGCAGCGACCAGCATCGAGATGTTCATGGCTTGAGCCGCGCGGCGATCAGCCGGCGACCCGGCTCCGACGCCCAGTCGCGCCGCCCGATCGCCCGGCCGACGATGCGGAGGCTTCGATCCAGGACGTACACCGTCGGCGTTGCAGTGACCGCGTAGGCATCCGACACCTCTCGGTCGACATCCAGCACCACGGGCGCGGTGTAGCCCCGCGCTCACGTGTCATGTTGACCCTCCCGGGAGGGGTGGCTTCGAGACGGTCGCATCAGCAGCAGCCCAGCGGCCGCGAGCACGATGGCCGCGGCGACCTGACCCGACGTGACCGGGTCCGCGAGCACGATCACGTCGCCCTTGACCGCATCCACGGCCAGCCGGATGACCGCATTGCCGGCGAGGAACAGGAGGCACTGCCGCCCAGCAGGAGCGGAGCGCCGACGGAGGACGCACAGGCCCGCGAGCAGGACCAGATCCAGGCCGGCCTCGTAGAGCTGAGTCGGATGGAGCGGTGTCCCGAGGGGTGCGGAGGAGTTCGGGTCCGTGAAGGTCACCGCCCACGCCACGGCCGTCGGCGTGCCGTACCCCGCCCCACCCAGGAACGCGCCCAGATGGGCGATGGCGCCACCGAGAGCCAGCGCCGGCGCCAGGGCGTCGGCGAACGCCCAGAATGGAACGCTCCTCCGCCGGCACCACCAGACGGCGGCGCCGAGTCCCCCGATGAAGGCCCCCTCTTCGGCGAGGCCCCCCCGCCACACCGCCAGCGCCTGCCACGGATGCGTCAGGTACCAGCCGGGGTCGAAGAGCAGGACATAGGCCAGCCGCGCCCCGATCAGCCCTGCGACGAGTGCCGGTGTCACGAAGTCGTGAACGAGGTCCGGGGAGTGCCCCCGGTGGGCCAGCTCTCTCCCCGCCAGGAGCGCCGCGGCCCAGACGGCCGCGATCGCCACCACGCCGGCCGTCTGCACGCCGAGCCCGCCCACGCTCACCAGCACCGGGTACATCGTCGATCTCGGTCAGCGCCGCTCGAGCAGCGATCGGATCAGCGCTCGCCCCTCGGGTCCCGCCCACTCCCGCGGGCCCACGGCCCGCCCCACGCTGCGCCCCTCCCGGTCGATCAGGATGGTGGTCGGGAGACCCTGCACCCGGTAACGGGCCGCAACGCTGGAATCCGAGTCGAGAAGCGCCGGAAAGTCCAGGCGGAACTCCTTCATGAACTTCGCCACCAGCTTCGGACTTTCCTCCAGATTCACGGCGAGGACCACGAGGCCCTGCTCCTTGAACTCCCGGTGAATCTGTTCCATCCCTGGCATCTCGAGGCGGCACGGCGGGCACCACGTGGCCCAGAAGTTCAGGAAGACCACTCGTCCGCGAAAACTGGAGAGAGCGAGAGTCCGCCGGTCGGGGGTCTGCAGGGCGAAGTCGGACGCCGCGGACTGGGACCGGTCGTGGGCCACGGCCACGGCGGCAAACACGGGGTCCTGGGCCCAGGCCGAGCGGCCACCCAGGCCGGCCCACGGCAGCACGAGGAGCAACACCGCAGCCCCGACCAATCCGCGCCGCGGACAGATCCGACTCACCTGCTCGTCCATCTCCCCCCCCTCACCTCTCCGTCCGGTTCTCGGCTCCGATCGAGGCGGCATCGCCGTCGCGCCCGCCCGCGCCGCGGCCTCTCATCCCGCGCAGCATGAAGAACACGCCGAGCGGACAAGCCAGGAGGGCCAGCACGGCGGCCCCCGCTCCGGCAACCGCGCCCTCTCCAGCGCCCTGAAGGAGAAGCACGAGGGGGGCGCGCCGCAAGCACACCTCCATCTCCAGCAGTCTCCAGGCGGGTCGGGCGTGGCGCGGGGACGGCTCCAGCCCGTCGCTATCTGCCCGCGCGCCAGCAGCGTTCACCCTGATGGGTCACCGTGCCGCTCCAGAAGCGCCTGCACCGCCCATCGGTCGCTGTACGGGATCCGGCGCCCGTCGATGATCTGGCACTCCTCGTGCCCCTTCCCTGCGAGCAGGACAGCATCCCCGCTCCGGGCCAGCGCGAGGGCCGTCTCAACGGCCGTGAACCGGTCCAGGACCAGGCGGATCCGATGGCCTCCGGGGTCCACCTCCCGGGCACCGGCCATCACCTCGCAGGCGATCTCGGTCGGATCCTCGTGAGCCGGGTTGTCCGTGGTGAGGATCGCCAGGTCGCTCAGCTGCGTCACGAGCCTCCCGATGGCGGGCCGCTTGCTGCGGTCCCGGTCGCCGGCACAGCCGAACACGGTGATCACCCGTCCGGAGACCAGCCGCCGGAGCGTCGGGAGCACCTCCCCGAACGCGGCCAGCGTGTGGGCGAAGTCGATGACGATCAGCACGCCTCTCGGCCCCGGGACCACCTCGAAGCGGCCCGGGACCCCGGGAAGACGCTCGAGCCCCGCGACAATGTCGCCGGGAGCGATCTCCAGACACTGGGCGACCCCGACCGCGGCGAGCGCGTTGGCGACGTTGAACGCCCCCGTCAACCGCAGCCGGATCCGTGCCGCCCAGCCCGCTGCCCGGACCGCGAAGGCGGTCCCCCGCGGGCTGACAAGCAGCGAGCGCCCCACCACGTGGGCCGGCGTCCGAAGCGCGAACGTCAGGATCGGCTGCGAGGTCGCTCCGCAGAACCCTCTCGCGTGCTCGTCGTCCGCGTTGACCACCCCCATGCCCCGGCCGCCCTTCGCCGGACCGCGACCGAGCCCAGCGAAGAGCCGAATCTTGCTCAGCCGGTAGGCGTCGCCGTTCCCGTGGTAGTCCAGGTGGTCCGAATGCAGGTTCGTGAGCACGACCAGATCAAACTCGCAGTGCGCCACTCGGTCCTGCGCCAGGGCGTGGGACGACACCTCCATGGTCACATCCGTGACCCCGCCCTCGGCGCACTGCCAGAGGAGCCGCTGCAGATCCGGCGCCTCCGGCGTCGTCAGGTCGGCACGGCTCTCGGCCTCCCCGATCCGGTTCACGATGGTCCCGAGCAACCCCGTCGTGCGGCCGGCGGCGCGAAGGATCGAGTCGATGAGGAACGCCGTCGTGGTCTTCCCCTCGGTCCCCGTGACGCCGACGATCCGGAGTCGGGACGACGGGTATCTGTAGAACCGGGCCGCAAGCGCGCTGAGTGCGCACCGCCCGTCCGCGACGCGAACCTCTGCGACGTCCAGGCCCTCGGCGGGCCGCTCGACCGCCACCGCCACCGCGCCTCGCGCCACGGCCTCCCTGATGTAACGGTGACCGTCATCCCGGCTCCCCCGGACGCAGACGAAGAGATCCCCTGGACCGATGTCCGCTGAGCGGTGGGTCACCCCCCCGATGAGCGGGTCATGGCGGCTCACGATCACAGCGCCATCGACGGCACTGGCCAGGTCGGTCAGCCGGACGGGAGGCGGGGTAGGCGACATCAGTGACCGCGCCCGTGGCCTCCGCCCCCGGCCGGGGGGACCGGCCGCGGAAGCGTGCTCGGCTGAGCTGGCGGCGGCCCACCTTCGTAGCGGATGATCTGGATGAGGCCGCCGGCCTGGCTCGAGCCGTTCATGGTGTGGTGAAGCTCGTGGCAGTGGAACAGCCATGCGCCAGGGTTGTTCGCGACGAAGGCGATGTCATAGGTCTCCCCAGGTGCCACGTTCACGGTGTTCATCGGCTGGGGGTTCTTCAGCGGTTCGCCGTCCTTGGCCAGGACCGCGAAGTCGTGCCCGTGCAGGTGCATGGGATGGATCAGGTTCGACACGTTGGCGATCCGCACCCGCACGACCTCGCCCTGCTTGACCGTCCACTCCGGCGTGTCCGGATACGCCTTGCCGTTGATGCTGAGGTAGTTGTACGCCATCCCCGCCATCGCGTTCGCATGGCCGCCCGGCGTGGCCCCGTGTCCGCCTGCATCGGCGATGGCCCAGGCGGAGAGCATCATGAGGACCTCCCGGTCGAACCTCGGATGCCCCCGGGTATTCTGCGGATCGATGATGAACATCCCGTACAGGCCGGCGTCGATCTGCTCCACGGCCCGCGCATGGGAATGGGAGTGGTACATGAAGGTGCCCGCGTGGCTGGCGAGGAACTCGTATCGAAATGCCTGGCCGGGGTTGATCCCCTCCTGCGTGAGACCCTCCACCCCATCCATCGCGTTGGGCACGTGAAGCCCGTGCCAGTGAATCGCGGTGGACTCCTCCAGGTTGTTCTTCACCGTCACGACGACCCTGTCGCCTTCGGTCGCGCGGATAACGGGCCCCGGCACCGTCCCGTTGATGGTGATGGCCGCTGCCCTGACCCCCTTCGTGGGCTCCCACGGCCCCGGCCGGATGTCGAGCGTGTACTCGCGCGTACGCCCGGTGGGCCTGATCGTCACGGTGTCCGGGAGGGGAGGAATCTTCCGGACGGCCGCAGCCGTGAGGTACGCATGAGGGTCGCGTGTCTCCGGCTGGGCCGCGCCGGGAAGGGCCCCCAGCAGCAACCCCGTGAGGAGCAGCACCTGCGTCACTCGTGCAGCGATCTCATTCATCCGCTATCCTCCATGCACAGGCGTTCTCTCTCACAGATGTTTCTGGATGAATGCCACGATGCGGCCCTCATCGACGTCCTCCATGGCCTCGAGCACGCCGAGCGTGGTCAGCGCCACGCGCGGACTCATCCGCGGGTACGGCGCAAGGTAGACGCCCCTGGGATAGCGCTCCACGATGCGCGTCAACTTCGCGACCACCTCGGGGCAGGAGGTGCAGCTGTAGTGGACGATGATGCCAGGCCGGTCGCCAGGCCCCCCCGGCTCCCGGTGTTCCAGGATGTGCCGCTGCATCTCCTCGGGAATCGACGACGGGCAGATCCGGCACGAGGGGTAGGACTCGACGTGGGGATTCATACCCGTGGGCGGGTAGATCTTCGCCGTGACTGCCTTCGTGACAAGCACGCCGCCGCCCCCGACGACCAGCAGGCCTACGGCCGCGTAGAGGCCCCACCGTTTCGCGATCCGTCCACGCCCCCTTCGCCGCTCGGCAGCCAGCCGCTCCTGGTGTTTCCTGTCCTTCTTGATGCGACGCTCTTGCCCGTTGCTCATGGCGATCCCTTTCCCGGGGCTGGCCTCTGCGGGCCCCCGAGCCGCTCCCTGGCCCGCAAGACATAGCCACGAGCGGTGGCGGCGTCCGTGGTGGATTCCGGCACCAGCGCCAGAAAACGCTCCCACACCGGAATGGACTCGGCGTAGTGGGCCTTGGCCTCGAACAGGCTCACGGCCTTGACCCAGAGTGCGTGGAGATTGTCCGGGTCCATGGCAAGGGCGCGATCCACATAGCGAGTCTGCGCCAGGTACGTCATCGCGCACGACCTTCGGCCAGCGCGGCGCTCACCGAAGCGTAGAGGGGCGGGGCCAGGGTCGCGACGACACGGAGGGCTCCCTCCGGCCCGCCTCGATCCGCCGGAACCGCGATTCGCACCAGTACCGTGGTGGCCCGCCGCTCGACCAGGACATCACGCAAGAGCGCCAGCCGGTACCAGTACTCGCTGCCATAGATCCGACCGCCGATCTGATACCAGTGGACCACCAGCAGCCGGCCGTCGCCCGCGTGGATGACCTTCGCCGGCAGCGTCATGGAGGTGCCCGCGGTCCCGTTCAGCGAGATCGGGACCCTCAGCCCTTCGATCCGCTTCGCGTTCGCCTCGGGGTGAACGAGGTTGAGGGAGGCCCTCCGCTTCGGGTCGTCCTGCCGCACGAACAACGCCACGGACACCCAGGCGACCCTGTCGCCCTCCCGATACGTGCGCCGGAACGACACCGTCTCGTTCGGGTCCCTCGGCAACGCTTCCTCGGGAGCCCCATCCGTGGCCGCCCAGCCCGCAAGGCTGGTCGGAATGGCGTTCACCCCAAAGCCGCGGTCGCCGTCCTGGACCGGCGGCACAAATGCAATCACCCCGAAAGCCATCGCCATGAGGACCAACAACATCGACGCCCGCCAGCCCACGTACCTCTATCCTGCTTTCGTCCGGTCGAGCCGGAGCAAGACGGTGTCGAGGACGACCAGCAATACGACCGTCGCCAGGAACACCGTGGTCCCGTTGAACATGTGGACCACGTTGTCCAGGGCGGCTCGACCGAAGTGGTACGCGCTGAGCGCTGTGAGGATGATGCGGACGAGATTCGAGCCCAACCCCAGCGGAACTGCTGCGACGACGAGGAGCACCCGGATCCATGCCGGGCGGGGCTTCATCTGAGCATACGCGGCGCCCAGGGCCGCCAGGGCTGCGATGGCCGGCACGCTGCTGCAATCCGGCGCGACCTCCAGGCTGATGTTCGGAAGATGCAGGAAGATCCCCTCCTGCAGGACAGGCACGCCCAGCCACGGGAGGGCCCTGGCGGTGAGGGTCGCGTCGAAGAGCTGCGACTGGTAGGTCAATGGCTTCAAGAAGACGAACGGGAGCGGAACCATGAAGATCAGGTAGGCGATCCCTGCCCAGACGTGTCGCGTCACCCCGGGGCCGGCCAGGTACAGCACGGTGCCGAGCAGGGTCAGCGGCAATGAGACCCGGGCCAGGAAAGACTCGCCCCCCAGAGAACCGACCACCAGGAGCATGAGCCCGAGCGCCACCAGCGGAATCCCGATCGCCGAAGTCCCGAAACGCTCAGCCGAGATCCGGGCGCGGCGACCCCACACGAGGAACGCCGCAATGAGCGGGATGGCGAATCCGTGCGAGAGGCTCGGGAACTGCACCCACTCAGCAACCATGGAAGGGACCACCGGGGCGTAGGCCGCGAAGACGCCCGCCCCTCCCAGACCCAGCCAGGCCCAAGGGGCCAGGTCCGGCCGCGGGACAGCTCGACCGTGGGGCCCGAAGGTCATTTCTCTCACCTCCGCGGGGCCACACGCACGGGCGGTTACGCCGGGCGAAGAAGGCCCCGATAAGCGTTCGGATCCAGCGAAGAACGGGGACGCGTGTCAGCCGCTCGGCGTCCCCGGTCGAGGCGAGGGGACGCCAGCGTCAACGAGAGCTACGCAGGGTGCTCTGGGGGCTGGAAGAGCGAGCCCGTCCGGCTCGGCAGGCGGGAGAGTCGGCCGGGACGCACCAGCCGTTCGGCGAACGGCAAGACCGGGAGGGCGGCGAACGCCGTCGCGGTGAGCGAGTAGGCGCACGCCGGTCCGTGCGCCATGCCCGCCGTAGACTGGTCGCCCAGGAGGCCGTCGGGATGCAGCGCGCAGCCCGCGACCCCAGCTCCGACCAGACACACAAAGAGGATCACGAGAAATCGCTTCATGCGCACATCGCAGTGTGTTTTCGGTTTACCACGGCGTCTCAGGGCTGTCAATCGCAGCTGCCCTCAGATGCCGAGTGTCGAGGAACCCCTTCGTTCGACGGTCCGGGCTGTCTCCGGTGACGAAGACGACGCGCCCCGCCAGCTCACTGAACCAGATCTCCGGAGAATCCGCGGGCACGCAACTTCCCTCGTGGCCGCGCTTCGGAGCGCGCCCATACTCCCAGTCCCATCACCACACGACCCCATGCCATCCGTCGTCGGCGCATGCCGCGTTCCTTCCGCGCGGGCAGATCTTCGCCCTCTCACGAGGGGCCGGGGCGCCTGGTCAGAGCCCCCGGCCTCTCACTGGTTGGAGTACTGCTCGCGGCGCCGTCGTCGCGCCCCACCGTGCGCCCACAGCGCTCTGGGGGGGGTACATCGCGATCACTGGTGGCGTTCATGAAGAATGCCGGCCCGCGGTCCCCCGACGGGCGAAACCGCATCGCCCATCGAGGGGCCGCCGCAATGCGTGTCTCTGACGAACGATTACATCTTGCCCTTCATCTTGCCTTTCATGGGCTCCTTTATCATCTTCATGTGCTCGCTCATCGTCTTCATCTGGTCAGGGGTCATCTGGCCATCCTTCATCCGATCGGCCATCATTTGCATGTGCTCGCCCATCATCTTCATCTGGTCGGGGGCCATCTTCCCGCCCTTCATCTGGTCGCTCATCGTCTTCAGCTGGTCGCTCATCATCTTCATTTGCTCAGGAGCCATCGCTCCGCTCTGGGCGTACCCCGTCGTCGCCACGGCGACCACGAGCATCACCACCGCCATCATTCTCATCACCTGCATCATTCCGGACCTCCAATTGACAGCATGGGTCACAGTAGAGTCTCTGTCACACCGCGTAGACCGTCACCACACCCCCTTTCCGCATCACTCCGCGAGCCGGCTTCACCGGCCCCGGGGTTGCGTGAGACTCATACGAAGAACCCCGGACGCTCTCCTCGAGATCCTTGGGTGCATGCCCCACCCCCACTCGTACGCCCGCTCCTGTGCCTGAGCCGCGACCTGCCCGAGCCCGCTCAGCATCACTCGCCTCCCCTCCGCGTTGGGTGCCGTTTCACCGGACGCGCCCCGTGGCTCGGAGCCACATGGCCAGCGCCGTGTGGTATTCGGCCAGCGCCGCCACCGAGTTGAAGCGGGCGCGCGTGAGGCTCACCTGGGCATCCAGGATCTCCACCTGGATTCCCCGCGCCGCCTCGAAGCGTTCCTTGACGATGCGGAATTCCTCCTCCGACTGCTCCAGTCCCTTGCGGCTGGCCTCCACGCCCTTCTCGGCAGCGGTGAGCATGAGCGCTGCCTGGTTGACCTCCTTGGCGATCTGCTGTCGCACGAGCCCCTCCGCGTACGCGGCCCGCTCGAGCTTGGCCTTCGTCGTGTTCAGCGCGTTCTCTCGCATGAAGCCATCGAAGAGCGGCAGCGTCACCACCACGGTTGCACCAGGACGCCCGGCGCCACCAGACGCTTCACCACGTAGCCCGCGCTCGGGGCCAGGATGGTGTGACGTAGTCGCGGACCACCTGGGCGGTCCGGGCCCCGGCCTGGCGCTGGGTGACCATGGACTCGGATGCCTCGACCTTCCGTCTGGCTGAGACTTCGATGGCGCGCGCCTGCTCGATCGTGGCCCGGGCGGCCTCCCGCTTGGCCTCCGCCGCCGCGGCCATGGCCCTGTCGCTCTCGTACTCCTGGCGCGAGACCGCGCCGGTGTTGAACAGGCGCTCCGTCCGCGCGATCAGCGCGCGGGCGTAGGTGACCTCGGCCTCCACCATCGCCAGCTCCCTCTTCATGTGGGTGACGCCGTGGCGGGCCGCGGACAGATCGGCCTCCATCCGCGCCCGGCCCGCCTGAGACGTTGCCAGCATCGCCTCCGCCTCGCGGACCCGCGAGGACAGCTCCACGTCGTCCAGACGGGCCACGATCTGGCCCGCGCGCACCGCATCCCCCGGATACACCGTCATCTCCATGATACGGCCGGTCACGCGCGGATAGATGTCCTCCTCGTTGAAGGGCTCGATGAGGCTCCGGAACTGCGCCAACAGCAGGAGAAACGTGAAGATGACGGCGAGGAGGAGCCCGCGCAGCAGCCGCTGGAAGGACTCCTCCATCTGCGTCATGTCCCCGTGCAGCTCGACCCCGTACCCGGGCGGGAACTCGATCTTCTCGTGAGCGGCCATCAGCAGGTCCATGGACAGGTCCATGCTGGGCGGGCCGCCCTTGCGGTAGTAGCCAAGCACCGAATTGGCGCCGTTTCGCGTGCCGCGGGTCGTGTCCACCACGTCATGGCTCAACGCGCGCCCCCTTGATCTGCAGCACGGCGAGGTCGTTGAGGCGATCGGCGCCGACCAGCCTCGCGGCGCAGCTCCGCTCGTCAGGGAGGGTCACGGTGATCTCCTCCGCGCCCTCCACCACGTGGCTGTTCGTCAGGATGTAGCCGCGCCGGTCGACGATGATCCCCGACCCGAGCCCACGGCTCGTCACCGGCTCACCCCCCTCGTTCTGCTCGATCTCACGCGTCGTGATGCTCACGACCGCGGGCAGGATGCGCGCCATGACCGCCGGAA
>Ga0154317_1012_pt1 | contig 11143 bp, 10 predicted proteins | sample RifGroA2_FD_105611 | JGI IMG/M metagenome (GOLD analysis project Ga0154317, IMG submission 105611) | Candidatus Rokubacteria bacterium GWA2_70_23 | reverse complement strand
TCCCTTCACGATGGCCGGCACCCCGACCCGGCTGCGGCGGCCCCCACCGACCCTCGGCCAGCATACCGAGGAGATCCTCGGCGAGCTGGGGCTCGAGGCCGCGGAGATCGCCCGGCTCAGGGGCGACGGGGTGATCTGAGCGCGACGGCGCCCTCGCCAGCCGCGGTGCGCGTCCGCCGGCGCGCCCGCGGGTGCCCGACACGAACGTAATGCGAGGCCGCGCCGCGCCTTTCTGAAGTCTCCGGCATCATCACGTTCTTGAGATCGGACGAGCCGCCGACGGTCCGGCGGCCACGGTAGATCGTCGCCGCCCTCGGGACCTTGTGGCAGACGCACCCCTCCACGCCGGGCAGCCGCTGACCTGAGCGACCCGCCGCGACCTGTGCGCCGCGGGCATTCCGCGGCCAGGACTCCGTTAATGTTGACTACGGCCCGCCAGTTTTGGTCACGCTCGGTGAGGGGAACCGGGATCCCTCCCTGCGTACGGTTGTGGGGAACCGGAACCGGGAAACGCCCAGCGAACCGATCGCCGCGCCCGCGCTCGAATGCTCAGGAAGGTGAACCCCCAGCCGTCGGGCCTGTGGGAGGTGTGGGCATCGCTCGGCGATGTCCAAGGCCCGGCGGGCGGACGTGCCCGTCCGCGGGGCCGGCACCTTCCACGGGCCACCCGCGCCCCCGGGCCTCGGGCTGCCCTGCATCACGCCCCATCAAAATACGTGACGGCAAGACCATCGAAAACCGTGGTCCCGCTCACTTGCCAGACTTCGGTTTCCACTCGCGCGCGAGGCGCTGGGCCTCGGCCAGCTGGGCGGGGGTCATCTTCCGGGCGACAATATCGCGGTACTCGACGGCTGCGTCTCGATCCTTACCAGGTGAGAGACGCGAGGCCGCAAGGTTGTACCACATGTGGGCTTGTACGTAGTCCTGCGGCACGCCCCGGCCGTTGTGGTACATGAAGCCCAGGTTGTTCTGGGCTTCGGCACGGCCCTGGGCGGCGGCCAGGCGGTACCACTTCATGGTTTCCGCATAGTCCTGGGGCACGCCTTGGCCGTTGGTGTACATGAAGCCCAGGTTGTGCTGGGCGAGGGCATGGCCCTGGGCGGCGGCCAGGCGGAACCACTTCATGGCTTCCGCGTAGTCCTGGGGCACGCCCTGGCCGCTCTCGTACATGACGCCCAGGTTGGTCTGGGCGCGGGCATGGCCCTGGGCGGCGGCGAGGCGGTACCACTTCATGGCCTCCGCATAGTCCTGGGGCACGCCCTGGCCGTCGGCGTACATGAGGCCCAGGTTGAGCTGGGCGTCGGCAACGCCCTGGGCGGCGGCCAGGCGGAACCACTTCATGGCTTCCGCATAGTCCTGGGGCACGCCCCGGCCGTTGTGGTACATGGCGCCCAGGTTGTTCTGGGCGGTGGCATCGCCCTGGGCGGCGGCCAGGCGGAACCACTTCATGGCTTCCGCATAGTCCTGGGGCACGCCCCGGCCGTTGTGGTACATGACGCCCAGGTTGGTCTGGGCGCCGGCATCGCCCTGTTGCGCCAGGGGCAGAAACTCGCGCAGGGCGGCGGCGTAGTCGCCGCGGAGGACGGCGGCCATACCCTCATCAAACCCGGCCCAGGCGGGGGAGGCGAGGAGAAGGAAGGTGAGGCCCAGGAGGAAGCGTTTCATGGAGGGATCCTCGGTTTCCAGGGACCTATTGTTGCATATCGTAGGGAAGCACGCACCACCCCCGGGGGCGGGCCCGGTTCCCCCCTCCCCCGGCGACCGCTATATCCCCCGCACCTCCTGAATGGGCGCGCTCTCGTTCGTTCACGTTCGCCACGCCCACGCCCGGCGTCCGCCGCCCGCGGCCCGAGGGCGGCCGAGCCGGGCGTGGGCGTGGACCTGACAGAAGATCCGCACTCGGACGTGGCGGCGCGTGCGGACCCGCCCCCCCCGGATCGCTCCCAATGCTCCCACCGATGCCGATGGCACAGCATCCCAACGCCTCAAGAATCGGACGGGGAACCACCGAGTAACCGGCGCCGGTATCCACCAACGCCTCAAGGCTTCGGGTCGTTCCGCCGTCAGGGATTCGCCCGCCGGGCTAGTTTGCTTGAGATCCCCTTCCACGGTCGGGCGATAGCCGCCTAGCAGCTACGGCAAGCGCCCACCAGCCGGCGCCCCTTCGAGCAACGCACCCAAGTCCGACCACAACGCCTTGATTGCGTCCGCGTATTCCTTGAATCCCTCGGCGCTCAAGTAGAGGTCTTCGCCGCCTAGGGGCGTGATGACCGGTGTCACGGCCGGCAGGCGGGGAAGGTCGCGGTGATGCTCAGGCTCAAAGAGGTCGGGGCGCTTCGCCCTGAGTTTGGCGCACGAATCCCCGTCACCGTGCTTGGCGCAGTTGGCAAGCAGGCGCAGTTCGTCGACCTTTGGGTACGACGGCAGGCGGGTAATGTCGATGGTCATCTCCGAGAGTGCACCCTTGACATCACTGAAGGGTGGATTGGGCGGGTCCCACGAATAAGGGAGTGCTCGTCTAGCGAAGTAGGCAAACTGTTGCTCAAAGAGATGCCAGAGCCCTACCGCGAACAGGTTAACGATGCCCTGGACGACCTCGTACATCGTGACGTAGTACGTGATGGCATGATCGTGCGCCTGTTCGGCAAGCGCGGCCAAGTCGGGCGCATCGTTATACTCAGGCAAGCTACAAAGCCGCCGGTATTCCTCTTCCTCGATCTGTCTCCCTTCCTCATCGATGTTGTCGAAGGCGGGGAGCACTCGGCCAGAGAGGGAACCCGCGAAGGCGTCGATCTGCGGGGTAAAGACCCTTCGGAAGTAGTCGGCCCAGAACTCGTAGCCATGCACGGGGAGTGTCCTAATTCGCGGCTGGCAGCGTCGATTCGTCCTGCCGGCTTTCCCTTCACGATGGCCGGCACCCCGACCCGGCTGCGGCGACCCCCACCGACCCTCGGCCAGCACACCGAGGAGATCCTCGGCGAGCTGGGGCTCGAGGCCGCGGAGATCGCCCGGCTCAGGGGCGACGGGGTGATCTGAGCGCGGCGGCGCTCTCGCCACCCGCGCTGCACGTGCGCCGGCGCGCCCGCGGGTGCCCGACACGAACGTGATGCGAGGCCGCGCCGCGCCTTTCTCAAGTCTCCGGCATCATCACGTTCTTGAGATCGACGAGCCGCCGACGGTCCGGCGGCCACGCTAGATCGTCGCCGGCCTCGGGACCTTGTGGTACACGCAGTGCTCCACGCCGGGCAGCCGCTGACCTGAGCGACCCGCCGCGACGTGTGCGCCGCGGGCATTCCGCGGCCAGGACTCCGGCCAGGACTCCGTTAATGTTGACTACGGCCCCACAAGATGTCGACGTCGACCCCGAAGTATTCGTGGATCAGGATGTCCCGGAGCCCGGCGATCTTTTGCCACTCGATCTCGGGACGGCGAGCCCGGAGATCTGTCGGGAGGCGCTGAGCGTAGCCAACACAAAGGGGCGTCGGGCGCCACCGAGGTCGGGGTGGCGCCGTCGGGTGGGGCGCAACGTGACATAACACTCGGACTCGGACGCTGGCCGCCCCAGGAGCCCGATGCCAGACCCGGAACGCCTCGTCGAGCAGCCTTTCGACGTCGAGAAGGCGCTGGCTCTATTCGAGGAGTCCAACCACCTGTACCCATCGCGGTAACGCGAGCCTCTACGGCAAGCCTCATCCCCGCCGGGGAGTCCCGAGGCTCCGGCCGCTCCCCGAGACGCTGGTCATCTGGATCAGCGTGGATGAGGGGGACGGGAGTCTCCAGTTCGACGAGTTCCGCGTCCAGGAGTTCGTCACGAAGGTCACGATCAACCATCGCTAGCGGACGTCTGGCTGCTTAGCCGAGGGGCGGGCGGCGGCGGGCCCAGTCGGTGGCTTGCTCGTAAGCGCGCGCGGCGCGCAGGACGGTGGGCTCGTCGAACGGCCGGCCGATGAGCTGGAGGCTGATGGGGAGGCCGGCGCTCGTGAAGCCACAGGGTAGCGCGATGGCCGGCGTCCCCGCGAGGGCGGCGGGTGTCACGTAGGACCGGCGCGTGAAGAAGCGGTCGGCGACCTCCGCGCGCGAGGTGATGGGGGCCTGGCCCGCGGCGATTGGAGGCGCGGCCTGATGGGCCGTGGGACAGAGGAGCAGGTCGTACTGGGCGAGCGCGGCATGGAGCTGCGCGCGCAGGAGCGCGCGCGCCCGCGCTGCCTGCTGGCCCGCCGCCGAGGGAATCAGGCTGGCCGTGAGGAGCCGCTTCCGCGTGCCCTCGTCGTAGTCCATGGGGCGGGTGCGGAGCCAATGCTGGTGCACGCCGGCGCCGTCGGCGTCGGCCAGGGCCATGAAGATCGCCCCCGCGAGGAGCACGAGCGGCAGCGAGGTCTCCTCCACCGCGGCCCCGAGCCCTTCGAGGCGCCGGGCCGCGGCCGTCACCGCCTCCCGCACCTCGACGTCTGTCTCCGCGCCGAAGGTGAGCTCGCGGATGATGCCGATCCGCAGCCCTCGCACGCCATCGTGAAGCGCCGCGGAGTAGTCGGGCACCGGACGCCGGCTCGTCAGCGGGTCCCGCGGGTCGGAGCCGGCGATGACCCCTAGCATGAACGCGGCGTCCTCCACGGTCCGGGTGAGGGGCCCCGCGGTGTCCATCGACCAGCTCAGCGGAAAGGAGCCGTAGCGGGAAACGCGCCCCCAGGTCGGACGGAGGCCGACGACGCCGCACCATGACGCTGGCGAGCGCACCGAGCCCCCCGTGTCCTCGCCGAGGGAGGCGGCGCAGAGCGCGGCCGCCACCGCGATGCCCGAGCCCGACGAGGAGCCGCCGGGATCGTGATCGGTGTTCCAGGGATTGCGCGGCTGGCCGAAGGGGAAGCGCCGCGTGCCGCCGAGGGCGAACTCCGTCAGGTTGAGCTTGCCGAGGAGGATGCCTCCGGCCGCGCCGATGCGGGCGACCACGGTGGCGTCCTCGATCGGGATATTGTGCTCGAGGATGCGGGACCCCGCCGTCGTCGCCACGCCCGCCGTGTCGAACTGATCCTTCACGGCATAGGGCACCCCGTGCAGGGGACCGAGGGGAGGACCGAGGGGCCCGCCGCGCATCACGGCGGCCTCTGCCCGCCGCCCAGCTTCCAGCGCCGCCTCGGGGAGCACGGTGATGTAGGCGCGGAGCCGCGCATCGAGCCGCTCGATGCGCGCCAGATAGGCCCGCACCAGCTCGACGGGCGACATCTTCCGCGCCCGCACGAGGCCGGCCAGCTCCACCACGCTCGAGAACGCCAGATCCTCCGCCGCCGTCGGCGTCATGGCAAGGGCGGCTCGTCGGGCAGCGCCGGCACCGGCTCCACCGTGGCCAAGGCAAGCTCCGCGAGCGGTCCCAGCGCCTCCAGCAGCGCATTCAGCCGATGCGCCACCTCGGCCACATCATCGGGCGTGACCGGCAGCCCAACCGCCGCCGCCATCGCCCCCACCTGCTCCGGCGTCAGCTCCGCCATCGCCCCGCCCCTCCCACCGCACGACTCGCGCCCCGTCCCCTCAAGACCAATCCCCATTGATGCCCTGCCTTGGATTCCGAACCTCGCGGCGCCGGGCGGGGCTGGGGGACCCTCTCCGCGGAACCGTATCTTCTGCGCGCTGCCGAAGGCGAATACCTCAATCTCGTGGCCCCTTACGAGTGCAGTAGCGGGTTGCGACTCAGCGTGTTCCGCGGAGAGGGTCCCCCAGCCCCGCCCGGCGTTTGCCGGCACGCCACGAAGGCAGGGCGCTAACAGCTCGCCCGCCGCAGCACCTCCGGCGCGATCTTGCGGCGCACGAGCTTGCCGTCCCGCGTGTCGCCGAGGAGCCGACCCTGGTCCACGACGACCTTGCCGCGCAGGATGGTGGTCACCGGCCAGCCCTCGACCGCCCAGCCTTCCCAGGGGCTGTAGTCGCTCACGTGAAAGTCCTCGCGCGCGAGCGTCTTCCTGATCGCGGGGTCGATGAGGACGAGGTCGGCGTCGCTGCCCGGCGCGATCACGCCCTTCTGCGGATGGAGCCCGAGGATCCGCGCCGCGTTCGTGGAGGTGACCTCGGCGAAGCGTTGGAGCGACATGCGCCGGTTCACCACGCCCTCGGAGAAGACGATCCCCATCCGGGCCTCGGCGCCGAGGTTGCCGCCCGTCACGTTCTCGAGGTCCTGGCCGCGCAGCTTCAGCTCGAGCGAGGTCGGGAACTCGTCGGTGGCCGTCGTCGAGATGCCGTCGCGCACGAGCCCCTGCCAGAGCGCGGCCTGGTCCTCGGGGTACTTGAGCGACGGGTAGGTGTGATAGCAGAAGCCGCGGGGCGTCTTGTAGTCCTCGGCGTTGAAGCAGGCGTAGTGGTGCAGGGTCTCGGCGTAGATCGGCAGCCCGTGCGCCCGCGCCTCGGCCACGGCGTCCACGCCCTCCTTGGCCGAGGTGTGGACGAAGTAGACACCGGCGCCGGTGTGCGCGGCGAGCTGGATGGTGCGCCGGAACGCGAGCGACTCCGAGAGCTTGTTGTGGACCAGGGGGAGCAGCCAGCCGTCCGTTTGCTTTTCCTCGCGGAACTTCTCGTACATGAACTGCACGATGTCGTGGTCCTCGGCGTGCACGGCCATGATGCCGCCGTGGGGCGCGACCTTCTCCATGGCAAGCTGGATCCGCCCGTAGTCGAGCCGGTACGGATGACGCTTGGGATGCGGCGGCAGCACCTCGACGGTGAACACCTTGAAGCTCGGGAAGCCCGCCTGGATGGCCTCGGGGATCTGGTCGAAGAGCCGGATCGGAAGCTGGCCCTGCAGCGCCACGTGGAAGGAGTAGTCGGCGTAGCTCTGCCCCTTCCACCGCGCCGCCCGGGTCTCGATCACCTGCTGGATGTCGGTGCCGGGACGGACGAAGCAGAAATCCACATGCGTGGTGGTGCCGCCGTGGACCATGCCCCGCGTATCGTCCTCGGGGCCGAGCGTGTGAAGATTGTCCTCCGGGTGCATCGAGATGAAGTGGGCGAGGTGGGTGTGGGGCTCGATGCCCCCCGGCACGACGATCTTGCCGGTGGCGTCGATTGTCCGCCCGGCCTCCCAGCTCTGATCGGGCAGGCCGACGGCGACGATGCGCTCCCCCTGGACGGCCACGTCCCAGGTCCCGACGCCCTGCGGTGTCACCACCTCGCCGCCGCGAATCACGAGATCCAGCATGGCCCGCTTCCCGTCACTTCAGCTCGGTCTTGGACTCCCACTTCACGAGCGCGGGATCGACCTCCTTGAGGAGCTTCGTGTAGAACACGCTCTCGGGGGCGATCTTCTGCGGGATGCGGTTCAGCGAGTGCAGGAAGTCTATGAAATCACCCATGCCCTTGTAGATCTTGGGTGTCATCTCCATCGAGTAGATGTTGAGCGCCATGATGTCGCGGGCGAGCCCCTCGTCCATCTTCATCTCGCGCGCCACGATCTTCACGGAGGCCTCGCGGTCCGTGTTGATCGTCCTTGTCGCCTTCTCGAGCGCCCGCAGCACCGCCTTGACCGTGTTGGGGTTGTCCTTCAGCATCTTGCCGCTCGCGACCACGCCGGCGTGGACGAGGAGCCAGTCGACCTGCCCCTCCTTGCCCGGAATGTAGCTCCGGTTCCCCGTGAAGTAGACCTTGCCGCCGTTCTTCACCGCGTTGAAGACCCACGGGGCCCAGCCCGCCATCGCGTCGATGTCGCCCTTGGCCAGGGCGGTGACGCTGTCCGGCGGCGCGAGGTTCACGAACTGGATCTTCGAAAAGTCGACGCCCGTCTCTTTCGCCATGCTCTCGATGGCCAGCGTGACGGAGGCCCCCTTGGGCATGCCGATCTTGAGCTTCTCGAAGTCCTTCGGCGAGCGCACCATCTCCTGGGCCTTCTTGCCGAGGACGATCTGCTGGGTCCCCGCGATGTCGCTCTGCGGCGCGATGCTGTAGATCGCCTGGCCCGACGCCGCGATCGGCACGACCATGGTCGCGGTGGCGGTGCCGAGGTGGATATTGCCCGCGCCCCACATCGACGGCAGGTCCGTCCCGGCGATGTACCAGCGCGGGTTGACCTTGATGCCCTGCTCCTTGAAGTAGCCCATCTGGTCGGCGACGGCGAACTGCGCGGACATCTGCGGGTCGCGCACGAGCCACGCGTCGATCTCGGTCACCTCCGGCTTGCCCTGGGCAAAGGCGGCGGACGCGCCGGGCAGGACGAGCAATAGCGCCAGCATGACGGTCAAGAGTCGCATTGCGGTGCTCCTTTCTCGAGCTGAGGGGATTGGGGAATCACTGCGGCGCGCGCCCCCTGACCGCGCGCCGCTCGAAGGAGAGCAAGAGGGCGTTCACGAGCGCGCCCAGGAACCCGAGGAGCAGGGCGCCCATGACGATCTGGGCCGGATTAAAGAAGACCCGCCCTTCCATGATGAGGTTGCCGAGGCCGGCGTCGGCGGCGATGAACTCCGCGCCCACGATCACGAAGATGGCGAGCCCGAACCCCAGGCGGAGGGCGACGACGATGCCCGGGAGCGCCGCCGGCAGGACGACGCGGTGCAGGAGGTCCCAGCGCGTCGCCCCGAGGCTGGCGGCGGCGCGGAGCAGCATCACGTCCACGCGGAGGAGGCTCGCGGCGATCCCCACGAACATCGGGAAGAACGTGGTGTACGCGATGAAGGCGACCTTCGAGGTCTCCCCGAGGCCGAACCAGACGAGGAACATCGGCAGGAAGGCCAGGGGCGGGATCGGGCGCACGAGCTCGATGACGGGCTCGACGGCGAGCCGCGCGGGCGTGTAGAGAGCGACGGCAAGGCCCAGCGCCAGCGCGGCGGCGGCCGCGATGGCGAACCCCGCGCCGATCCGGCCCGCCGACACGAGCAGGTTGCGCGCGAGCGAGCCGTCGCGCGCTAGCGCGACGCCGACCGTCGCCACCTCGCCGGGGGTGGGCAGCAGCACCGGCATGACCACCTCGAGGGACCGGTTCCCGTACGAGACGGCGGCCCAGGCGATCAGCATCGCCACGAGGGCGAGCGCGCGGATCATTCGTGCACCTTCATGACCTCTTCCTTCACCAGCCGGGTGATCTCCCGCTCGTACTGGGTGAACTCGGGCGCGAACCGGTCCCGGGGCTCCGGCAGCTTGATCGTGAAGATCTCCTTGATGCGGCCGGGCGCGCTGGTCATCACGACGACCCGGTCGGCGAGATACACCGCCTCGCGGATCGAGTGGGTCACGAAGACGATGGTCTTGTGCTCGACCCGCTGGATCCGCGACAGCTCCTCCTGCATCACCTCCCGCGTCTGGGCGTCGAGGGCGCCGAAGGGCTCGTCCATGAGGACGATGGCCGGGTCATTGGCGAGGGCCCGCGCGATCGCCACCCGCTGCTTCATCCCGCCGGAGAGCTGGGCGGGGAACTTCGAGGCGTGCGCGGTGAGCCCGACCATCTCGAGGTAGCGCGCAGTGATCTCCCGGCATCCCGCCGCCGGCTTGCCCATGAGCCGCGGTCCGAACTCGACGTTCTGCGCCACCGTGAGCCAGGGGAAGAGCACGTACTCCTGGAAGACGACGCCGCGCTCGGGTCCCGGCCCTGTCACGGGGGCGCCGCCGACCAGCACCCGCCCGCGCGTCGGCGGCAGGAAACCGGCGACGATATTGAGGAGCGTCGACTTGCCGCACCCCGAGGGCCCGAGCAGGCAGAGCAGCTCGCCCGCGTGGATCTCGAGGCTCACGTCGAGCAGGGCCGGCGTCGACCGCCCGTCGAGATCGAAGGACTTGTGGACGCCTTCGACCTGCACGCGCGCGCTCCCGCCCGCCCGGCTCATGAGGCGGACGGCCTTTCCCACCGGAGCCAGCGCCGCCCGAGGAGCATGACGAGGGCATTGCCCGCGTAGCCGAGGAGCCCGAGCACGATCGCGGCGCCCAGCATCTGGGGAACGAGGAAGAAGTTCCGGCCGTCGTTGATCAGGTAGCCCAGGCCCTGCTCCGCGCCGATGAACTCGGAGATGACGATGACGAAGAAGCCGAGCGCCACCCCGAGTCGGATCCCAGTGAGGATCTCCGGGAGGGCGGCGGGCAGCACCACGCGCAGGAAGAGCCGGCCGCGCCGGGCGCCGAGGCTCCGGGCCGCCCGCAGGAGGAGGGGGTCGACCCGCTGGACGGCATGGACGGTTGTAAGAAAGACCGGGAAGAACGTCGCATAGGTGATGAAGGCGATCTTCGACGTCTCCCCGATCCCGACCCACACGATGAACAGCGGCAGCATCGCCAGCGGCGGGATCGGGCGCAGGACCTCGACGATCGGCTCGACGAGGTTGCGGACCGGCCGGAGCTGTCCCGCGAGGAGCCCGAGCGCCAGCGCCAGGAGGGCGCCCGTCGTGACGCCGACGGCGACGCGCCCGAGCGTGGCGGCCACGTGGCCCCAGAGCTCGCCGTTCAGCCCGAGCTGGAGCAACTTGCCGAGGACGAGCCACGGCCCCGCCAGGAAGATCGGGTTGAAGAGCTTGAGGAGCACGACCAGCCCCGAGGCGAGGCTCCACAGGGCGAGGAAGGCGAGCACGGCGCCCAGGCGCAGGGCGAGCGCGCGGCCGGACCGCGGCGAGGCTCCCCGAAGTCCCCACTGCACCAGGTCCGCCACCGTGCTCACGATTTGGTCTCCATCCCGCCACGCGCTGCCTGCGCCAGAAATCTACTTGGTTCTGCGGGATCGGGCAAGCGAAACGTGCCGCGAGGGAGCGTAGCCAACACAAAGGGGCGTCGGGCGCCACCGAGGTCGGGGTGGCGCCGTCGGGTGGGGCGCAACGTGACATAACACTCGGACTCGGACGCTCGCCGCCCCAGGAGCCCGATGCCACAGCGCACATTGGCAGCCACCTCGCGGGTCGGGAGAGCCGGCCCGGTTGAGCGGCATGCTATGCCGGCACACCGCCGCTGTCAACCGGTAAGTGGACCGGCCGGATCAGCGCTGATGACGCCTCGCCGCGCAGGCACGACGGCGTCCGCCGCGCCCCGAATCGATCAGGGCGCGGCGCCGCCGGGCGCGGGTGGGGCGGGGCCGGGGCTCGGCCCTGAGCGGGCCATCCCCAGGTGCGCGAGGATCTTCCGGATGACGGCGGGATCGTGCAGCGTGGCGATCAGGCGCAGCCGGCCCCCACAGTGCGGACACGCCAGGACATCA
>Ga0154317_1075_pt1 | contig 11329 bp, 11 predicted proteins | sample RifGroA2_FD_105611 | JGI IMG/M metagenome (GOLD analysis project Ga0154317, IMG submission 105611) | Candidatus Rokubacteria bacterium GWA2_70_23 | reverse complement strand
TGGAGCGGAAGCTGTCCGGCCGCGTCCTGCTGATGCCGTGATGGCCGCCGCTCCCCGGCCGGGCTCGTCGGCGAAGGCGGCGGTGCTGCTCCGGCCCCAGACCCTCGAGGTGCGCGACTTCCCGCTGCCCGCCATCGGGCCCGACGAGGCGCTCCTCCGGCTCGAGGCCTGCGGCATCTGCGGCACCGACTACGAGCAGTACGAAGGCGACGTCCCGCCGCACGAGTACTACACGCCGTTCCCCGTGGTCCCCGGCCACGAGCCTCTCGGCGTGATCGCCGAGATCGGCGCCCGCGCCCGTGAGCGCTGGGGCGTGGACGTGGGCGACCGGGTGGCGGTCCGCTCCGGCTACGGCTGCGGGCGCTGCGAGGCGTGCGCGCGCTTCGAGCCGCTCCGGTGCGCGACGCGCGGCGGCACCTACGGCTTCACCGACGTCGGGAAGCCGCCGTTCCTCTGGGGCGGCTACGCCGAGTACATGTACCTCTCGCCGCTCTCCGTCGTCCGCAGGATGGATCGTGATCTCCCGGCCGCGGTCGCCGTGATGTTCAACCCGCTGGCCGCCGGGTTCTCCTGGGCCGTCTCCGTGCCCGGGACGAAGCCGGGGGATCGCGTCGTCATCCTGGGCCCGGGCCAGCGGGGGCTCTGCTGCGTGGTGGCCGCTCGCGAGGCGGGAGCCGCGCAGGTGATCGTCACCGGGCTCGGCCGGGACCGGCACAAGCTGGCCCTCGCGCGCGAGCTGGGCGCCGACGTCGTGATCGATGCCGAGCAGGAGGACGTGGTCGCGCGCGTCCTCGAGGCGACGAGCGGCGGCGCCACCGTCGTCGTCGACACCACCCCATTCGCCCCGGCCTCCCCCGCCCACGCCGTGGCCATGACCGCCCGCCGGGGGCGGATCATCCTCGCCGGGCTGAAGGGGCGGCGGCCGACGCCCGACTTCTTCTCCGACGACGTGATCTACAAGGAGCTGACGATCCGGGGCGTGCTGAGCATGCCCTACGACGACTTCGAGCGGGCCGTCCGGCTCATCGAGTCGCGGAAGTACCCCTTCGAGAAGCTCCACACGCACTCGTTCCCGGTCGAGCAGGCGGAGCTGGCCATCCGGACGCTCGCCGGGAAGGCCGCGATCACCGGCGCCATCCACGTGGCCATCGTGCCCGGGGCGCCGCCGGTGAAGGGTGACTGAACACCGCGGGCCGGGAACACGGGCTGAAAACCCATATCGCAGGGGAGGGGACGATGGCTGAACGTGTCGGGTTCGTCGGGGTGGGGCGGATGGGCGCGCCGATGGTCCGCCGCCTCCTCGCTCACGGCTACGAGGTGGTGATTCGCGACGTGAACGACGCCGCGGTCGCGCCCTTCAAGGAGCAAGTGGTGATCCAGGAGAAAGGCGGGGGGCGGTGAGCGTGGCGGGCCCCGTCATCCACCCCCTCCTCGCCGGGACGGGCGGTCGCGACCGCGCCACCTTCCTCATGGGCGCCAAGTCCGAGCCGATCACGGTGCCGTTCCTGATGTTCTACGTCGAAGCCGGAGACCGCCGCATCCTGGTGGACACGGGCGTGGGGGCGCCCGAGGAGACGCTCGCCCACCACCATCCGATGGGCCAGACCCCCGAGCAGCGACCCCTGGCCGCGCTGGCCCGCCTGGGCATCCGCCCCGAGGATATCGACATCGTCATCAACACGCACCTGCACTGGGACCACTGCTACAACAACCACCTCTTCCCCCGGGCGACGATCTACGCCCAGCGCGCGGAGCTCCAGTACGCGATCGCGCCGCTGCCGCTGCACACCTGGGCCTACGACACCATCGAGTACGAGCCGGCTCGGGTGGTGCTGCCGCCCTTCCTGCGCGCGCGCCTGACCCTCGTGGAGGGCGACGTGGAGATCGCGCCCGGCGTCTCCATTCTCCTGACGCCGGGGCACACGGCAGGGAGCCAGTCCGTGGTCGTGCAGGGGCGGAGGACCTGGGTCCTCGCCGGCGACAACGTGCCCACGTACGAGAACCTGCCCGGGCGCTTCAAGCCCCACTTCACGCCGAACGGTATCCACGTGAACCTCGAGGACTACTACCGGAGCTGGAACCGGCTTGCCCGCGTGGGCGGCGAGATTCTCCCGAGCCACGACGCGCGGGTGCTGGACCGGGAGCGCTACGAATGACCGGCGGTCACGGAGGCCGCCGCGAGGGGGAGTGCCCGGCGTGAACTTTCCGGCGAGCGACTGGATGGCCCGCTACGCGGCGGTCGTGAACGGCGACCCGGAGCTCCGCCTGGTCGGCGGCTTCTTCACCTGCGACGTCCTCCTGGACTTCGAGACCGTCCGCCACCTCGTGCCGGTGCTGGAGGACCTCGCGGCGCGCCTCAACAACGCGCGACCCTAGGGCCGCGCCGCCCCGACCCGCGGCAGCACCTCGGTCGCGAGCCGCTCCATCTGCTCGAGGATCTCGCCCTGCGGGCACGCCCAGTTGAAGACGAAGTGGCGCACGCCGGCCGCCTGGAACTCCGCGATCCGGGCCGCGCAGTCGTCAGGCGTGCCGACCACGCAGTAGCGCTCGACGACCTGGTCGAACGGCTGGTTGTAGATCCGCGTGAGCTCTCCGCCTGCGCGGCGGACCGCCGTCTCCCGGTCGGGGCCGAGAGCCACGAAGACGAGGAGCGCGCGCTCGAGGCGGGCGGGGTCACGACCGGCCTCGGCGCAGAGGGCGTCGAGCCGCTCGAGGTTCGCGCGGTAGCGTGACGGCGTCACCAGATAAGGGAAGTAGCCGTCGCCCGCGCGCGCGGTGCGGCGGAGGGCCGGGTCGGAGCGGCCGCCGATCCAGAGCGGCGGGCCGCCGGGCTGCACGGGCCGGGGCGTGAGGCTCACATCCTCCAGGGGGAAGTGGGCCCCGGCCGCCGTCACCCGTTCCTCCCGCCAGAGACGGCGCAAGAGAGCGAGCGCCTCGTCCGTCCGCGCGCCGCGCTCGCCGAGCGGCACGGCGCAACCGGCGAACTCCCGGGGGTACTCTCCGCCGACTCCGACGCCGACGACGAGCCGGCCGCCCGCGACGTGGTCGAGCGTGGCCAGGTCCTTGGCGGCGAGGACGGGATGGCGGAGCGGCAGGAGGTAGATGGCGGTGCCGAGGCGGATCCGGCCCGTACGGGCGGCGAGGCCGGCGAGGAGGACGGTGGCGCTGACCGTCTCCGTGTGGAAGAGGACATGCTCGCCGGCCCACAGGGAGTCGAAGCCGAGGGCCTCGGCCCGCTCGGCGAACCGCCACCACCACGCGGCGGGCGGCACGCCGTCGGGGTAGGCGGCGAGCGTGACCCCGAAGCGGAGGCCCCCGCTCACGGGGCCCGGCGGAAGCGCGGGATGCTGATCTCCGGCGTCACGTCGTCGAAGACGACGCTGACGGGCATGCCGATCCGGATCTCCGCGGGCGGGACCTCCACCAGGTTCGCCGTGAGGCGCGGGCCCTCTTCCAGCTCGACCTGGACGACGGCGTAGGGGATTGCGTCGGCGAACGCCGGGAAGTAGGCCTTGTGGAAGACGACGAAGCTCGAGACCCTCCCCCGCCCGCTCACCGGCGCCCACTCGAACCGCTCCGAGAGACAGTCGGGGCACACGGGGCCCGGCGGCCACCAGATCCGCCCGCACGCCCCGCAGCGCTGGAGGCGCAGCTCGTGGCGGCGCGCGGCCTCCCAGAAGGGCAGGTTGTCGGGGGTGACGCGCGGGAGCGGCCGCGGGTACGCGCTCACCGGCGGAACACCAGGGAGTCGCCCCAGCACGTCCCCCACTGGAGCACGCGGGCGTCGGCGATCTGGCGCGGGCCCGCCTCGCCCCGGAGCTGGCGGACGATCTCCACGACTGAGTTCCAGCCCGAGACGTGGGCCTCGGAGAGGAGCCCGCCGGAGGTGTTCATGGGCAGCTCGCCCCCCAGCTCGATCCGCCCGTCCTGCACCCACGCGGCGGCCTCGCCCGGCCCGCAGAAGCCGAAGCGCTCGAGCGTGAAGAGCACGAGCGGCGAGAACGCGTCGTAGGTGTAGAGGCCGTCCACGTCGTCCCGCGAGATGCCCGCCATGCGGTAGACGAGAAGGTCCTCGGCCGACGGCGTGTGGCGGACATGCCGTTGCTGGTGGATGCCGAGGCCCCGGGGGGCGAAGAGGAACTCGTCGCGGCCGGCCCGCATGCCCTGCATGCCGGCGACGAGGACGGGGGGCTTCCGGCCGTCGCGGGCCCGCTCGGCGGTGGTCACGAGGACGCAGGCGGCGCCGTCCGAGACCAGGCAGCAGTCGTAAAGGTGCAGGGGCTCCACGATGTAGCGGGAGGCCTGGTGCTCCTCCAGCGTGAGGGGCGTCCGCATGATGGCCTGAGGGTTGAGCGCGGCGTGCTTGCGAAAGGCCAGGGGAACCGCGGCGAGTTGGCGACTGGTCGCCCCGTAGAGGGCGAAGTAGCGCTGGGCGGAAAGCGCGGCGCCGGCGGCCGGCGCTGTCATCCCGTACACGGGGTTCTCCTCGTGGGTGCCGCCCTCCTCGCGCGTCCCCTCGACGTCGGCGGGGCCGCCGAGGAGGCCGCGCTGCTGGTGGAAGCTCACGCCGCACACGCAGGCCACGCAGCGGGCGAGACCGGCCGCCACCGCCATCGCCGCGTGCTGGAGGGTGGGGCCCACGAAGCGGCCGTGGGTCCACGTCTGGTCGGCGAAGCGGAGATCGAGGCCGAGGGCCTCCGCGAAGCGGTCGTAGTCCACGCCGAGCGGCCAGCCGATGTTGATGGCCACCCCGTCGACCTCGTCCCGGCCGAGCCCGGCGTCGGCGAGGGCGGCCTTGAACGCCTCGACGGCGAGCTTGAGGGGGCTCTCGTCGGGGAAGCGGCCGAACCGGCTCACGCCCACGCCGACGATCGCCGTCGTGTCGCGCATGGTCATCGTCTCAGGCACGGGTCACGCCCTCAGCCATGGCGGTCGGCGGGGACGGCGTCCAGCTCGGCGACCAGGCGCTCGCGCAGCCGGTGCTTCTGGACCTTGCCGGAGGCGGTGAGGGGCAGGGCCTGGCGGGGGAGGAACCGGACGTGCTGGGGGACCTTGAAGGCGGCCAGGGCCTCGCGGCAGAAGGCGCGCAGCTCGCCGGCGGAAGCGGTCGCCCCCTCCTTCAGCACCACCACCGCGGCCAGCGCCTCCTCCTTGCGCGGGTCGGGCACGCCGACCACGTGGGCCTGCTCGACGGCGGGGTGGCCGAGGAGGATCTGCTCGACCTCGAGGGGGGAGACGTTGAGGCCGCCCGTCTTCACCACGTCCTTGATGCGACCGTGGAAGCGGAGACGGCCGTCGGCGTCGAACCAGCCGAGGTCGCCGGTGAGGAAGAAGCCGTCGGGGTCGAAGGCGGCCGCGTTCTTCTCGGGGTCCCTGTAGTAGCCGGGGGTGATGTAGCCCCGGAGCGCGATCTCGCCGATCTCGCCGGGCGGGAGCGGGCGGTGGGTGGCGGGGTCGGCGATCTTGATTTCCATCCCCGGCAGCGGCCGGCCCACCGTGTGGAGGCGGGCGTCCACGGGGTCGTGGGCGTCGGTGAGCGTGCAGTTGCCGTAGCACTCGGTGAGCCCGTACACGTTGCAGATCTCCCGGGCGCCGAGGTCCATCACCATCTGGATCGCCGGCGGGTGCCCGATGGCCGCGCCCGTCCTGAGAGAGCGGAGATCGCGGCGGGGACGGTCGGGGTGCTCCCAGAGCGCCAGCGCGACGTTCGGGGTGCCGTAATAGACCGTGCACCGCTCGCTCTCGATGAGGCGCAACGCCTCCCCCGGGTCGAAGTGCTCCTGCAACACCACGCACCCGCCGTGGGTCATGACGGCCAGGAGCGCGTTCTCGCAGCCAAAGCCCCAGAAGAGCGAGATGCCGAGCCACAGGCGGTCGGCGGGGCCGAGGTGCTGGCGCTCCCCGATGCTGAACATGTTCTCGACGAGGCCCGCGTGCTCGAGCTGGACGCCCTTCGGCGTCGAGGTGGTGCCGGAGGTGTAGAGGATGTACGCGATGTCGGTGGGCCGGACCGCCCGCTGGGCCTCGTCCACGACGGATTCCGGGACGCCGGCCCCGAGTTCCCAGAGGTCGGCGAAGGGGGTGACGCCGGGAACGCTCCCGCCGCCGAGGCACACAACGTGTCGCAGGAGCGGCAGCCGCTCGCTGCCGGGGCCGATGGCGGCCAGCATGGCCAGGTAGTCCTGGCCGCGGAAGCGGTCCACGGTCACGAGGGTGGTTGCCTCCGCGTGGGCGAGCACGTACTCGAGCTCGCGCGCCGCCGACCAGGTACTGACGGGCACGAGGGTGGCGCCGAGCAGGGTCACGGCGAAGTTCACGAGCAGCCACTCGGTGCGATTGCCCATGAGGAGGGCGACCTTGTCGCCGCGGCGGACGCCCAGCCGGTGGAGTCCCCGGGCGAGCGCGCGCACGCGGGCGCGGTACTCCCCGTAGGTGAGCCGGTCGCCCCCGAAGACGACCGCCTCGCCGTCGGGATGGCGGAGGGCCATCTCGTCGAGGAGATCGCCGAGGGTGCGGCTCCGGGGCGGCTCCATCGTTCCCTCAGGTCCCGAGGTAGGCGTGCTGCACGCGCGGGTCGGCGAGCAGCGTCTCCCGGTCGCCGCCCAGCACGACCCGGCCGGTCTCCAGGACGTAGCCGCGGTCGCACAGCTCGAGCGCCTCCACCACGCGCTGCTCGACGAGCAGGATGGTGACGCGGTGGCTCTTCCGGATGGCGGCGATGGCCTCGAAGATCCCCTCCACGATGCGGGGACCGAGGCCCTGGGAGGGCTCGTCGAGCAGGAGCAGATCGGGCTGGGCCATGAGACCGCGGCCGAGGGCCAGCATCTGCTGCTCGCCGCCGGAGAGCGAGCCGGCAAGCTGATCGCGCCGCTCGCGGAGGACGGGGAAGAGCCCGAACACGGTGTCGAGGCCGTCTGCCCGCCGGCGCCGGGCGGCGGGCCGGTAGGAACCCATCTCGAGGTTCTCGAGCACGGTGAGCGAGGGGAAGACCTTCCGTCCCTCGGGCACGTGGGCGATCCCGAGCCGGGCCCGCGCGTGCGACGGCAGCCCGCCGATGTCCTGCCCGCGGTACTCGATGCTGCCGGCCGCCAGCGACACGCCGCCGGCGACGGCCTTCATGAGCGTGCTCTTGCCGGCGCCGTTCGGGCCCACGATGGCCACGAACTCGCCCTCGGCGACCTCGAGAGAGACCCCGGCCAGGGCCTGGAGTCCGCCGTAGGCGACGCTAAGTCCGGAGACCTTCAACATGACGGAGCCAGCGCTTTCCGAGGTACGCCTCGATGACGGCCGGATCCCGCACCACCTCGCCCGGCAGCCCTTCGGCCACCCGGCGCCCGTGGTCGAGGACGACGAGGCGGTCGACGAGCTGGACGACCGCGTACATGGTGTGCTCGATGATCACGACCGTCACGCCCCCGTCGCGCACGCGGCGGACCAAAGCCATCACCGTCTCCACGCCGTCGCGCGCGAGCCCGGCCAGCGGCTCGTCGAGCAGGATGAGGTCGGGCGCGGTGGCGAGGCAGCGGGCCAGCTCCATCAGCCGGAGGTCGGGGGTGGTGAGGCCGCTCGGGACGACGTCGGCGCGCGCCTCGAGCCCCACCGAGGCGAGGGCGGCCAGGGCGCGCTGCCGCGCCCGGTGCGGCGTGGTCTCGTGCACGAACGCTCCCACCATGACGTTCTCCAGCACCGTCATTTGAGGGAACGAGCGGACGACCTGGAAGGTGCGGCCGACCCCGCTGCGGCAGATGGCGCTGGGGCGGAGCCCGGTGATCCGCGCGTCTCGGTAGCGGACCTCCCCCTGGTCGGGCGAGAGGAAGCCGTTGAGCACGTTGAAGAGCGTGGTCTTGCCGGCTCCGTTGGGGCCGATGACGCCGAGGATCTCGCCGGCCCGGACGGTGAAGCTCACCTCCTCGAGGGCGTGGAGCCCCAGGAACGCCTTGGAGACGCCGCGCACGTCCATGAGGGTGGCGCCGCGGACCACCGGGGCGCGTCCCGCGAGGTCCGCGGCGATCGGGCCTTCCGTCGCCGCCGCGGCGCCCGCGGGCGCGGCCCGCCGGGCCGGCAGCAGCGCCCGCAGCCGCCAGTAGATCCCCTCGGGCGCGAAGAGCATGACGAGCACGAGGGCGGCGCCGTACACCACGCCCTGGATCCCCGGCAGCCGGTCCCCGATGGTGGCGTCGAGCGTCTCGCTCATCGGGACCATGATCGCCGCCCCGAGCACCGGGCCCCACTTCGTGCCAACCCCGCCCACGAGGCAGACGACGAGCGTCTGCACGATCACGAGGACGCCGAAGACGGCGTCGGGGGTGACGACGTAGAGGATCGCGTGGGCGTAGATCGCCCCGATCACCGCGGCGGGGGCGGCGCTCAGCATCAAGGCGATCATCTTCGCCCGGAAGGTGTCGACCCCGCTCGCCTCCGCCGCCTGCTCGTTCTCCTTCAGCGCGCGGAGCGCGTAGCCGAGCCGGGAGGTTTCGATCCAGTGCGAGAGCAGCAGCGTCCCCGCCAGCGCGGCCAGGGCCAGGAGGTCGTAGGCGCGGGGATCGGTGAACTGCATGTAGAGGGCGGGACGGTCGCGCACCATGGGGATGGCGACTTCCTGATAGCCCAGGAAGTCCATGAAGATGCGGAGGATGAGCGGGTAGGCGAGCGTGGCCAGCGCGAAGTAGATCCCGGCCAGGCGGAAGGTGGGGAAGCCGATGAGGGCGGCGGCGACGACTGCGGCCACCGTGCCCACCATGAGGCCGAGCCACGGCGTCAGGCGGAAGCCGACGATGAGGAGGACCGTGACGTAGGCGCCCACCCCGAAGAAGGCCTGGTGGCCGAAGGAGGTCTGCCCCGCGTAGCCGCTGATGATGTTCCAGGACAGCCCCATCGTCGCCCACACGAAGACGAGGGTGAGGACGCGGTGGTGGTAGCGCTCCCCGAGGGCGAAAGTGAGGACGAGCCCCAGGAGGACGACGAGCCCGATGGGGGCGAGCCCGCGCAGGCGGGAGGCGGGAACGGCCGCCATCAGACGGCGCGGAGCCGCTGGCCGAAGAGGCCCTGGGGCCGCAGGTAGAGCACGAGCAGGAAGGCGATGAAGACGCCGGCGTTCTGGAGCTGGAAGGGCAGGACGAGCAGCGTGAGCGACTGGACGAGCCCGATGACGAGGCCGCCGGCGAAGGCGCCCGGGATGCTGCCGAGCCCGCCGAGCACGACGGCCACGAACATGAGGACGATGAAGTTCACGGCGACGGTGGGCTCGATCGGGTGGTAGGTGGCGAGCAGCCCGCCGGCCGCCGCCACCAGCGCGATGCCGACGCCGAACGCGAGGCCGTGCATGGCGCGGACGTCGATGCCCTGGTAGCCGGCGGCCTCCGGCTCGTCGGCCGCCGCCCGGAGCGCCTTGCCGACGTCGGTCCGGGTGAGGAAGACGTACACGAGGCCGGCCAGCACGAGGGCCATGAGGAAGGCGTAGGAGCGGGCCTGGTTCATGAGGATGGGGCCGACGGCGAAGGCCTGGGTGGCGTAGGCCGTCTGGATGCCGCGGGGCATGGGCGTGAGGATCATCGTCGTCGCGTTCGTGATGATGAGGGAGAGGCCGAGGGTGAGGATGAGCTGGGCGTCCATCAGGCGTTGCGGGTTGCCCCCGCCGGTGACGCGGACGAGCAGCGTCCGATGGACCAGGAGGCCCAGCACGAAGAAGGGCGGAATGGTGAGGAGGGCGCCGAGCAGGGGATCGACGCCGTACCCCACCGCCAGGAAGTAGGTGAGGTACATCCCCAGCATCATGAAGTCGCCCTGGGCGAAGTTGACGACCTTCATGACGCCGAAGATCAGGGCGAGGCCGATCGACATGAGGGCGTAGACGCCCCCCACGAGGAGCCCCGTCACGACGTACTGGACGAGGTCGCCCAGGGGCACGGGCCGGCCTGCGCGCGCCTCCTTACTTCCCGCCGTGCCAGACGGGCTTGCGGGTGGCCAGCTCCGCGGGGACGACCGTGAAGGGCTCACCGCCCTGCCACTGGACGATGATCGGCGTCGCTCCCACCCGGCGGCCGCGGTCGTCGTACTTGATGTAGCCCGGGATGAGGGTGCTCGCCGCCGGCCCTGATCTGAGATCGAGCCTGGCCACCGCGTCGCGGATGGCCTTGGGGTCCGTCGACTTCGCCAGCTCCGCCGCTTCCTTGATGATCCAGACGTGGGCGTAGGACATGAGCGGGTCCTGGGTCATGAACGGCTCCCCGGTCCGCTGGGTGAAGCGCTTGACGAGGTCCTCCTGCCCCTTGAGCGGGTGGGCGGCCGTGACCGACATCACGTTGTCCAGGAGCTCCTTGCCGACGGTCTTCACGTACTCCGGCGTGACCAGCCAGGCGCCGACGCCCATGAACGGCGTCTTGAGCCCGAACTCTTTGACCTTCTGGAGCACCTGGACGGAGTCGGGGAAGTTGGTGGCGCCGTAGAAGACGATGTCGGGCTGGCTGGAGCGGAGCTTCTGGACGATGGCGGTGGCGTCGGCGAGCGGAGGCGTCCACACCTCGTCCACCACAATGTCGATGCCCTTGGCCTTGAGGAGCTTCTCGCGGAGCGGCTTGAAGAAGAAGACGATGGCGGCGGTGTTGTCGCCGACGAGGGCCGCCTTCTTGAGCTGCTGGTTGTTGCGCTTGGCGAGGTCGAGGATGAGGTCGAGCGCCTGGTCGGCCTGGAGCGAGGAGACCGGGCTCGACTGGAACGTGTACTTGAAGCCGCGCTCGGTGATGGAGTCGGCGTAGGAGAGCGTGAACCACGGCACCTGCAGCCGCTCGGCCACCTCGGTGACGCCCAGGGTGAACGAGCTGAGCCAGGAGCCGATGCCGGCGCTGATCTTCTCCCGGCTGAGGGCGCGCTGGGCGGCGCTCACCGCCTTCTCCACGCTGTCACCGGCGTCGGCCTCGCGGAGGACGATCTTGCCGCCCCCGAGCGCCTTGATGCCGCCCTGCGCCTCGACCTCGGCGATTGCCATCTCGGCGCCCATCTTCTTGAGCTGGCCCTGGCGGGCCCAGCGCCCCGACAGCGGGGCCACCAGCGTGATCTTGAGATCCTCCGCGTGCGCCAGCGCCGGCGCCAGCAGCGTCGGCGCCGCCAGCAGCACGGCCAGCGCGATCGCGAGTGCCCGGACACCTCTCCCTCGATCTGTTCCGGCTGCGTTCATGGATGTCCTCCCGCCTGTGTGTGCACGTAGTGGTATTTCCAGCAGTGCGCGGTCGGCGTGGTTGGCGATCGGCCTCGCCTGTCCCCCGGGGACGGTCACGCGCGGATCATGGGCGATCCCCGCGGAACCTGTCAATAGGGAAGTGAGGTCACCTGA
>Ga0154317_1104_pt1 | contig 11395 bp, 15 predicted proteins | sample RifGroA2_FD_105611 | JGI IMG/M metagenome (GOLD analysis project Ga0154317, IMG submission 105611) | Candidatus Rokubacteria bacterium GWA2_70_23 | reverse complement strand
CCGCCGCGCGCTGCCGCTCCACAAAGTGGCCCACCCGCTGGGTCACGTCCTGCATGACCGCGAGCAGACGGTCGTCGCGGGGGCGCGGCGCCCGGCTGAAGCAGACCAGCACCCCCACCGGCGCCTCGCCGCGCAGAGGACAGGCGAGCGCCCCGCGCAACCCCGCGACCCCGGCCGCCTCGGCCCTGATGAACGCCGGGTTGGCGAGAACGTCCTCGTTCCACACCGGCTGGCCTTCCCTCCAGGCCTTACCGGCCAGGCCCCCACTGCGCCCCACCGGCATCTCTCTGCTGGCCGCCAGGAACGGGCTCGCGTCGAGCTCAGGCCGGTGCCAGCTCCCTCGCCATCCAAGCTCGTCCCCGTCGGCGACCCACATCTCGACGAGGTCCCAGTCCGCCCCCAGGCAGATCTCCTCCAGCACGCGGGGGGTCGCCTCGTCGAGCGTCGTGACCTCGGCCAGCACCCCGGCCACCGCGAGCCCCATCGCCTGAAAGCGCTCCGCCCGCTGGCGCTCGGTGATGTCGCGGATGATCCCCGTGAAGAAGCGACCCCGGGATGTCTCCGATCCCGAGAGGGACAGCTCGATGGGAAAGGCCTCCCCGTTCTTGCGCAGCGCCTCGACGGTCATCGTCTCGCCGAGCGAACGGGGTTCTGCCCCTCGGTCAAGCAAGGCGATCCGGTCGCGATAGCGGCCGCGAAAGCCGTCGGGGATGAGCGGTTCAAGCGGGCGGCCGAGGACCTCTTCACCGGCATAGCCGAACATCCGCTCGGCGCCCGGGTTCCAGGCGGTGATGATCCCCTCGTGGTTGATGGTGATGATGCCCTCACTCGCGGATTCGGTCACCGCCCGGTACTGCTCTTCTCTCTCCTCCAGGGCCCGTTGCGCCGCCACCACGACCCGGTCCACATGCGCCGACACCCTGGCCGCGATGCCCAGGCCCATGGCGGTGAAGACCAGCATCAGCAGCGCGTGTTCGAGAGCGGGATTGACGGACGTGAAATACCCGGTGGCCTGCCGCGACGCCATTTCCACCAGAAGCATGGCAGGGATAAACGGTATCAAGATACGCAGGAGGCGGGCGCGGACTGACGGGCCCACGAACGCCCGGGTCGGCCACGCCGATGGGCCCGCCGCGGCCACGACGCCGGCACCGAACAGCCCCATGACCAGCGCCGTGGGCAGCGCCATGGGCGTGATGGTGCCCCCGTACAGGAAGGGGCTCAGGTTGACGTATCCATCCACGGCCACCAAGCCGATCAGCCCTGTCCCGGTGGCGAGCGACGCGGCGGCGCCGGCCGCCGAGGAATTGCTCCGGCGCGGGACTGCAAGGAAGAGGGCGACTCCCAGAGCGAAAAGGCTGGCGGCCGTCAGGGGGGACATGCGGCCCATGAAGATAGAGGCGGAAAACGGCCTCGCCGGAACGAGCCAATGCTCCACGTCTCCGGCCTGGATGGCCCACTGGGCGAACAGGGCCAGCCCCGCCGCCGCAACCCCGAGCGAAAGGGCGGCACTCACGCGCCTGAGCCGCGGGCCCAGCAGCAGGGCCGCGGCGAGCAGCAGACTCAGAAGAGCCGTGCTCGGGGCCATGGGCAAAAGGCCACGACCGAAGCTGGCCAGCACCATCCATCCCGTTGCCCACCCCGCGAGCACGGTCAGGCACAGGCCCGCGGCGAGGAGCGCGCACAACCCCGCGAACCATTGGAGTCGCCCCGATGGACGCTCTGCGGCCAGGGCGGGGCCCACAAGGCCGTCGCCACGAGGCAGCCCCGACACCGGTGGCACGCTCATCGCGCCTCTCACGCTACGGACAGTCGGACCGGAAACGCCAGGCCAGCGCCGTCATCCGTGCCTCCCCTGCCCTCTCGCCGTCCGTGAGGACACCGAGGGCGGAGGCACTGCGCCGCGGGCCGGTGACCGGGCGTCCAGGGTCTCCCGGACCTTCCGCGCGAGTCCCATCGGCGTGAACGGCTTCCTGAGGAAGGCCAGGTCGCCGTGGAGGACGCCGGAGCGGACGATGACATCGTCGGTGTGTCCGGACATGTACAGCACCCTCATCTCGGGCCGCGCGGCGGACAGCTGCTCGGCCAGCTTCCGCCCGCCCATCCCCGGCATCACGACATCGGTCAGCAGGAGATGGACGGGCCCGGGGTGCTCCCTGGAGAGGCCGATCGCCCGATCGGCATCGGCGGCATCCAGGACCGCATAGCCCGATAGCCTCAAGACCTCGTGGGCGATCTCGCGAATGTCGCCGTCGTCCTCCACCAACAACACGGTCTCGCTCCCCCGCGGGAGATCGCCGTAGACCCACTGCTCGGCGACGGGGGTCACCTCGGTCCGGACCCGCGGCAGGGAGATCGTGAAGGTCGTCCCGCGGCCCAGCTCGCTCTCGCAACCGATCTCGCCGTCGCTCTGCTTGATGATCCCGTGGACCGTCGCCAGTCCCAGGCCCGTGCCCCTGCCCGGCTCCTTGGTCGTGAAGAACGGCTCGAAGAGGTGGGCTTTTACCTCCTCGGTCATGCCCGAGCCCGTGTCGGTGACCGTCAGCAGGACGCGCTCGCCCGCCGCGACTCCCGGCGTGCCGGGCCCGACGGGCGGATCCGCCTCGGTCGCGCCCGTCTCGATGGTCAGCGTGCCGCCCTGGGGCATGGCGTCCCGGGCGTTGACCGCCAGATTCATGATCGCCTGTTCGATCTCGCCGGGATCCGCTCTGACCGTGGGGGCGTCGGCGCCGAGACGGGTCACGAGCTCGATGTCCTCCCTGATAAGCCGGCGCAGCATCTTCGTGAGGTCGAGGACGAGGGCATTGAGGTCGAACACGCGCGGCTCGATCACCTGGTGGCGAGAGAATGCCAGCAGCTTGCGCGTCAGCCCGGCCGCTCGCTCGCCCGCGTGGTGGATCGCTTCCACCCGCTTCCGCTGGGGCTCGGCCAGCGGCTCGTTCAAGAGCAACCCGGTGTGCCCGAGGATGACGGCCAGCAGGTTGTTGAAGTCGTGGGCGACGCCGCCGGCGAGCTGCCCGACCACATCGAGCTTCTGGGCCTGGCTGAGCGGGGACGGCAACGGCTCCGTCTGCCCGGCGCTGTCGCGCTCAACGGTCGATGACAAAGGCCTCGGCTCCGTTCTCACGACGCGGCGGGCGCCAGAGTCCTCGTGGAGGCCGCCTCGAGCGTGGCCAGCCGCTTCTCCAGCTCGCCCAGGTGATCCCCGTTGAGCTCCGGCTTGGCGTGCCTGTCGAACGCCGGATTGTTCACCCACCAGTCCATCCCCATCTCCTTGGCCTTGTCTACGGAGCAGATCACCAGGCGGATCTGGATGGTCAGCAGCTCGACCTCCACGAGCTTGATCTTGATGTCGCCGGCGATGACGATCCCCTTGTCCAGGATCCGCTCGAGCAGATCCGCCAGCGTGGCGCTCTGCGTGGATTGCGTGATGGCGCGCTGGATGGTCATGTCATCCCCCTCTACAGGAGTCTCCCGAGGGGGCCGAGGTCGATATTCAGGTCCTCGTCCTCCAGGTTGAATGCCCTCCTGAGCCTGTCGATTTCCTGGGCCTGCCTCATCAACGTGACGCCGAGCCTCTCGATCTCGGGTTCCGTCAGGGACCCGGTCTCGATGCGGCGGATCGCCTGCTTTTCCAGCAGCTCGTGGAGCAGCTTGACCAGCGTCAGGACGAGCTGTCCGAGCCCGTTCTTCACGTCCTCCTGCCTGAGGTTCAGCCGGCCCGCCTCCGCGGCGCCCGAGGGGAGGGGGGCCGCCCGCAGGGCCACCGGCCGCATCACCCGGGCGAAGTCCCCCACCGCCTCGGACTCCACGACCGGCCCTTCAAGGAAGCTCATGACCCGCCTCCTTGACGGCGCCGTTCGCCCGCCCTCCGGCCAGGGTGGTCATCGCTCCCAATCCCCGCCCGGTCTCGATGGACGTGAGCACCGCCTGGAGCCCCAGATAGATCAGGTCGATGTCGGCCACCGAGATCGTGAGCTCCCCGACCACCACGGCGCCCTTGTTGAGCACCCGGTCGAGCGCCTCGCACAGCGAGACCTGCTCCCTGGCGCTCAGCGCCGGGGCGGGATCGGCCGATCGCGCCGCCATGTCTCTCACCCGGCCTGGTACAGCGCCCCGCCCAGATCGGCAAGCCGCTCCAACCCCCGCGGCTCGCCCCGGCGATAGACCAGGGCCTGACGGGTTCCGGGGAAGGCGTCGCGGAATTTCCGCTCCACGCGAGACTCCCTGCGGCGCAGGGCCGAGCACAGGGGGCAATCGCTCTCCGGGGTGGCGAGATTGACAAACAGCACGGGCGCGCTGATCGGAAGCCGCCGGCAGGCCGCGAGCAGGTCGCCCGTCTCCGCGTACGCCATCTCGGTCGCAATCGTGACCGCGTGGAGTGAGGCCCGTCGCGGATCGGCCAGCAACGCTCGGAATCGCTTGAGGTCTTTGGACAGTTGCACCAGCCTCTCCGACACGCCGGGCAATCGGAAGATGGTCTTGTACTTGAGGAAGAGCCCGAAAAAGACCTTGAGCCATCGATCGATCAGCTCCGGCATCTCGAGCAGCCGGATCAGGTGGCCGGTCGGGGCCGCGTCGAGGATGAGAACGTGATACGCGCCGCTGGCGAGAAGATCCACCGCCCGCGAGAGGGCCATGACCTCGTCGAGGCCCGGAGGGGAGAGGTCCAGGATCCGCTCCATCACCTCGCGGTCGAACGTGAGGTCGAGGTTGGGCAGGAGGGAGGCAAGGGCGCGCTCCAGATCGCTCGCGTACCGCTGCTTCAGCGCCTCGAGCTCGGCCTGGGCGTCGATTTCCATGGCCCCGAGCCCCGGAGCGAGCAGGGTGGGCTCAGGCCCGACCGGCCGGGCCAGACAGGCCGAGAGGGAGTGGGCGGGGTCAGTCGAGAAGAGCAAGATCTCCGTGCCCGGCCGCTCACGGGCCAGCCGGAGGGCAGTGGCGCAGGCCAGCGTGGTCTTCCCGACCCCTCCCTTGCCGGCAAAGATCAGCAGCGCGATCTCGGGGGAGGGAAGCGGCGGAGGAGTGTCAACCTGCGGCGGCGCGGATGCCGGTAACCGGGGCACGCGGGCCGTCTCGGGCAGCTCAGCCGCTCCCTCCCAGAACGCTTCGAGGCGCTCCCGCCCGCGGACCTCATCCGGGAAGAGCGGGAGGCCCCAGACGACGTGCCCAGACATCTGATCGTGGATGCGCTTGACCTCCCGCATCTGGCCGTCGAGCCCGTCGGCGCACACGGGGCAGCCGGTGTCCGGATAGAGCCGGTTGACCACAAGCTCGGTCACGGGGATTTTCAACCGCTCCAGATCGCCCATCAGGCCGACCGTCTCCGTGACGCTCAACGGCTCAGCCAGCGTCACGGGCACGAACCGGCATCGGACGGGATCGCGCAGGATCTTCTTCATCCGCTCCACCGACGCCGCCAGGCCCAAGAGAAACTCGTCCAGATCGTCGCGGCGATACGAGCCGCCGTAGAGCTTCTTCATGTACCGGTGCTTGGCCAGGAGCGCGTCCAGCGCCCCGAGCCATGGGCCGATCAGCTCGGGCATCTCCAGCAGGCGCAGCGTGTGGCCCCACGGGGCTGTGTCCACGATGACGCAGGCGTATCGGTCTTCTTCGATCCACCGGGAGACCTCCAGGAACGCCATCAGCTCATCGAGGCCGGGGAGCGAGAGGTCGAGGAACCGGCTGATGTCGTCGTCGTCGAGGAACGTTCCGCGCGCCGCGATCTCCTTGAGTGTCCCGCCGTGCGCGGACTTGAACGCGGCCAGGCGTTGCCCGGCGTCGAGCTCGACGAGCGTCAGGTTCGGCGGAAGGGGGGAGCCGGCCAGGCTGTCGGCAAGAGAGTGGGCCGGGTCAGTCGACACCAGCACGTAGGACGACTCCGGCCCCCGGCCCGCAAGCGTCAGGGCCGTCGCGGTGGCGCAGGTGGTCTTGCCGACGCCTCCCTTGCCGCCGAAGAGGAGGAGGCGCGGGGCGCAGTCCCGCAGAAAGGCCGGCCCTCCGCCGCTAGCCGTCCTCCCTGGCGTCTTCATCGTCTCCTTCTCCCTCACTTGCCTCTGCGTCCTCGTCTGTGTCCGCTGCGCCCGGCCCGGATCCTCGCGCCTGAATCACCTCCAGCCGGTCGAGCAGCGCCCGCTCCCGCGCGTCGAACTCCGCCTCGGTGATCCGCCCGGTTTCCAGCATCATGTAGAGGTCCCGCAATTCCTGGGTGATCGCGTCGGCCTCCCCCAGCATCTCCTCCTGGGCGGCGTCGTGGATCTTCCGGAACACCCACAGGAGACCGGTGAGCGGCGCCAGGAGAAGATCGTCAACCAGGAGCACCGCGGTCGCTCGCTCCGCCCGTGCCGGTCACAGGTCCAGCGTCAAGTCCACGAAATTGTGCGGCGCCCAGGGGCCGTTGTAGTCGAAGGCATAGTGGTTGTCGAACAGCTTTGCCGCCTCGAAGACCGCGGCCTCGAACTGCTCACGTCCGGCGCGCCCGATGAGGCAGGCGAGGTTGACCACCTCGCGCTCGGTACGCGGCTTGTTCGGGCTGATCTCCACGCAGCTCGGGGTCAGCATCTCCACCACCCGCTCCGTATGCGCCTCGCGGTCCTCCACGAGCAGGCGGTCGAAGAGCCGGCCAAGCTCGATCTTGTCGTCCTGTGCGGGCTCGCGGTGGCCGCCGAAGAAGCGGTCGCGCGCGACCCGCAGCTCGGGGTGCGTCTGAACGAAGTACTCGAAGATGTTGGGAACATCCCAGGTGACCCGCAGGCCCATCTCCACCCGGCCGGCGACCCGGCGGAGCTGTTCGAGAAAGGGCTTCTGGTTGCCGGAGAGGATCCTCCGGATCGCCGCGGGGTTATCCGCCACGACGCCGAAGGCCACCGGCAGCACGGCGGTCGCGTCCAGCATGAGGCGCTTGAGCACCTCCTGATGGGCGGCGAGCTGGCGGCGCTCGGGGCGGATCTTCTCGGGGACGTCGCTGACCACGGCGGAGACCCGGCCGTTCGTGATCGCGTAGACCGTGCCGCCGTCGAGACCGATGGGTCCGAAATTCACGCCGTTCAAGTCCGGCGCGACGGCGTAGAGGTAGAGTTTCTGCTTGGTGGACTCTTGCCTGGCCATGTCTCGCTCACCTCCCCCCGGCGCGGCCCGGGAGCACCCCGGCCGTCAGGGGGTATTCTCGCGTACCCCGGTGGCCAGGGCTCCGATCCTCATTGCGACCCCCACCGACCTGACGTTGCCCTCTTCCGTCCTGATCTCGAGCATCGCGCCGCACACCAGGCACTTCGCCTGGCCGGCGTAATCGTCATACGCGTCGCCCAGATCGAGCTTGTGGCCGCACGACAGACAGTTGATCCTCATCAATCCCCCTCCGCCATCGGGGTCGCCCCGTGCCTGACCCTGCCTCGCTCGCCCACCGCCGCGAATCGGCTCTCATGAATGCGCGCCGCGTGCGCCTCCCACTGTCGGGCGAGCCACCGGCGGCGCAGCTCGCTGTTCGCGAGGCTGGCCTCCGCCTGAACGACTCGGCGCGCCTCCGCGCGCTGCCCGGGCACGCCCGTGGAGGCGGCACACGACCGGAAGCCTTTCAGAGTCCGGGCCCCGCGAATCTGAGCGGAAGTCCTGAGCATCAGCATCACTGCCCCCCTTTCAGTACCGGAGCTTGAACCCTCCCCCGCTTCGGGGAGGGGTGGGCCTGCCGGCTGCGCCCGGCGTCGCGACACCCGGGGCAGCCCCGCGCTCGGCCAACGCACGGAGGAGCGCGGCCTTCTCCGCCTCGATGTCTCGAAGGCGGCCGTCGAGGTTCCCTATCCGCTGGAGCGCGCTCGCTCTCTCGCGCCCCCGGCGGGCCTTCTCCATCTCCAGGCAGGTGATCTGCATGTACGCCATGTACGGGTTGGCGATCCGGTCGACTTTTCCGGACAGGGTACGGATGTCGCGCATGGTCTTTCGGGGGATGGCCATCGCCTCACTCCTTTCGTCGAGCGCCGGCGCCGACGACGCGGGGCGCCGGCCGTCCGGGCCGGAGCCCGCAGACCTTCAGGATCGCCTCGTCCACCTTCTGGGGCATGAGCGACTCGCCCCCGCGGGTGACCTTGGCGGTGTCCGTGTTGAGGACGTCCTGGCAAATCCACCGGAACACGGGATCGCCCGGCCGGGCTCGCGCCCGCCTGTGGGCGAGGATCCGGCCGATCGCGATGCAGGCCCGGATGGTGGGCCGGTGGTTGTTCACCCCCACACCTCTCAGCTCCCTCACGATGTCCACGATGGCTTCGGCGTCGGCCTCCGGGACGCCCGACTTCGCGACCGTGACCGCGATCTCCGTCGCCCGGTCGTAGTGACCCAGGGTGATCGTGATGAGGCGGTCCATCAAGGCATCCTGCGTCTTGTGCACCCCGGCATACTCCTCCGGGTTGGACGTGAAGATCGCGCGAAACTCGGGGTGCACCTCCAGGTATCCCTGGCCGCTCCGGCGCAGCTTCGGCAGGTTGAGAATCCGCTCTCCCAGGATGCTCAGCAGCGCGTTGTTCGCCTCGGGTCTCGACCGGGTGAACTCGTCGTAGATCAAGGTGTCGCCGTTCTGGCAGGCGGTGGTGAGCCGATTGTCCATCCAGAGGGTCTTCATCTCCTCCTCGGTCTTCAGGACGGAATGGATGAAGTTGTCCACCAGCTTCGACTTGCGATAGCCGTAGTCATTGCCCACGAGATCGGAGCTGGCGAACTCGTCGTCACCGTGGACGAGCGTGACCGGACGACCCAGCTTCGAGGCCACGTGCAAGGCCAGGGTGGTCTTGCCCGTTCCGGCCGGTCCCGAAAGGTGAACGGGGTAGCCCACCTGGAGGTACGTGAGGGCACGCTCGGTCAGCGCCTGAACTTCCGGCGTGGACACAAACCCCTCGCTCGCCTGGGGCCAGACATTGTCATCCCCCGGCTGGATCCTCACGGCGCCCTCGGAGATCGATGCGAACCCGTTGTCGGTCATGCCTCACGCCCTCCCTTGCGCTAGCGGCTCTGGGAGCCATCCTCGCCCGCGGCACCGGAGACAGGCCATCGCCGGGGCGGAACCATCGTCGCCGGAGCCTCCGCACTCAGGGCAGCCGATCCCCGGCCCGTCGCCCGCTGAAACCACTCCCTTGCCACGGCAGACGGTGCAGGTGAGCGTCTTGATCGCTCCGGTACCGTCGCAGTGCGCGCAGCGCGTGTACGGCGCAGGGGTGGCCACTGTTCTCCGCCCTCCACAAATGCAGCAGGTTGAGAGAGAAGACATGATGTCAAATGGGTCCGTCCCGCTGCCGCGGCAGAAGGCACAGACGACGTGCTCCAGCCGTGGCGTCTTCCCGGTCAGTGTTGACGGCATGATCCTCTTCACCTTTCATTCCATCGAGCGAATCGTGGGTCATGAATCGTGACACGAGCCGCCAGTCACGATCCACGATCCCCCCGACTTGCCCTCACGCCGGCGGAGCCGCGCTGGCTGTCAGGCCGTCACGCGTTTTCGCCGGCGAACCACTTTCCGCCCCGCCGGGTGCGTCCGGCCATCGTGCCAGGCACGGCGCCGGCCCAGACCTTGTGGGCGCCCGCCAGGTCATCCGCAAACCCCTTCCGCAAGCCCGCCACCGTGCCCCTGAGACCCGAGGTGAACCCGCCGAGCATCCGCTGCTGCCTCCGCACCATGTCCGCGTGGGCCGAACGGAACCCTGCCTGCATCCCGGCCACCGCCTGCTTCATCTCGGCCGTTGCGTGCTTGAGGTCCCGCGTCAGCCGTCCACGTTCGTCGCGGCCCGCGTGGATCTCGCCCACGAGCCGCGTCATGTCCTCCGTCAATCGCCCCATGTGTCCGTCACCTCCTCTCGGGATTCGACCAACGCCCGCTGGGGGCCGCCGCAACGGCTCCCCAGCGGGACACTGGCCACAACCGTTACGCCGGAGACGCAGCGCTGGCCGTCAGGCCGATCGCCTCGGCGTACTTGAGATAGGTCTCAACCGACGCGATCACGACCCGGGCCTCGACCGAGAGCAGCTCGATCCCGACCAGAGACACCTTCACCCAGGCATCGATCACGATGCCCTTGTCCAGGATGCGGTCCACCACCTCCGCGAGACTGGACGAGTCCGTCGACTTCTGCACTTTCGCCATTGTTTCTCACCTCCCCTGTGTGATGAGTGTCCGCTCGCCTTCGGCTGGCCTCGCCGGCCTCGCCTCGGCGTACCGGTCTTCCCACAGAGCAAGGCCCGTGCCGCGGCCACGAGAGAATCTCCCTCGTCTCCCCGTGCTGTGTTCTTGAGAAGTTGCGGAACCGCGGTAGGTGATTGCACCCGCGCCGGCAGCCTCCCTGGGCGCCGGCGCTATGGAACGCGCCCCATGACCTGGGGGCGCTGATCCCCTGAAGACGCTCAGCGAAGAGGAGGCGGCGCCGTTGCATCGGCGGCCCGTCGGTCGAAGCTGCGCGTAGCGGCCGAAAGGGGCGCGATGGCGGCCGAGCGACTATCCATGCGGCAGATCCGTGAAATCCTGCGTCAGAAGTGGGCCCTGGGGCTCAGCCACCGGGCCGTGGCCCAGAGCCTCGGGGTCGGGCTGGGCACGATCAGCAGCGTCGTCACCCGGGCCCAGGGGGCCGGGCTGGACTGGCCTCAGGTCCAGCCGCTGAGCGACGACGCCTGGGAAGGCCGGCTCTATGGCCGGCCGGAGGTCGCCGGGCAGCGGCAGCGCCCGGCGCCCGACTGCGCCTGGATCCACGCCGAGCGCCGCCGGCCCGGCGTCACCCTGGCGCTGCTCCACCTCGAGTACCTGGAGCGGTACCCCGACGGCTACCGCTACAGGCGGTTCTGCGACCTCTACCGCCGCTGGCTCGGGCGCCGGCGCCTGTCCATGCGCCAGGTCCACCGCGCCGGGGACAAGTGCTTCGTCAAGGCCATCGACTACCCGGCCCGCCGGGAGCTCGACAAGGCCGTGATCCGCCAACTCGCCACCTGCCGCTGGATCGACGAGCACCAGCAGGTCCTCGTGACCGGCGCCACCGGCACCGGCAAGAGCTTCATCGCCTGCGCCCTCGCCCACCAGGCATCTCGCCGCGGCTTTCGCGCCTACTACCGCCGGGCCTCCCGCCTGTTCGATGATCTCCGCCTGGCGCGCGCCGACGGCACCTACGGCCGGCTCCTCGGCAAGCTCGCCCGCATGGACGTCCTCCTCCTCGACGACTGGGGCTTGGCCCCCAGGAACTCCGCATCTTGCCCCGGGAGCCGCCTGGAGACTGGCGCTTCGCACAGGGCAAATTCGGCGACGGGGTGACGGGTGCCCGGCGGAGTCGTAGGCCCCAGGCCCCGGGGCGGGGAATCCACGGCCGGAGGACGGCCGACCCGCCTCGCGACGAGACCGCGGCCGTGGCCTCGCGACGAGACCGCGGCCGTG
>Ga0154317_1175_pt2 | contig 11488 bp, 10 predicted proteins | sample RifGroA2_FD_105611 | JGI IMG/M metagenome (GOLD analysis project Ga0154317, IMG submission 105611) | Candidatus Rokubacteria bacterium GWA2_70_23 | reverse complement strand
CATGCCGATGTCGCGCTCGTACTCGGTCTTGAGCGCCGTGGGCACCGGGCCCCCACCCGTGTCGCCGATGCGCAGCGAGGAGAGATCGTGTCGCGGCCTTTCGGGGTGGCGGAGGATGTAGATGAACATGGTGGGCACGCCGATCAGGACCGTGGCGCGGTGGCGCTCGATGAGGCGGAGCGCCACCCCCGCGTCGAAGCGCTCGACGATGACGCTGGAGGCTCCCACCGTCATCATCTGGAGATAGTCGAAGGCGATGGCGAACACGTGGAAGAGGGGCAGGATGCAGAGCGAGCGGTCGGCGCCGCGGAAGCCCACCGCCTCGACCACGGCGGCGGCGTTGTCGAGGAGCCCGGCGTGGGTGAGCATGGCGCCCTTGGGGTGTCCCGTGGTGCCCGAGGTGTAGGCGATCATCGCCACGTCGTCGCCGTCCACGGGGGCGGTGACCTCGAGGGGCGCCGCGCTCGCCACCTGACAGTAGGGGAGCGTGCCGGCCACGGCCTCGCCCGCCACCACCACGTGGGCGAGGGATGGCAGCCGGTCGCGAATCGCCTGCACCCGCTCCGCCTCGCGCGGGGAGGCCATCATGACCTTCGCCCGCGAGTTGTTGACGACGTACTCGATCTCCCGCGGCGTGAACATGGGATTGAGCGGCACCGAGGCCGCCCCGAGCTTCGCCGCCCCCATGTAGGCCTCGAGGATGGGGAGCCCATTGGGGAGGAGCACGGCCATCCGGTCTCCCTGGCGCAGGCCCAGCCGGGCGAGACCGCCGGCCAGGCGGTCGGTGCGCTCGTCATAGCCGCGGTAACTGACGACCTCATCTCCGGAGAAGAACAGCGGCGTGTCGCCGAAGCGGCGGGCCTGCTGCTGCGCGAATCCTCCCAGGCTCGTCATCCGCTCGCCTCCTTCGCCGCCACCCAGTCGCGGATGAAGCCCACCACCTGCTCCACCGGCGTGCCCGTCACGAAGACGCCGCCGGCGCCGCCCTCGAGGAGGTGCGGGATATCCTGGCGCGGGATGACCCCGCCCACGAGCAAGAGCACATCCGTGAGGCCACGGCTCCGGAGCGCTGCGGCGAAGCGGCGGGTGTGGGGCAGATGCTCCCCGGACAGGAACGACAGGCCCACCACCTGGGCGTTCTCCTGGATGGCGGCCTCGATCAGCGCCTCGTGGGGGAGGAACTTGCCGAGGTACACGACTTCCATCCCCGCATCCCGCAGCAGCCGCGCCAGCACGCGCACGCCCCGGTCGTGGCCGTCCATGCTGACCTTGCCGAGCACCACCTTGATGGCGGCCACGGGCTCAGAGGACGGAGCGGATCTGGCCGGCGGGGTCGTACGCATGTCCATAGGCCTCGCGCATCACCCCCACCGCCTCGCCGAGCGTCGCGCCGGCGCCGACAACGTCCATGAGGCAGGGGAGCAGGTTGTGGCGCTCGCCTTGCCCCGCCTCGTCCCGCAAACGCCGGAGCCCGGCCATGACGGCGCCCGCGTCCCGGAGATCGCGGAAGCGCTTCAGCTGGTCCAGGCGCGCGCGGACCTGCGTGGCCGACGGGCGCGGGTGGGCGGGCACCTCGTGGTCCTGCTCGGGCGGGACGATGAAGGCGTTGGATCCCACGATGAGGCGCTCGCGGCGCTCCACCTCCTGCTGGTAGCGGTAGGCGGCGTTCTCGAGCTCCTGGTCCACCCAGCCGGTCTCGATGGCCCGGAACATCCCGCCCTGCTCGGCGATGCGCGAGAGGATGGCGCGCGCCTCCGTCTCGAGGCGGTCGGTGAGCGCCTCGATGAAGTAGGAGCCGCCCAGCGGGTCGGCGGTGTTGCCCGCGCCCGTCTCGTAGGCCAGGATCTGCTGGGTGCGGATCGCGATCTGGTGGGCCTGCTCGGTGGGGAGCGAGATGGGCTCGTCGTAGGAGCAGCAGTGCAGCGACTGGGCGCCGCCCAGGACGGCGGCGAGCGCCTCGTAGGCGACGCGGACGATGTTGTTGAGCGGCTGCTGCGGGACGAGGGAGACGCCCGCCGTGTGGACGCCGAACTTGAACTGCCAGGAGCGCGGATCGCGGGCGCCGTACTCGTCGCGGAGCATCCGGGCCCACATGCGCCGCATGGCGCGGAACTTCGCCACCTCCTCGAGGAGGTCGATGTGGGCCGAGCAGTAGAAGACCATCCGCGGAGCCAGTTCGTCGATGGCGAGCCCGCGCTCGAGCGCGCGGTCGATGTAGGTGCGGGCCATGGCGAAGGAGAAGCCGATCTCCTCCGCCGCCCCCAGCCCCTCCTCGCGCAGGTCGTAGGCGTTGACGTTGATCGGGTACCAGTGCGGCATCTGCCGGGCGCAGAACTCGAGGCAGTCCACCGCCGTCTTGAGCCCCAGGTTGAGCGGCGAGTACGCGGGCGGATAGCCGCAGAAGCGGTGGTGGAGCGGATCGTTCTGGATGGTGCCGCGCAGCCGGTCGAGGGGGAGCCCCCGCCGGCGGGCCACCGCCAGGTACATCGCGAGGACCACGGGCGCCGCGTGGGAGGTCACGACGATGGACATGCTGATGCCGTCCAGCGGCAGGCCCTCCATGAGGGCCTCCATGTCCTCGATGGTGCAGAGGGACGTCCCCTGGACGCCGATCTCCTCCTCCACCATCGGGTGATCGGCGTCCATCCCCGTCATGGTCGGGATGTCGAAGATGACGTTGAGCCCCGAGGCGCCCTGGGCCAGCAGGAACTTCATCCGCTGGTTCGTCTCCTCCGGGCCGCCGTACCCGCACACCTCGCGCCGCGTCCAGTACTTGCCCCGGTACATGTCGGCGTGGATGCCGCGCGCGTAGGGGAAGTGCCCGGGGTCGCCCAGGCGCTCCTGGTAGGCGCCGGTGACGTCCTCGGGCCGATAGACGGGCTTGACCTCGAGGCCCGACCAGGTCCTGAGCCGCGCGGGCTTCTCGAAGTAGGCGTCGAGATGGCCCTTGCGAGGGACGTCGGGGGCGCGCGGGGCGTCAGGCGGCGGTGTCATGGGGGGCTCCACGCTCTGCCGTCGCGGCGGCCCGCCGGGGCGCGGGCAGATCGGGCGACGGCTGCTTCGTCAGGCCGCGGACGAGATAGGCGGCGAAGGCCTCGGCGATCTCCCGCGCCGGGCTCGGGCCGGCCGGGTTGTACCACTTGGGAATCCAGTGCACCGCGCCCAGGATGGCGAAGCCCACGAGCTTGGGATCGCAGGGCACGAAGACGCCGGCCGCGACGCCGCCGGCGATCAGCGTGCGGAGCGCCTGCTCGTACTCGTCCCGCCCGCGGACGATCTGCCGGTGATGGCGTGGCGACAGCGCCCCCTGCTCGAGCAGGACCACCGTGCCCGTGAGCTGGTCGGCCATGCCCTCGATGTAATGGCTGAGCGCCATGCGGAGCTGCTCGTCGGGCGGCGCCGGCTGGCCCCGCGCGCGGTGGAAGCCCTCCATGCCGATGTCCAGCGCGAGCTGGTGGCACTGGAAGAGCAGCTCCTCCTTGTTCTTGACGTGGTAGTAGAGCGCCGCCTTGGTGACGGAGAGCGCCCGGGCGATGTCGTCGAGCGTGGTGCCGTGGTAGCCGCGGCGGTTGAACACGCGGGCGCTCACCGCGAGGATCCGCTCGCGCGTGAGGTGAGCCCCGGCCCTCGCCGCAGCCTTTCGCTTGCGCATGGCGCCCTCATCGGCGAACCTACTAATCGTTCAGTCACCCGCACAACCGAGTCGAGGCCTCATTGTAGGGGGTCACATGCACTCACATCAAGGCGCTCGCCGGAGGGGCCCAGGGAAATGAGGCAGACGCCTCATGGATTGTCACTAACCAGTCAGTCAATGGTGTTGGGCGCGGGAGGCACATCCACATGACGGAGACGAAGGCGTGACCTCTGGGGAGGCGCTGTCGCTGGCAGGGCGCGTGGCGCTGGTGACCGGGGCGAGCCGCGGGCTCGGCCGGGCTCTCGCGCTGGCCTTCGGCGCGGCCGGCGCGACGGTGGCATGCGCCGCGCGCTCGGGGGACCAGGTGGAGGAGACCGCGGCGCGGGTCCGCGAGGCAGGCGGGCAGGCGCGCGCGGTTCCCCTCGACGTCACGCGCGGCGAGCAGATCGTCACGGCCGTGGCCGCCGTGACGCAGGCGCTCGGTCCCATCGACATCCTCGTGAACAACGCGGGGATGGTCATCGAGAAGAAGACCGTCGAGATGACGGACGACGAGTGGGAGGGGATGCTCTCCACCAACCTCACGTCCATGTTCCGCTGCTGCCGCGCTGTCGCCCCCTCGATGATCGCGCGGGGGCGGGGGAAGATCGTCAATATCGGCTCCATGTGGGGGCGCCTCGGCGTGCCGCGCCACGCCGCCTACTGTGTGAGCAAGGCCGGCGTGGATGCCCTCACGCGCTGCCTGGCCATCGAGTGGGCGCGCCACAATATCCAGGTCAACTGCCTGGCGCCGGGCTATCTCGCCACCGACTTCTCCCGCGACAAGATGGCGGAGCCGCGCATCCGCGACCTCATCCTCTCCAAGATCCCGGCGCGGCGCCTGGCCGAGCCCGACGAGATGGGGCCGCTGGCGGTGTACCTGGCCTCGCCGGCCTCGGACTTCATGACGGGCCAGACCGTCTACATCGACGGCGGCGAGACCGCCAGCTGGTAGGGGCGCCGCCCATGGAAGACTTCGGCCTCGAGCGGGAGCATCGCGAGTTCCGGGACCAGTTCCGCCGGTTCGTGGCGGCGAAGATCGCCCCGCTGGCCGAGGCGGGTGAGCGCGAGCACCGCTTCCCGCGAGAGGTCTACCGGGTTCTCCGGGACGGCGGCTTCCTCGCCGTGAACTTTCCGGAGGCCGTCGGCGGCGGCGGCGGGGATCTGCTCACAGGGTGCATCTTCTATGAGGAATTGACGCGCGCCTCGGCCGGCGTCTCCGCCGGTGTCTTCGCTCATCAGCACCTGGCTGCCGGCCCCGTCTTCCGCATCGGGACGGAGGAGCAGCAGGGCGAGTTCCTCCTGCCCGCCCTCCGCGGCGAGCGGATCGGCGCCTTCGGCCTCACCGAGCCGGACGCCGGCAGCGATATCCGGGGGATCAAGACGACGGCGCGCCGGCAGGGCGGCGACTGGGTGCTCAACGGGAGCAAGCTCTACATCACCAACGGCGCGATCGCCGACTTCATGGTGGTGGCCGCCCGCACGGGCGAGGGACGGTCGGGGGATGCGCTCTCGCTCTTCCTCGTCGAGACCGACGATCCCGGCGTGAGCGCGCGCGATCTCGCCAAGGTCGGCAACCACTCGTCCTCGACGGCCTTCGTGAGTCTCGAAGACGTGCGCGTCGCCGGCCGCCGCGTGCTCGGCCAGGTGGGGCAGGGGCTCGGCCAGCTCAAGGCGACGCTCACCGAGGGGCGCATCCTCGTGGCCAACCGCGGCCTCGGGCTGGCCCAGGAGGCCCACGAGCTGATCCTGCGCTACGCGGGAGAGCGGCAGGCCTTCGGCAAGAGCATCGGCAGCTTCCAGGCGGTGGCCTTCAAGATCGCCGACCAGGCGGCGCGCGTCGACGCCGTCCGGCTGATGATCTACCGCGCGGCCCGGCTTCACATGGGGGGGCGTGAGTGCATCCGCGAGGCCTCCATGGCCAAGTTACTGGCGAGCGAGACCGCGGTGCGCGTCACCGGCGAGGCGCTCCTGCTCCACGGCGGCGCCGGCTACATGGAGGAGATGAAGGTGGCGCGTCTCTACCGCGACGCCCCCGAGGCCTGGATCGGGGAAGGCACCAACGAGATCCAGCTGAGCGTCATCGCCCGGTCCCTCGGGCTCCTCTGAGGGAGCGGGAGCGAGCAGGGAGACAGAGCCCATGGCTGAAGCCGAAGTGCTGCTCGAGCGGCGCGGGCCGGTGGCCCGCATCGTCCTGAACCGTCCCGGGCGCCGCAATGCGCTGGGGCTCCGGCTCCTGCCCGCGCTCCATGCGGTGCTCGACACGGTCGAGGGCGATGCCGGCGTCGCCTGCGTCATCCTCACGGGGCGCGGCCCGGTCTTCTGTGCGGGTGGGGATCTGGACGAGATCATGAGCCCGGAGGCCACCGACCCGGAGCAAGAGCTCGCCATGATCCGCGGCTACAACCGCGTGGTCTCTCGGATCGCGAGGCTCGACGCGCCCGTGATCGCCGCCGTCAATGGCCCCGCGGCGGGCGGCGGCGCCGCGCTCGCCATGGCCTGCGACATCGCCGTGGCCTCCGAGACCGCCCGCTACGACTTCGTCTTCGAGCGGGTCGGGCTCTCGGGGGCGGACGTGGGGTGCGCGTGGCTTCTGCCGCGGCTCGTGGGCCCCATGCGGGCCAGCCACCTCCTCCTCGCGGGGCGGAGCGTGACGGCGCAGGAGGGGCTCGCGCTGGGGCTCTTCGCCGAGGTGGTGCCGGCGGCCGAGCTGCCGGAGGTGGCGCTCGGGCTGGCCGACCGCATCGCGGCCGGCCCGCAGCGCGCCAACAAGCTCACCAAGCTCGCCCTGCGCCGCGGGATGCACGTGGATCTCGACACCGCGCTCGAGTACGAGGCGTACCTGCAGAGCTTCGCCTTCCGCGGCGACGAGCACAAGCGCCGGCTCACCGCCCTCCGCCAGCGCCTCACCAAGGGCACGGAACACAAAGGCTGAGGAGCAATCCATGGACTTGACGCCCACTGCGAGAGCCACGACCCTCTCGAAGCAGATCACCGAGTTCATGGAGCGCTGGGTCTCCCCGAACGAGCGCGCCTACTACGAGGCCATCGAGGGCTCGGGTGACCGCCACCACCGCCCCAAGCTCCTCGAGGAGCTGAAGGAGGTGGCCCGCGGCGCCGGGCTCTGGAACCTCTTCCTGCCCGATCGGGCCCATGGCCCCGGGCTCAGCAACCTCGAGTACGCGCCGCTGGCGGCCATCATGGGGCGTGTCCTCTGGGCCTCCGAGGTCTTCAACTGCTCGGCGCCGGACACCGGCAACATGGAGATCCTGGCGCAGTACGGCACGCCCGAGCAGACGGCGCAGTGGCTCGAGCCGCTGCTCGAGGGCAAGATCCGCAGCGGCTTCTCGATGACCGAGCCCATGACGCCGGGCTCCGACCCCACCCAGCTGCAGACGCGCGCCGTCCGGGACGGCGGCGACTATGTCATCACCGGGCGGAAGTGGTTCACCACGGGCGCCATGCACGCGCGCGTGCTCCTCGTCATGGCCGTGACCGATCCGGCGGCCTCCCGCCACAAGCGGGTGAGCCTCCTCGTGGTGCCGATGGACACGCCGGGGCTCACGGTGGTGCGGGCGATGCCGGTATTCGGCCACGTGAGCGGTCCCGGCGAGTGCGAGGTCGCCTTCGAGGGGGTGCGGGTCCCGCGGAGCGCCTTGCTCGGCGGGGAGGGCGAGGGCTTCGCCGTGGCGCAGGCGCGGCTCGGGCCCGGCCGCATCCACCACTGCATGCGGGCCGTGGGCATGGCCGATCGCGCGGTGGAGATGATGGCCCGCCGGGCGCGGACGCGCATGGTGGTGGGCGGGGCGCTCGGCGAGAAGCAGATGGTCCAGGACATGATCGCCACCTCCAGGATCGAGGTGAACGCCGCGCGCCTCATGATGCTCCAGGCCTCCTGGGCCATGGACACCATGGGGAAGAAGGAGGCGTGGCCGCACATCTCCATGGCCAAGGTGATCTGCGCCCAGACCGCCTGCCGCGTGGTGGACCGCGCCATCCAGATCCACGGGGCGCTGGGTGTCACCGACGACGTGCCGCTGGCCGCCATGTGGCGGTACGCGCGCATCCTGCGACTGGGCGACGGAGCGGACGAGGTCCACAAGGCCAAGATCGCCGAGCACGAGATCCGCCGTTGGCCGTGAGCAGGAGCCGCGCGGCGACGCGGGCGACGCGGTGAGTCTCGAAGCGGCCCCCGCCACTGCGGAGGAGTCGCTGCGGCCTGCGCTCGAGGCCTTCATCGCCGACGAGGCCCGCCACCCGGCGGCGCTCCGCGCGCTCTGGCGGCTTCCCGGCGGCACCATGCGGGAAGCCTGGGCGCTCGACGTGGAGATCGCGGGAGGCGCCTGGGCGGGACTCCACCGCCTCGTCCTCCTCGCGGACTGCGGCGCCCAGATCCTCTACTCGCGCGTCCCCCGCGACGACGAGCTGCGCGTCATCGCGGCCATGCACGCGGCCGGCGTCCCCGCGCCTCGGGCCTACTGGTGCATCCCCGAGGGCGCGCCCCACGGGCTCAAGCCCGGCATCCTCATGGAGCGTGTGGAGGGGGAGACCGTCGCGCGCCGGCTCCTCGCCGATCCCGCCTACGCCGCCGTGCGCCCGCGCCTCCTCGATCAGATGGCGGGGGCCCTGGCGCGGATGCACGCCGTCCGGGCCGACACGCTCGACGGGCTGCCGGGACCGGCTCCGGCTCAGACCCCCATCGCCTTCCAGGTCGGCGAGGTCGAGGCCTCGCTCCGGGCGCTTGGCGAGCCCCATCCGGCGCTCGAGCTGGGGCTCCGCTGGCTGAGCCGGCAGATGCCCCCGTGCGAGCGTCTCGTCGTCGTTCACGGCGACTACCGCCTCGGCAACCTTGTCGTCGACCCACACGACGGCCTGCGCGCGGTGCTCGACTGGGAGCTGGCGCACCTGGGCGATCCCGGGGAGGACGTCGGTTGGGCCTGCATGCGATTCTGGCGCAGCGTGGATCGCCCCGGGGCGCCGGCGCTGGGGACGCGGCAGCGCTTTCTCGACGCCTACGCCGCGCAGGGCGGCCGGCGATTCGACAGGGAGGCCGCGCATTACTGGGACGTCTTCGCCAATGTCCGCTGGGCCGTGATCACCCTCTCGCAGGCGCATCGCCACCTCTCGGGCCGCGAGCGGAGCCTGGAGCTGGCGAGCATCGGCCGCCACTGCGCCGAGGTGGAGTGGGAGCTGATGCGCCTGCTCCGGGATCGCTAAGCGCGATGCAGGACCGGCCTACCATCCCCGAGGCGCTGCAGGCCGCGCGCGATTTCCTCGCTCAGGATCTGCTGCCGACCGTGACGGACCCGCGGCTTCGCTACCATCTGCAGATCGCGGTCAACGTGCTGCGCATCGTGGAGCGCGAGGCCCCGGGTGAGGAAGAGCGCCTGCGCGCGGAGCACGCGGCGCTGCGCGACCTGCTCGGCCAGCCACCGGCGTCCCCGCCCGAGGACGCGGCGGCGCTGCGGCGGGCGGTGCTCGAGGCCAATCACGCCCTCTCCGAGCGGATCCGCCAGGGCGATGCCGACGGCGGGCCGTGGCGGCTGCGCGTCCTGGCCCATGTCGCTGCCGCGGTGGACGACAAGCTCGCGGTCAACAACCCCGCTCAGCTCGCGGCGTTCCGCGCTGAAGCGGGGGCCGAGTCACCAGGGGACTAGAGGAGGCAGGGATGCAGGTCTACGCGACATCACTGGACCGCGGGAGCGAGCGCTTCCGCCGGAACCGGGCCGCGATGCTGGAGCGGCTCGAGGAGATCGACCGCCAGCTCGCGCTGGCGCGCGGCGGCGGCGGCGAGCGCTACGTCGCGCGCCACCGCCAGCGCGGCAAGCTCCTGGTCCGGGAGCGCATCGATCTCCTCGTGGATCGGGACAGCCCCTTCCTCGAGCTCTCCCCGCTGGCCGCCTGGGGGACGGACTTCGCCGTCGGCGCCGCCATGGTCAGCGGCATCGGCGTGGTCTCGGACGTGGAGTGCCTCATCATGGGCAATGACCCCACCGTGCGGGGCGGGTCCCTGAACCCGTACACGGTGAAGAAGACGCTCCGCGCCTTCGAGGTCGCGCGCGCGAACCGCCTGCCGGTGATCCAGCTCACCGAGTCGGGGGGCGCCGACCTGCCGACCCAGGCGGAGATCTTCGTGCCCGGCGGGCGCACCTTCTTCGAGATCACGCGGCTGTCGGCGGAGCGCATCCCGACGCTCTCGCTCGTCTTCGGCTCCTGCACCGCGGGCGGCGCCTATGTCCCCGGGATGTCCGACTACACCATCTTCATCAAGGAGCGCTCCAAGGTGTTCCTGGCCGGCCCGCCGCTGGTCAAGATGGCCACCGGCGAGGAGTCCACCGACGAGGAGCTGGGCGGCGCCGAGATGCACGCAAAGGAATCGGGGCTCGCCGACTACCTCGCCGCCGACGAGGCCGACGCCATCCGCATCGCGCGCGGGATCGTCGCCCACCTCAACTGGCGAAAGCACGGGCCGGGGCCGTCCCTGCCGGCGGACCCGCCGCTCCACGACGCGGAGGAGCTCCTCGGCATCGCCTCGGTGGATCTCCGCGAGGCCTTCGACATGCGGGAGATCATCGCCCGCGTGGTGGACGGCTCGCGGATCGAGGAGTTCAAGCCGCTCTACGGGCGGACGCTGGTGACCGCGTGGGCCTCCATCCACGGCTACCCGGTGGGGCTCCTCGCCAACAACGGCGTGCTCTTCTCCGAGGAGTCCGAGAAGGCCGCGCAGTTCATCCAGCTCGCCAACCAGCACGACATGCCGCTCGTCTTTCTGCAGAACATCACCGGCTACATGGTGGGCCGCGCCTACGAGCGCGGGGGCATCATCAAGGACGGGGCCAAGATGATCAATGCCGTGACCAACTCCAAGGTGCCGCATCTGACCGTGATGATCGGCGCCTCCTATGGCGCCGGCAACTACGGCATGAGCGGGCGCGCCTACGACCCGCGCTTCGTCTTCACCTGGCCCAGCCACAAGATCGCGGTCATGGGCCCGACCCAGCTCGCGGGGGTCATGTCCATCGTCCAGCGCCAGGCGGCCGAGGGCGCGGGGCGCCCGTACGACGAAGCCCAGGACGCCATGGTGAGGCGCGCCGTGGAGGAGCGGATCGAAAGCGAGTCGAGCGCGCTCTTCGCCACGGCCAGGATCTGGGACGACGGCATCATCGACCCGCGGGACACGCGCACGGCGCTCGGCGTCGCGCTCAGCGTCTGCCACAACGCCGAGGTCCGCGGCGCCGCGGGCTTCGGCGTCTTCAGGATGTGACGCGATGCCACGCCTGAGCCGACTCCTCATCGCGAATCGCGCCGAGATCGCGCGGCGAATCATCCGCAGCGCGCGGGGGATGGGTCTCGCCACCGTCGCCGTCTACGCCGATCCCGACGCCCATGCGCCTTTCGTGACGGAGGCCGACGAGGCCATCGCGCTGGGCGGGACCACCGCCGCCGAGACCTACCTCGATGCCGACAAGCTCATCGCCGCGGCCCAGCGCGCGGGGGCCGACTGCGTCCACCCGGGCTACGGCTTCCTCTCGGAGAACGGGGCGTTTGCCGAGGCCGTGATCAAGGCCGGGCTTGTCTGGGTCGGGCCGCGCCCGGAGACCATCCGGGCCATGGGCGACAAGCTTGCCGCGAAGACCCTGATGGCCAAGGCCGGCGTGCCGACGCTCCCCGCCGTTGCCGTGGAAAGCCCGGCGCAAGCGGCGCAGGCGGCCGCGGCAGGCCTCGAGTACCCGCTCCTCGTCAAGGCCGCGGCAGGCGGAGGCGGCCGCGGGATGCGCGTCGTGAGGCGCGCCGAGGATCTCATCGCGGCCGTCG
>Ga0154317_1022_pt2 | contig 11650 bp, 11 predicted proteins | sample RifGroA2_FD_105611 | JGI IMG/M metagenome (GOLD analysis project Ga0154317, IMG submission 105611) | Candidatus Rokubacteria bacterium GWA2_70_23 | reverse complement strand
ACGATGTCGCAGGCGCTGATCTGGGCCTCCGACAACATCGACCCGGCCAAGACGCCGTCCGAGATCGTCCTCACCGAGCCGTACCTGATGGGCTCCCATGCCTCGGGGACCGGCGCCTGGGTGAGCGGGCCCGAGGACGTGGCGCCGAAGGAGTACTTCTGGGGCTACAACCGCATGACGACGGTGAAGGGGCTCTTCGCCGCGGGCGACGGCGTGGGCGGCTCGGCCCACAAGTTCTCGTCGGGCTCCTACGCCGAGGGGCGGCTGGCGGGCAAGGCCGCCGTGGCCTACATCATGGACAACGGCGCCGCGCCGGCGCCCGACCAGGACCAGGTGGAGGCCATCAAGGCCGAGCTCTGGGCGCCCTTTGCGAGCTACGAGAAGGGGCGCACGGCGTCCACGACGGAGGAGATCAACCCCAACTACCTCTTCCCGAAGATGGCGCTGCACCGTCTCCAGAAGATCATGGACGAGTACGCGGCGGGCCAGGGCTCGCAGTACATCACCACGGAGGGGATGCTCACCCAGGGGCTCGCGCGGATGAAGTACCTCAAGGAGGACCTGTCCAAGCTCGCGGCCCGGGATCTCCACGAGCTCATGCGCTGCTGGGAGATCTGGGATCGCGTGTGGTGCGCCGAGGCGCACATGCAGCACCTGCTCTTCCGGCAGGAGACGCGGTGGCCCGGGTACTACTACCGCCCGGACTTCCCGGCGCTGGACGACCAGAACTGGCGGGTGTTCGTCAACTCGCGCTGGGACGCTGCCAGCCGAGCCTGGCAGCTGGAGAAGACGCCGTTCCTCACCAATATCCCGTAGCCCAGTGCCCATGACGCAGTCGACCGTGGAGGGCGCCGCGCGCGCGGCGGAGGCCATCCCGTCGGTCCACCGGAGCATCCTGGTGGTCGGCGGGGGCATCGCCGGCATCACGGCGGCCGTGGAGGCGGCGGAGGCCGGCTACGAGGTCTACATCGTCGAGAAGAGCCCGTACCTCGGCGGGCGGGTGGCCCAGCTCAACAAGTACTTCCCCAAGCTCTGCCCCCCGTACTGCGGGCTCGAGATCAACTTCCAGCGGATCCGGAAGGAGCCCCGGGTGCGCTTCTTCACGCTGGCCGAGGTGGAGCGGCTTTCGGGGCGCCCCGGACGCTTCGAGGCGACCCTCGTGCTGCACCCGCGCTACGTCAACGACCGGTGCACGGCCTGCGGGGACTGCGTTCGCGTCTGCCCCGTGGACCGGCCCAACGCCTTCAACTACGGCATGGGCACCACGAAGGCCATCTACCTGCCCCACGAGATGGCCTTCCCGATGAAGTACGTCATCGACGGGGCCGCCTGCAAGCTGACCGAGTGCGCCAAGTGCGTGGGGACTTGCGGCTACGGCGCCATCGACCTCACCATGCAGCCGCGCACCCTCACGCTCCAGGTCGGAGCGGTGGTCGTGACCACCGGCTGGAAGCCCTATGACGCCACGCGCATCGACAACCTGGGCTTCGGCACCTATCCCAACGTCATCACCAACGTGATGATGGAGCGGCTGGCCGCGCCCAACGGGCCCACGAAGGGGAAGATCCTGCGCCCCTCCGACGGCAAGCCGGTCGAGAGCGCCGCGTTCATCCAGTGCGCCGGATCGCGCGACGTGAACCACCTGGGCTACTGCTCCGGCATCTGCTGCCTCGCCTCGCTGAAGGAGGCGACCTACCTGCGCGAGCAGAACCCGAACGCGAAGGCCCACATCTTCTACATCGATCTCCGGACGCCGGGGACCTACGACTTCTTCGCCAGGAAAGTCCTGGGCGATCCCAACGTCTCGATCATGAAGGGCAAGGTGGCGAGGATCGTCGAGGATCCCGCCACGCGCCGCCTGACCGTGGAGGCCGAGGACATCCTCTCGGCCCGGAAGACGCGCCTGACGGTGGATCTCGTGGTCCTGGCCACCGGCATGGTCTCGAGCCTCGACGGGACGCGGCTTCCGGCCGGGGTCGGGCTCGACGGGGACTCGTTCGTCGTTCCCGATGCCTCCAGCGACGGGATCTTCGCGGCGGGCTGCGCGCGGAGTCCCGTCGACGTCGCCACGGCCACCCAGGAAGGGACCGCCGCCGCGCTCAAGGCCATCCAGGCGATCCAGGGCGCGGTGCGGAGGTGACGGCCATGGTCAAGAAGCTCGGCGTGTACGTCTGCAGCGGATGCGGGATCGGCCACTGCGTGGACACGGAGAAGATCGCGCAGATCGCGCGAGACGGCGCCCACGGCGCGGTGGTGAAGACCTCCCCGGCCTTCTGTCTCGAGGATGTCCGGCTCATCAAGGAGGACGTCGAGAAGGAGGGCGTGAACGCCACCGTCATCGCCGCCTGCTCTCCCCGCGTGAACACCGACGTCTTCTCCTTCCCCGGCGCGACGGTGGAGCGGGTGAACCTGCGCGAGCAGGTGGCCTGGACCCATCCGCCGGGACACGAGGAGACACAGAGCCTGGCGGAGGACGCGCTCAAGATGGGCCTCGTCCGCGCCCAGAAGCTCAAGCTCCCGACGCCGTACACCGAGGCCCAGGAGCGGAGCGTGCTGGTGGTGGGGGGCGGCGTGGCGGGGCTCAACGCCGCGCTCGGCGCGGCGGGTGCCGGCGCCCGCGTGCTCCTCGTCGAGAAGGAGCAGAGGCTCGGCGGCTTCGCGCTCCGGCTCGGCAAGCAGTACCCGAAGCATCCCCCCTACCATGACCTGGAGGAGGTCGGCGTGGACGCCCTCGTCCGCCAGGCCCAGGCTCATCCCGGCATCGAGATCCTCACGGGGGCCGAGGTGGAGGGGATCGCCGGCCAGCCCGGGAAGTTCGAGGTATCGGTGAAGCGGAACGGCGAGTCGCGCGTGGCCGCCGCCGGCGCCGTGGTGTGGGCCACCGGCTGGCGGCCCTTCGACGCCGCTGCCGCGCTCGAGCCGTACGGGTACGGCCGCTGCCAGAACGTCGTCACGAGCGTCGCGCTGGAGGACATGGCGCGGGCGGGCAGGATCGCGCGCCCCTCGGACGGCAAGGCGCCCCGGTCGGTCGCCATCCTGCTATGCGATAGCGCCGAGGATGCGGACAACGTCAAGTACAGCGGACACGTGACCTCTCTCGTGGCCCTCAAGCAGGCCGCCTACATCCGCGCGCAGAGCCCCGAGACGGCCGTCTACGTCGTCTACCGCGACATGCAGGCGCCGGGCCAGTCCGAGTACTTCTACAAGGCGGCCCAGGAAGATGCCGGCCTCATGCTCACCCGAGCGAGGGTCGCGGGCGTCTCCGACGCAGCGGGGGGCGGGGTGGCCGTGGACCTCGAGGACTCGCCGCTGGGCGGCCCCGTGCGGCTCGAGGTGGATCTGCTCGTCCTCTCGGTGGGCATGGTGCCCGTGTCCTCCGAGTCCGAAGGGCTCAACCTCCAGTATCTCCAGGGCAAGGGCCTCCCGGTCTCCAAGCACGGGTTTGCCGACTCCAACTTCCTCTGCTTCCCGTACGAGACGCAGCGGACGGGCATCTACTCGGCCGGCTGCGTCCGCAAGCCGATGGACCTGCAGGCCGCCGCCACCGACGGGGCCGCGGCGGCGCTCAAGGCGATCCAGGCGACGGAGAAGGCCTCGGCGGGCGCGGCGGTGCACCCGCGGGTCGGCGATCTCTCCTTCCCGAGCTTCTTCCTGCAGAAGTGCACGATGTGCGGCCGCTGCAGCCAGGAATGCCCGTTCGGCGCCATCGAGCTGTTGCCGGAGAAGAACACGCCCTTCGTCATCACCAACCGCTGCCGCCGGTGCGGGATCTGCATGGGGGCCTGCCCGGTGCAGATCATCTCCTTCGACGACTACTCGGTGGACATGGTGGCCTCCATGATCAAGGCGGTGGACGTGCCCGAGGGGGACGACGACAAGCCGCGCATCCTGGTGCTGGCGTGCGAGAACGACGCCTATCCGGCGCTCGACATGGCGGGGATCAACCGGCTGTCGCTGCCGGCCTCGCTCCGGATCATCCCGGTGCGCTGTCTCGGATCGGTGAACGCCATCGTGGCCGCGGATGCCTTCTCGAAGGGCTTCGACGGCGTCGTCCTCCTCGGCTGCAAGCCGGGCGAGGACTACCAGTGCCACTTCATCAAGGGCAGCGAGCTCCTGACGACGCGGATGGACAATGTCCGCGAGACCCTCTCCCGCCTCATGCTGGAGCCGGAGCGCGCGCAGGTGATGGAGACGGCCATCTCCGACTTCGACAGCCTGCCCGGCAAGCTCACCCGGTTCGTGGAGGCGATGAAGGCCATCGGCCCGAACCCGATGAAGGGCTTTTAGTGCCGGCCCTCGTCAGCGCGGACCTGGGCTTCAAGCGGGAGATCCTGGGCCGCGGCGCCCCCGACCTCACCGCCTGCTACCAATGCGGGACCTGCTCGGTGGTCTGCCCCATCTCCACGGCGGACAATCCGTTCCCGCGGAAGGAGATGATCTGGGTCCAGTGGGGGCTCAAGGAACGGGCGCTGGGCAACTCCTCCATCTGGCTCTGCCACCAGTGCGCGACGTGCACGGCCTACTGCCCGCGCGATGCCAAGCCGGCGAGCCTCATGGCCGCGCTGCGGGACTACAGCATCCAGCACTTCGCGGTGCCGGCCTTCATGGGCCGGGCGGTGAGCGATCCGCGGTTCCTGCCGCTGCTCTTCGCGGTGCCCGCGCTCATCTTCCTCGCGCTCCTGGCCTCGCTCGGCCACCTCGGTCGGCTCCCCGAGGGCCCTGTGGTCTTCTCCAAGTTCCTCCCGATCATCCACATCGAGATCGTCTTCATGGCCGCGATGACGCTCTCGGGGCTCGGCGCCCTGGCCGGCGGCGTCCGGTACTGGAGGGCCATGACCCTGCACATGGGCGGTGACGGTCGCGCCCCCACACAGGCCCTGGTGCCCACCGTGCTCGGGATCCTGAGGCACCGGAAGTTCGCCGAGTGCCGGTCCCGCCCGGCCGGGACCCGCCAGACCTTCAAGGAGCATCTCCACCCGACCCACCTCGCGGTGTTCTGGGGCTTCCTGGGCCTCGTGGCGACGACCACGTCGGTGGGCATCGGCATCTATGCCTTCGGCTACCTGACCCCGTGGCCGCTCTGGCATCCCGTGAAGATCCTCGGCAACGCCAGCGGCGTCGCGGTGGTGGGCGCGCTCCTGGTCTTCGGGTACCGCCGAGTCGCAGATGCCGAGCGGGCGGGGAAGAGCACCTATTCGGACTGGCTTTTCCTGGTGGTGCTCGGGAGCACCACGCTCACCGGGTTCCTCTGCCAGATACTCCGCCTGGCGGATGCGCGCGGCGCGGCCTATCCCATGTACGTCGTCCACCTGGTCTTCGTCTTCGTCCTCCTGGTCTATATCCCGTACTCGAAGTTCTCGCACCTCGTGTACCGGACCACCGCCATGCTCTACGCGGCGAGCGCGCCGCCTGCGAACGGAGCCTCCTGACCCCCATGCGAGATCCCAACAATCCCTGCCTCTTCTGCACGCCCCGGAGCGTCACGCGGCGAAACGCGCTGGCCTACTGCGCGCGCGACTCCTTCGCCTACCGCAAGACATACGAGAGCGTCGAGAGGGGCGAGTACGGCAGCACCATGACCCTCACGCTGCTGCTGGGCGCGATTCCCATCCTGCTGGGGCTGCTGGCCCTGGTCATGATCATTCTCCAGTAGGGCCGGAGCCGAGAGGGAGCCTCGTGGACTGGCGCTACATCGCGGGCGACGGAGTCGGGGCGGCCTTCGGGCTGGCCGCCGACGAGGTCGTCACCCGGCGGCAGGGGGGAGGCCAGAGCCCGCCCACGCTCAGGCTGTACACCTACCGCTCCCACTGCGCCCTGGTGGGCCGCTTCCAGCGGCTCGGTTCCGAGCTCCGGCTCGACCAGTGCCGGACGGCGGGCGTGGAGGTGAACCGGCGGCCCACGGGGGGCGGGGCGATCATCATGGGCGCCGACCAGCTCGGTGTCGCCATCATGGCACCCGCGCCGGCCGGGGAGCGCTCCTATGATCGCAGCCGCGAGCTCTTCGCGCGCTTCTCCGCGGGGATCACCGGGGCGCTCGGCGATCTCGGCATCGAGGCCGAGTACCGGCGGAAGAACGACGTGGAGGTGGGGCGGAAGAAGGTGGCCGGGCTCGGCATCTACTTCGATCCCGCCGGTGGCATGCTCTTTCACGCGAGCCTGCTCGTGGACCTCGACATCGCCTTCATGCTCTCGATCTTGAAGACGCCCTTCGAGAAGATCTCCGACAAGGAGATCGCCACGGTCGGTGAGCGCATGACCACGATCCGCCGTGAGCTCGGCCGCGCCATCAGCACCGCCGAGGTGAGAGCGCGCGTCAAGGAGGCGTATGCGCGGGAGCTGGGCCTCGACCTCGTGCCGGGGACGTTCTCCGCCGAGGAGCGCGCCGAGATCGAGGCGCTGGCCCAAGGCCGCTACGAGACCGAGGAGTGGCTCGCCCGCGAGCCTGCGACGCCTGACGCCATGGGCTCGGCCACGGTGAAGACGGACGGCGGTCTCCTCACCGTCCATCTCACGCTCGCCGGGGACGTCATCAAGGCCATCTATCTCACCGGGGACTTCTTCACCGACGACGCGGTCCTGGCGGGGATGGAGCGCGCCCTCCGCTGGCATCCCGTGGGGGCAGAGGCCGTGACGAAGACGCTCGAGGCGCTCCGGGAGCGCGAGGGGCTCGCGCTGCCGCAGGTGCCCTCGGAGGCGGTGGCCCGGGTCGTCGAGATGGCGGCGGAGGCGGCCAGGCGCCAAGAGCAGCAGGGCTTGGCCAAGGGGTGCTTCGTGAACCCGTGAGCGTCGCGCTCAACCGTTGACACGGGCCCTTCGAGCGGCTACTAGTACAGGAACACTAGAAAACCAGGTTCGATGACCAGCGCTACTTCACAGGCGATGTCGCTCCATGGGGGCGTGCTCGCGCTTCTATCGCGCTCCCGCCGGCGGCCCGCCGGCATGGCCCGGCTCCTCCGCCTGGGGGGCCTCGCCGCCTGCGCTCTGCTCACCTCGCTGGTGGTGGCGGGCGCGGCACCGGCCGTCGAGGTCGAGTCGCGCTCCGTCGAGTACAGGAGCGGCGACGTGGACGTGCCCGCCTTCCTCGCCGTGCCCACGGGCCCGGGCCCGCACCCCTCCGTGCTCTTCGTCCACGGCCGCTCAGGGTGGCACGACCGGCTCCAGGCCCATGTGCTGCGGCTGGCGGCCCAGGGTTTCGCCGTCCTCGCCCCCGACTACCACACGGGGCGCATGATCGCCGAGAACCCCATCGAGCACGATCCGGCCACCGAGAAGGACGTGGAGCTCGGGCTCGACTTCCTGAAGACGGTGCCCCGGGCGCGGGCGGATCGCGTGGGCGTGGTCGGCATCTCGCGCGGGGGCTATCACATGGCGCTGCTGGCCGTGCGGCGGCCCGAGGTGGCGGGCGTCGTGGGCTATTACCCGCACCTGGCCAGTCCCAATGCGCCCGAGCCGGTGCAGGTGTACCGCTACATGCCCGAGGTGGAGCAAATCCGCGTCCCGGCGCTCCTCATGGTGGGAGACCAGGATCATCAGCTCCGCCGGGAGATGGTCGTCCGCGTGGGGGAGCGGCTGCGCGAGCTGGGCCGGCAGGTCGAGGTCGTGGTCTACCCCGGGGCCCAGCGCGCCTTCGACTTCAGGCGCAACGGACGCACCCTCGGCGATAACTTGGCGCGTGACGACGCCCTGCGCCGCACCGCGGCTTTCCTCCATCGCATCCTGGGAGGACGCTGAGCGATGCGCCCGACGAGAGTGCCGAGCGCGCCGTGTCGCTAGGGCGAGGTGCGGCCGAGGTGCCGCGCGAGGAAGCCAAGCGTCCGCTCCCAGGAGAGCCGGTCGGCATCAGGACGGTACACGGCGGGAGCCTCGGCGCCCAGGGCGAAGTTGAAGAGGTGATCGGCGCCCGGATAGAGGTGGAGCGCGCTCGACCCTCCGGCCGCCACGAGCGCCCGGTGGAGCAGGGCGCCCTGCGAGGCGGGCACCGTGCGGTCGGCCTCGCCGTGATGGATGAGCACCGGAGCGCGCAGGACCCCGGCGAGCTCGGTGAGGGGGCGGGTGCGGAGCGCCAGCTCCCCCATGGGGCGCTCGCGGCCGAGGTCCTGGAACGAGGCCACGGCGTAGTACACGACTTACAGGAGGGCCCGGTATGAGCGAAACGATGCGGACCATCCACTTCACCCGCCGGACGCTGCTGCGCGGTCTGGCGCTGCTCGGGGTCTCGGGCGCGATGCTGCCGCTCGTGGGGGCGCCGCGGCCCGCGGCGGCCCAGGGCAACCTCGCCAACCTGGGGCCCGAGGAGCCCGTGGACGCCACGCTGAAGCGGCTCTTCGGCGGCCGCCCCATCAAGGACGGCTCCTCGGTGATGAAGCTCGAGCTGCCGCTCATCGCCGAGAACGGCTCCGTGGTGCCGGTGTCTGTCGAGGTCGCGCCGCCTCCCCAGGGGCACGTCAAGAGCATCTACATCATCGCCGACAGGAACCGGCGCCCCATGAACGCGAAGTTCAACTTCAGCCCCGGCGTCACCCAGCCCTTCGTGGGGACCAACCTGCGGCTCAACGAGACCGGGGACGTGCGCGCCGTGGCGGAGCTCTCCGACGGGACGCTGCTCATGGCGAAGCGCGAGGTGAAGGTCACCGTCGGCGGCTGCGGCGGATAACGGAGAGACATCGCGATGGCCGAGATCGGACGCGTCCGGATACGGATTCCCTCGAGCATCAGGCAGGGCGACATCGTCAAGGTCCGCGTGCTGGTCATCCACCCCATGGAGATCGTGGAGCGGAAGGACGGCAAGCCCGTGGACAAGAACTACCGGTTCATCAACCGCGTGCTCGTCACCTACCTGGGCAACGAGATCGCCCAGTTCGAGACGACGCAGTCCCTCAGCGAGAACCCGTTCTTCTCGTTCGCCTTCAAGGCGACCGAGCCGGGCGCGCTGAAGGTGACCTTCCTCGACACCCACGGGGGGAAGTACGAGGGCACCGCCGACATCAAGTTCTCCTGAGGCAGCAGGTTTTCCCCACAAGGAGGTTCCGATCCATGATCTGGATCCGTACTGTCGCAGGCGCGGTGCTGACCCTCGCGGCCCTGATCGTCGGCGGGTGCGCGCCGACGGAAGCCCCCGATCCCAGGGCCGGATTGCCACCCGCGCCCTGGATCTCGCGGGCGATTCCGGAGGCCAGGGGCGAGATCAAGGTGCTGCCCGACGGCAAGCGCGAGGCGGTCCGCTACAAGGGCTGGACGAAGGCCGACTTCGGGAAGTTCAGGACCTATGCCTACGACGACACGCGGCCCGAGCCGCGCCCCGGCAAGGCGCCGATGCCGGCCATCGCGGGAGATCCGAAGAAGGGCCGGAGCCTGTTCCTGGCCAGGGCCAAGGGGCCGTGCACGGGCTGTCATCTGATCCAGGGAGCCGACGTGTGGCCGGCGGGGAACGTGGGGCCGGATCTCTCCACCTTCGGCGACCGCGGACTGCCCGACGACTACGTCTTCAACCAGATCTACGACCCCCGCCACGTCTTCCCCAACACCACCATGCCGCCCTGGGGCACCGGGGGCGTGCTCGCCCCCGACGAGATCGTCCACCTCGTGGCCTTCCTCAAGACGCTGAAGGGTCCGGCGCCGCCCGAGAAGGATCGGGAGCGCGATCCCAACACGAGGCCCAAGCCGCCGGGCTTCGGCGACAACCTGGACCCGACCAACAACCCGGCCGTGGGGCGCGCCGAGGCCGCCGAGGCGCTCTGGGCGAAGAAGGGGCCTGCGGGCGCCAAGGCCTGCGCTGACTGCCACGCGGGGGGCCCCGCCAAGGCCATGAAGGGCGCGGCGACGCGCTACCCGAAGTACGTCACGCAGTACCGGCGCGTGATGAGCATCGAGGATCTCCTGACGGTCCACGCCCCCGAGACCACGGGGATGCACATGCTGGCCCAGAGCGCCGAGAACCTCGACATGACCATGCTCGTCAAGATGGCCTCGAACGGCATGCCGGTGGCGGTGGATCTCTCGACGCCCGAGCACCGCGCGGCCTTCGAGCGCGGGCAGGCGAATTTCAACAAGCGCGTCGGCCAGCGCAACCACGCCTGCGCCGACTGCCACACCCCGGGCAGCGGCCGGGGCGCCGACCGCTTCCTGGGCGGGCGGCTGCTGGGCAACGTGGAGAACGGTCTCACCCGCCACTTCCCCACCTGGCGGACGAGCCAGGCCCAGGTGTGGGACATGCGCAAGCGCATGCAGTGGTGCCTGACGCCGCTGGGGATGAACATGCTGCCCGCCGATGCGGTGGAGTACGCCGAGCTCGAGCTGTACCTCACGTCCTTCGACAAGGGGAAGCCCATCAGCGTCCCGGGGATCCGGCACTAGCGCCGTGCCAACTGACGTCGCCACGGCTCGCTCACGCTCGCTGGAGTTCCACATCCGGTCGCCTCGCCTTCGGCTCCGGCTCCCCGGGCCACGTTCTCGGTCGGCGCGGGCCCTCGACGTACGACCGAGTACGCCTCGGGCCCGCTTCTCCCTCGGGCCTCGTCTGGCTCGTCATTTGACCCGGCGCCGGCGGAAAGGCTGAATCGTATGGACGTCACGCGTCGGGACTTCCTGACGCTGCTGACGGTGGCGGGCGCCCTCGGGGCCGGAAGCCCCGGGGCGCTGGCCGCCTCGCTCGAGCCCGAGGGCCTCCTCGACTTCCAGGCGCTGGGCAACGTGACGCTGCTCCACATGACGGACCCGCACGGGACGCTCCTGCCGGTCCACTACCGCGAGCCCGACACGCGGATCGGCGTGGGCGACGAGGCGGGCAGCCGCCCGTTCCTCACCGGCGAGGCCTTCCTCAAGGCCTACGGGATCGGGCGCGGGTCGGCGGAAGCCTACGCGCTCACCCACCTCGACTTCGCCGCGCTGGCCGCGCGCTACGGCCGGATGGGCGGCTACGCGCACATCGCGACCCTGGTCAAGCGGGTCCGCGCCGACCGTCCGGGCAAGACGCTCCTGCTGGACGGCGGGGACACGCTCCAGGGCTCGGCCACGGCCCTCTGGACGCGGGGCGAGGACATGGTGCGCGCCATGAACCAGCTCGGCGTGGAGGTCTTCACGCCCCACTGGGAGTTCACCCACGGGATCGACCGGGTGAAGGAGCTGTTCGGCGACCGCGAGAGCCGGGGCCTGTTCACGGGGGACTTCGTCTGTCACAACTGCAAGGAGCTCAACTGGGACGAGCCGGTGTTCCACCCGTACACGATCCGCGAGGTCGGCGGCGTCAAGATCGGCATCATCGGCCAGGCCTTCCCATATGTGCCCATCTCCCACCCGCAGCGCCTCGTCCCGAACCTCACCTTCGGCATCCAGGAGGACCAGGCGCAGCGGCTGGTGAACGAGCTGCGCGACGACAAGAAGGTGGACGTGGTGGTGCTCCTGAGCCACAACGGCCTGTCCACCGACATCAAGATGGCAGGTCGAGTGCGCGGCATCGACGTGGTCCTCGGCGGCCACACCCATGACGGCCTGCCCCGGCCCATCGAAGTGGGCCAGACGCTCGTCATCAACTCGGGGGCGCATGGCAAGTTCCTCAGCCGGCTGGACCTCGACGTGCAGGGCGGCCGCATCCGGGGCCGCCGCTACAAGCTCGTGCCGGTGCTGTCGAAGCACATCACGGGGGATGCGGGCA
>Ga0154317_1058_pt1 | contig 11684 bp, 5 predicted proteins | sample RifGroA2_FD_105611 | JGI IMG/M metagenome (GOLD analysis project Ga0154317, IMG submission 105611) | Candidatus Rokubacteria bacterium GWA2_70_23 | reverse complement strand
CGCCTCGATGTCGAGCTCCTCGAGCCGCTCCAGGTCTCGCGCGAACCCCTCCGCCCGCTCGGCCACCGCGGCCAGCTCGACGCGACAGGCGGTGAGCTCGCCGGCCAGCGTCCCCTCCTCCCGCTGTCCGGCGTCCACGCTCTCCCGAACGGATTCCATCTCCCGCTCGACGGCGGCCTCCGCCTCCCGGATGCCCAGCAGGGCGGCCTCCACGTCCTCGAACCGCGCCGTGGCTTCCGCGCGCTCCCCGTCGAGGTGACCCCGCTCGGCCTCGAGGGTTTCGAGGTGCCGTCGGGTCCGCTCCTCTTCCCGGGCTGCTGCCTCCAGGTCCTTGCTTCCGGCCAGGCGGAGCGCCTCCTGTGCCTGCAGCGACGACCGGAGCCCCACTTCCCGCGAGCGCAGCGCCGCGATCTCGGCATCCATGGCCTCCAGCAAGCCGCGCTGCAGCGCCGCGTCGCCCTCGATGGCCTCCACCTCGTCACGCAGCTGCCGGATGGAGCGCTTCCGCCTGAGGATCGAGTGGTCGTGCTCGCCGCTGTCGCCGTTGCGTCGGCCGCCGGTGAGCCGCCCCGTGGGGGAGAGAACCTCCCCCGCCGGCGTCACATAGGTCGCGACGACGCCGTTCCGTCGCCAGAGAGTCTCGGCCTGATCGAGATGCGCCACGACACCCACCCGGCCCAGCAGGTATCGCAGGAGCGCGGGATGGGGACCGCCCACGAGGCGCGTTGCCCAGCGGACTTCCTCCGAGTCATCGAGCGGGGCCTCGGCAGCCGGCAAGGTTTCGAGCGGGAGGAAGGTCGCCGAGCCCGCCCCCTCACGTTCCAGATAGCCCAGCGCGGCCCGCGCGTGCTCGAAGCGCTCGACGACCACCCACTGCAGACGATCGCCCAGAACTCCCTCCACGGCGGTTTCCAGACCGCGCGGCACCTCGAGGAGATCGGCGACGGTGCCGACCACACCCCGCAGGGACGCCCCCCCTCCTGCGAAGATCGCGCGGACACCGGCGCCATACCCCTCGCGCTCACGCTCGAGGACGGTCAGGGCGTCGAGCTGCGACTGGCGACCGGCCAGGGCGAGCCGGAGGTCGGCCACGGTCGCCTGCATGTGTGCCCGCAGTTGCTCCCGCTCGCCGAGGTCGGCCTCGACCTGCTGTCGCTCGCCTTCGAGCAGGGACAGCTGCGCCCCCGTCCGGTGGTGGCGCTCCTCCAGGCTGCCGCGCGCGGCGGCGAGACTCTGCGCCTCGGCCTCTGCCTGGCGGACCTCGGCCTCGAGGCGCTCGAGTCTCCGCTGCAAGTTGAGCGACCGCTCGCGGAGCTCTCCCGCTTCCCGGGTGAGCTCGGCCCGCCGGCCCGCGGTCCGGACCTGATCGAGACGGAGGCGCTCGAGGCGGCGACGCAGCTCGTCGAGGCGGCCTCGGCTCCCCTGGACCAGGACCTCCAGCTCGCCCGCGCGCCGTCCGTGCTCCGCGTGACGCTGCCGCGCCTCCGCCAGCCCCCGCGCCTTCTCCTGGCGCTCGACACCGAAGCCGAGCCGGCGCTCGCCGATCGTCCGGATGTCCTCGGCCAGCCGGACGTCCTCGGCGTCGAGCTCCCGGATCTGGGTCCCGATGTGATCCCGTCGCTCGATCAGGGTCGCGGCGTCGAGCTGCATCTTCTGCACGGACTGCCTGAGGTCGGCGAGCTGGTACTCCACCTCCTGCACGCTGTGCCGCTGGAGCGTCTCGCGCGCGGTGAGCGCCGCGATGAGCGTCTGGCGCTCCTCCAGTGCCGCCCGGAGTCGCGAGAGCTCCTGCGCCACAGCCTCGTGCCGGCTCGTCAGCGCCGCGAAGTCCGCCGCCACCATCACGAGCGCCAGCCCCTGCCGCTCCTGGTGGAGGGCCTTGTACTGCTGGGCCTTGCGCGCCTGCCGCTCGAGCGAGGCAAGCTGGCGCCGCTCCGTGTCCATCACGTCGCGCACTCGCTGCAGGTTCTGCTTCGTCGCCTCCAGCTTGCCCTGCGCGTCCGCACGTTGCTGCTTGTACCGCGCGACCCCCGCGGCCTCCTCGATGAACGATCGCCGCTCCCACGGCTGGGCGGTCAGCACGTGATTGAGCCGGTCCTGGTCCATCAGCGCGTAGGCTTTCGGGTTCACCCCCGTGCCGGCGAAGAGGTCCTGGATGTCTCGCAGGCGGCAGACGTTCTTGTTGAGGAGGTACTCGCTGTCGCCCGTGCGGTAGAGGCGGCGGGCCACGCTCACCTCGCTCCACGGGACGCTGAGCGTGCCGTCGTTGTCGAAGATGAGGCTGACCTCGGACATCCCGATGGACTTCCGGGAGGCCGACCCGTGGAAGATCACGTCCTCCATCCGGTGGCCGCGAAGCGTCTTCGGACTCTGCTCGCCGAGGGCCCAGCGGATGGCGTCCGCGACATTGGACTTGCCGCAGCCGTTCGGGCCGACGATGCAGGTGATCCCGGGGAGCACCCGGACTGCCGTCTTTTCCGCGAAGGATTTGAAGCCATGGAGGACGATCTGTTGGAGCCGCATCGTTCGCCCCGCCGGGGCGACTTACAGATACCACAGCGATCGTCTGGGACAAAGAAAAAAACCCCACGCCTGGGGGCGCGGGGGCCTGGAGGCTACCAGATGTGGCCCGGGCGGGGCCCTCCTAACCGCCCTTCAGGAGGCAGCACTTCTTGTACTTCTTGCCGGACCCGCAGGGGCAGGGGTCGTTCCGGCCGACCTTGCCCCCGGCCGCTGTTCGGGGCTCCACTCGGCTGGCCGGGCGCGAGACGGCCCCAGGCTCTCCCCCCCGGCTCTCCTGCCAGCGCGCCGGCGCTGCCGCGGCCACCCGCACGGGGGCCGCCTCGTCACGCATCATCCGCACCTTGAAGAACTGCTCCACGACCACCTCCTTCAGGTGGGCGACCATCTCCTGGAACATCTCGAAGGCTTCCCTCTTGTACTCCGTCAGCGGATCCCGCTGGCCATACCCGCGCAGGCCGATCCCTTCCTTCAAATGGTCCATGTTGAGGAGGTGGTCCTTCCACAGCTGGTCGATCCCCCGGAACTCGCCATCGTCCCAGCGCAGCCCGAGCATGATCCAGCGCTCCAGCCGGTGGAACATCTCCGGCCCCAGCTGGCGCTCGCGCTCCCGGTAGGCCTCCTCCGCCGCGGCGGTGACGCGGGCGAGCAACGTCTCCCGAGCGCCCACCTCCTCCGGGGCCGCGTCGGCAGGCAGCCGGAAGGCGAACTGCCGATGCAGCGCCTCGCTGAGGCCCGGCAGGTCCCAGTCGTCCGCATGGGCGTCCGCAGGGGCGTAGCGGTCCACCAGGCCGGTCGCCAGCTCGCCGAGCCACTCGAGGATCGTCTCTTCCTGGCTCTCGCCCTCGAGGATCTCGTGCCGCATCCCGTAGATGATCTCCCGCTGCTTGTTCATCACGTCGTCATACTCGAGGAGGTGCTTGCGGATCTCGAAGTTCCGCGTCTCCACGCGCTTCTGCGCGGTGCCGATGGCGCGGGTGACGAGCTTGTGCTCGATGGGCTCCCCTTCCTCCATCCCGAGCCGCTCCATGATGCGCTGGATACGCTCCGAGCCGAAGATGCGGAGCAGGTCGTCCTCCAGCGACAGGTAGAAGCGCGAGGAGCCCGGATCGCCCTGGCGCCCGGCGCGGCCGCGGAGCTGGTTGTCGACCCGTCGCGACTCGTGCCGCTCGGTGCCGATGATGTGCAGGCCTCCGAGCCCCACCACCCGCTCGTGCTCCGGGTCCGTCGTCTTCTTGGCCTCGATCCACGCCGCCTCGCGCGCCGCGGGTGGCGCCGTCGCGGGGTCGAGCCCCTTCTTCCTCAGGACCTCCTTGGCGAGGAAGTCCGGGTTGCCGCCCAGGAGGATGTCGGTGCCCCGGCCGGCCATGTTGGTGGCGATCGTGACCGCGCCCTCGCGACCCGCCTGGGCGACGATCTCCGCCTCCCGCTCGTGGTACTTGGCGTTGAGCACCTGGTGCGGGATCCCGCGCTTCTTGAGGAGCCGCGAGAGGTGCTCCGAGGTCTCGATGGACACCGTGCCCACCAGCACCGGTTGCCCCTTGCCGTGGCAGGCGGCGATCTCGGTGCTCACCGCGTCGAACTTCTCGCGAGCCGTCTTGTACACGACGTCCGGGTAGTTCATGCGGATGAGCGACTGGTTGGTGGGCACGACCGTCACATCCAGCGTGTAGATCTTGGCGAACTCCTCGGCCTCGGTGGCCGCCGTCCCGGTCATCCCCGCGAGCTTGTCGTACATGCGGAAGTAATTCTGGAGGGTGATCGTGGCAAGGGTTTGATTCTCCGACTCGATCCTGACGCCTTCCTTCGCCTCCACGGCCTGGTGGAGACCGTCCGACCAGCGCCGCCCGGGCATCAGCCGGCCGGTGAACTCGTCCACGATGATCACCTGCCCGTCCTTCACGACGTAATCCACGTCCTTCCTGAAGAGGGCGTGGGCCTTCAGGGCCTGGTTGATGTGGTGGAGGATCTCCATCTGGGATGGGTCGTAGAGGTTGTCCACTGCGAGGAGCCGCTCGCAGTGGGAGATCCCCTGCTCGGTGAGGGAGACCGCCCGGGACTTCTCGTCGACGATGTAGTCGCCCGGCGCCTGGGCCTCGATCTCCGACAGCTTCCCCTCCACGATGGTCGCCGCGCGGGTCAGCTTGGGGATGATGCGGTCGATCGTGTAGTACTTCTCCGTGGAGCCCTCGGCGGGGCCGGAGATGATGAGCGGGGTCCGCGCCTCGTCGATGAGGATCGAGTCTACCTCATCCACGATGGAGTAGTGGTGCTCGCGCTGGACCATCTCCTCGAGGCTGAACCGCATGTTGTCCCGGAGATAGTCGAACCCGAACTCGTTGTTCGTCCCGTAGGTGATGTCCGCCCGGTAGGCCTCGCGGCGCGAGCAGGGCCTGAGGGCCGCCAGCCGGATGTCCGAGGAGACGTAGGCGGGGTCGTAGAGATAGGACATCTCGTGCTGGATCGTGCCGACCGAGAGCCCCAGCGCGTGATAGATCGGCCCCATCCACTGCGCGTCGCGCCGCGCGAGATAGTCGTTGACCGTCACCACGTGGGTCCCGAGACCGGGCAGCGCATTCAGGTAGGCGGGCAGCGTGGCCACGAGGGTCTTGCCCTCGCCCGTGGCCATCTCCGAGATCTTGCCCTCGTGCAGCACGATGCCGCCCATGATCTGGACGTCGAAGTGTCGCATGCGCACGGTGCGCCGGGCGGCCTCGCGGCAGACCGCAAAGGCCTCCACGAGCAGCTCCTCGACGGCCTCTCCGTCGGCGAGGCGCTTCCGGAACTCGTCCGTTTTCGCACGCAGCGCGACGTCGGAGAGCCGCTGAACCTCGGGTTCAAGGCCGGTGATGGTATCCACCGTGGGACGCATGCGGCGCGCGTCGCGCTCGTGCTTGGTACCGAAGATCGCGCGGACCAGAGAGCTGAACATACCCGTCTCGTATCTTACACCATCGCCCGCGGAGGACAGGCGGTCACACGGAACGGCGGCCGTCGCGGAGCAGCTCGCGGGCGTGCCGGCGCGTCGCCTCGGAGATGCGCTCGCCGCCCAGCATCCGGGCCAGCTCCTCGACGCGCCGGGCGCCATCCAGTGCCGCCACCGTGGTGCGCGTCACACCGCGCCCGATCCGCTTCTCTACCACCAGGTGGTGCTCGGCGTGGGCCGCGATGGGTGCGAGGTGGGTCACGCAGAGCACCTGGCGGCCGCCGGCGGTGTGGCGGAGCTTCTGCCCGACCACGTCGGCCACCCGCCCACCGATCCCGGCGTCCACCTCGTCGAACACCATGGTCGGCATCTCGTCCGCGGCCGCCAGGATCGTCTTGATGGCGAGCATGGTGCGCGACAGCTCCCCGCCGGACACCACCTTCGCGAGGGGCTTGAGCTCCTCGCCCGGGTTGGCCGAGAGCAAGAACTCCACGGCATCGGCGCCTCGCGGCCCCACCCGCCACCCGGCCTCGCCGCAGCCGAGCTCCTCGGGTCCCGCAGGGTCGTGGCGGACCGCGACGCGGAATCGCGCGGGCTCCATCCCCAGCCCCCGCAGCTCCTTCTGGATCAGGCGCTCGAGTCGCCCTGCCGCCTCCGCGCGCGCTTCGGAGAGGGCGAGTGCCTCGCTCGCGGCATCCTGCGCGAGCCCGCCCAGCCGCCGCTCGAGCGCCGCCGCGATCTCCTCGTGCCGGTCGAGCCGATCGAGCACACCGGCGATCTCCTCGCGATACGCGCGCATCGCCGCCACGGTGTCCCCGTACTTTCGCCGCAGCTTTGCGAGGGCATCCAGCCGCTCGTCGATCTCCTCCATCCGCCCCGGATCGAACGGGGCGCGGTCCCGCAGCCCACGGGTGCGCCCCACGGCTTCCTCGAGATATGCCTCGGCCTCCCGAAGAGCCTCCGCCGGGGCCGCCAGCTCCGGGTCGAAGGCCGACAGGTCCCGAAGCAGCGCGGCCGCCCGGCGGAGTCGCGCCGCGGCGGACTGCCCGTCTTCGTAGAGCAGCGCCATGATCTCCCCGAGCCCGGCGGCGATGCGCTCGGCGTGCTGCAGTCGCCGCCGCTCCGCCCGGAGATCTTCCTCCTCGCCCTCCCGGGGACGGACCGCGTCGATCTCGGAGAGCTGGAAGCGGTAGAGCTCCTCCTGGCGTACCCGCTCCCGGCCTTCCTCCCGCAAGCTCGCGAGCTCGCGTCGCGTCGCGTCCCAGCGCCCCACGAGCTCGGCGAGGCGATCGCGCCGCTCCTCGCACCCGGCGAAGCGATCGAGCAGCAGGAGCTGACGGGCCGGCTCCATGAGCCGCTGATGCTCGTGCTGGCCGTGGAGCTCCACCAGCGCGTCCCCCAGCCGCTCCAGGAGCCCCACCGTGGCGGGAGCGTCATTGACGAACACGCGGTGCCGGCCGGACCGTGCCAGCTCCCGCTTGATCACGAGCTGGCCGCCCAGCAGCGCATGGCCGGCTGCCTCGAGGATCCCTGCCACCGGGCTGCCGGGCGCCGGCTCGAAGAGAGCTTCCACCACCGCCGACTCCGCGCCGGATCGGATGAGGTCGGGCTGCGCACGTGCGCCGACGATCAGCAAGAGGGCATCGATGACGATGGACTTGCCCGCGCCCGTCTCGCCGGAGAGGACGTTGAGGCCCGGGCCGAAGGGCACCGTCACCTCCTCGATGACGGCAAGGTTGCGGAGCCGGAGCTCGGTCAGCATGGTGCCGGGGCCATGCTACGACCGGCCGGGGCCGCCGGCAACGCGTATCCGCTCTCGGACAGGGCGCGCTCGCCTAGTGCCGGCCCAACTAACTTCGCCATACTTCGTTCTCGGTCGGCGCGGGCGCTCAACGTACAGCGAGTACGCCTCGCGCCCGCGCCTCCCTCGGGCCTCGTCTGGCTCGTTCCTTGGCCCGGCACCGTGCGGTGGCACGCGTGCAGTGGGCGAAATTCGTTGGAGGCACACTAGCACGTCGCGGAAGAACTCCGCAGGCTAGCGCTCGCCCCACTTGAGCTTGGTCCGGAGCACCGAGAAGAAGTGCTTCTGGGGGAACCGGACGAGCCGCGTGCGGGCGGCCGCCTGGCGGACCTCGACGGCATCCCCGCGCTTGAGCGCGAAGCCCACCTGGCCGTCCAGGGTCAACATCACGTCCTGATCGGAGAGGAGCGTCACGTCGATCCGGAGGCGCGATGGCAGCACGATGGGCCGGTTCGTGAGCGTGTGGGAGCAGATGGGCGTGAGCACCACCGCGTCCATCGTCGAGAAGACGATGGGCCCGCCCGCCGAGAGGCAGTACGCCGTGGACCCCGTCGGCGTGGAGATGATCAGGCCGTCTGCCCGATAGCCGGTGGCGAACTCCCCTTCCACCGAGACCTCGAGGTTGATGATGCGGCTCATGGCCGACTTGGTGATCACGACGTCGTTCAGGGCCACGTACTCGGACAGGCGCTCCCCCTGCCGCGAGACGCGGGCCGACAGCATCATCCGCTCCTCGATCACCAGCTCGTCGCGCCGGAGAGCCTCGAGCGCCGGGAAGAGCTCGTCCACGGTGAGGGCCGTGAGAAAGCCGAGGCCCCCCAGGTTCACGCCCAGGATCGGCACGCCGAGGTCCCCCACGAGCCGGGCCACGGACAGCAGCGTCCCGTCCCCCCCCAGGACGACCAGGAGATCGACCTGGGCGGGGAGCTCCGGCTTCGCCACGGCGTGAGCGCCGGCATCCGGGCACAGCGCCGCCGTCTCCTTCTCCAGGACCGGCGCCAGTCCACGCTCCGCGCACCACTGGAGCAGCCGCCGGACCACGACCCCCGCTTCTCGCCGGTCCACCTTGGCGACGATGCCGATGCGCTTCACGCGGGTTCCTCGCCCACCACGCGGTCGATACGGGTCAGGAGATCGCTGACCGTCCGTCCCCTGCGTGCCAGGTGCAGGAAGAACTCGCGGTTGCCCTTCGGTCCTCTGAGCGGGGAGGCCGTGATCCCTCGGACATGCCAGCCGTGGAGGACGGCGAAGCGGGCCACCCGCTCGAGCACCGTCCGGTGCTGGGCCGGGTCGCGCACCACGCCGCCCTTGCCGACGAGGCCCTTCCCCACCTCGAACTGCGGCTTCACGAGGGCCACGACCTCTCCGTCCACGGTCAGCGAGCCGAACACGGGAGGCAGCACCTTCTCCAGCGAGATGAACGACACGTCCACCGTCGCCAGCCCCAGGGCCTCGGGGAACGCCCCGGGCGTGAGCGTCCGGGCGTTGACCCGTTCCATGACGATCACCCGGGCGTCCGCCCTGAGGCTGGCGTCGAGCTGCCCGTGCCCCACGTCCACCGCGTACACGCGCCCTGCTCCGCGCTCGAGCAGACAGTGCGTGAACCCGCCGGTGGAGGCGCCAACGTCGAGACACACCCGCTTGTCGGTGGCGATGCCGAAGACGTCGAGGGCGGGGGCCAGCTTGTCGCCGCCGCGGCTCACGAAGCGGGGCTTCGCCGCCAGCTCCAGCGTTGCGGCGGCGGTGACCACCGCACCGGCCTTGTCCACCCGCCGACCGTCCACCCTCACCGCTCCCGCGAGGATGAGCCGCGTGGCCTTCTCCCGGCTCGCCGCAAGGCCGCGCTGCACGAGCGCGTTGTCCAGGCGCTCCCTGGCAGTCCGGCCAGCATCGCGCCCCGGGGCGCTCGGCACCCTCGCCACCCTCTCTCGCTTCACGCGGTCCCCTTTCTCCATCCGTCGATGCGCTCCCGATACTCCTCGGCCAGCACGCGCGCCCGGTCGCGATCCACCGACTCGGCCACCACGTGGAAGCAGGCCCGGTCGGCGTCGGGAATCGCCACGACCCACTCCTCGCCCCGCGTGAGCCGCACGCCCTCGATCAGCTCCACGTCGTCGCCCTTCGTGGCCTCGATGAGGCGGCGCATGACGGCACCCTTGCGCTCGTCCGGGCACGGCACCTCCACGCGCACCACGTGGGTCTCTGGCACGGCCCGCGTGAGCTGGTGGAGCCGCACGTCCAGCCGCGCCATCATCTCGAGGATCGTGACGATGGCGGCCATGCCGTCGAAGGCCGGCTGGAAGCGCGGGAAGATCAGCCCGCCCTTCTCCTCCCCGACGAGCACCACGTCGCTCCCGAGCGCGGCCTCGGTCAGGGCCCGCAGTGTGCCCCGCGACCGGGTGACCGTGAAGCCGTGCTCCGCTGCGAGGCGCTCGATGGCGCGCGAGGCGGTGACGGGGACCACGATGCGGCCCCCCGGCTGTGTCCGCATCACGAGAAGCGAGACCAGCGCCAGCGTCAGATCACCGGCGAGGATCTCGCCCTTCTCGTCCACCAGGAAGACCTTCTCGCCGCCAGTGTCCAGCAGGACGCCGAGGTCGGCCCCCAGCGTGCGCACGATGTTGGACAGCTGGGTGAGTGACCGCTGGAACTCCTCCGCGGTCTTCGAGATCCGGCGCTCGTCCAGATAGGCGTTCAGCGAGATGACGTCGACGCCGAGCGCGCCCAGCACGCCGGGGAAGATCGACGAGGCCGACCCGAAGGCGTAGTCGAGGACCATTCTCAGGCCGGCCCGGCGCACGAGGTCCGCGTCCACCGACTTCAGGAGTCCGTCCCGGTAGCGGTCGGTGCCTGCGTGTGGGAACGTCAGGAGGCCGGTCTCTTCCGTCGGGGCCCGGTAGAAGTCCTCGGTGAAGAAGAGCCGCTCCACCGCCTTCTCGCGATCAGGTGCGCACTCGATGCCTCGCCCATCGAAGAACTTCACGTCGATGAGCTCGGGGTCGTACGGGGACTTCCGGACATGGGTGCCACCCGCCAGGCCGAGGGACGAGATCTGATAGCGCACCACCGGTACGGGCGCCACCCCGAGGTCCTGCACATCCACGCCCACCGACAGCAGCCCCGCCATCAGCGCCCGGTTGATCATCCGCGAGGCCTTGTGGTGATCGCGGCTCGTGAGGACGACGCGCCGCCGCCCCAGCGTCGAGCCGTACGCAGCACCGAGCTTCGCCGCGAACTCGGGAGAGATCTCGATGTTCGCCAGCCCCGACACCCCGTAGGGGCCGAAGATGGACCGGCTCCAGCGCTCGCCCCAGACGAGGCTCGTGGCCAGCGTTGCGCCGTCCTCCACTTCCTTGTACGGCCAGACCTTGGCGTTGGCCTTGACGACGCTCGACTCGCCGATCTTGCAGAAGTCGCCGACCACCACCCCCTCGGCGAGGAAGGCATTGGCTCCGATGGCCGCCTTCCGGCAGACGATGGCTTCCTTGATGGTCGCCCCGGGCCCGACGTGGACGTCCGCCCAGAGTACGCTCCCCTCGATGTCGGCCCCTGTCTGGATCACCGAGCCGGCGCCGATGACGCAGTTGGCGAGGCGTGCCCCGGGCGCCACCTGGACCCCGCGCCCGAGGATGACCGACCCCGAGAGCTTCGCGGTGTAGTCCACGCGCGCCCCCTCGTCGAGCCACACCGTGTGGCCGGCGCCCTCGTGGCGGATCCCGGGGATGTCCACGCCCACCACGCCCTGGAGCAGGTCGATGTGGGCCTTCCGGTACTCGCTGAGGTCGCCCACGTCCCGCCAGTACCCCTCCGCCACGTGGCCGTAGAGCGGGCGCCCCGAGGCCAGGAGCGCGGGGAAGAGCTCCTTGCCGAAGTCATACGGGCGTCCGGAGGGCACGGCGGCGAGGGCGGCCGGCTGGAGGACGTAGATGCCGGTGTTGATCGTGTCGCTGAACACCTCGCCCCACGTCGGCTTCTCGAGGAACCGGATCACGCGCCCGGCTGGATCGGTGATGACGATGCCGTAGGCGAGCGGCAAGTCCACACGGGTCAGGACCATCGTGGCCTCGGCGGCGCAATCCCGGTGGAAGACCACCGCGGCGGAGAGATCGAAGTCCGTGAGCACGTCGCCGGAAATGACGAGGACGGGCTCCGCGAGCTCCCCGGCGGCGAACTTCACGGCGCCGGCCGTGCCGAGGTCGGCCGTGGGAGTCACGTAGCTCATCCGGATGCCCCACGGCGCGCCGTCGCCGAAGTGAGCGATGATGGTCTCCGGCAGGAAGTACAGGAGGACGACCAGATCGGTGAAGCCGTGCCGCTGCAGCAGCCGCACCGTGTGTTCCATGATCGGCACGTTTCCGACCGGCACCAGCGGCTTGGGGAGATGGGTCCATGATCGGCACGTTTCCGACCGGCACCAGCGGCTTGGGGAGATGGGTC
>Ga0154317_1229_pt1 | contig 11752 bp, 11 predicted proteins | sample RifGroA2_FD_105611 | JGI IMG/M metagenome (GOLD analysis project Ga0154317, IMG submission 105611) | Candidatus Rokubacteria bacterium GWA2_70_23 | reverse complement strand
GCATCCGCCAGCTCCTCGAGGACCCGGACCTGATCGCCAGGCTCGGCGGCGCCGCCCGCGAGTACGTGCGGCGCACCTTCCTCGTCACCCGCCACCTGGGCGACTACCTCGCGCTGCTGGCGAGCCTCACCGCTTAGGAGGCGCCCCGGCATGGCGAGCCTCGGGGATCTCCCTCTCGCGGCGGAGAGCCTCACGGCCCTGGAGGCGGCCGGGCCGCTGGACCTGGTGGCCGGCGTGTACGCCGACGAGGAGGCCGGCGGGACCACCGACCTGCTCGACGCCGCGGCGACGGCGCTGGCGAAGCATTTCCCTGCTCAGCGGGCGGCGGTGCTCGCCTTGCCCGTTGGATGGCGGCAGGCCGCCCTGCCCGCGATCCGCTCGTGGGCGGGCGCCGAGCCGGCGAGCCGGCTCTGCCTCGAGTCGAGACCGGACGCCGACGCTGGGCAGGCCCTGCGCACGCTGCTGTCGGTGGCGGGCCGGCTCGAGGTGCGCGGCGCGGTGCTCCTGGACGCGACCCTGGCCGGGCTCCCCCCCGAGGCGATCCACGCTCTGCTCGAGCCCGTGGCGGCCGGCCAGGCCGACTGCGCGCTGCCCGCCTACACGCGATCGGTGACGGAAGGCACCCTCACCACCAATCTCCTGGCCCCGCTGACATGCGCCCTGTACGGCCGGGCGGGCCAGCAGATGGTGGGCGGCTGCGCCGCGCTCTCCGGCGCGCTCCTGCAGCGACTGCTCGCGAGGACGGCCGAGGCGGAGGGATGGAAGGCGCCCGCCACGGAGATCTGGCTCACGACCACGGCCCTCCTGTCCGACGGGCCGGTTGTCCAGGTCCATCTCGGGCGGCGGCCCAGGCACCCGGGGCGACCGCCGGCCGACCTGCCGACCATCGTCGCCGAGACCGTGGGGCCCCTGCTCACGCTCATGGGGCGCCATCGCGAGGTCTGGCAGGAGGCGCGCGATGCCCGGGCAGTACCCCTCATCGGAGGTCCCGCGACCATGCTCCCTGACCAGGGCGGCGTGGACGTGGAGCGCATGGTCCGCGCGTTCCGCCTCGGGCTCAAGGACCTCCTCCCGGTCTGGGAGCAGATCATGCCGGACACCACGCTGACGGACCTCTATCCGCTGCCCTTCCTCGCTCCCGACGAGTTCCGCTTCGCGCCTCGGCTCTGGGCCCGGGTGGTCGGCGGCTTCGCCGTCGCTCACCACGACCGGCGGCTGCCCCGCGATCATCTGCTGCGCGCGCTGACCCCCCTCTACCTGGGCCGGGTCGCGGCCTTCCTGCTGGAGACGCGCGACCGCTCCCCGGCCGAGATCGAGCAGGCGGTCGAGGAGATCGCCGGAGCCTTCGAGGCGGAGAAGCCAACCCTCATCGGCCGGTGGCGGTAGGGCCATGCTCCGCCAGGCGCTCGAGCGCCACGGCTTCGAGGTGCACGAGGCGGCCTCGGGCGAGCAGGTGCTCCAGGCGCTGGAGTCGGCCCGCCCGGACGCCATCGTGCTCGACAAGGAGATGCCGGGGTTGAGCGGCTTCGAGGTCCTGGGGCTGATCCGCCAGCACGACGTGGCCGTCCCCGTCATCGTGATCACCGCCTTCGGCGGGCTGGCCGTCAGGGCGGAAGCGCTCCGCCGCGGGGCCACCGCCTACGTCGAGAAACCGTTCCGGGTGAATGCGCTGGTCGAGCAGCTTCTGGCGGTGACGGAAGGCCGAGGGCCACGGAGCGCCAGCCGTGGATAGAGCGATGCAGCTCTGGAGCGCCGAGTCCCTCTCGCCGTGTACCGCCTGCTCACGCGGTACCCGGAGTGGCGGGGCCGGTTGCGGTTCGTCCAGGCGGGTGTGCCGAGCCGCACGCGGATCGCTGCCTACCAGGGGCTGCAGACGAGGAAGCCTTCCACGTCCCGCGAGGCCAGGGTGTGACCATCCGCGTGGGCACCGACCCGGAGGATACGGCCGCGCTTCACCGGGTTGCAGACGTCGAGGGAGTCTGGCAGTGTCCTGCTCACGTGGCGCGCGCGTTCGGAGCTTCAGGCTCCTGTGAGCGGATCGACCAAGACCTCGGGGGTGTGCGGCGACCGGCCGAGGCCGAAGGGGTTCTATCTGGGTTGGAGGCGAAGCGATGGAAGACCCGGGGGTAGGATATGGAACCAGGTTTCCCCGCTCAGGCTCGTGGCGGTCCTGCCGCGGCTGGGTGACCGCGTGCGCTGGGGTCGTGGTCACGCTTCTGGCTGGAGGCTGTGTGCTCCCGCCCCCGAGCGGCACGCACTTGCCCCCGGAGGTCCAGGTCGTCCCGACCGATGCTCGAGCGATCGTCTATGGAACCACGGCCAGGGCGGTCCTGGAGCACCCGGCGCTGCGCGACGGACTCCGCATGCTCTTCGGGCCGGACTGGGCGGCCACGGGCCCGCAGCGGCGCGTGTCGCTTCCCGCGCACGACTTCTTCGGTGGGTCGGAGCGCCCGCGCCTGCTCCGGATCGCGGGTCGAGAGTACGTGGCCGTCCCCGGATGCATCGAGCGCGCCTGCGGGACCCACCGCGGGCTCCTGCTGATCGCAGGTCCCACCGAGCTGCTCGCCCGCCTCGACGATGGCGGCCTCAGCGTCCACTACGTGCACGGCACGGGGCTGGCGCCGAGCCCGGAGATGCGCGCCCTGGTGGATGCGGCGCGGCGCGCGCTCAGGCGATAGAGTCCCTGCCCGCCATCCCGGCGTCGGCTTCCGTCGTCGGCCTACCGCTCACACGGCGCCGATCGGATACAATGCGGGCCATGTCGGCGCGGCGCTTCTCCCTCTTGCTCTTGCTGTATGTCTCGCTGGATGTGGCCAATCCCTTGATGCCGGGAGCCGTCCAGTTCGTGGACGGCTCGGTCGAGGTGATTCAAGCTGATCGCGCCCGAGCCGAGAGCATTGTCGCCCCCACGCTCCTCGCCCGCCTGCCGACGCTCGAACGGCCGCAGGTCGCTATCCAGACCCTCCCGCCCTCGCGCCCGGTGACCGTCGATAGCCGGCAGGCCCTGCTTCCGGTCCGGCGCCCTGCTGACGCCTCCTCAGGTTCCCCCTCGCCCACAGAAGACCACTAACCCGTCCTCGCGCCTTCGCGTCCCCGCCTGCCGCTGGTGCGGCAGCGCGCCCTCTCTCTCTCCGCGGAGGACGGCACCGTGAAAATGAAGGAAGGCTGGGAAGGTCTCGTGGTGAGCCTGTGGATGGCCCTGGTCGCCGGGATTGTGATCCTGGTGCTCAAGCTCAGCCTGGGCTGAGGAGGGCTCCATGGCCGGAGCCGGCCGGTAGACGAGGACTGGGACCCGATGCCGTGGTATGCGGTCCTGCCGTTCGTGGCAATGCTTGTCGCCATCGCCATTTGTCCATTGTGGGTGCCGCATTGGTGGGAGCGGAACCGTAACAAGCTCCTCGTGTCCTGCGGCCTCGGCCTCCCAGTCGCGGGGTTCTACCTCGTCCAGCGGCCACCAGCGCTCCTGCACACGCTGGAAGAGTATCTGTCCTTCATGCTGCTGCTGGCCGCTCTCTACACGATCTCCGGCGGCATCCGGCTGACGGGCGACCTGGAGGCGACGCCGCTGACGAACACCGCCTTTCTGGCGGTGGGATCCGTCCTGGCGTCGCTGATCGGGACTACGGGAGCCTCGGTCCTGCTGATTCGAGCGCTGCTCGAGACCAACCGGGAGCGGAGCCGGGTCATCCACACCGTGGTCTTCTTCATCTTCCTGGTCTCGAACATCGGCGGTCTGCTCACGCCGATCGGCGATCCGCCGCTCCTCCTGGGCTATCTCAAGGGCGTCCCCTTCTTCTGGCCCCTCAGGCTGTGGCGTCACTGGCTGGTGGCCGTCGGGGCGTTGCTCGTGACCTACTTCGTCTGGGACTCCATCCAGCATGCGCGTGAGCCCCTCGCGCGGCTCCGGCGCGATCGCTCGGAGCTCCGTCCGTTGCGGGTCGAGGGGGCGGTGAATGCCCTCGCGCTCCTCGGGGTCGTCGCGGCCATCGCCCTTCTGCACGCGCCCTGGCGCGAGGGACTCATCCTTGGCCTGGCGGGTGTATCCGTCTGGCTGACCCCCCGACGGGTCTGGCACGCCAACGGGTTCACGGCCGCCCCGATGGTCGAAGTGGCCGTCCTGTTCCTCGGCATTTTCCTCACCATGATCCCGGCGCTGGAGATTCTTCGGGCGCGAGGCCCCGAGCTGAGCGTCCAGGCCCCGTGGCAGTTCTTCTGGGCCACCGGCCTCCTGTCCTCCTTCCTCGACAATGCGCCGACGTACCTCGCCTTCCTTGCCCTCGCCCAGGGACTCGGACTGACCAACGACGTCGTCGGGGTGTCCCATGAGGTTCTGGCCGCGATCAGCGTGGGGGCGGTGTTCATGGGAGCCAGCACGTATGTCGGAAACGCGCCCAACTTCATGATCAAGGCCATGGTTGAACAGAGCGGCGTCAAGATGCCGACCTTTCTCGGCTACATGGGGTACAGCGCGGCCATTCTGCTCCCGCTGTTTGTCGTGCTGACCTTCCTCCTGTTCTGAGGACGCGAGAGCGCAAGGCCAGGGACGGGGGGACGGGTCCTGCCTGGGTGTCCTCGACGCTACGGCGGCCCGCCGGCACGCGCCCGGCCCGCCGTGACGTACTCCGCCTCGGGTCCGGGCCTCCTCCCGCCGGTCGAACGGTCGGAGATGCGCGACAGCTCATCGAGAAGCAGGCCTGCCCACCGGTAGATGTTGTGCTCGCGCACCTGCTGGTGCATGCGTCCCATGCGCCTCCGCCGCTCCTCGGACGGCATCTCCACTGCCGCTCGGATCGCCTCGGCCGTCTCGTCCAGGTCGTAGGGGTTCACGAGCAAGGCCTCGCCCAGCTCCCGCGAGGCCCCCGTGAAGCGGCTCAGGATCAGCGCCGCCTCCCCGTCGTCGCGAACCGCGACGAACTCCTTGGCGACGAGGTTCATGCCGTCATGCAGGGAGGTCACCATGCAGAAGTCGGCATGGCGATAGAAGGGCCAGATGTCCCGGTGGTCATGATGGTGCCTGAGGTACACGATGGGCTGCCAGCTCTTCGTGCCGAGGGCGCGATTCACCGCGTCCACGGTCGCGTCGACCTCCGCCTGGAGCTCCTGGTACCGCTTGATCCGGCTTCGGCTCGGGGCACCGACCTGGACGAACACGAGCCGCTCGCGGTATTCGGGGAAGCGCTCGAAGAACCGCTGGAGCGCCAGGAAGCGCTCCGGCAGCCCCTTCGTGTAGTCCACCCGCTCCACTCCCACCCCCAGGAACTCCGCCGCGATGCCCAGCTGGTCCAGGAGGGCCTTCCGCGAGATCTCCGGGGGGTCCTCCACGAGGTCCGGGGCCACGCTGATCGGAAACGGTCGGATACAGGCAGTGTGGTCGCCCCGCACCACCGAGAAGTGCGCTCCGTCCACTCGCGCCTCGAGCGCGCGATCGACGGTATCCAGGAAGTTGTTGCAATGGTACTGCGTGTGGAAGCCGATGAGGTCCGCCCCCAGCATTCCGAGAAGGATCTCCCGCTGCCACGGGCAGATGCCAAAGGCCTCGGCGTTCGGCCACGGAACATGCCAGAAGATCGCGATCCGCGCGTCGGGCCGCGCCTCCTTGATGAGCGCGGGGAGCAGCGCGAAGTGGTAGTCGTGGATCACGACCGTCGGGGAGTCGACCCCCGCCATCTCGTCGAGGAGGGCCTCCGCGAACTTCTTGTTGACGGCCCGGTATGCCAGCCAGTCGTCGGGCCGGAACACGGGCCGCACGTGGACGACATGGCAGAGCGGCCACAGGCCCTCGTTGGACAAGCCGTAGTAGTACCCGTCGTCCTCGTCCGGAGTGAGCCACACGCGCCGCAACGTGTAGCGCGGGTCCTCCACGGGTAATCCGAGCCGGCCCCTGGCGTCCGCCGTCTCCCGATCGGCGACGCCACTGCCGTGCGCCACCCACACGCCGCCGCAGGCCCGCATCACCGGCTCCATGGCCGTCACGACCCCGCTCGCAGGAGTCTGGGCCACGATCTCCTTGCCCCTCCAGAGGTGGCTGACCGGCTCCCGATTCGACACGACGAAGAGGGGCCGCGTGCCGAATCTGAGGCGAACGAACTGCTTGAGCCGCTCCTCGGTCCAGATCACGTCGCCCGCAAGGCGCAAGGCCGCTTCCTGCTCCGCTGCGGCCTGGGCGCGGTACAGTTTCCTCGCGAGGCCGGCCACCTCCACGCTCAAGGCGCCGAACAGCCCAGGATCCGCAGTTCGGGGAGGCGGCGCAGGGTTGCTCCTCAGGCGCTTCGCCCACTCGGCCATCTCCGACAGCGGACGCGCCACGCTGATCCGGACGACGAAGAGGGCGACGACAGAGATGCCCAGCGCAAGGGCCAGGAAGCGAATGGCGTTGTCCTGCCAGAGCCCGCTCTCGGCGGCGTCGAGATGGGCGGCGTCCAGGAAGACCGCAACTGCCCCGGCGGACCGCTCCTCGTGCTGGAGCGGCGTCGCGTACACGTACGTGTTCCCGCCGTGGATCGTCCGGAACCCCTTCTGGGCAGCGCCGAGCGTGATCGCCTCCGTGACTTCGGGCAGGGCGGGGGGCAGGGCAAGAGGCATGTCCGGCGCCACGGACACAAGACTCCCGAACTGGTCATAGACCGCGATGCGGCGATCGGGGCGCGCGAATTTCTTGAGCAGGCGCGCAACGGTCGGGGCGGAGCCCTTCCGGACGGCCGGCTCCACCGCCTCCTTCAGCCCCTCGCCGAGGAGCGCCGCCCGCCGGGCCAGGTCCTGCTCCAGCCGGCCCCGCTCCTCCCGAACCTGGAGGAAGGCGAATCCGGCCATGATGACCAGCGCCGAGATCCAGATCGCCCCCACGAGACGAGCCGTGACCCTCATGGGGAGCGCTCTGCCTCCGTTCCCCCTCGGCCCGTCGGCTCGCCCCCCAGCATGAGGTGCCCCTGGCGCGTCTCGTTCGCGATGGCCTCCACGATCTCGGCCATGCGGAACGGTTTTTCCAGGTCGCAGCGCGCGCCTCCGCGCAGGGCCTCCTCGGCGACGCGGGGTCCCTCCTGTTCGAGCACAACCCGGAGGACCGCAACCATCTCGGCGTCGTCGTCAATGAGCAGCACGCTTCGGTGAGCCATACCGTCCGCCACCTGATCCCCCGCACGCTCCTGTTGCATCGGGCCCCCCGCAAGTTCAGTGCCAGGCAGTCACTCCGCGAATGCTGTCGACGAAGGGCAGTGTTCGCGGGGAGATGCCGGCCGCCTCCGGACCTCCGGCGCCGGCGCCTGCACGGTCGCGAGCGACATGATGTCGCCTCGACGCCAAACTGGCGCCGGTCGGAGCTCCGAGCCAGGGGGACTCGACCCGGCCTCCTGCCGCTTCACGAGGAGGTGGGCGCGACGGTTCTGGCTCCAGCACGCCTCGGTGCGGTCCCCTCTCATCCTGGGAACCGGGTGCCAATTCCTGCCACAGCCGTACCGCTTTTTCCGCGCAGAGTGTAGGAGTTTCGCCCGACCGGACCCCGGGCCTTCAGGCTGAATATTGAATATCGAGACCTTACGTGCCGTCCAACTCGGCAATTCGTGGGCATGATGATTGCAAGCTACGTGTGCCACGAAGCTCAAAGGGTTGGATACCCCTTGGCCCAAGAGGAGATTGGTGATGGATGACGTCAAGCAGCGACTCGAGGCGGATCTGGCCCGGACGGTGGAGAGAATCCGGCGGATGGGTGGTGGGGTGGTCTTCGAGGAGTTTCCGGGCTCGATCGGGGACAGGACGGCCATGGCCGATGAGGTGGATCTGATCCGCGTGAACGAGGACCGGGAGATGAGCTTCGCCACCCGGAGCCTGCTCGTCGAGCGCGCCAACAAGCTCGCGGAGGCGCTCGAGCGGCTGCGCGAAGGGGAGTACGGGATCTGTCAGGAGTGCGGCGAGCCCATCGCGCCGGCGCGACTCCGGGCCATGCCCGAGGTGCTGACCTGCGTGCGCTGCCAGGACATGCTGGAGCGGAGCGCCCGGAGACTCGCGCCCGCAGGTGCGGCCTTCGGCGGGGACGAGGGCGACGAGGATTAGAAGCCTTCACCCAGCCGGGGACGGCTGGGGCAACGACGCAGATGGGCCCTTTTCAGCTCCACAGGCCGCTCAAAAGGGTCCAGATGCGAGGCGGCACCCGACGGCCGCACGCGAGGCGTACTTTCCGTACGTTGAGCGTGCGGCCGAGGGTGCCAACGACGCAGATGGGCCCTTTTCAGCGGCCTGTTAGCCGGGCGCGCAAGAGCGCCGGCCGGTCGGTGATGATCCCGCTCACCCCCCATGAGACGAGCCGGTCCATCTGGGCCGGCTCGTTGACTGTCCAGACGTAGCAGCCGAGCCCCGCCCCCAGGATCGCCGCCGTATCGTGTTCAGTCAGCAGGTGTGCCCCCGGACAGATGGCCTGAACAATGCCGGGCGCCACCACCGCCGGGTCCAGGGGAGGCTGCGCCACCAGCGCCCCGAGCGTGACCTCCCGGCTGAGCGTCCGGACGCGCGCGAGCGCCTCGTGGTCGAAGGACTGGACCAGCGCCCGGTCGACGACCTCGTAGATCTCGAGGCAGGCCACGACCCGCTCCTCGATGCCGGGGTAGAGGTCCGATCCCCCCTTCAGCTCGATCCAGAAGCGCGTGCGGTCGCGGAAACGCTCGAGCATCTCCTGGAGCGTCTGGATGCGCTGCCCCCGGAACACCGAGGAGCGCCAGCCTCCGGCGTCCAGCCGCTTCAGCTCCTGGACGGTCCGATCCCGGACGGACCCGACACCATTGGTGGTCCGCTCGAGCGTCCCGTCGTGGATCACCACCGGGTGGTCGTCCCGGGAGAGGTGGACGTCGAGCTCGATGGCGTCGGCGCCCTGCGCCAGGGCCAGCTCGAAGGCCGCGATGGTGTTCTCGGGGGCCTCCGCCGATGCGCCCCGGTGGGCGATCACCAGTGGCCGGCTGGCGTCATGCCGCATTGTCTCGCTCATCGCTCCCGTGGCAGTATCGGGACGTGCGCACGCCCGTCCTGGATCTCTTCCGCCCCGCCGTGTGGCTCGGGGCGCGCCTCTATTTCGGCATCCGCTTCGAAGGCGTCGAGAACATCCCCCGGGATGGGGGGCTGATCATCACCCCGAACCACGTGACCTACGCCGACCCTCCCCTCGTCTCCATCCCGGTGCGCCGCCCCGTTTACTACATGGCCTGGAGCGCGCTCTTCCGCATCCCGCTGTTCTCCTGGCTCATCCGGCGCCTGCGCGCCTTTCCCGTCCAGATCGAGTCCGCCGACCCGAAGGCGACGCGGGAAGCCGTGCGGTTGCTCGATACGGGAGCGGCAGTGATGATCTTCCCCGAGGCCGGGCGGAGTCCCGACGGGAGGCTGCAGCGCTTCAGGCCGGGCGCGTTCCGGCTGGCGTGCTCCCGCAACGTGCCGGTGCTCCCCGTGACCATCATCGGGGGCAACGACTCGTGGCCGCCCGGGCGCTGGCTCCCGCGCCCTGGCCGCCTCACCATCGTGTACCACCCGCTTATCTGGCCAGCGGGGGGCAATGATGTCAAGGGCACCGCCCAGGAGATGGCCAAGAAGGTCCGCGCCGCGGTGGTCTCGGCGCTGCCGCCGGCGCTCCGTCCTTCCGACGGCGAGTAGCCCCCGCGCATCAGCGGGATTTCCGGGCGGCAGTCGGTGCTATGATCGCGGCAATCCACCGCCGGAGCGCGTCGGGGCCATGATCAACGTCAACAAGCTGTTCCGCCGGCTGAGCATCCGCACCAAGCTCGTCATCGCCTTCGTCCTGCTGGGGGTGGTGCCGGTGGCCGTCGTGGGAGGCTACGGCGCGGTCTTCTCCTTCTCGCTTCTCAACCAGACCGTCCTCGACGGCCTGCGTGAGGGAGTCTCGCTCAAGGCGGGAGAGGTCCAGCAGTTTCTCGAGACCGTGCGGGACGACGTGATGTTTCTCACGCGGCTGCCAACCCTGCAGACGATGGTCGCGTCCGGGTCGGCTCCCTCGCGCGCGGCGACCGACCCCGTCCAGCAGGCCTTCCTCGCCTTCTCCCGATCCCGGAAGGCCTATTACCAGATCCGCTACCTCGACGAGCGGGGACGCGAGGTCGCCCGCGTGGACTTCGACGGGGAGCGCCATTACGTGGTCCCCGCCGCCGGGCTCCAGGACAAGAGCGACCGCTACTACTTCCGCGAGGCTATGCGGCTGCCGGTCGGGGCGGTCTACGTCTCTCCCATGGACCTCAACGAGGAGTGGGGGAAGGTCGAGCGTCCGGCGAAGCCCGTGGTGCGGTACGCGGCGAGGGTGGTCGACCCGCGCGGCGAGGCGCGGGGGATCGTGATCGTGAACCTCTACGCGTCGAAGATCCTCTCGCAGGTGGTGAGCCTGGGGCGCGAGCGCGGCACGGTTTTCCTGGTGGACTCGCAGGGAATCTATCTCGCCGACTCGCGGCGGATGCCACCCGAGGCCAGCGGCTTCGCCGCCGCGGGCGACAGCCTCCACGGAGATTTCGCGCGCGAGATCACGGCCAGGGTGCTCTCGGGCACCGCCGGCGCGGTCGTGGAGCCGGGGCTCAGGGGCCGCATCCTCGCCTTCGCGCCGATCCACCCGGGACCTGGGCGGGGCCCGTGGGTCGTGGCCCACGCCTACAGCAAGGCCGAGGTCCTCTCCACGATCCGCTCGCTCCAGCTTCTCGTGGCGGTGCTGGGGGCGGGCGTGCTCGTGGTGGCCGCCGTGGTGGGCGTCGCCGCCGCGCGGCACTTCACGCGGCCCATCGCCGCGCTGACCAAGGCCGCCGAGGCCGTCGCGGCGGGGGATTTTGACCGCATCATCCGCGTAGAGACCAACGACGAGCTGGAAGACCTGAGCCACCAGTTCAACCGGATGGCCGGGCACCTGAAGCAGCACGAGCGGGAGCTCCTCGAGGCGCGGGAGCGCGCCGAGCGGTTGGCCCGGGAGGCGGGGGCGCTGTTGCGCATCGGCACCGAGATATCGAGTCTCCTCTCGCTGCCGGAGATCCTCCAGCTCGTGGTGGACAAGGCGCGGGAGCTGCTCGGGGCCGATGTGGCCATCCTCTGCCTGGCGGAGCCGGGCATGGGGCTGCGCGTTGGCGCCACGAGCGGCGCCGGGGAGGCCCTGCGTCTCGGCCCCGGCGCTCCGCTGGACGCCACTGACTGCGGCCGGGCGGGGGCGCTGGGCTGCCTGTGCCCCGTGACGCACGGCGGGCTCCTGCCGACCCATGTCGCCGCGCCGCTGCGGACAGGCGAGCGCGAGGTCGGCGATCTCTGCGTCGGCTACCGGGCCCCGCGCGAGGTGGACCGGGAGCAGATGGACTTCCTCCAGGGGCTTGCCAACCAGGCGGCCATCGCCATCGAGAACGCGCGCCTCCACCGTGAGGTGCGGGATCTCGCCCGGCTGGAGGAGCGGGATCGGATCGGGCGCGACCTCCACGACGGCGTCATCCAGTCCATCTACGCCACGGGCCTCGGGCTCGAGGAGTGCATGCGGCTGGCCGCCGAGGGCTCGCCCGAGGTCAAGCCCAGGCTCGAAGAGGCCATCGAGGGCCTCAACACCGTGATCCGGGACGTCCGGAATTACCTCGTGGGGCTCGACCCCGAGGAGCTGCAGGACCGCGACGTGGCCGGCGCCCTGGACGCGCTCGTGCGGGGGCTCGCGCTGAACTCGCTCCTGGCTGCCGACCTCTCCGTGGAGGAGGGCATCGACCGGCTGCTCACGCGCGACCAGGTCATTCACCTCTTCCAGATCTGCCGC
>Ga0154317_1223_pt2 | contig 11770 bp, 11 predicted proteins | sample RifGroA2_FD_105611 | JGI IMG/M metagenome (GOLD analysis project Ga0154317, IMG submission 105611) | Candidatus Rokubacteria bacterium GWA2_70_23 | reverse complement strand
TCGTGGCTGAGCCCGGCCGGCACCTGATCCTCAATGTCGACGACTACGAGCCCGGCCGGTACGCGCGGACGCGGGTGCTGCGGTCGGCGGGGTTCGACGTGTTGGAGGCCGCGACCGGGACCGAGACGCTCGAGCGGGTCGTGAGCGACCGTCCCGAGCTCGTGCTTCTCGACGTCAACCTTCCCGACGTGAGCGGCTACGAGGTGTGCCGGCGACTCAAGGCGGACCCGCGGACTGCCGCCGTCCCCGTCATCCAGATCTCGGCGACGTTCGTCGGGGACGCCCACCGCGCGGAGGGGCTCGAGGGCGGGGCCGACGGCTACCTGACGGAACCGATCGACCCGCGAGCGCTGGTGGCGAGCGTGAACGCGCTGCTCCGGCTCCACCGGGCGGAGGAGGCCCTCCTGGCCTCGGCGCGGCGGGAGGAGCGCTTGCGGTTCGAGACGCTCCTCTCGGAGACCTCTGCCGGCTTGATTCACGTGTCGGCCAGCGATATCGACGCGGCGCTCGAGCGCGGGCTCCAGCAGGTGGCCACGTTCCTGGGCGCCGATCGAGGCTCTCTCGACGAATACCTCGAAGGCCGGCCGACGGTCCGCGTCTCGTGGACGCCGCCGGACATGGAGGAGTCGGCGCTGATCACGGACGCCGACCAGTTCCCCTGGGCTGCCGAGAGACTGCGGCGCGGGGACGTCGTCCGGTTCTCTCGGATCGAGGAGCTTCCGGAGGAGGCGGCGATCGATCGAGCGAGCTACCAGCGCGTGGGCTCCCGCTCGCACCTGTCGCTCCCGCTGCGCGCCGGTGGACCGGTACTCGGCGTGCTGTCCTTCGCCTCCGTTCGTGGCGAACGCGCCTGGCCGGACGAGCTGGTCGATCGGCTCCGCCTCCTGAGCGAAGCCTTCGCCGGCGCCCTGGAGCGAAAGCGCATGGAGCTCTCGCTCGGTGAGCGCGTGCGCTTCGAGCAGTTCCTGTCTTCCCTGTCGACCGCGCTCGGTAATGTGCTGGCCGCCGATTTCGATCGCGAAATCCAGCGCGCGCTTCGCCGGGTCGTTGACTTCCTGGGGGTTGATGGCGGCAGCCTGATCGAGTTCTCGCCGGAAGGCGGCACCACCCGGTCATGGGCGATCGAGGAGTGGATGGATGTGGGCGAGTTCCCATGGATGACGACCCGGCTGCAACGCGGAGAGGTCGTCAACTTTTCGCAGGTCGAGGAGCTGCCGGACGAGGCGGCAGTGGATCGGCGGAACTATCTCAACCGCCGCGGCACGCCCCAGGTCGCGATGCCTCTGGTGGCGGGGCACGCAGTCGTGGGAGGGCTGGCGGTCGGCACGGTCGGCGCCGAGCGCGCGAGGCCGGACGAGCTGATGCAGCAGCTCCGGGTCATCGGGGAGATCTTTGCCAATGCGTTGTCGCGCAAGCGGGCGGAGGTCGAGGCGCAACAGCTCCGGCGGGATCTGACGCATATCGGCCGGGTGTCGGCCATGGGCGAGCTCACCGCGTCGCTGGCCCATGAGCTGAGCCAGCCGCTGACGGCGATCCTCGCCAACGCTCAGGCGGCCCAGCGCCTCCTCGCGGCCGGCGTCGTGAATCTCGAGGAGGTCCGCGAGGCCTTGAACGACATCGTCTCGGACGACAAGCGGGCCGGTGACGTGATCAGCCGCCTGCGTGCCCTGTTGAAGAAGGGGGACCTCGAGCGTGCGTCTCTCGACCTCAACGAGACCGTCAGCGAAGTGGCACGGCTGGTGAGGCACGATGCGATCATCCGCAACGTGTCGATGCAGCTCGACCTTGCCGCCGACCTGCCGAGAGTGAGCGGCGACCGGGTCCAGCTGCAGCAGGTGGTGCTGAACCTGGCGCTCAATGGCCTCGAAAGCATGGTGGAGCCGCTCGGGGGTGATCGCGCCCTCGTCATCCGGACGCTCAAGGACGACGCGCGGGCCGTCCGGGTCGAGATCGAGGACTCAGGGATCGGGATCGACGACGCGCACGGGGACCGCATCTTCCAGCCGTTCTACACGACCAAGGCCGAGGGATTGGGCATGGGCCTGGCCATCTCGCGCACCATCGTCACCGCCCATGGTGGCCGGCTGGGAGCCGCGAACAACGCGCACGGCGGGGCGACATTCTATTTCACGTTGCCCGTGGGCATGGAGGGCGGTCGATGATGGCGGGCACGCCGCTGGTCTTCGTCGTGGACGATGATCCCTCCGTGCGGAAGAGCCTGAAGCGATTGCTGGCGTCGGCCGGGTACGGGGTCGAGGCGTTCGCGTCGGCCCGAGAGTTCCTGGCGCGCGAACGGCACCCCGGTCCATGCTGCCTGGTGCTGGACGTGCGGATGCCCGGCCTCAACGGGCTCGAGTTGCAGGAGGCGCTGGCGGCGGCGGGGCGGCGAATGTCCATCGTGTTCGTCACCGGCCACGCCGACGTCCCGATGAGCGTCAAGGCGATGAAAGGCGGGGCGGTCGATCTGCTCACCAAGCCGGTCGACGGGAACGATCTCCTGGCAGCCATCGAGCGGTGCCTGGCGAAGGACGTGCGGGATCTGGGCGACGCGGCCCGCGTCGCGGAGATCCAGGAGCGTGTCAGGACGCTGACGCCGCGGGAGGCCCAGGTGTTCGCCCTCGTCGTGACCGGAATGCTGAACAAGCAGATCGCGGGCGTGCTCGCCATCGGCGAGAAGACGGTCAAGGTGCACCGCGCCCGCGTCATGGAGAAGATGCGGGCGGGGTCCGTGGCCGAGCTGGTTCGGCTGGCCGACGGTGTGGGCCTGATCGTCCCGAAGTCCTGATCCCCCCCTCCCCCCCCGATGGTCTGGGACCAAGGTCCAATGGCGCGGCCGCGGGCCTGCGCCCAGAGTGCTTGTGCGGGCGCTGTGGCAACTGATGCCCGCTCAGGAGGGGACCCATGGTCAGGTACCGCGCGCGCGTCATCTGGACACTGATGCTCCTGCTCGCGCCATGGTCGGTGGGCGGCGTGTGGGCAGGCCCGCCCACCGATCAGCTCCGCGATGGGGTCGACCGGGTGTTCGCGATTCTCCGGGATCCGGCGCTGGAGGGCGACACGAAGGTCATCCAGCGCCGGAGCGCCATCAGCAAGGTCGCCGGCGAGATCTTCGACTTCGGCGAGATGGCGAAGCGATCCCTGGGGCCGCACTGGACTCAGCGAACGCCGGCCGAGCGCGGGGAGTTCGTCCGCCTCTTCACCGCGTTGATCGAGCGCTCGTACATCTCCAGGGTGGACCAGCACGGCTCCGAGAAGACGATCTTCCGGGGCGAGACGGTTGCCGACGATCAGGCCGTCGTGCGGACGACGCTCCTCCTCAGCAACGGGGGGGAGATGCCGCTCGACTACCGGATGCGCAACACGGCCGGCCGCTGGCTGGTCTACGACCTCAACGTCGACGGGATCAGCCTCGTGGCGAACTACCGCGCACAGTTCAACAAGATCATCCGGATCGACTCGTACGGCGCCCTGGTGGCGAAGCTCGCGCTCAAGTCGAACCAGGCTGAATTCTCGGTGCCCGCGGCGGCTCCGTCCGGACCAAAGGTCGCACGGTGACCGTCAGGCCGGAACGGGGTGACCGGCGCTGGCTGTGCCATCGCTGACCGGCAGGCTCCTGCAGCGCGTGGTGCGGCTCTGCTGCGCCCGCCCGGCGCTGACGGTCTGTCTGGGGGTCGCTGTCGCCGCGCTCGGCGTCGGCTACGCGGCGCATTCCCTGACGCTCGAGACGTCCAAGTTCAGCCTGCTCCCGTCCCACCAGCGGTACGCCACGCTCTACAAGGCCTATAGCGAGGACTTCGGCCAGCTCGAAGACATCGTCGTGGTCGTGCAAAGCCCGGCGGTCACGACCTCCACGGCCTACGCGGCCCGCCTCGCCGCCGCCCTCCGTGACGGCGCCCTCGCGGCGACGGCGCGCATCAGCTATCGGATCGACCCACGCCGTCTCGAAGCCCGCGGACTGCTGTACCTGCCGCTCGACACGCTGCGCGACATGCTCGACACGACCGCCAGCCACGAAGAGCTGCTCGCGGACTTCGCCGCCACGCCGACGCTCGATCGGCTGGTTGGCGGCATCAATCAGTACGTCGGCGCGACGTTCCTGCCCGGGGTCTTCGGTCCCGGCGCCGAGGAAGAGGCGACGCCGGCCCCCACACGCCTGCTCCGCGATCTCCTGACCCAGATGTCGGAGCGGCTCGACGGCGGGACGTACCGCTCACCCTGGACGACCCTCGTCGCGGTTCCCGCGCTGGCCCCCACGACCGACGGCTACTTCTTCTCCGACGACGGTCGCCTCCTCTACGTCGTGATCGATCTCGCGGATGCGCCGCGCACCTTCAACGCGGAGCGCGCGGCGATCGTCGCCATCCGGCGCGCGATCGCGAGTCTCCGCCCGGAGTTCCCATCGGTCGCGGCCGGCGTCACGGGAGTGCCCGCGCTCTTCGCCGACGAGCTGAGCGCCACCGCCCGGGATGGTCAGGTCGCCAGTGTCCTGGCCCTGGTCCTCACGCTCGGTCTGCTCGGGCTCGCGTTCCGGCGGCTCGTGACCTCGTGCGCGATGCTCGCCGTGCTCGCGGTGAGCCTCGGCTGGTCGATGGGCGTCATCACGCTGCTCATCGGCCATCTCACGATCTACTCGGTGATGTTCGTCTCGGTCGTCGTCGGCATCGGGATCGACTACGGCATTTACTTCCTGTTCCGGTATCGGGAAGAGCGTGTGCTCGGTCGGAGTCTCGCCGACGCGCTCGAGCGCACCGCGGTGCGAAGCGGCCCCGGCATGCTCCTCGGCGCCCTCACCGCCGCCGCGACCTTCTACATCCTGACCATCGCCGAGTTTCGCGGCATCCGCGAGTTCGGGTTCATCTCCGGCACCGCGATCCTTCTCGCGTTTCTGGCGATGCTGACCGTCTTTCCCGCGACCCTGCTGCTGGTCGACCGCTGGCGGAAAACCCCGCGACTCGTGGCGATCGCCGGCCGCGCGGGCGCGCCGCGACCGCATGACCCGCGCCACGTCCCCGCGCTGGAATGGCTCGTGCGCTATCCGAAGACCATCGTCACCGCCGCGGTCCTGGTGACCGGAGCCTCGCTGTGGGCCGCGCCGCGGGTGGGCTTCGATTACAACCTGTTGAATCTCCAGGCGGACGGCACCGAGTCCGTGGTCTGGGAGAGGAAGATCGCCGCCGCCGCGGGCCGCTCCGGGTTCGCCGCGCTCGCGACGGCTGGGTCGGTCTCGGAGCTCGAGGCGAAGCAGGGGGCGTTCGAGCGCCTGGCCTCCGTCTCGGACGTCCAGAGCGTGCTCTCGGTGATGCCGGATCGCCAGGCCGAGAAACTGGCGTTGCTCGAGCGCCTGGCCGCCGTGGCGGACAGCATCCGCGTGGGTCCTCCACGCCCGCTCGATCTGGATGGGCTCATCGCGGCACTCGACACCCTGAAGCGCCGGCTGGATCTCGCGCGCGCGCGGAGCAGGGGGGACGGCCTCCCTCAGGAGATCCTCGTCATGGCGCGAGCGACATCCACCCTTCTTGCGAGGCTCAAGGCGCGCGACCGGGGCGCTGTCGAGGCCACGCTCACCGAGTTCCAGACGCGCGTCGCGGAGGACTTCGCCCAGCAGTGGCGGCGGCTCCAGCTCGCCGTCAGGCCGGCGCCGGTTACGCTCGGCGATCTGCCGGACGAGCTGCGGCGGAAGTTCATCGGCAAGCAGGGGCGGCTGCTCCTCCAGATCTACTCCCGGCTGGACGTCTGGGAACGCCCGGGCGCGACGCGGTTCGTGGAGGAATTGCGAACCGTCGATCCGGATGTCACGGGGCAGCCAGTCGTCGCATACGAGTCGATGCGGCTCGTCGAGCGGGCGTACTGGCAAGGACTCGCCTACGCCTTCGCCCTCGTCGCAGGGATCGCGGGGCTCATGATCCGCCGGCTGCGGGAAACCGCGCTCGCGTTGGTGCCGCTGATCCTCGGAGTGCTGTGGACGGTCGCCATCATGCAGGTAACCGGGCTCAGGTTCAATCTGGTGAACGTCTGGGCGCTTCCGCTCATCATCGGCTCCGCCGCCGAGTACGGCGTGAATATCGTCCTCCGGGCCCTCGAATCGCAGGCGCATGGTGGACCACGGCTGGCCCGCAGCACCGTCATGGGGGTGACGCTCAACGGCCTCACGACGATGGCCGGCTTCGGCAGCTTGCTCGTCGCGCATCATCGGGGGGTGTGGAGCCTGGGCGTTCTGCTCGTGATCGGCTCCGTGATGACGCTGGCCGCCTCGCTGGTCGTGCTGCCCACGCTGGTCCGCCTCGCCGACCGCCTGCGGGCTCCGGCTGCGGATCAGCGCCGCGTGGCCGCCCCCGTGACCTCGGTCGCCCACTAGCCACGGTGGGACCAAGGTCCAATAGGCAGCCCTCCTGCGGGGCTGCTAGCGTGGTCTCGTCACCGGACAGAGCGAGAGGAGGGACCCTCATGCTGTCGACCATTCTGATCGTGATCGTCGTCCTGATGCTGGTTGGCGCGCTTCCGAGATGGCCCCATAGCACCCGGTGGGGCTATGGTCCGAGCGGCGGCCTCGGCCTGGTGGTGCTGATCCTCATCATCCTGGTGCTCACCGGGCGTCTGTAACGGGTGCCGTGCCGCTCGGGGAAGCGCCGCGGGATGACCGCGGAGGCGGCTTCACCCGGCGGCTACTGCTCCTTCGTCGAGAACGTCGCGCGGCGGTTGTTGGCCCGACAGGCCGGTGTCTTGTCCGCGCAAGTCGGGCGCTCCCCGCCGCGCGACAGGATCGTGATGCGATCCGCGCCGACCCCCTTGGACACCAGATACGCCTTCGCCGACTCAGCCCGCTGGCGACCGACCGCCGCGCTGAGGCCATGGCCTCCCGACTCGTCCGTATGCCCTTCGATCAGGAGGACCTGGCTTCCGTCGCGCGTGAGCCAGGCGGCGTGGGCGTCGAGGACCGCCGTGTCGCTCAGGCGGACATGCGTCGTCCCCGCGGCGAAGTAGATGGGCTCGAGGGCGTCGCCCGGCAGCGCCAGGCTCTTTGGCGCGACTGGCCGGGTCGGGTAGGCGACCAGAGCCACCGCCAGGCCCAAGACCGGCAGCACCACGAGCCACCGGAGTCCTCGGTATGTCGACATGACTGCCTCCTCGCCAGCGTCGGCTCCTGGGCCCGAGCCTCGCGGCTCGGTTCGCCGGTGGGCTTTTTCCCGCTCACCGTTGGCTGATCAGCGAGCGTCGAACGCCTTGCCGGCCTGGAGCCGACGGGCCTGATGCTCCGGGCGCCGGAGCCGCTCGAGCGCCTCGGCCAGCGTGTTGGCCTCGTCGATGAGCAAGCGTCGTGTCGCCGCGCTCGTGTCCGGTGCCTCGCCCACTCGACTCGGATCCATCTGATCCGCCGGCGGGGAATGGTCCTCGAGGGCGCCGGGGAACTCCTCGAACACCAGCCCTCCACCCATACCGCGGATCCGGTTCACCGCGTCGCTCAGCTCCCCGCGCAGCCGCTCGGCGATGTTTCCCATTGCCGTCTCCGCCCATGCGTCGCTCATCGCGGGGCCCTCCTGGTCACTACCCTCGCCCTCACGCTAACAGCCTGACCGGAGGGCCGCCTATTGGACCTTGGTCCAACGAGGGCGGGCCGGGCCGCGGGTCCGCGCCCTTCGCCCTTCAAGGCCTACGCGGTAGAGGATCGCCCGGCCCGACAGTCCTGGAGCCGCTGGTCGACGACGTCCCAGGCGACGACGTTCCACCACGCACCGAGGTAGTCCGGGCGTCGGTTCCGGTACTTCAGGTAGTATGCGTGCTCCCAGACATCGCAGCAGAGGAGCCCGGGCTTGCCGTGCAACAGCACGCTCTCCTGGTTGGGCAGCGACAGGATCTCGATCCGTTCCGTCGATGGGTTCATGACGAGGAAGGCCCATCCCGAGCCGAAGTGCTTCGCCGCCGCGTCGGTGAAGAGGGACTGAAAGCGCTCGAACGAGCCGAAGTCTTTCGTGATGGCGTCGGCGATCGCGCCTCTCGGCGAACCGCCTCCGGTCGGCCCGAGGACCGTCCAGAAGAACTGATGATTGACGTGGCCGCCACCGTGGTTTCGAACGGCTGTCCGGATCGCCTCCGGCACCTGGTCGAGCCGACGGAGCAGGTCCTCGATCGGGAGATCGGCGAGGTGCGGGTACGGCTCGATCGCCTTGTTCAGGGCGTCGACGTACGTCTGGTGATGCTTGTCGTGATGGAGCTCCATCGTCTCGGCATCGATGTAGGGCTCGAGGGCATCGTAGGAGAATCGCAACGGCGGAAGCTTGTACGCCATGTCAGAGCCTCCGTGATGCGGTGGTGTCGCGGCGGACCATGGCGTCCGCGTCTGGCCCTCGAACTCCACGACGATCTTGCCCTTGGCAGTCAGCCAGTCCCGAACCTTGGCCCAGGTGCTCGGCTCCCGTTCCTCCCACGCGCGCACGGCCCCGGCCGGGACCACGATGTACCCGAGCTCGGTGCGGGATGCGACCTCGACGATTCTCGCGAGGTCGGTCCGTGACCCTCGGAGCTGGGCAAGCAGGTCTTCCATGCGATGTCGACCTCCGTGACGTCATTGATTGAATGAGGTGGGCGCCCGCAGGCGCCTGCGGCAGACCCCGCGCCACCGGGACGACGGGACGGTGAGGAGCGACCCGGCCTTCACTGTCCGTCACTCTAGGGCACGCGATCCCGCCCGCCTATGGGACCTTGGTCCAATGCGATGGCAGGGTTTTCCCCAGTCCCATGTCGTCGGCCAGGCAGGTGCCCAGGCCGAGGCGGCTGAGGAACCAGAGCCGGCGGACGGCGACCTCCTGATAGGGACGGAGCGTTGTCTTCAAGCCGCTCCGGGGCCGGCCGCAGCCAACCCCTCGGGCCGGCGCAGGCCATCGAGCGTCTCTTCCAGCCAGCCCCCCGCGACCACCCGGGACCAGTCGCCGGAGCGGTCCGGTGCCGCGGCCGCCTCGCCATCGGCACGCGCCGCCCCGGAGCGCAGCCGCATCGCCTCCCTCACGTCGTCGCGCCGCTCCTCGAGATCCCCGATGGCGCACAGGCGGCTGACGAAGAGCCGCGCGAAGTCCCGGAAGAACCCCAGGGTCGGCGGAAGCCGCGTGGACACCTCGACGGCGCCGAGGTGAAAGAGCCCGCGGCCGGGCCCTGCGCGAAGGCGCCGGCGACCACCAGGCCCACGACGAAGTCGTCGAGGAGGTCATCGAGTCGGGCCCGGTGACTAGTGTTTGACCTCGTGCGATACCCCAAGCACGCCGGCTACCTCTCCAACGTTGCCACGGTGCTCGCCGAGCTCGCCGAAGGCCTCGACGGAGTCGATCTCGTGCGCGTGGCCGACGCGGAGGGCGAGGTGGCCTACGCGCAGCGGCTTGGGTATCTGTTCGACCTCGTCCGGAGACCGGAGCCGGTGCAGCCGCTCGCTGAGTGGGTCGCGGCCCGGGCGCCGAAGATCGTGCCCCTCACCCCTGGCCGCCCGATGACCGGTGCTCCCCGGGACTTCCGCTGGCGCCTGGCCGTGAACGACGACGTCGAGCCCGACGAGGGCGTGGGGTGATCCCGCGCGCGGACGTGATCGACTGGGGCCAAGTCGTCCCCGGGACGGAATGCCGGCAGTCGGGCCGCGCTGCCACGAACTCCGAATTCAGGACGAGCGGGCGAGCTGGAGGGTACATCGGCCCCGGTCTCTTTGGGCACCGGTTTGACTACCATACCGGAGACCATCACGCCGTCCTACGTCGGGGAGCCCCAGTGCAACGGGGTCGCCGAACGATTCATGCGCCCGCTCAAGGAGCAGTGCGTGTCCCTCCATCCTTTCGAGAGCCTTGAGCAGGCGCGCGCGCTCATCGCCGAGTTCATCGAGCGGTACAACACGCAGTGGCTCATCGAGCGCCTGGGGCATCGCACGCCGGCTCAAGGGCGCGCCGCGGCCCCGTCGAGGGCGGCATGAGCCTCGCGACGCGACTCGCCCCGCTCATCGAGGCCCGTAGAGGCTCCAGGATCGACCCTGAGGAGGGGGGCCGCTATCTGGGTATTCCCCGGAACCACTCCTGTGCGAGCGTTCACGGCTGTCAAGAGAACCGGGTGCGGTACAGGGGCGGACCACTGAGCATCCGCAGCGGTCATCTGTCGGGGTGCTTTACACAGTGCCTCTTGAGAGCGCGCGCACGTTTTTCAAGTATTTGAATCATAACGATAGGCCGCTGACGGCATATTTTATGCTTATTTAACTGCGAACAGCCACCGTGTTTGGTTATGGTCGCCACGGCGCAGAGTGCGCTTGATCGTGCGGCTAACCCAGCAGCCTCAACCAGCTTGCGTAAAGTCTACGCCAGCAAGGAGAGAGCAACACGAACGCCATGAAATTGGCAGTACCGTTGTTCGTCGCACTTGCTTACAGTCCCCCCCAGGGATTCGCCACGCCAATACTGGGTTCGGATTTGGCGAGCTTCGCGGTCCTGGGCGCCTCGGATGTAACCTGTGTACCCACGTGCGTCATTGGCGGAAATGTGGGTTCCGACCCAACCGCCCCGACCTCGCCAGCCGGAAACTTCAGTTTCTCATTTGGGACGTTCCAACCCGGAAATCAGGGGACGGCTCAGACTGATCTCACCGCTGCGATTCTCGCTGTGAATGCCGGGTCAGGCACACCCATTCCCGCTGGAGACCTGGACGCGTACCAGACTTTCCTAGGCGGTGCTATCCCCCCGGGCACCTATGATGTTCCCGCCGCGACAATTTCGAATTTGGTGGGAACCCTCGTTCTCGACGGGGGGGGCAGCAACACCGCGGTTTGGAAGTTTCGGTTTTCGAGCACGCTCGTCACCGCGGCGGGCTCGGATGTTACCGTGACAGGTGTAGGTGACGGTGCGGGTGTCGGGCTGTATTGGACTGTCGCCAGCGCCGCGACCCTCGACGGCGACACGTTCGCAGGAAATGTCCTCGCGAATGCCCTCATCAGCAGCAACGGCGGTCTAACAATCGAATGCGGCAGACTCGCGTCGGCCGACGCAAATGTGACGTTGATCGCGGACAGCATCTCTATCGGCTGCGGCACCGAGGGTACCATCGGGTTCGGAAGCGGCGGCTTTGACCAAGCTGGTGGGTCGAACGGCCAAGTCCCGGAACCCGCCACACTTCTGCTTTTCGGCTCCGGGCTGGCGGGGTTGCTTGCCTTTAGAAAAAGGTTCTTTCCCGTCGCTTGACGGATTGCGCGGCCACTCAGGGCGGTTTCCGTGCGCGACGTTTCCGGCATGTCGACGGGCTGCGGGAGAAGCGGGGCAACGAGAAGGCCGCCGCCTGATCTCGTCTACACACCTCTTGATAAGACCTCGAGCAAGGGTTCGTCCCGATATGCGGGCACACCGCCGCCTGACGCCCATGGGTCGGCGCACCAGGAGGTGAGGGTCTGGCGCACCGAGCGGAGCATGTCTTCGAGGTCGGCGGCCTTCTCCTCGACGAAGGGCAGGCCACCAGAGCGAAGAGCCCATGACGACGACCCGCTCAGCCGACCAGGCGCAGGACGGCAGCGGCATCCACCCGGCGCCGGAACCTGACGACCAGGGCCCCAGGAGGCAAATCCGCTTCGGCACAGTTCCGGTCCTCGTCGATGCACAGGATCAGGTTGGTTAAGCGCGCGCTCCGATACAGCGCGAGTTTCCGCGCCACGTAGTCGGGCGTCCAGAAGCCCACGATCTCCAGGAGCCACCGGCGCGCCGGGTTGGAGCGGAGCTGGAGGGCGAAGTCGGGGAAGATGAGCGTGCCGTCAGCGGCGATC
>Ga0154317_1239_pt1 | contig 11831 bp, 12 predicted proteins | sample RifGroA2_FD_105611 | JGI IMG/M metagenome (GOLD analysis project Ga0154317, IMG submission 105611) | Candidatus Rokubacteria bacterium GWA2_70_23 | reverse complement strand
CGAGCCGACCAGGATCAGCCGCCGGTAGCCCGCCTGCCTGGCGAGCCCGTACACCAGCCGCAGCTCGCTCTCCGTGATCAGCGCCGCGTCGTGGATCGTCACGATGGCATAACCCGGCACGCCTGACTTCTCGAGCGCTGCGCGTGCCTCGCCCTGGAGATCGAGCGGCCGCACCCCGAGCTGCATGAGCCGGACATGCCTGGCAGGCGTGGCCTGCCTCGAGAGGATCACGCGGGGCGCCCACCCGGCCCGGTAGAGCGCGGCGGCCTCCTCCTCGTTGGTCGGAGTGCTCCCGGCCACGACGACGATGGCATCGGCCCTGGCGAGGGCGTCCTCGACGACCAGCCACTGGCCCAGGCCGCGGAGCAGCGGGGCATGCGCTGCGCCGAGCGCCGCGGCCACGACCAGGGCGCCCAGCGCTCCGACGAGCCACCGCCGCCTGGGTCTGGGCCACCCCACTACCGCTCGATCAGCCAATCGAGCCTCCGCGCCCGGAGCGCCGGCTGAGTGCGGGCTCGCATTACCGGTCCAGCTCGACGAGGTACTCCTTGACGCGTCGAGCGTCCTGCGCGTCGGGCTTGAGCGCGAGGTACTTCTGGAAGGCCTCGCGGGCCCTGGCGTTGTCCCGGATCTGGTAGTAGAGGTAGCCGAGCTGCCTGAAGGGATCGGGGTAGGTGGGGTCGAGGGCGGCGGCCTGCTCGTAGGCCTGCCGCGCCTGCGCCACGAGCGGCGGCTTGTCCTCCGGCCGCTTGGCCCGCTGGGCCTGGAGGCGGTAGAGGTCGCCGTAGTAGAGGTGGGTCACCGGGTCCTTCGGGGCCATGCCGAGCACGCGGTCGAGCTGGGTCCGCGCGAGAGCAAAGCGCCCCGCGCGGATGTCGAGCCCCGCGTTCTCCCGCACCACCACCCGCGTCCGCAGCGGGAAGTCATCCGTGTTGCGGATCAGCCGCTCGGCGTCCACGGAGGCGTAGCGCGTCCGCAGGAGCTCCCGCGTGGTCCGGATGCGCTCGTCGAGCTGCGGGTGATTGCCGAAGAAGAAGTTCTCGAGCCGGCCGCCATCGCCGTGGTCTTGCCTCAAGAGCTCGAAGACGCGGGGCGCCTCGCGCGGATCGTAGCCGGCGCGGACCAGGCGCTCCATGCCCTCGGCGTCGGCCTCGCGCTCGAGGTCGCGCCCATAGCCGTTCACGGCGGCGAGGAAGGCGAGCTGGAGGCCGAGCCCCAGGAAGATGTTGGACGTGGCGCGCAGCACCTCCGCGGTCACGTAGTCGCCCTGCCGGGCCTGGCTGCCCGCCGCCACGGCCGTGCCGATGGCCGCCGCCGCGCCGAGCACCGTGAAGCCGATCTGCTTGTTCCGCGCGTCGCGGTTGAACTTGAGCGCGTGGCGATTGGTCACGTGGGTGAGCTCGTGCCCCAGGATGGCGGCGAGCTGGGCCTCGTTCTCGACCCGCGCGAGGAGCCCCGTGTGGACGTAGACCTTGCCGTTGGGCATCGCGAAGGCATTGAGCGCGGGATCGCGGAACACGGCGACGCGGATCGGCGGGGCGCCCGCCGTCTGGATCTCGGCGGGGACGAGCCGGGCCGCCACGCCCGACAGATACTCCTCGAGCAGCGGGTCCTCGTAGAGCTTGCCGGTCTTGGCGAGCTTCTCCTCCTCCTTCTCGGCCTGGCTCCACATGGCGCGCTCGTCGGCCTCGGGGCGGAACGGCTGGCCCTGGTAGCCCATGGGCGGCACGTTGGTCGAGGCACACCCGGCGAGCAGGGAGACGAGCATGAGCCACGTCAAAAACTTGGCGCCTGTCACCCACCGGCTGTAGGATGGGCGCCAGGAGGTCCCACTCATGCGGCGTTTCCTCGTGCTCACGGTAATTGTGCTGACTCTGACGGCGTGCGCGTCGTCTCCGCCTCGGCCGCAGCGCAGCGAGTTCGAGGACATCCCGGTCCCGAAGGGCCTGACCCTGGACATCAACAAGTCCACCATCATCGAATCCCCGACGGTGAAGGCCGCGCGGATGTTCTACAAGGGGCGCATCGAGCCCGACAGCCTCGCCACGGCCTTCCGGACCACGCTGGAGGCCAATGGCTGGCGCCATCTGTCTTCCACCACGTCCTCGGGCAAGGGTACCACGCAGGTGTACGAGAAGGCGGGCAACTCCCTGCAGGTGCTCATCTATGAGGGGTTCTTCTGGTACACGTGGGTGGAGCTGTCGGCGACGCGGGTCGTGGGCAGCGCCCCTCAGGCCCCGAAGTAGCCCGCTCCCGCTCCCAGAGGTCAAGCGGCGCCCCCCCGGGCGCCGCTCCGGTCACACCTGCTTGACCAGCGCCCGGACGAGCTGCGCGAGCTTGTCGAGCCCCGCCGGCTGCTTCCCCTTGAGGTGCAGGCGCACGATGCGCCGCCTGGCCTCGGACAGCGCCTGGAGATCGCCGAGGGCCTGGGCGGCCTTGAGCGTTGCTCACGCGGTGGGCCCATCCCCGCCATACCGCACGTGCAGCACCCGGCGGGGCATCGCGAGGTATCCGGCGGTGATCCACTCATGCTACGGTGAGCGGACCGGAAGGTCGCTCGGCGGTCGGCCACACCACTGTGTGGTTACCATCAACTCGGTGTCCACGAAAATGGGGGCGATACAGACGGCCCATGATCGCGCGCGCAATTCATCGCATCCAGGACGCCGCCCTAACCGCTCTGGCCCTCCTAGACTTCGCTCATCCGCTGCGGGAGGGCCTGCTCGCCCGCCTCACTGCCCCGCCCGAGGTCACGCCGGTCCGCATCCCCGCCAGGCGTCGCGAGCTCTCCGGGGACCTGTACCGGACGCCGGCGGGGGGCGCCCGGGGCGGCCTCATCCTCGTCCACGGCCTGACCGAGGCCGGCAAGGATGACCCGCGCATCGTCTGGTTCGGGCGGCTCATGGCCCGCCTCGGGTTTGCGGTCCTGGTCCCGGAGTTCCCCGGCCTCCGGGCGCTCCAGGCGCGCGACGCCGATGTGGACGAGATCGCGGACAGCGTGCGGTTCCTCACCTCCCTGGGACCGCTCGTGCGCGCGGACCGGGTCGGCCTGGCCGGCTTCAGCTACGTTGCGGGGCCGACCCTCATCGCGGCCACCGACCCGGCCATCGCCAGCCGGATCGGCTTCGTCGCCTCAGTCGGAGGCTACTACGACCTCGTCAACGTGATCCGCTTCATCACCACGGGCCACTTTGCGCACCGGGACATCCAGGGGTGGCTTCCGCCGAACCAGGTCGCGCGCTGGGGCTTCCTCCAGAGCAACCTGGAACTGCTGCGGGATCCCAAGGATCGGCGGATCCTGGAGGCGATCGCCCGCGCCCGGGCCGCCGGGGCCACGGCGGGCGGGGTCCCCCCGCTGGACGGGCTGAGCCCGTGGGGGCGGGCCCTGTACGGCCTCCTCACGAACGAGGATCCGGACCGGGTCGCCTCCCTGATCGAGGAGCTCGATCCCCTGGTCCGGGCGCAGATCGCGTACCTGTCGCTCGCCCGGGTGGTCGGCCGCCTCAGGGCGGACCTCGTCATCATCCACGGGGCCCAGGACGACTTCATCCCGTACACGGAGAGCCTGCGGCTGGCCGAGGCCGCGCCGGAGCCGTCGCGCGTGCACCTGGTGATCACGCGGCTGCTCGGCCACATGGATCGCGTCCGTCCGCCCCGGAGGCCCTGGCGGTTGCCGGACCTGCCCCTGGTGGAGATCTGGCGCCTGGCCCGGATGATCCGGTTCGTGCTCGCGCAGCGCTGGTAGGCCCGGCGGGAGAGAGCGAGATGGGGTGGGAACATCCGGTGTTCGCGCGGCTGTACGACCTCTACATGCTTCCGCAGGAGCTGTGGGGGGTGCGCGCCCGGCGTCGCCGGGTCGTGGGGAGCGCCGCGGGCCTGACCCTGGAGCTGGGCGTCGGCACGGGGCTGAACTTCCCGTTCTACGGCCCTGTCCCCTGCGTCGTCGGCATCGACCCGGACCCGCACATGCTCGACCGGGCCCGGCGGCGGGCGGGCGAGGCCCGCGTCCCCATCCGCCTGGTGCGCGCCTGCGGGGAGCACCTGCCCTTCGCCAACGGGACCTTCGACACGGTGATCTCGACCCTGGTTTTCGCCACGATCCCGGACGCCGAGGCGGCCGCGCGGGAGGTGCGCCGCGTGCTGAAGCGCGACGGGACGCTCCGCTTCTTCGAGCACTTCCGCTCGGAGCAGCCCGTCCTGGCTCGCCTGCAGGACCTCGTGGCGCCGGCCTGGAAGCGGGTGCTGGGGGGCTGCGAACCAAACCGGGACGTGGTCGGGATCTTCCGGCGGGCGGGGCTCCAGGTCCTGGAGACAGTGAAGTTCCGCGGGACCTTCCTGCTCTCCGGGGTGGCCAAGCCCCGGTAGCGCGATGGTGAGCCGGCGCGCGGGGCCATGCGGTCGCTGGTGACGGGGGGGAGCGGCTTCGTCGGGAGCCACCTCGTCGAGGCCCTGGTCGCCCGCGGCGACGAGGTGGTGTGCCTGGCCCGGGCCAATCGGCCGGGCTGGCTGGAAGGGATCCGACCCGTCCGCCTCGTGCGGGGCGACGTCACAGACCCTGGGGTTCTCCGGGGGTGCGTGGACGGGGTGGACCGGGTCTTCCACGTGGCCGGCCTGACGAAGGCCCGGGGTCCCGCCGAGTTCTTTCGCGTGAACGCCGAGGGGACCGGCAACGTGGTCGGGGCGTGCCTCGCCGCCGGCGGGCCGCCTCGCCGCCTGGTGTACCTGAGCAGCCTCGCCGCGATCGGGCCGAGCCCGGAGCCGGCACCGCGCGGCGAGAGCGCGATCCCGCGCCCGGTCTCCCCCTACGGGTGGAGCAAGCTCCGTGGCGAGGCGGAAGTCCTTCGGGCCCGGGACCGGCTTCGCGTCGTGGTGCTCCGTCCCCCGGTGGTCTACGGGCCGCGGGACCGGGGGCTGTGGGCCTACGCGCGGTGGGTCCGGCGCGGGGTCGTGCCGATCCCGAGCGGGCCGCCTCGGACGCTGAGCCTGTGCGCGGTCGCGGACCTGGTGCCGGCCCTCATCGCCGCGGCGGAGACCCAACTCCCGTCCGGCGAGGTGTACCACGTGGCGGGCGAGGGGGCGTTCACCTGGGAGGAGGTGGGGCGCGCCTTCGGGACGGCGATGGGGATCCGGGCCCGGCCGCTCAGGCTCCCGCTCCCGTTGCTGTTCGGCTTGGCCGCGGGGGCGGAGGCCTGGGGCCGGATCCGCGGCCGGGCGACGGTAATCAGCCGGGGGAAGGTGCGGGAGGCGCTGGGACACTGGGTATGTGACATCGGCAAGGCCAGGCGGGATCTGGCCTTCCGTCCGGGCGTCGGCCTGGAGGACGGGGTGGCGCTGACGGTGCGGTGGTACCTGGATCACGGCTGGCTCTGAGCGACTTACTGGGCGAGCCACTCGCGGCCGTTGAGGCAGATCTGGATGGTGAACGGGAACCACGTCTGGATCCGGGCGTGCGTAAACCCGAAGCGCGGGTGGGGGGGATCGAGGGCGTATCAAGTCGGGTTGCGGGCGGGAGCCCGCGCTAAGAGGAAAGCGATGGAACTCTTCGAGAAGTGTCGGCGGTTCACGGCTCCCCGGAGGTTGATGGCCGCCGGGTACTATGCGTACTTCCAGCCGATCTCGTCCGCGCAGGGGCCCGAGGTGACCGTCAACGGGCGGCAATTGATCATGGTCGGGTCCAACAACTACCTCGGCCTGGCGACGCACCCGCGGGTGAAGGAGGCGGCCCGCCGGGCCATCGAGCGCTACGGGACCGGGTGCGGCGGCTCGCGGCTCCTGAACGGGACGCTCGACCTGCACGAGGAGGTGGAACGCAAGATCGCCCGCTTCAAGCGGCGGGACGCGGCGATCCTCTTCTCCACCGGCTTCCAGACCAACCTGGGGGTCCTGGCGGCCCTGGGGGGCAAGGGCGACCTCCTCGTCACCGACCGTTGGGACCACGCGAGCATCGTGGACGGCTGCCGGCTTGCCTTCGGCGAGACCCGCCGGTTCCGCCACAACGACATGGCCGACCTGGAGCGCGCCCTGCGCGAGGGCCGCGGCCGGGGGACCCTCATCGCGGTGGATGGGGTGTTCAGCATGGAGGGGGACATCGCGAACCTGCCCGAGATCGTCCGGCTCGCCCGGGCCTACGGCGCCCGGGTCATGGTGGATGACGCCCACGCCACCGGCGTCCTCGGGAAGGGCGGCCGGGGGACCCCGGAACACTTCGGCATCGAGAAAGAGGTGGACCTGGTGGTGGGGACCTGCAGCAAGGCGCTGGCTTCCGTCGGGGGCTTCGTGGCCGGCCCGGCCCGAGTGATCCACTACCTCAAGCACCAGGCGCGCTCCTTCATCTTCAGCGCCAGCCTCCCCGCCCCGTGCGTCGCGGCGATCGGCGCGGCGCTGGACGTGATCAAGGACGAGCCGGAGCGGCGCGAGCGCCTGTGGGAGAACGCCCGGTTCATGAAGCGGGAACTCGGCGCCTTGGGGTTCGATACGGGGGCCAGCAAGACGCACATCATCCCGGTGATCCTGAAAGATGACCGCCTCGCCTTCCGGTTCTGGAAGCTCCTCCGGGAGGAGGGGATCTTCTGCAACCCCGCGGTGAGCCCGGCCGTGCCCAAGGGCCGGGCGCTGATCCGGACCAGCTACATGGCGACCCACACGCCGGAGCACCTCGATCGGATCCTGACGGCCTTCCGCAAGGTGGGCAAGCGCCTGAGGGTCATCTGAGAGCGTGGGGGCGCGGGGAAGCGCCGTGACGAAGTTGATCGTCGAACCCGTCGAGGGCCGCCGGGGGCTGCGCGCCTTCCTCCGCTTCCCCGAGGAGCTGTACCGGGATGACCCGCGGTGGGTGCCGCCGCTCCGGCGGGACGAGCGGGCGCGCCTCGCCCCGACGGACCCGTTCTTCGCCCACGCCGAGGCCCGGCTGTTCCTCGCGCGTTGCGGCGGCGCCGTGGTCGGGCGCATGGCCGGGATCGTCAACCGCCTCCACCTGGCCCGGTGGGGGGACGGGGCGGGGTTCTTCGGATTCTTCGAAGCGGTCCCGGATCCTGCCGTCGCCGGGGCGCTCCTGGGGGAAGTAAGGGCGTGGCTTCGGTCGCGGGGCCTGACCGCCGTCCGAGGCCCGGTCAACCCCTCGACGCACGACGAGTGCGGTGTCCTGGTCGAAGGGTTCGACCGGCCGCCCTGCCTCATGATGCCGTACAATCCCCCGTACTACCCGTCCCTCCTGGAGGGCGCGGGCCTCCATCCGATCCGGGACCTGGTGAGCTACGTCGTGGAGGTCCCGCCGGCCCTGCCGGCCCGGGTCGAATCCGTGGCTCGGGCCGCGGAGGGACGGGGGATGCGGGTGCGGCCCCTGGATCCTCGTCGCCTCTCGGCCGAGACCGAGCTGATCCGGGGCCTCTATAACGCGGCCTGGGGAGGGAATTGGGGCGTCGTGCCCATGACGGCGGAGGAAGCGTCCGGCCTGGCGTCTCGGCTCCGGGCCGGCCTCGTGCCGGACCTCGCCCTGATCGCCGAATCGAACGGCCGCCCCGTCGGGTTCTTGCTGTGCCTGCCGGATTACAACCCGGCCATCCGCCTGCTGCGCGGCCGGGTGACGCCGTGGGGGCTGGCCCGATTCCTCTGGCGCCGGCGGCGGCTCGAGGGGGTCCGCGTCATGGCGTTGGGGGTCATCCCCGAGACCCGGCGTCGGGGTGTCGACGCCCTGCTGTTCCGCGAGGCGCTGGCGGCGCTCCAGCGCCGCGGCCACCGCTGGGTCGAGGCGGGCTGGATCCTCGAAGAGAACGCCGTGACGCGGCGGGCGGTGGAACGGTGGGGCGGGAAGGTCGCGAAGCGGTACCGGATATTCGAGGGGCCGGTCTGAGGGGGACGGGCGCCTCGCTCACTGGATGAGGCGGGCGAGAAGCACACAGACGGCCGCCAGCAATGCCCCGCCCAGGACATCCACCACGTAGTGGTAGCGCAGGTAGACGGTGGAGAGGACCATCAGCCCCGCGATCGGCAGGATCCAGGGGACCAGCTCCGGCGTGAACCGGGCAGCGTAGAAGGCGGTGACCAGGATCGCGGAGGTGTGCCCGCTCGGGAAGACGTCGCGCCTGATCCCCTCCAGGGCGTCCAGCAGCGCGCGGATCGGCCCCGCGATCAGCAGCCCCGGCAGGCCCGTCCGGTACTGCCCGGCCAGGAGGAACCGAGGGCCGAGGGCCGGGACGAGCATGTACCCGATGAAGGCCAGGTAGTGGGAAAAGAGGAGGGCCACGAGGGAGCGGTCGAAGGCCTGTTCCTCTCCTCGCCGGTAGAGGGTTCCCAGGAGGACGAAGGGGAGGACGTAGTAGGCGAGGTAGGCGAGCTGCATCGCCTCGGTGATCCACGGGCGCGCGTAGCGATCCATCCAGACGCTGGGGTCCACGCCGAACACGGCGCGGTCGAGCCGCCGGAGGGCGGGGTCCCGGTCCCGAGGATTGAGCTCCGGGATGAAGCCCAGGCTGGCGTAGATGGCCAGGACCGGCACGATCGGGAAGAAGGCTGCGATGAATGGGGAAAGCCCGAGACCCCGCCCCACCGCGATCGCCGCCTGCAGGGCAAGGAGCACGAGGTAGGTGACCAGCAGCCTGGCGGGATGTTTCAAGCGGTCCCGGGAGAGAAGGAGCAGGGCGACGAGGCCAAGGAGGTAGGCGGCCGTCAAGAGATCCGCCGCCTTCCAGGCCCCCATCGCAGGCATGCGGGCAGGATACGGCAATCGCAGCGACCTGGAAACCGGCGAGCTCCGCAGCGCCGGGCGCGCGAGCGGCCCGCGGCGCGCCCGATTGTCCCCCCGGACGAAGGGTCTCGAGCGCCTCCATCACCGGGTGGTGGGCTGTTGCGAGTTGTTACGCTTCGTGAGCGACAGTCGCGGTGACAGCACCCGCCGTTACCACGCACTCGCCCACATTTCGCCCGGCGTCATCGCGCTCCGGTCACTCCCGCACCTTCTCCTCGAACGCGCGGAAGTTCGGGCACCGCCTGCGAAGGGTCTCGAGCTTGACATAACCGGGCACCCGGGCCATCAGCCGACCCGAGCCGCCGGTCTCGATCACACGCGAGATCTGGACCTCTCCTCCGAGGATCCTCGGGATGAGTTCGCCGAAGACTGCGGTGTCGTACGCGCCCTCGACGACGAGGCCGAGGGCGACCCTAGGCACCCCCGAGCGCCCCGGAGAAGTACAGCTCGCCCAGGCCGGCCTCCTCCAGGAGCTCGTGCAGGTGCTGCTTGTTCTCTGGGCGGCGGCACACCGTCGCACCGTCGCGCTTGCCCACTATGACCAGATCGTCGAGCCCGATCCGGTCCACGAGTTGCGGGGAGTGCGTTGTCGCCAGGACCTGGGAGGCCCGCGGGCCGGCCGCCTGCTGCTCCTGGCGCAACACCTCCACTAGCGTCTCTAGGAGACGCGGGTGCAGGTGGTTCTCGGGCTCTTCCACGCAGTAGAGAGGAGCACCCAGTCCCTGAGGGGTGAAGACGAGGGAGAGAAGGGCGATGAAACACAGCTCCCCGTCGGACATTTGCCAAGCGGGAACATCCGATCGAAGGAACCGCTCGGACGATGCGACGAAGACTTGCGCCTGGGCGGTCGGGTACGGGTAGATCCTCGTGAGGTCAGGAAGGACCGAGCTCGCCGCCCGCTGGATCTCGTCGAAGGTATCGCGGTACCGGGTCGAGATCGTCAGGAGCCAAGGCGCGAGGTTCCCTCCTCCTTCCTCGAGGAAGGGTGCCGCAGCGCTGGAACTGGGCCGCTTCATCAGCTCGGGGATGAGCCGGTAGAACCGGGATACCGCGAACAGGGTTCGAAGCTTGGCGCCGTCCCAGTGCGGTATCTCGAACTCGAGGGCAGACCTCTGTCCGTCCGAGATCTCTGACAGGCTGTTGCCCTCGCGGTCGCGGAGGACGCGTTGGCCGGTTCGGGGATCTCTTTCGATCAACAGAACGTCGGTGTGAGGGCCCGTGAGCCGGAGGCGCTCGTCCTGGACCGTGACGGGCGTCGCAGGGTGGTGGCGGTTGCCGAGGATGTCGATCCGATACCGCCACGTCATTTCCGAGCCACCGTCTTCGATCCCCGCCAGATCGCCTCCCACCTCGATCGACACTAGGTTGGAATCGTCGCCCCTCCAGGCAAGTTCCCCGAAGCCGCCGCCGAACGCGTTGACGGCCTGCGCCAGCCCGGGGACGCCAGGCGCGGGAGTGACCAGGTGGCCGAGGAAGCGGAACACCGACAGGATGTTGCTCTTGCCGGACATGTTGGGGCCGACCAGCACGTTGCTGGCCCCGAGCGTCAGCGAGAGGTCGCGAAGGCTCTTGAAGTTCTGGACGTGCAGGTGCCGGATCACGTGGCTCCCCCCTTTCGGCCGAGTCTACCGATGCAGAGATTATAGCCCCGCCAGGCGTGAGCGAATGGCGCCCAATCTAGCAGGGCTCGATTCGCGCGAAGACGAGGTCCGGCCAGGACGTATCGCGTCCCCCTCCAGCCGCCCACCCGCCTGAGCACACGCAGCCGCGCCAGGCCCAGGAGATCGAGCCGCGCCTGCTCGCCCAAGATGCCGTACTCGGATGAGAGGTCTCGCCGCGTGACGGTACTCCGCTCCGCGGCCAGCCGGAGCGCGGCCTGCCGGCGAAGGGCCATGCACGCGCCGCACGTGACCGTCGTCATCGCGACCCATCGGCGTGTCGACGCCCTGCGATGCACGCTCCGCGCATTGGTCCTCCAGGGGCATCCGGACTGGACCGCACTCGTCATCGGAGATCGCTGCGGCGACGAGACTGCCGAGGCGATCCGCGCGTTCCACGAGCCGCGAATCAGGTACTACAACCTCCCTCAGCGCTTCGGCGAGCAGTCAGGACCAAACAGCGCGGGGCTGCATCTGGCCGAGGGGGATTTCGTCAGCTTCCTGAACCACGATGACCTTCTGCTCGCGGATCACTTGATCCGTGCCCTGGATCGACTCGCCGCGTGCAACGGTGATGTCTACATCGGCAAGTTCGCGGACGCCACGCAGCTCGAGCGCGCGGACACCGGGGCCCTCGTACCCGTCTTCACCCGGATTCTCCCAGCGCAGGAAGACTTGCGTGTACTCGTGACGGCAGATCCCTGGTGCTTCGATCCGAGCAGCTTCTGGGTGATCCGAACGTCGTACGCCAAGGCGGTCGGCCCCTGGCGACCTGCACGCAGCCTGTGGCGCACTCCCTTGCGCGATTGGCTCATGCGCGCCTGGCGTCTGGGCGGCACATTCTGCTTCGGGGACAGGGTGACCGGCCTTCGATTCTGGACGCAGAATCTTCGCCGCGGGGCCCCACTCTACGCCAGCGCGACCCCAGAGCACGAGTACATGGTCGACCGGCTGCGGAACGAGGGTTCCGACACCATCCGGTCCTTCATCCGGCAGCAGGTTGAACGGGCGCAGGGCGTCGCGCGCTCCGGGCCACGGCCGCGAACTCCGCTCCCGTTCGCTGCCGGGTGGGTGCCTGCGTGTCGCTGGAGGCTCGTCAGCGGGCAGCGCATGGTCTTGACGAATCTGTACCTGCACTTTGGTCTCGACCCCGTCAGCCTGATGGGTCGCCTATCACGGCGCCCACGAGGGGCGCTGCTCAACTGGATAAGCCAGAAGCGCACCGGAGAGGATCTCCCCGCCCAACCGACGATTCAGGAGTTCCTGCGCGATCCGGAGGCCCATCGACTCCTGTGAGATCGTCGGCGCGCGGCGCCCCCTCGGGCGCCGCTCCGGTCACACCTGCTTGACGAGTGCCCGGACGAGCTGGGCGAGCTTGTCGAGCCCCGCCGGCTGCTTCCCCTTGAGGTGCAGGCGCACGATGCGCCGCC
>Ga0154317_1158_pt3 | contig 11850 bp, 9 predicted proteins | sample RifGroA2_FD_105611 | JGI IMG/M metagenome (GOLD analysis project Ga0154317, IMG submission 105611) | Candidatus Rokubacteria bacterium GWA2_70_23 | reverse complement strand
TCTTCTTCTACCCGGCCGACTTCACCTTCGTCTGAGCGACCGAGTTCGCTGCTCTGGCAGAGCAGCATGAGCGGTTCGTCAAGATGGGATGCGACGTCGTCACGGTGAGCACGGACACCCAGTTCGTGCACCTCGCGTGGCAGCGGGAGGAGAAGGAGCTGGCGCAGGTGAAGTACCCCATGGGCGCCGATCCGACGGGGAATCTCTCCCGGATGTTCGGGGTCTACGACGAGAACACGGGCCTGGCCCTGCGGGGGACCTTCATCATCAACCCCGAGGGCAAGCTCCTGAACTCCGAGGTCAACTTCTACAACATGGGCCGCAACATCGACGAGATGATGCGAAAGTTCAAGGCCAACGTCTACCTGGCCAAGAAGACCAACGAGGCCTGCCCGTCCAAGTGGAAGGACGAGGGGGACAAGACGCTCGTCAACCCGGGCGCCAAGATGGTCGGCAAGGTCCACGAGGCGCTCAACGCCTGAACTCGCGCCGCCGGCTGCGGGGCGTTCACTGCTCGCAGCCGGCCGCCGCTGCACGGGTCACTGTAAGGTATAGTAACTCGCATGACTTCCTTTCCGCTCGCGCTCGACGGCATCCGGGTGATCGATCTCTCCCGCGTCATCGCCGGCCCCTGGTGCGGCGCGCTGCTGGGCGACCTCGGGGCCGACGTCATCAAGGTGGAGGACACGGGCGGGGGCGACGAGTCGCGCACCTGGCCGCCCCACAAGGACGGCGAGGCCGCGGCCTACCTCCTCTTCAACCGCAACAAGCGCGCCATGACGCTGGACCTCAAGACGCCCGAAGGCGTCGAGGTGGTCAAGGCGCTCGTCCGCGGCGCCGATGTCCTCCTCGAGAACTTCCGCACCGGCACCATGGAGTCCTTCGGCCTGGGCTACGAGGGGCTATCCGAGATCAACCCGCGGCTCATCTACTGCTCCGTCTCGGCCTTCGGCCGGACGGGGCCGCGCAAGGACAGCCCGGGCTACGAGGCGCTGATGCAGGCCTTCAGCGGCATCATGTCCATCACGGGGGAGCCGGGTGGCCAGCCGGTGCGCGCCGGCGTGTCCTTCCTCGACCTCTCCACCGGGATCCTCTGCGCGCTGGGCATCTCGACGGCGCTGCTGCAGCGCCAGCGCACGGGGCTCGGGCAGCGCGTGGATGCCTCATTGCTCGAGACCGCGGTGAGCCTGCTCGCCTTCCACGCCGAGGGCTATCTCCTCACGGGGGGGGTGCCGCGCCCGCTGGGCTCCGGGCACCCGTCGCTGTCGCCCTACCGCAACTTCCGGTGCACGGACGGCCAGTGGATCTTCATCGCCGCCGCCAACGACCGCTTCTGGCAGAAGCTGGCCCATGCGCTCGGCCGCGACGATCTGGCCGCCGATCCGCGCTTCACCGCCAACCAGGGGCGCGTCCAGCACCGCGCCGAGCTCGAGGCGATCCTCGAGGAGACCATCGCCCAGCGCGAGCGCGAGCCGCTGCTGGCGCTCCTCGAGAAGGCCGATGTGCCGGCCACGCCGGTGAACACCGTGGACCAGGTCATGAACGACCCGCAGACCATCGAGCGCGGCATCGTCCAGCGCGCCGTGCACCCGCGGCTGGGGGAGATCCCCGTGGTCGGCACGCCGCTCAAGTTCTCTCGGATGACGCCCGGCGTACGCCGCGCCGCCCCGCTGCGCGGCGAGCACACCGACGAAATCCTGGCCGAGTGCGGCTACTCGTCAGACAGGATCCAGGGCCTCCGCGCCCGGAAGGTCATCGTCTAGGTGAGAAGCTGGGACCACCGCAAGCTCGGCGGCGGCTACTAGCAGGTTGCTGAAACACCCGCAGGCTGCTCAAAAAGGTCCAGATGCGAGGCGGCGCCCGACGGCCGCACGCGAGGCGTACGCCGCTTGGCGAGCCGAGCCGGAGGCGAGGTGAGCGGATCCGGAGATCCGGGCGAGCGTGAGCGAGCCACGTCGAGCGTGCGGCTGAGGGCGCCAACGAAGCAGATGGGCCTTTTTCAGCGGCCTGCTAGAGGAGAGCTACCCATGGCATCCGGTGTCACCCAGAAGCTCCTGCACGTCGATCTCACGACCCGGCAGACGCGCGTCGAGGAGATCCCCGAGACGATCCTCCGCAAGTACATGGGCGGTGGTGCGCTGGCCTGCCATCTGCTCCTGCGCGAATTGCCCCCGGGCGTGGACCCGCTCGGCCCCGACAATGTCCTGGTCTTCACCACGAGCATCATCAACGGGATGTCGCTCTCGGGGACCAACCGCTACACGGCAGCGGCCAAGTCGCCGCTGACGGGCGGCTACGGCGAGTCCGAGGCGGGCGGCTGGTGGGCGCCCGAGCTGCGCGCGGCCGGCTACGACGGCGTCGTGATCCGCGGGCGCTCCGAGACCCCGGTGTACCTCTGGATCAAGGACGGCGAGGTCGAGATCAGGGACGCGCGCGCCTACTGGGGGAAGCTCTCGGGCGAGGTCCAGGAGGGGCTCGAGCAGGAGCTGGGCGACAAGCGCATCCGGGTGCTGCAGACGGGCGTGGCCGGCGAGAAGGGCGTGCGGTTCGCGGCGATCGTGAACCAGCTCAAGCACTTCCACGGCCGCTCGGGGCTCGGCGCCGTCATGGGCTCGAAACGCCTCAAGGTCATCGCCGTCAGGGGCAGCACGCCCCCCGTGGCCCAGGACAAGGGCGCCGCGAAGACCGCGCTCACCTGGTTTCGCGAGCACTACGACCGCGCGAATGACCGCTTCCACCAGCTCGGCTCGGCGGGCGTGGTCCTGGCCCTCGAGGCCAGCGGCATCCTCCCCACGCGCAACTTCCGCGACGGCTCCTTCGAGCACGCCAGGGCGATCAGCGGCCAGACGATGGCCGAGACCATCCTGGTGCACCGCGGCACCTGCTTCGCCTGCGCCGTGGCGTGCAAGCGCGAGGTCGGGATCCCGGAGGAGGGGGTGGACCCGAAGTACGGCGGGCCCGAGTACGAGACGCTGGCCGCCACCGGGTCCCTCTGCGGCGTGGGCGATCTCCACGCGCTGGCGCGGATCAATCAGCTCCTGGCGCAGTACGTGCTGGACTCCATCTCGACGGGCGCCGTCATCGCCTTCGCCATGGAGTGCTTCGAGCACGGCATCCTCACAACGAAGGACACGGGCGGGCTCGACCTCACCTGGGGGAACGCCGAGGCCGTGGAAGCGCTGGTGGGCCTCATCGGCCGGCGCGAGGGCCTGGGCGATCTCCTGGCCGAGGGCGTGAGGCTGGCGGCACGGCGTCTCGGCAAGGGCGCCGAGCGCTTCGCGCTCCACGTCAAGGGGCAGGAGCTGCCGATGCACGACCCGCGCGGCAAGAAGGGCCTGTCGCTGGCCTACGCGCTGTCGCCCACGGGCGCCGACCACATGGAGGCCCCCCACGACCCGCTCTACGCGGGCTTCCACCCGCAGGGGCACCCCATGGGCCCGCTCGGCCTCATCGAGCCGCTGGATCCGCTGACACTGGACGCCAGGAAGGTGCGGGCGTTCTTCGTCACCCAGCAGGTCTGGAGCTTCTACAACTGCGTCGGCATGTGCGACTTCGTCGGCACGCCGCTCAACGCCCTCGGCCTCGAGCCGCTGGTGAGCTACGTCAACGGCGTCACCGGCTGGAACATGAGCCTCTACGAAATGATGAAGGTGGGCGAGCGCGCCAACACCATGATGCGCCTCTTCAACTGCCGCGAGGGGTTCACCCCGGAGGACGACCTCTTGCCGAAGCGGCTGCACGAGGGCATCGGCAACGGCCCGCTCAAGGGCGAGACGATCGACCCGGCCGAGTTCTTGGCGGCGCGGCGCCTCTACTACGAGATGGCGGGCTGGGACCCCGACACCGGCCAGCCCACCGCCGCCAAGCTCGCCGAGCTCGGCGTGGAGGGCATCACCGCCCGGTCCGCGAGAGCCTGACGCGTCATCCGGGTGGCTGAACGAGCCGCACCCCGAGCGGCCGTCGCCGAGCGGAGCAGCCGAGGGGGTGACGCGGGCGTCCGGGGAGCCGGGCCCAGGCGGTCAGGCGAGGCGCCGCAGCAGCGCGAGCGCCGGGGCCACGCGGATCCCCTCGGGGCTCACGAAGTCCTTGGTCCCCACCGCCGAGAGCTGCCATGTCTCGCAGTCGGGAAAGCGCAGCTTGAGATACCGGAGCCCGCGATCCACGGGCGCGTCCGCCCACTTGCACTCCACCAGGTGGGTGGGGCGGCGTCCCTCCACCACCACGAAGTCCACCTCCCGGCCGTCCACGTCCCGGAAGTAGCGCAGCTCCACGTCGCGTCCCTCGGTGTCCTGCTGGAAGTGCACCCACTTGAGCAGGTGGACCGCCACGAGGTTCTCGAAGCGCTGCGGCGCCCCGGGGACCAGCGACCAGTCCAGGTGGTAGTGCTTCTGCTCCTTCCGGACCGCGCGCAGGCGGGGTGCCCCGAACGGAGCGACCCGGAACACCGCGTAGAGCCGCTCCAGGATGTCCATCCAGTTGGCCACCGTCGCGTGGCTCACCTGGAGGTCCTCGCGCAGAGCGTTCAGCGACAGCGGCGAGCCCACCAGCTCGGGGAGCCTGACCATGAGCAGCTCGATGCGGCCGAGATCCGTCACGCGCTCGAGGCTGGTCAACTCTTCCCGCACGAGCAGGTTCCGGTACTCGCGGGACCAGCGCCTCGCCTCGCGCTCCCGTCCGCCGAAGAAGGGCTCGGGGAAGCCGCCCAGCGTGAGCAGGTCGGCGAGCTCGGCGGGGGTGCGCAGACCCAGCTCACCGGCGGACAGCGGGTGCAGGCGCAGGAGATGGTACCGTCCCTGGAGCGAATCGCCGCCGTGTCGGTAGAAGTCCAGCCGAGCGCTGCCGGTCACGAGGATCCGCTGCCGGGGCCGGCGCGCGTCGTAGAGCCCCTTCAGGAACCCGCGCCAGAGCCGGTACTTGTGGATCTCGTCGAAAGCCCAGAAGTCCGACGGCGGTAGCTCGCCCCGCAGGATCGCCTCGCGGTCCGCGGCCACGTCCCAGTTGAGGTAGCCGGGCTTGCGGCCGAGCAGGCGCCTCGCGAGAGTCGTCTTCCCCACCTGCCGGGCGCCGGCCACGAAGACCATCTTCCGGCGGAGGTCCTGCCGGACCTGCGGCTCCAGATACCGGGCGCGGGGCGGCATGCCCCGAGCCTACGGGTGTTTTCGAGGGGTGTCAATAATGCTCGCGAGCAAATTCCAGCCGGCAGCTGCAGCTCCTCGATCTGGGCCGCGAGCGCGACGGCGCGCCGGGGCTACCGGACGACCTGCATCTCGGCGACGATCAGCCGGTAGTCGGGCCGCGCCCGGAACTGGACGCGCCGGCTGGTGCCATAGACCACGACCTCCTGGAGGAGCTCGAGCCACGGCTTCTCGTCGTGGATGAGAATCTCATCGGTCACCTCCCGCGGGCAGTCTACCGCGGACGAAACCCTCGAAGGGCCCCGAAATGCGGAGCACCTCGTTCACGGGCCAGGCGTTGCGGTTGATGATCACGACGAACATGTCGCCGGCGATGCCCGCCCGCCGCGTCTCGGGGGTGACCGGCGCGAACGCGACTCCCCGGGGCAGGTCGCCGTCGGTGAAGCGGGCGAACGGGGCTCGCTCCCCGTCGGGGCCCAGGACGAAGAGCTGCGTTTCGTGGCGGTCGGCCACGAAGAGGTGGCCGCCGGGGCTCACGGCCATCCCCGCGGCCACGGGCCCACGCAGCGCGAGGCTCGCCGCGCCCTCGGGGCGGACCGTCCAGATCTCCCCCGGCCCGCGCTGCCACGGGGCCTCGGCCTGGCCATCGGCGCCGACCCAGAGCTGCCCCCCGGGTCCGAAGGCGAGGAGACGCGGCCGCTTCACGCTCAGCCAGCGCCCGTCCAGGACCTGCCCGGAGGCGTCCAGGCGGACCACGACGTCCTGCTGCCGGTCCGCGACGTAGACGTGGCCGCCCTCGTCGAGGGCCGCGGCCTCGGGCTGTCTCAGGAGCGGCGCCTGCCCCTCGGGCGGGGTGCCGCCCGCGAACAGCGTGGCGCGTCCGTCGGTCATCCGGTAGAGGACGCCGATGCGCCGCTCGCGATCGAAGGTGCTCACGAATAGCTCCCGGCTGTTCCGGGCGGCGGCGATCTGCGGGTTCCTGAGCGGCGGCCCGTGGAAGTAGCGCGCCTCGCTCTCGCGGGTGAGCCGCGCGCCGCCGACCGGCACGCGGTACACGGGCCAGAGATCCTCGACCTCCCCGCCGGTGTAACGGCGCGCCGTCCGCGCGAGGAAGAGAACACCGGCCTGATCGACGGCGATGGTGGACGTCGCCGGGATCCCCCGGCTCGCCCGCCCCGTGTCCGGGTCGAACCCCCGTCCCGTCACGTAGACCTCGGCGCTGAACCCGGGCGGCAGCAGGATCTCGGCGCCCGCAGCCGCGGGACCGAGGAGCAGCGACACCAGCAGGAGTCCGCACCATCGTTCCATCGGCATGTCCTGGTCACCCCCCGGGATAGGCCGTCGCCGCCCACACGCGGCCCAGTCTACCCCATCGGGGGCCTCGGTGGCGCTCCCGGCGCTGGCCACCACCCGCCGGGCGGCTACGTCGGGCGCGTCTTCTCGAAGGGCGGCAGCGCCCCGGTCTGCCCCACGTGGCATGCGATGCAGAAGGAGAGGTCCTCACCCACGCGCGCAGCGGGTGCCGGCATCGGCTGGGCCGCGTGTAGAATGTCGGCGTGAGGCTCCGCGCGCTCGCCCTCGTGCTGGCCCTGGCGGCAAGTCACGCTGACGCCGCGCCGCCGGGGTTGCCGCCCCAGCAGTGGCTGCTCGAAGAGGTGAAGGCCCTGTCCGCCCCCGACACCGAGGGGCGCGCCTCCGGCACGCAGGGCGCCGACCGCGCGGCCGCCCACATCACGGCCGTCTTCCAGCAGGCGGGCCTGAGACCCGGCGGCGACGCCGGGCAGTATCTCCAGCCCTTCCAGGTAGCGACGGGGATCCGTCTCGGGACGCGCAACTCGCTGGCGGTCGTGGCGCCCGCGCCTCGGACGCTCGCCCTCGGCCGCGAGTTCACGCCGCTGGCGGTCTCGGCGAACGGTGCCGCGGAGAGCAACCTCGTCTTCGCCGGCTACGGCATCACCGCCCCTGATCTCGGCTACGACGACTATGCGGGGCTCGACGTGCGGGACAAGATCGTGCTGGTGCTGAGCCGCGAGCCGCGCTCGCAGGATCCGGCGAGCCCCTTCCGGCGGCCCGAGGCCTACCACTACTCGGAGCGCAGCCACAAGATCATCAACGCGCGGCAGCACGGTGCCCGCGGCATCCTCCTCGTGGAGCACCCCGCGGCCGAGAAAGAGCGCCTGCCGCATCTCGGCGGCATCAGCCAGCCCTGGGGCATCCTCGCGGCCTTCGTCACCCGTGCGGTCGCCGACTCGCTGCTGGCCCCCGCGGGCAAGCGGATCGCCGACGTCGCCGCGGCCATCGATCAGGCGATGGCACCCCGATCGGTCGCGGTGGCCGGGACCCGCCTCGGCCTCGAGGTGAACCTCACCCGCGAGCGCGGGACGGCCGCCAACGTGGTCGGCATCCTCCCAGGGACTGCCCCCCCGCTGAGAGAGCAAGCCATCGTGGTGGGCGCGCATTACGACCACCTGGGGCGCGGCGGCGAGGGCTCGCTCGCCCCGGATCTCCTCGGCGCGATCCACCCGGGCGCCGACGACAATGCCTCGGGCACGGCAGGCGTGATGGCGCTGGCCCGGGCCTTCGCCGCCGCGGGCGGGACGCCGCGCACCCTCGTCTTCGTCGCGTTCGCGGGGGAGGAGATGGGCCTCCTCGGCTCGGCCCACCATGTCGCGCACCCCGCCTATCCGCTGGACCGCACCGCCCTCATGGTCAACCTGGACATGGTCGGGCGGCTGCGCGAGGGCAAGCTCTACGTGGCCGGCGTGGACAGCGGCACCGGCCTGCGCGCCCTCGTCGCCGATGCCGCGCGCGGGCTGCCCCTCGATCTCCAGCTCCAGGGCGATCCGCACTCACCCTCGGATCACACGTCCTTCTATGCCGCCAGGCGTCCCGTGCTCTTCCTCACCACGGGCGCCCACGCCGATTACCACCGCCCCTCGGACACCTGGGACAAGATCGACTCCGCCGGGCTCGAGACGGTCGCGACCTTCGCCGCGCGGGTCATCGGGGAGGTGGCCGCGGCTCCGATCGCGCCCGCCTACGTCAAGATCGAGGCGCCGCCCGCGCGAGGATCCCGGGCCTCCGGCTACGGCCCCTACCTCGGCGTGATCCCCGAGTTCGGCGAGTCCGCCCAGCCCGGCGTCAAGATCAACGGCATCCGCCCCGGCAGCCCGGCGGAGCAGGCGGGAGTCCGCGCCGGCGACGTCATCGTCAAGCTCGGTTCCGTCACCGTGAAGACGCTCAACGACCTCACCTTCGCGCTGCGCGGCCAGCGCCCCGGCGACCGCGTCGAGCTGTGGCTCCTGCGCGACGGCGCGCAGCAGCGAGTGGAGGCCGTGCTGCAATCTACCGCTCCTACGAGATCTTCGCCGCCGATCTCGCCAGCGGCGCGCTGACCCGCCTCACCGACAACGACGGCTACGACGCCGAGGGCGCCGTCTCGCCGGACGGCAAGCGCATCGTCTTCACCTCGCTCATGCACCCGGACCCCCGGAAGATCGTGTTCTCGTCGAACCTGCACGACCCGTCGGGCCGGAGCTTCGCCCTCTACCTGATCGACCGCGACGGCGGAGGGATCGAGCGGCTCACCTGGACCGAGTCCTTCGCGTCCTTCCCGATGTTCTCGCGCGACGGCAGCCAGCTCGTCTTCTGCAGCAATCGTGGCGCCGCGGCCCCCCGCGACCTCGACGTCTTCATCTGCGACTGGGTCGCGTAGCCCGGATCATGCGCGAAGAGACGCCCCACCCTCACCCCGACCCTCTCCCTCCAGAGAGAGAGGGAGTCGCCGCAGTTCCCTCGCCCCCGGAGGGGGAGAGGGACAGGGTGAGGGGCGGTGTGGATCGTAGAAGCCGGGCTCGCGAGTAGGGGGGCCGCGCCGCGCTGGCGGCGCGCCGGTCAGCTCGGGGCGACGAGGGCGAGGCCGGCGCGGAACGCGGTCAGGGCGCGCTCGGCGCTGCCGCCGGGGCGGCGGGCGGCGACGACCCGCTCGACGGCCTCCACGGGCGCCGCAGCGGTGAGCCCGACGATGGCGCCCAGCGCCACGAGATTCGCCCCCATCGTGGTGCCGAGAGCCTGCTGGGCAGTGGCAGCGATGGGGAGCGCGTGGCAGGCGAACCCGTTCGTCGACTCCACGGGCACCTGGTCGCGGTCCACGACGAGCGTGCCGTCGGGCTCGAGCAGTGAAACGTAGCGGTCGTACGCTTCCCGGGTCAGCGCCACCAGCGCATCCACGCGGTCGGCGCAGGGGAACTCGATCTCCCCGTCGCTGATGATGACCTCCGCCTTGCTCGCTCCCCCGCGGGATTCTGGTCCATAGGCCTGGGCGTGGGTTGCGTTGCGGCCTGCGGCCACGGCGGCCTCGGCCAGGAGCAGCCCCGCCAGCACGATGCCCTGGCCGCCCGCGCCCGCCAGCCGGATTCTCATGGGTCCGGCGGCCGTCCCGCTCGCGGCCGTCCCGCCCCGAGCCGCCTCGGGCGCGGCGGCCAGCCCGGGTCGCCGGGCGGGCGCGATCGGCGCCGCCTTCGCCCGCTGCGCGAGCTGTGCTCCGAGATCCGGGCGCGCCTCGCGGTGGAGGACTCCGGCGTTGAAGGCCGGAGCCGCCCCGTGGGACGGCGCATCGGATCCGAGCCCGGGGACGTACTGCTTCTCCGCGAGCGCGGCGCCGATCCACTCGACGTGGCTCCGCTGCGCCTGGAGCATCTCCGGTCCGCGCCCGAGGTCGTTGTAGCGGCCGAAGAACTCGGGGCAATCGCTCAGCACCTCGAGGAACGAGAAGCCCTTGTGCTCCATCGCCTGCACGATCAGGTCGTCGAGCTGGAGCGGCTGGGCCGTGAGCCCCCGGGCGACGAAGGAGGCGCCGGCGCCGAGGGCGAGCCGGCAGGCGTCGAAGGCGGGCTCGATGGCCCCGCCGGGCGTGATGCTGCTGCGCGCCCCCTCGGGCGTCGTGGGCGCCCCCTGCCCGCCCGTCATGCCGTAGATGGCGTTGTTCAGGAGGAGGCAGGTGAGGTCCACGTTGCGCCGGGCCGCGTGGATCAGGTGGTTGCCGCCGATGGCGAGCCCGTCGCCGTCGCCGGTGATGACGATGACGTGCAGAGCCGGCCGCGCGAGCTTGAGCCCCGTGGCGAAGGTGAGCGGCCGGCCGTGGGTCGTGTGCAGCGTGCAGAAGTCCACGTAGCCGACGATGCGGCTCGAGCAGCCGATGCCGGAGACGAAGACCACCTCCTCGCGCCGGAGCCCGAGCCGGTGGATGGCACGCAGGATCGCCTTCAGCACGATCCCGTGCCCGCAGCCCGGACAGAGGATGTGCGGCATCATGTCGAGCCGCAGGTACTCGCGGTAGTCGATCTGGCTCGCGGCCGCCGTGGTCATCGGATCGCTCCCGCCCGCGCGGGCGCCTCGAGCCGTGCCAGCACGTCCTCCGGAGTCAGCGGCAGGCCGTCCGCCCGCAGGCACGGCACCACGGGCGCCTGCCCGGCGACGCAGCGCTCGACCTCCAGGAGCATCTGCCCCATGTTCATCTCCGCCACGACGATCCGCCGCGCCCGACCGGCAATGTCCTTCAGCTCGCGGTCGGGGAAAGGCCAGAGCGTCCGTGGCCGGAAGACGCCGACCCGCTCGCCGCGCGCCCGCGCCAGGGTCATGGCCTGCCGTGCTGCCCGGGCCGCGATGCCGAAGGCCACGACGACCGTCTCGGCATCGTCCACGCCTGCCGCCTCCCAGGAGACGATGTCGTCGCGCCCGCGCTCGAGCTTGGCGTGAAGGCGCGCGTGCAGGCGCGCGACGACGGCAGCGTCCTGAGTCGGATAGCCACGCTCGTCGTGGGCAAGCCCGGTCACGTGGAAGCGGTAGCCCGAGCCGAAGTCGGCCATGGGGGGCACGCCCGTCTGCGTGGCGGCGTAGGGACGGTAGCCCGCCGGCGGGCCTGCGGGGCGCGGCCGCGCGACGAGCGGCAGCGCCGCCGCATCGGGCAGCGTCACGCGCTCGCGCACATGCCCGATCACCTCGTCGTAGAGAAGCACGACCGGCGTCCGGTAGCGCTCGGCCAGGGTGAAGGCCTGCACCGTGAGCCCGTACACCTCGGCGACCGAGGCGGGCACCAGCACGATGATCGGGTGATCGCCGTGCGTGCCCCAGCGCGCCTGCATCACATCGCCCTGGGCCGGGCTCGTGGGCAGCCCCGTGCTCGGGCCACCGCGCATCACGTTCACGATGACGCAGGGGATCTCGGTGAAGGCCGCGTAGCCGATATGCTCCTGCATGAGCGAGAAGCCGGGTCCGCTGGAGGCCGTCATGGCCTTGCATCCCGCGAGGGAGGCCCCCAGCACCGCCCCCATGGAGGCGATCTCGTCCTCCATCTGGAGGAACACGCCGCCCAGCCCGGGGAGCGCCGCCGCCAGGACTTCCGCGATCTCCGAGGAGGGCGTGATCGGGTAACCGGCATAGAAGCGGCACCCCGCGTCGAGCGCCGCCCGCGCGCAACCCTGGTTGCCCTGGACCAGCTCGACCCTTCCTGCCACCTCAGGCCTCCTCGTGGACGACAATGGCGAAGTCCGGGCAGAGCAATTCGCAGAGACGGCACCCGGTGCAGGCCTCGGCGCGCGTGACCCGGACCTTGTCGATACCGTTGATCCCGAGGCACCGCTCGGGGCAGACGCGCACGCAGATCTCGCAGGCTCGGCCCTTGCACCATGCCGCGGTGATCTCGAGTCGCGCCGGC
>Ga0154317_1182_pt2 | contig 12028 bp, 9 predicted proteins | sample RifGroA2_FD_105611 | JGI IMG/M metagenome (GOLD analysis project Ga0154317, IMG submission 105611) | Candidatus Rokubacteria bacterium GWA2_70_23 | reverse complement strand
CCCTGATGGACAGGAGCCCGATGACCTGGTCCCGGGCCATGAGCGGCACGCAGAGAACGGCACGGTCCGGGGCCTGAGCGAAGCGCGCCCTGACCTCCTCGGTCAGCCTCACGCGCGGATCGGTGAGGAGGTCCTGGGTCTGGACAACCCGGCGCTCGCGCATGGCGACGTCCGGGAAGCCGATGCCCGGGGGAATGACCAGCCCCGGCTCGATCCCGGGGCCCAGGTCGCCGGCGCCGGCCACCAGCACGAGACCCTGAGAGGCCCGCTCCACCCGCAGCAGGAAAGACGACTGAGCGCCAAAGAGCGTCGTGACGCTGTCGCAGATCGCCTGGCCGACCTTCGCGGGATCCAGCGAGCGCGTGATGAGGCGCTGGGTGGCGGCCAGCGCCTCGACGATCCGGCGGCGGCGCTCGGCCTCGGCGAAGAGCCGCGCGTTCCGGATGGCGAGCGCGGCGTGATTGGCGAAGGTCCCCAGCAGGGTCACCTCGGCCTGAGAGTAGCCACGCCCGGTCCGGTCGCCGACCACCAGCGCGCCGATGACGGACTCGGCGACCCCGACCGGCACGGCGAGGATGGAGCCGAGCCCTGACCGCTCGATGCTCGCCCGGCTCTCGCTCGAGAGATCCAGATCCCGGTTGCTGAGGGCGTCCCGGACCCAGACAGGGCGGCGCTGCAGGACCACCCGCCCCGCCACGCCCTCGCCGGGCGCCGTGACCTGTCCTGGGGCGCACTGTCCCCCGGCATCACCGGCGGTGGCCACGGCCCTGAGAGCCCCCCCCGGCTTCACGAGCCAGAGTGCCGCGAACCGGCCGCCCGAGAGCCGGAGCACGGAGCGCACGATGCGCCGGCTCACGGTCTCGACGTCCAGCGTCCCGGAGAGGTCCGCCGCCACCCGGGCCAGCTCCTCCGCGTCGCGCCGGCGGACCGCCATGTCGGCGTACAGGGTCGCGTTCTCGAGCACGACCGCGGCCTGGGCCGCGAAGGCCTCGGCCAGCCGCAACTCGTGCTCGTCGAAGACGCGTCCGGCGCGGTCCCGCACGCACAGCACGCCGCTGACGCTCCCCTGGGCGTGCAACGGCACGCACACCATGGCCCGGTCCGCGCTCTCGCCGATGCAGGCCGCGATCTCCGGAGTGAGCGTCACACGCGGGTCGCGCAGCACGTCGGGAGTGAATACGGAGCGCTTCTCGCGCGCGGCGACCCAGGGAATCCCCATCTCCGGAGCGATGGAGACGCCGGCCCGCAGGACAGGGCCTGGGTCCCCGGCCGTGGCCACCACCTCCAGCCTCTGCTCACCCGGCAGGAGCCGCGCCAGCACGGCGGCGCGCGCGTCGAACAGCTCGCGGGCGCTCTCGCAGATCTCCCGCGCCGCCTGCTCCACGTTGAGCGAGTGTGAGAGCGCCCGTCCCATGGCGACCAGGCTCTCGGCTGCCCTGCGGCGGCGCTCGCTCCGGGAATGGGCCTGGGCGTTCCGGACGGCTGGCGCAACGCTCCGGCCCAGCCTGCCGAGCACGGCCTCGTCCCGCTCGGTGAAGGGCCGGGGCGACTGGTTGCCCACGCAGAGCACACCGTCGATCTCCCCGCCGGCGCCGATGGGCACCGCCACGAGCGCCACCACGTGTTCCTCGCGCACGACCTCCCGGTACTCGCTGCTCAGGCGGGGGTCCTCGATGTAGTTGTCCGTCCGGAATGGCCGGCCCGTCGCGAGGACCAGCCCGGCCCCCCCCTGGCCCGGCTCGACGCGCAGGGCCTTGTCCGCCCGGGCCCTCCAGGCGTAGTGGCGCCCCGTCCAGTAGTGGCCCACCATCGTCCCGGACTCGGCGTCCCTCAGCAGGATCTGGACCCAGTCGCTGCCGGACAGCTCCATCGCCGCGTCCGCGGCGTGGGCGAGCACGGTGTGGAGATCGAGGGAGGAAGAAGCGGCCCTGAGCCTGCGCCTGAGCGTCTTTGCTTCCCCGGAACTCAGGCGGATGTCCCGGTCGGTGGCGGGCCGCGCGGATCCGGGCGAGCGGGGCTGCTTGTTCAAGAGACGCCGGTTGCGACACGCATGATTGCGGAGTCGTCGCGCGCGCCGCCCATCATCGGTACCAGCGCCCGGGACGCGCCCGCATTCTACAGGAAAGTTCGGGGCATGCGATCTCCAAATCCGCAAGGGTTACACACCGGGGGCGTGCCGAGGCTCAGGCGCGCAAAGAATGCACGGCAGGCCGCGGGGCGGTCGGGCTCGCCATCCCGAGGACGCGCGGGGTGTCGGCCCGGAACTGCGCGCCCAGGGCGAGCGCGCGCGATCCGCCCTCGAAGGCGAGCCGGCTGAGCGTGTCGGGGGGCATGAGCGCGGCCTGGGGTCCGAGAGCCGGAAGGGCGGTCGGAGCGGGCAGCCCGCTCCCCGCGCGCTCGAGATGAGCGGCAAAGCTCGGTGGCGCCTGACTGCTCTTGCCCGCCTCGTCCGTACTCGCGCCGCCTGCATCCAGCAGCGCCTTCGCGGCGCTCGCGACCAGGCCGATGCCCACCTTCACCGCGAGAGACATGCCGATCGATCCGAGAATCGCCAACGGAACCATCCGTTCCTCCTCACTGGGCACATGCTGCCCGGAGCCCGTCTCCGCCTTCGCCGCCGCGGGCCCGACTCACCCGCGGGGAAGATGCTGATGCGGCGGCGTTTCCCACGAGGCGCCGCCTTCCGGCACGCGCCGCCCTGCTTCCTGAAGCAGGAGGCGTGCCAGGCCGGGGCTCAGCCCTGATGCTGCCGCCGCACGAGGACGCTGATCCGGCGGTTGCTGGCGTGAAGCGGGTGGCTCGGCACGAGGAGCACGCGATCGGCGTGGCCGATGATGCTGTCGACGCGCCCGTTCGAGAGCCCCGCCGCCTCCATGACCTTCCGGGCGCTATGGGCGCGGTCGGTGGACAGCTCCCAGTTGGAGTAGCCGTCGCGGTTCCCGTATCGGCGGGCATCCGTGTGTCCCTCGATGGTGATGTGGTTCGGCAGCTTCGCGAGGATGCCGGCCATGCGCTCGAGGAGCGGCTTCATCGGATGGATGATGACGGGGCTCCCCACGCGGAAGAACGGGACGTGGTCGCGCTCCATCATCTCGATGCGCAGCCCCTCGGCGGTGACCTCGATGCGGATCTGGTCCTTGAGCGACTCGAAGAGCCCCATGTCCTTGAGCGCCTCGGAGAATTCCGCGGCCGCCGCCTGGAGGGCCCGCTCCTCGGCGGCCTTGCCCTGGCCCTCTCCCTCGGCCCCCGACGGCGGCACGCCGGGAGGCAGCACCCCCGCGCCCCCAGACAAGAGCGATGGGGAGGCGCCCTGGCGGAAGGCGCCCGGATCGCGGAAATACTTGGCGATGGCCTCGCGGGTGCCCTCGCTCTGGCCGATGATCCACAGCACGATGAAGAGCGCCATCATGGTGGTGACGAAGTCCGCGTAGGCCACCTTCCACGCGCCGCCATGGTGACCGCCGCCGTGACCCTTCTTCACGACCACCCGGGGCCGCGGGGGCTGCTCGAGACTCATGCCGCGCGCGCCACGGTGGTAGACCGGGTGGTGGACCGGCACGCCTCGGCGAGCGCCTCGGCCTCCGGACGGTCATCGCTGAACAGGCCGTGGCGCGCCACCTCGACGGCGACCAGCGGCGGGGCCCCCCGGGCGAAGGCCACGAGGCAGTGCTTGATGCAGTGCAGGAAACGCCCCTCTGCGGCCGCCTGGCCCTCGATATTGGCGGCGAGGGGCTGGACATAGCCGTAGGAGAGGAAGATCCCCAGGAAGGTCCCCACCAGCGCCACGGCCACGTGCTGCCCGATCTCCCCGGGCTTGCCGTCGATATACTGCATCGTGATGACGATGCCGAGCACCGCGGCGACGATGCCGAGCCCCGGGAGCGTGTCCCCGACCTTGGCCAGCGTGCCGGCGGCCTGCAGCTCCTCGTCGTGGTGCGTGTCCAGGTGGAGGGACAGCACCATCTCGAAGTCGTCGGGGCGGACGGTGCCGTCCACCAGCATGCCGAGCGCCTCGCAGGCGAAGGTCACCGCCTCGTGGTGGGCCAGGACCGCCGGATGGGCGCTGAAGATGGCGCTCTCCGCCGGGGAGGCCAGGTCCTTCTCGAGGGCGATGAGCCCGTTCTTCTTGCCCTTCACCATGAGCGCGTAGAGGAGCTGGAGCAGGTCGAGATAGAGCGCCGCGGTGAACGGGCTCGGCTTCATGGCGGCCTTGCTCTGCCGGATCAGCTGGCGGAGCACGCTCGGCGTCGTGGAGATCAGGAGGCCCCCCACGGCGGCCCCGCCGATGACGAGGTACTCGGCGGGCTGGAGCAGGATCAGCGGCGGTCCTCCGGCCAGGACGAATCCGCCGAACACGCCGAGCGTGACCACGCCCACCCCGATTAGCGCCAGCATGGGCTGCCTTCATCTCGCCTGAACGTGAATGACTTCACCTTGCGGTTTGGCCTCTTCGCGCCTCCGGCGCTCATTTGTCTCGCCTGAACGTGAATGACTTCACCTTGCGGTTTGGCCTCTTCGCGCCTCCGGCGCTCATCGGGGCGCCCGAGCGACCGGGGGCCTCTTCGCTGCCGCCACTCATCCCCGGCCTCCGGCCCGGGGCCTCAGCCCCCGAGCTGCATGAGCAGCTCGTCGGCCAGGTCCTGGCCCGACTTGCTCTCGGCCTCCACCGGCGAAGCGGCCGGGATCGGCGCCGGCGCCGCCTGCCCCTCCTGGCCCGGCGTGACGAGCCCGTGGATCTTCTGCAGCCGCGTCGACACCTCTTCCAGCACCTCGAAGGCGCGCTGGATCTTCTGTGAGGTCAGGTCCTGGAACTCGAGCGCCGACATGATCGCCATGGCCCGGTCATTGCTCTTCTGCACGAGCGCTTGCATGGCGCCGAGGGCGCTGCCGATCGTCGCGGCTCCGTCTCCCTGCGCCGCGCGGCAGGCCCCGGCGATCAGACCCAGGACGGCCTGGCTCTCCTCCAGCAGCGCCTCGGTCTGCTCGAGGACCTGCAGGGTGGCCGTCTCGGTCATCTGGACGATGTCCCGGAGGTGGTGGAGCACGGCAGGCATCGTCTGCGAGCTGCCCGTGACATGGGCATTGACCTCGAGGAGGTTCCGCCGCACCTGCTCCAGGTAGTACGCCAGCTCGCCGATCTCGTCGCGCGCGCGCACCGGCACGCTGACGAAGCCCTCTCGCGGCTCGTTCGGTCCCGCCATGTCGCTCATCGTGCGCCCCCCGGCTTGCCGGCGATCTGGGCGATCTTCGTCTGGAGCGTGGCTGCGTCGAACGGCTTGACGACGTAGTTGTTGACGCCCGCCTTCAGGGCGGTGACGATCTCCTCCTTGCCCGCCACGGTGGTCACCATCAGGATCGGCAGCGCCTTGATGGCGTCGCTCCGGCGCACCTCCTTGACCAGGTCCAGGCCGCACATCTCCGGCATGTTCCAGTCCGTGATCAGGAGGTCGTACCCGCCGCGGGCCAGGAGTCCCATCGCCTCGCGCCCGTTCTCGGCCTCGTCCACCTCCTCGAAGCCGACCTGCTTCAGCTGGTTCTTGATGATCCGTCGCATCGTTGCCGAGTCGTCCACCGTCAGGATCTTCATCGGCCCTCAGCTCCTTTGGCGGCGGCTGCCACCGTGCGCACCCCGCGTCAGATTCCTGGAAGCTCCACCCGGAAGCAGGCGTCCACACCCCGGGCGGGCAGCATCGAGAGCGCTCCTCCGTGCTCGGCGAGGATGCGGGCGACGAGACGCACGGCCGGTCCCATCCAGGTGTCGGGATCGTCCTCGTTGCGGGAGGGCTCGGCCAGGCCCGTGGCCGCGGCCTCCGTATCGGTCGCAGGCACCTCGATCAGCACCGAGACGACGCGCTCGCCCGCGAGGGCGCCGGCGCTGTGGGAGGTCTCCACGCGGACGCTTCGCCCGTGCCCGCCCGCTCCCGCGACCCGCTGAGCCACGCTCAAGAGCGCGAGCAGGGCCTGCTGGAGATCGATGGCGTCTCCGGCGATGCGGGGCAGCCTGGGATCCAGGCGAGCGGACAGTTGCGCCTGCGGCTCCGGGCGAGCGGTGAGGAGGCCAAGCGTTCGCGTGAGGAGCGCGTTGAGGTCCACGGGCCGCCTTGCCCCCTGACCGCTCGCGCGGGACCCGCTCCCGGCGGTGAGACTCGTGAGCGTCTCGACCATGCGGGCAATGACCTCCGCCTGCGCGGCGAGCATCGCGAGCCCCTCACGAAGCTCGGGAAGCTGCCCCCGCTCGAGCATGGCCCTGGTGCGGTCCAGCACGCGAGCCAGGGACAATGCCATCGGGCCGGTGCCCTCCGGAACCCAACCCGCAGGGCCGCCAATCTGTTCCGACCTGACGATGGCGGCGAACCTGAGCAGGTCGGCGGTGGTCCCGGCGGTCGTGCCGCGGTCCGAATGGACCAGGCCGATCAGCTGTCCGGGGGACAGCGGGCGGCTGTCCGGCAGGGTGCGGTGTCCGTTGCGCTTGTGCAGTACGGTCTTGTCTAGCATATGGGTCCTGGCCCTCGATGGTGGACGGCGTTGCGTCGATCTCCCGCTCTCACATCAGCATCGGCCCCGGGGGCCGCGCGCTTGAGCGCGTCTTCCTCGCTCCGCTCGGGGGATCCCCAGGTCCGCTCGCCTCGCCGCGAGGCGCGCCTCAGCTCGCCCTCCCCGCTCCGCTCGGGGGATCCCCACGTCCGCTCGCCTCGCCGGGAGGCGCGCCCAGCTCGCCCTTCTCCGGGCCGCATCCTCGAGAGACCGGAGCAAGCGGCATGCCCGCGCTCTGTGTTGCGCCCCGGCCCCGCTCTCAGGGCCTCGGCACCACCTGATAGCCGCCTCCTCGCCGCGCGTCGTCGACAGCGGTGCCGCCGCTGGGCACGATCGGCCAGCGAATCAGGTACGCGCGACCGGGCTCGACCTCGATGTCAGCGGACAGCGGCGTAGAGCCGGCATGGAGGATCTCGATGCGATGCCGCCCCGGGGCGAGGACCAGCAGGAGCGGGCGACCCGCAAGGCCCCCCGGAGAGACCAGGTCCCGGCCATCCACGCGGACCCTCGCGGCAGGAGACTCCATGTCGACGGTCAAGGACGCCCATTCGGGGGACGCGGGAATGGCCGGGAGAGGCGGGCTCGCCGGCGAGCCCGGGATCGGCGGCGGCGCCGGCTCCCGTGCTGGAGCCATGGGGCGGCCGGTGGCGTCCAGCGGGACGTAGACGTCTCCCGCGGAATGAGGAACCCTGATGTAGAAACCGGGGCCCCCCGCCCAGAGCCCCGGCCCCGGCGCTGAGTGGGCGCCCTGCGGGCTTCCCTGCTGGGCCGGGCTCGGGGAGGACACCCCGCTGGCGGCCAGCATGCCGGCGGCGGCGGCGGCGATCAGCCTTCGCGCCTTCATGGGCGTTGCTCTCCCCTTCGGGATCGGCTCGATACGCTCCGAGCTTGAGCCCCTTCTTCCGCCCGGCCTTCGGCGAGCCGCATCGGCCCCTGCCGGCGGCAAGAACTGCCCTCCCCATGCGGCCGCGACACTGCCAGGAGCGCGCAACTACGCGATGCCGCAGCATGCTGGCGCCGAATCGGTCCTGGCATCGAAGATGCTGGGCTCAACAGCCATGGCCGGCTCATCGGCGAGAGTGCTGTGCGTGGACGACGATGCGGGCGTCCTCGAGCGGCTGCGGGAGTTCCTGGTGGATCGCGGCTATGAGGTGTGCTCGGCCAGGAGCGCCGCGGAGGCGACCGACGTCGTCAAGCGCTGGACTCCCAGGGCGGCCGTCGTCAATCCACTGGTGCCGCCCGCGGACGGGATCGGAGTCCTCCAACGGGTGAGGCGGCTCAACCCCGGGATGCTGGTCTTGCTCCTGACGAAGCCCCTCGACCCGACTCTGATCGAGCGGAGCCTGGCCGAGGCAGGCCTTCGCCCGGCGCCCCGGGAGCGAGCGCTGCCGCCCGACCCTGAATGCGAGCCGACGGCGGTGCGGAAGAGGATCCTGGTCGTCGACGATGAGGCCGACGTCAGAGAGGTCCTGGCCGAGCACCTGCGGCGGCGGGGATTCGACGTCGCTCAGGCGGCCGGCGGCGAGGAGGCCCTCGCCGTGATCCCACTGTTCCGGCCGCACCTGATCCTGCTCGACCTCGTCATGCCCGGCCTCGGTGGGCTGGAGACGCTCCGCCGCATCAAGGCGCTCCCGCTGGAAACTGCGATCATCATCATCTCGGCCAACGAGGAGGTGGAGCTGGGGCAGCTCACCCTCGCGATCGGCGCGGCGGGCTATGTCCCGAAGCCGGTGGACTTCGACTACCTGGACGCCGTGGTGGGGCTCCCCGTGCTCGCCCGACAGGAACAGCCAACCGCTCCTGACGCGGACCCGCTCAGCGGTCAGGCGCGTCCAGCACCTCGCGCACCTTGCGCGCGAACGCGTCCGGCGAGAACGGCTTCGGGATGAAGGCCACGCTGGCATCCTCCAGGTCACGGACGAGAAGGGCACTCTCCGCGTAGCCCGACATGTAGAGCACCCGCATGGAGGGCCGGATCGCCAGCAGCTGCCGCGCCAGGCGCGGCCCGCTGAGTTGCGGCATGACCACGTCCGACACGAGGAGGTGGATGGTGCCGGGGTGCTCGGCACAGAGGCGCAGCGCCTCCTCGCCTCCGTCCGCGGCGAGGACCGTGTACCCGGCCGCCCCAAGGATGTCGCAGGTGAGCATCCGCACCGGGGCGTCGTCCTCGACGATCAGGACCGTCTCCGATCCCCGCGGCTCGCCGGACGTCTGGTGAGGGGCCGTGACAACTTCGGGCGGCTCCTCGGTGCGCGGCAGGTAAATCCGGAATGTCGCCCCGCTCCCCGGCGCGCTGTCGACCACGATGGCGCCCCCGTGCTGGGTGACGATCCCGAAGACCATCGAGAGCCCGAGCCCCGTGCCCTTCCCCTGGCCCTTCGTCGTGAAGAAGGGCTCGAACAGGCGGTTGCGGGTCTCCTCGTCCATGCCCGTGCCGGTATCTTCCACCGCGAGCAGCACGTGGCCTCCGGGACGGATCTCCGGATGCGCCTGCGCGAAACTCTGATCCAGGATCACGTTCGAGGTCTCGATCGTCACGCGCCCCCCGTCGGGCATGGCGTCGCGGGCGTTGACGACGAGGTTCACGATCACCTGCTCGAGCTGGCTGGGATCGGCCTTGATGGGCCAGCACCCGGGCTCGAGCCTGCAATCGAGCTGGATGTCCTCGCCGATGAGCCGCCTCAGCATCGCGCTCAGGTGGGTCACGAGCAGGTTGACGTCCAGCGCCTTGGGCTGCAGCACCTGCTTGCGGCTGAACGCCAGGAGCTGGTGGGTCAGCGCCGCCGCGCGCGTGGCGGTCTCGAGGATCGCATCCACGTCGGCCCGGCGCGGGTCGCCCTCGTCCAGGGAGGCCAGCACGATGTCGCCCCGGCCCATGATGACCGTGAGGAGGTTGTTGAAGTCGTGCGCGACGCCGCCGGCGAGCCGGCCGATGGCGTCCATCTTCTGGAACTGGAGGAGCTCCGCCTGGCTGCGCCGGAGCGCGCGGTCCACGCGCTGGCGCTCGACGAACTGGGCGATCTGGGCGCCCATGTCGCCCATCATGATGAGCAGATCCGGGTCGGGCTCGTAGATGTCCCGGCTGAAGAACACCATCACGCCGAAGAGCTCCCGGGCGCTCCGCACCGGGAAGGCGAAGGCCGCGTGAAGCCCCAGCGGCGCCGCCAGGTGCCTGCGGAGGAACCTGGGGCTCGTTGCCGTGTCCATCAGCCACTCGGGCTGCCCGCTCTGCCACGCGCGCCCCGGCAGGCCCTCCCCCTCCCTGAACGTGAAGCCCCTGCTCTCGCGCTCGAAATCCGCCGCCTCGAGCCCGGACTCCTGCCACATCCCCGCCCAGCGAAGAAGGCTCGATCGCCGGTCCAGGCGCCAGACCTCGCCCACCGCCCAGCCCACACCTTCGCAGATCACGCGGAGAACCCGGGTCACCATCTCCCGGTCTTCGTCCCCGTCCGTGAGCGCCTGGGTCACCGCCACCTGGGTCGCCAGCCGGCGCTCGGCCCACCGGCGCGCGGTGATGTCCTCGATCTCGGCGATCGTGTGAGCCGGGCGACCCTCGGCGTCGCGCACCAGCGTGGAGTTCACGCGGACCCAGATCACGTGCCCGCGCTTGTGCACGTAGCGTTTCTCCATCTGGTAGCCGGGGATCTCGCCGGCCAGCAGGCGCTCCCGCGAGATCAGCTCCGCCTCGAGGTCCGCCGGATGGCTGATGGCCTGGACCGTCCCGCCGCGCAGCTCGTCCTCGGTGTGTCCGGTGATGCGGCAGAGCGCGCGGTTGACCTGGAGCCACCGGCCGTCGAGACCGACCAGCGCCATGCCCGTGGCCGCGTCCTCGAACACGCGCCGGAACCGCTCCTCGCTTTCGCGCAGTGCCTCGCCGAGCCGTCTGGACTCGGTGACGTCCACCATCACGCCGGACCGCCGCCGCACGCGTCCGGCCTCGTCCGTGATCACCCGGACCATGTCGCGGACCCAGAGCACAAGGCCGTCGGCGCCGATCACCCGGTATTCGAGCTCGCCGTCGCGGCCCGCCGCGAGCGCTGCGCGGCACGCTTGCAGGACCCGGTCGCGGTCCTCCGGATGCACGGTCGCCGGCCAGAAGTCGGGGTCGGCGGTCCAGCGCTCGGCCGGGTACCCCAGGAGCGTCTCGACCCGCTGACTGATGAAGGAGAACCGCCGCGGGCTCCCCGTGCCGGCGATCTCCTCGTCGGTCGGAGCCTCGGTCTCCCACACCACCGCGTCCAGCCCCTGCACCAGGTCGAAGAAGCGCCGGCTGGCGGCTTCCGCCTCGGCGCGCGCGGCCTGCTCGCTGGCGAAGAGCCGCGCATTCCGGACGGCCACGCCGGCGTGGCCCGCGAGGCGGAGCAGGATGTGCTCGTCGCGGTCCGTGAAGGGGCGCGGCGAGGCGTTGCCGACGTACAGGAGCCCCTCGATGCGCCCCCCGCTCCTGATCGGCACGACGAGCAGAGCGACGCAGCCCACCCCCTGGCCGACGCTGCCGAGGGCCTGCGAGATGCGCTGGTCAGTCCGGTACTGCTCGGTGCGGAAAGGGCGGCCCGACTGGAGGACCAGGCCGCCAGCTCCCACCCCCGGCTCGATGGGTAGCCCCTCGTACCCGCCCGAGAGCACGCCGGCCGAGTAGCGGTAGTCCAGGCGCATGGCCCCGGAGCGCGGGTCGCGGAGCACGAGCCAGGCGCTATCGGCGCCGGAGAGATCCCGCGCGGAAGCGACCACATGACGGAGCACGTCGTCGACGTCGAGCGATGCCGTCATCTCCCCGACGAGCCGCGCGATGACCTCCGCCTCCCGCTGGCGGCGCGCGGTCTCCTCGTGGAGCCGGGCATTCTCCAGCGCCAGCGCGGCCTGGTCGGCGAAGGCGAAGAGGTAGCGGAGGTCGGCTTCGCTGAATTCCCGTCCGGACACATCGCGGACGGCGAGGGCGCCGACACTCTTGCCGCGACTGATGAGGGGCACCGCGGCGGTGACTCGGCCTTCGTCGCCGCCGACCTGCTCGACAACCCATTCGGGGACCGTGATACGAGGATCGCTGAGAGGATCCGCCGACCAGATGGGCCCCCCGTCAGTCACCGCTCGACCGGACACCCCGGTACCAGGAGGCAGCACGGTGCCAACCCAGTTGTTGGGCTCCCGGAACCCTGCGGCGGAGACGCAAACGAGCGCACCCGAGAGGGGATCGAGCCGGTAGAGCACCGCGTACCGGACCCCGAAGAGCCTCAGCACCACCGACACCACTCGGTCGGCGGCCTGGCTGAGATCGAGGGTTTCCGAGAGATCCCGGCCCACTTCCACCAGCGCGCTCGCCATGGTCTCGGCCCGCCGCCGCTCCTCGGCCTCGCGGCTCAGCTCGCTCACGCGCGCGCGCAGCCGCTCGACCTCCGCCCTCAGCCGGGGTCCTCGTTCTCTCATCGCCTGGCACCCACCCCCCCGTGCTCGGGCCGCGCGGAGATGGGCGGCCGCCGCTCGTTCGCCAATCGAC
>Ga0154317_1011_pt1 | contig 12307 bp, 12 predicted proteins | sample RifGroA2_FD_105611 | JGI IMG/M metagenome (GOLD analysis project Ga0154317, IMG submission 105611) | Candidatus Rokubacteria bacterium GWA2_70_23 | reverse complement strand
CACCAGGCCGACCAGATCGTCGAGCAGCGCGGCGGCGCCGGCCGCACCCGCCGGGTAGCCCGCGGCGGGCTCGATGGCTTGACCGAAGGTCAGCGGTCCCGGCAGCGCGACCTTGAGGGCATGCCCGGGGGCGAGACGGCGCAGCAGCTCGAGCTCGGAGACGATCCCCAGGCCCCCCGGCGCTTCCACGGACCCCGTGGTCACGAAGTGGGGCGCCATGTCGTAGCCCGGCACGCCGACCCGCCGCAGCGGCGGCACGCGCTGGAGGCCGCCCAGGCGGTCGAACATCTCGTAGACGAAGCGCTGGCGGCGCATCTCGCCGTCGGAGAGCACATCCAGGCCCGCCTCGATCTGGTCCGCCACCGCGATGCGCGTGGCGTCCTCCAGCGTCTCGTCCACGTCCTGGGGGCCGAAGCTCTGGTCGCGGATCTTCTCGCGCGCGGCCACGAGCCAGGCCGGGGAGGCGTAGCTCCCCACCCCCATCGTCGGCAGGAGTGGCAACCCAGATCCCGTCGTCAAACCATCCCGCCTGACCGTGGAAGAGTCCGCCTCGCGGCTGGGCCTCTTCGCGCCTTCGGCGCGCTCTCCCTCCCGCTTGAACGTGGAAGAGTCCGCGTCGCGGCTGGGCCTCTTCGCGCCTTCGGCGCTCATCGGGTCAGAGTCCCAGGTAGGCCTGCTTGATGTGGCCGCTCGCCAGCAGCTCGTCGCGCGAGCCGCTGAGGGCGATCCGGCCGTTCTCCAGCACATAGCCCCGGTGCGAGAGGGCGAGCGCGCGCGCCACGTTCTGCTCCACCACGAGGATCGTCGTGCCCGTCCGGTTGATCTCCGCCAGGGTCTCGAAAATCGTCTTCAGCACCACCGGGGCGAGGCCGAGGCTCGGCTCGTCCAGCATGAGGAGCCGGGGTCTCGCCATGAGCCCGCGCCCGATGGCGCACATCTGCTGCTCGCCGCCCGAGAGCGTCCCCGCCAGCTGGCGGTTGCGCTCCTGCAGCCGCGGGAAGAGCCGGAAGACCCACTCGAGCGTCTCGTGCCGGCGCGCCCGGGCCTCCCGGCCGGCGGCGCCCAGCTCGAGGTTCTCGCGCACCGTCATGGTGGGGAAGAGCTGGCGGCCTTCGGGCACGTGCGCCAGCCCCCGCGCCACGATCCGCGACGGCGACAGCCCGTCGAGCCGCTGGCCGTCCAGCTCGATCACGCCGCGGCGGACCGGCAAGAGCCCGGTGATGGCCCGCAGCGTGGTGGTCTTGCCGGCGCCGTTGCCGCCGATGAGCGCCACCACCTCGCCCGTGCGCACCTCGAGGGAGACCTCGCGCACGGCGGTGAGGTCGCCGTAGCCGACCTCGATGCCCTCAAGCCTGAGCAGTGTGGACATATTCCTCGCCGAGATAGGCCTCGATCACGCGGGCGTCGCTGGCCACGGCGGACGGCGGGCCTTCCGCGATCTTCTCCCCGAAGGAGAGCACCACGATGCGGTGGGAGAGCGCCATGACGGCGCGCATGTTGTGCTCGATGAGAAGGATGGACACGCCGGACTCGTTGATGCCGGCGATGAGCCGGACGATGGCCTCGATCTCCGTCGCGTTGAGCCCCGCCATGACCTCGTCGAGCAAGAGGAGGGTGGGCTCCGTGGCCAGCGCCCGCGCCATCTCCAGACGCTTGCGATCGGCCAGCGTGAGGCTCCCGGCCGCCACGGCCGCCTTCGGCGCGAGCCCGACCCGTGCCACCACCGCGCGAGCCTGCTCGAGCGCCTCGCGCGCGTTCGCGTGGCGGGTGAGCGCGCCCACCTTCACGTTGTCGAGCACCGAGAGGTGAGGAAAGGGGCGGACGATCTGGAAGGTCCGCGCGAGCCCCTGCCGGCAGATGGCGTGCGGCTTGAGTCCCACGATGCTCCGGCCGCCGAAGCGGATCTCGCCCTTGTCCGGTCCGAGGAAGCCGGAGACGAGGTTGAAGACCGTGGTCTTCCCGGCGCCATTGGGGCCGATGAGCCCGAGCATCTCGCCTTCGGCCATGGCGAGGGACAGGTCGCTCACGGCCTGGAGCCCCCCGAAGCGCTTGGAGAGCCCGCGGACGTCGAGCAGGCTGCCGGCGCGCGCGTCCGGCGCCATCAGCCCCTCACCCTCAGGAGAAGCCGGCGGAGCGCCGGATACGCGCCCTGGGGCAGGAAGAGCACCACGCCGATCAGGAGCGCCCCGTAGACGATCAGGTGCATGCCGGTCCAGCCCCCCTGGGAGAAGTAGGTGCGCGACAGCTCGGCCAGGGGGCTCAGGATGAACGATCCGAGGATCGGTCCGAGGATCGTGCCGGAGCCTCCGACGATGGGGCGGATGACGATCTCCACGGACAGCGGAATCCCGAAGACCGAGTTCGGCTGCAGCGAGAAGAGGTAGAAGGCGTAGAAGGTGCCGCCGATGCCGGTCAGGAACGCCGAGACCACGATGGCCAGCATCTTGTACCGGAACGTGTCGACGCCCAGCGCCTCGCACGCGTTCTCGTCCTCGCGGATGGCCACGAGATAGGCGCCGAAGCGGTGGCGCTCGATCCAGGCGACCACGCCCGTGGCGAGGAGCATCAGCCCCAGCGAGACGTAGTAGTACACGCGGTTGTCCTGGAACTGGAACTGGCGGGGATCGCCCGTGAAGGTGATGTACAGCCCCTGCGCCCCGCCGACCCAGTCCGTGTTGAGCGCGATGATGCGGAAGATCTCGGCGAAGGCCACCGTCAGCAGCACGAAGTAGAAGCCGCGCAGCCCAAAGCGGAAGCCGAGGTACCCGATCAACGCCCCGAGGGCGGCGGACACGACCCCGCCCACGAGCATGCCGATCCACGGGGTGAGCCCCGCGTGGATCGACAGCATGGCCGAGGTGTAGGCGCCGAGGCCCACGAAGGCCGCGTGCCCCACGGAGAGCTGTCCGGCGTAGCCGCCGATGATGTTCCACGCCTGCCCGAGGAAAGCGTAAAAGAAGATGAAGATGAAGACGGTGATGGCGTAGGAGCCCAGCACCGCCGGCAGGGCCAGCAGCACGGCGATCGCAATGACCGCGGCCCACCTCATGGGCACGCGGTCATGCGCTGCCCTTCCCGAAGAGCCCGGCGGGCCGGAAGAGGAGAATGGCGATGAGGAGCGAGAAGCTCACCAGCTCCTTCATGGAGGGCGCCAGGAAGACAGCCCCCATCGACTCCGCCACGGAGACCAGCAGCCCCCCCACGAAGGCTCCGAGGAGGCTCCCCATGCCGCCGATGATGACGATGTTGAACGACGCCACCGACAGCGACAGCCCGCCGGCCGGCTGGAAGGGCAGGATGGGCGAGACGAGGGCTCCGGCGGCGCCGACGCAGGCGGCGCCGATGCCGAAGGCGACGGCGTAGACGCGGCGCACGTCGGTGCCGATCACCAGCGCGCCATAGGGATTGTCGGCCGCCGCCCGGACGGAGCGGCCGAGGGGGGTCCGGGCGAGAAAGAGATAGAGCGCGCCGGTGAGCAGGACGGCCAGGCCGAACGTCACGAGCCGCCCCACGTCCACGAAGATGGGGCCGAGCCACAGCGTGGAGGCGGTGAGCGCGGAGCGGACCCGCTGCGGGTCGGGGCCGAAGGCGACCAGGGCTGCGTTCTCGAGCACCAGCGCCACGCCGAGCATGAGGAGGATCTGCATCTCGTGAGGGGCGTCCACGATCCGGTCCACGAGCGTCCGCTGCACCACGAACCCCACCACGAAGAGCCCCCCGGCGCACAGGACGAAGCCGGCATATGGATCCACGCCGAGGCGCGTGGCGAGCATCCAGGCCAGGTACATCCCCCACACCATCATGTCGCCGTGCGCGAAGTTGACCACGCGCATGACGCCGAAGATAAGCGTGAGGCCCACGGCCATGAGGCTGTAGACCCCGCCGAAGAGGAGCCCGCTCAGGAGCCCCTGGCCGATGAGCGCCGCATCCATATCAGACCGTGCGCGTCCCCGCCCGCGCCCCCGGCCGGCGTTCCCTCCTCGACCCCGATACCCCACGGGTCTCCGAGGGAATCACTGGCTGGGGGCGCGGGGCCGGGGATGCTCCCCGAGGCCTGTGGTGTTCGGGGGCCGGGGGGGACGCCCCGGGCCCGCGCCCCCAGCCGGCCCTGCCGTGCGACGATATCACCGCTTGGGACGCGGGAAGACCGCCTTCTGCTGGGCGGCCTCCTTGGGCCACACGACCACGGGCTTCTGGCCCAGGATCTGGATCAGCGCGGTGGAGGCGTTGGGGTTGTCGCCGATCTCGTTGAAGACGACGGGCCCCGCCGAGACCATGAGGTGGCCGGTGAAACGGGTCTTCTTGATCGCGTCCACAACGACGTCGGGATCCGTGGACTTCGCCCGCTCGAGCGCGTCGGCGATGACCAGCATCCCGTCGTAGGAGTAGCCGGAGTTGGTGTCGAAGGTCTTGCCGCCCGACCGCTTCGCGTACTCGTCAGCGACGGCCCGCGTGCGCGGGTTCTTGAAGTTAGGCCACGGCACGCTGTCCATCACGTATTCGAGGTGCTCCTTCAGCACCGCGATCTGCCCCGCCTCGTAAAGCCCCGGGCTGCCCGGTCCCACGACGCCCATGATGTCCACCCGCTGCTTGGCCAGCTCGGGGAGCAGGAGCTGGGCGCTGGCGGGGCGCGTGATGGGCGCGATGATGTCCGGCCGCGCCGCCTTGGCGCGCGACACCTCGGTGGAGAGGTCGGAGGGCGGCTCGGGCCACGGGATCACCTCGACGATGTCCCACCCCGGCTTGGCGGCCTTGTGCGCCGCCTGGAACCCGCGGCTCTGGCTCTGCCCGAAGAGGTCGTTGGCGTACATCAGGACCACGCGCTTGGGCGAGACCCCCGCCTCCTCGAAGATGGCGTTGAAGTACCGGACGGCGAGCTGGCCGAACATGGTGCCGGTGGGGAAGTTCCGGTAGACGTACTGGACCTTCTGCTGCCCCTCCCGCACCGCCTTGGCCACGTTGGCCGTGATCGGGTCGGCGGCGGCGATGTCGATGAGGAAAGGCACGCGGCGCTGCTGCACGACGGGCACCATGGCCGCCGCATCGCCGGAGCTGAACGGGCCCTGAAGGAGCTGCGCCCCCGCGTTGATCAGCCGCTCCGCCTCGGTGCGGGCCACGTCCGGCTTGCTCTGCGTGTCGCCGAGGAGGAGCTCCAGCTTCGCCCCGCCCAGGGACTTGATCCCGCCGGCGGCGTTGATCGCCTCGGCCGCCATCTGGGCGCCCAGCCGGCAGGCCTGCCCGGGCTCCGCGAGCGGCCCGGTCACCCCGTGGATGACGCCGATCTTGACGGTCGGCGCCTGCGCGCGCAGGACGGCCGGGAAGCCCAGCGCCACCGTCCCGGCAACGGCGCCGGCGGTCCTGAGGAAGGTGCGGCGGTGCAGCGTCTTGGGATCGTTGCGCTCACTCATGGTCGTGGTCTCCCTTGCCTGTGGCGGTTTCGGCCGGTCAGAGCCGGCCCACGAGCTGCTGGGCGATGACCACCCGCTGGATCTGGTTGGTCCCCTCGTAGATCTGCATGATCTTCGCGTCCCGCATGAAACGCTCCACCGGGAACTCCCGCGTGTAGCCGGCGCCGCCGAAGACCTGCACGGCATCGGTGGTCACGCGCATGGCCGCATCCGCCGCGAAGCACTTCGCCATGGACGATTCGAGCGACGTCCCCTCGGCGCCCCGGTCCACCAGGCTCGCCACGTGGTGGACCATGAGCCGGGCGCCGTGCACCTGCATGGCCATGTCGGCCAGCATGAACTGGATGCCCTGGAACGCGGCGATGGGCTGCTTGAACTGCCGCCGCTCCCGCGCATAGCCCACCGCGGCGTCCAGCGCCGCCTGGGCGACGCCGACCGCGGTGGCGCCCGTCATGGGCCGGGTGAAGTCGAGCGTGCGCATGGCGATCTTGAACCCTTCGCCCTCGGCCCCGAGACGGTTCTGCACCGGGACCTCGCAGTCCTGCAGATGGAAGGCGACCGTGGGCGAGGCCCGGATGCCCATCTTCTTTTCCTTCTTCCCGACCGCGAAACCCGGGAAGCCCGGCTCGACGAGGAACGCGGTGATCCCCTTCGCCCCTCGGCGAAGGTCCAGCGTGGCGAAGAGCGTGATCACGCCGGCGTTGGAGCCGTTGGAGCACCAGAGCTTGGTCCCGTTCAGGATGTAGCGGTCGCCCTTCCGCACGGCCGTCGTCTCGAGGGCGGCCGCATCGGACCCGGCGGCGGGCTCCGAGAGCGAGTAGGCGGCGAGGATCTCCCCTGCCGCCAGCCGCGGGAGATAGCGGCGCTTCTGCTCCTCCGTTCCCGCCAGCAGGATCGGGTAGCCGCCCAGCGGCGTGGCGCCCCAGTTGGTGGCCGTCCCGGCGCATGCCCAGGCAAGTTCCTCCGCCACCAGCGAGACGCCCATGGCTCCCGCATCGGTGCCGCCGTATGCCTCCGGCACCCAGATCCCCATCATCCCCTGCTGGGCCAGGAGCTTCATGATCTCTTCGGGATAGGTCTCGGTCTCGTCGTGGTAGGCGGCCACCGGCGCGATCTTCTCCCGCGCGATCTCCCGAGCCAGATCGCGGATGGCGCGCTGCTCATCCGTGAGGTAGTAGAGCTCTCTCATGGTCTGCTCCTACTTCGCGCTGTAGCCGTAAAACCCCTGGCCGCTCTTGCGACCGAGCCGCCCGGCCATCACCATGCGTTTCAGGAGCGGGGGCGGGGCGTAGCGCGGCTCGCGGAACTCCTCGAACATGACCTCGGCCACGAACATGGTGGTGTCGAGCCCCACCAGGTCGAGGAGCGTGAACGGCCCCATGGGGTAGCCGCAGCCGAGCTTCATGGCCTGGTCGATGTCCTCGAGGGTGGCGAGTCCGCCCTCGTACACCCGGATCGCGTCCAGGAGGTACGGCACCAGGAGCCGGTTCACGATGAAGGCCGTCGAGTCCTTCGTCTTCACCGGCACCTTGCCGATGGCCTGCACCCACTCGTAGGCCGCGAGCACGCTCTTCTCGCCGGTGAGGAGGGACTGCACCACCTCCACGAGCTTCATCAGCGGCACCGGGTTGAAGAAGTGCAGGCCCAGCACCTGCCCGGGGCGCCTGGTCGCCGCGGCCATGGCGGTGACGTTGCACGAGGAGGTGTTGGAGGCGAGCAGCGCATGCGGCGGGCAGATGGCGTCGAGCCTGGCGAAGGTCTCGTTCTTCAGCGGCTGGTTCTCGGTGATGGCTTCGACGACGAGATCGCACTCCTTGAGGGCGTCGAAGCTGGTCGCGCCCCGGAGCCTCCCGAGGATCTCCTTCTTGCCCGCCTCGTCCATCCTCGCCTTGGCGACCAGGGCATCGAGGTTCTTTCTGATCGAACCGAGCCCCTTGTCCAGCAGTTCCTGGTTCGCCTCGACCACCGTGGTCGGAAAGCCCGCCTGGGCGGAGACCTGGGCGATCCCGGACCCCATCAGCCCGCATCCGATGACTCCGACATTCTTGATGGCCATGCCTCGGTGCTCCTTTGTCTCGCTTGACTGTGACTTACTCTGCCTCGCGGTTGGGCCTCTTCGCGCAAGCGCTCATCGGGGCGTTCGCATCACCGTGGGGCCTCTTCGGGCCTCTGGCCCTTATTCATCTCGCCTGAACGTCGACCACGCTGCCTCGCGGTTGGGCCTCTTCGCGCTAGCGCCCACGGTGGCACCGGGGGGTGACGGCTGCCGTCGGCTAGCGGCGGGTGTGGCCCGGCAGGGGCAGCGGCGCGAGCTTGGCCTCGTGGGCCAAATCCCCCGGCGGGCAGGGGTTCTTGATCACCAGGCCCAGGTTGCTCCGTCCGTAGCGGACCGATCCGTCGGGCAGCACCTCGGGAGCATCGGCCGGTCGGGCCGGCGCCGGGCCTGCGTCACGCCGGAGCGACTCCCTGAACGCCGTCTCCTGTGATTCCACCGGCTGACTCGTGAGGTTGAGAAGCATCGGGCTGGCCGGTGGGATCGTGATCGTCTCGGCCTGCGCCGGCGCAGGCGAGCCCCAGAGGAGCGAGGCCAGCGCCAGCGCCCCGATCGGAAGCGCACAGCGCCGCGCAGCGCCGCGCCGGTCAGCCATGGAGCGCCTCAAAGACCATGGCAATCCCCTGCCCGCCGCCGATGCAGAGGGAGGCAAGCCCGTACCGCCCGCCGCGCCGGCGCAGCTCGAAGAGGGTGGTGAGCGCCAGCCTTGCCCCTGAGGCCCCGATGGGGTGCCCGAGGGCAATGGCCCCGCCGTTGACGTTGGTCTTGTCGCGGTCCAGGCCGAGCTCGCGCTCCACGGCCAGGTACTGCGCCGCGAACGCCTCGTTGATCTCCACCACGTCCAGGTCGCGCACCTCGAGTCCCGCCCGGTGGAGGGCCTGCCGGGAGGCCGGCACCGGGCCGATCCCCATGATCTCGGGATCCACGCCGGCCACCCCCCAGGAGAGGATCCGCCCCAGCGGGGAGGCGCCCAGCTCGCGCGCCCGGCGCCGCGTGGTCACGATCATGGCCGCCGCCCCGTCATTGATCCCGCTGGCATTGCCCGCCGTGACGACTCCATTCTCCTTGAAGGACGGCTGGAGTGCGCCCAGCTTCTCGACGCTGGTCTCCGCCTTGATGTGCTCGTCGCGGTCCACCTGCACGACGCCGCCGCGCGTCTTGACGGGAACGGCTACGATCTCCTCGGCGAAGTAGCCCTTGTCGCGGGCAGAGGCGGCCCGCTGATGGCTCAGATACGCGAAATCGTCGGACTCTTTCCGGGAGATCCCCTGGCGTGCGGCCAGGTTCTCGGCGGTGATGGCCATGGGGATCTGCATGTACGGGTCGCCGAGACCGAGCCACAGATTGTCTTCGAGCTGCCCCTGGCGGAGCCGCAGTCCCCAGCGCGCCCCTCGGATGATATGCGGCTGGCCGGACATGCTCTCGGTTCCCCCCGCCAGCACCACCTCCGCCTCGCCGAGCCTGATCATCTGCGCCGCGGTGACCACGGCCTGCAGCCCTGACCCGCAGAGCCGGTTGACGGTGAGCCCCGGGACGCCGATGGGGCAGCCCGCCTTGAGCGCCACATGGCGCGCCAGATAGGCATCCTCGCCTGAGCCCTGCAGCACGCAGCCGAACACCGCATGCTCCACGTGATCAGGGGCCACGCCGCCGCGCTCGAGGGCGGCACGCGCCGCATGCACCCCGAGGTCCACTGCGCCCAGGTCCTTGAGGGCACCGCCGAAGTCGCCGAAGGGGGTGCGCGCCCCACCCAGGATGACGATGTCCTGATCACCGGATGACGGAGTCATTCACGCTCCTTGTGAGCCAGAGAAATGTCCTACTCGTAGATGATGAGCGATTCCAGGTCGTAGCCGGGAAGCCGCTCCCGGCCCTTGAGGAAGGCCAGCTCGATGAGGAACGCCGCCCCCACGACCTTGCCGCCGAGCCGCTCGACGAGCCTGAGCGTGGCGGCCATGGTTCCCCCGGTGGCGAGCAGGTCGTCCACCACCAGGACCTTCTGGCCGGGTCGGATGGCGTCTTCGTGAATGGCCAGGATATCGCGCCCGTACTCCAGCGCGTATTCCTCCTCGATGGTCTTGGCCGGCAGCTTGCCGCGCTTCCGGACGGGCACGAACCCGGTCTTGAGCTGATGGGCCAGGGCGCCGCCGAAGATGAAACCGCGGGACTCGACGCCCACCACCACGTCCACCATGGCCGTGTGGTACTTGCTCGCCAGGTGATCGATGACGGAGGCCCAGGCGGGCCCGTCCTTGAGGAGCGTGGTGATGTCCTTGAAGAGGATTCCTTCGGTGGGAAAATCCTTGATGTCTCGGATCTTTGAGCGAAGCTCGGCAACGTTCATGACGGGAGCCGATGTTACTGCGGGCAGCCGCCGTGGCGCAACACGAAATCTCCCCGGCGTGGCGCGCCGGAGCGGCTAGAAAAAGCCGTTCAGGCGCTCCGGTAGCTCGGCCAGATCGGTCACCACCAGATCGGCATGCGGGGCCCCCGCCCGCCCGCCGGCCGCGTAGTGGATGGCACGCATCCCCGCCCCCCGCGCCCCCGCCACGTCGTCCACGGGATTGTCCCCCACGTGCGCGGCCTCGGGGGCAGCGGCCCCTGCGCGGGCCAGAGTCCGGCGGAAGATCTCGGGATCCGGCTTCCGGTAACCGACTTCGTCGGAGTACGAGATGACGGCGAAGTGGCGGAGGAGGTCGTGGGCTTCGAGCAGCCGTCTGAGCATGATGCCGGGGGTCCGCCCGGTATTGGAGATGATCCCCAGCGTGAGCCCCCGGGCGGCGAGCGCCCGGATCGCCTCGGCGGCACCCGGCTGAAGCGCCGGCGGGAAGGAAAGCACCGGGGAGATGTAGGCCGTCACGGCCGCTTCCAGCCTGTCGCCCGCCAGGCGATCGGCCGCTCCCGGCACGGCACAGTCGAGGACAAGCCGCACCTGCTCGCGGTAGGTCGGGTCGCGATCCCGGCTCCAGAAGCGCTCCTGCAGGACCGTCAGGGACCGGTCGTACGCCTCCTCGACCTCCTCGACGGCCAGTGGCGAGCCGACACCGGCGAGCGCCGCCCTCAGGGCGCCCACCCGGAGGGCGCGCTGGGCGTTCAGGTTCTCGGGAGAGTCCTTGACCAGGGTTTCCCAGAAGTCGAAGGTGACGGTGGAGATCACGACTGAGCCCCCAGGCGGGCAACAGCGTCCGGCAATTCAGCGAGCCCGCCGATGACCATGTCTGGCGCCTCCGCGGCCGCCGATCTGCCGGTCGCGACCACCTGGATGACGCGGAGCCCGGCGTTGCGCGCGCCCTGCACGTCCAGCACCGCGTCGTCTCCCACGTGGACCGCCTCGGCGGCCTCGACGCCGAGCTTGTCGAGCGTCAGGCGAAAGATCTCGGCGGCGGGCTTGCGCACCCCGACCTCGTCCGAGAAGGTCAGGTGGGTGAAGGAGGCGAGGAGCCCGTGCCCCTCGAGGATCTTCCGGAGGGCCACGCCGGGCGTCCGCATGGTGTTGGACACCACGGCCAGCACGATGCCGCGCGCGGCGAGCCGGCGGAGCCCCTCGGCCGCTCCCTCATCGGCGTGCGGGGGCACCAGGAGCGCGGGCCGCGCATAGGCCTCGATGAGCGCGTCCAGGGTGCCGTGGGCCACGCGGGCGGACAGCCCCGCCTCGGCCCCCTCGAGGAGGCTCGTCACGTGGCGCGCCACGGGCACGTCGCGGTTCTGGGACCACACCCAGCCCAGCTCCCGTCCGGACACCTCGTAGCCGCGTAGCAGGTCGCGCGTCGCCACCGACAGCCCCGCTGCCCCCAGGATCGTCTGGAAGTCCGCGAGCCGCCGCTGCCGGTAGCGATCATCGGCGCTCGGCCCCTCGAAGACGAGCGTTCCCCAGAAGTCCACGGTTACCGCGCGGATCACGATCGGGCGTGCCTCATTCGAACCGGGGCTTGCGCTTCTCGAGGAAGGCCTGCATGGCCTCCCGCGGCTCCCCGGTGGCGAAGGCCTGGGCGAGGGCGTTGATGCCGTATTCCACGGCCGTCCGCTGGTCGGTGTTGCGCCAGCGGATGATCAGCTCCTTCTGCAGCCGCACCGCCGTCGGCGCGCACTCGAGAATGGGCGCGACCAGCGCCTCCGTGACCGCCTGGAGCTCATGGGGCGGCGCCACGCGGTTCACGAGCCCCCACTCGAGCGCCCGCGCTGCCGTGATGCCCTCGCCGGTGAGCAGGGCCTCGGCCGCGCGCGCGGGGCCGATGAGCCCTGGAAGGAGCGCCGCCTCGATCACCGACGGGATCCCCACGCGGATCTCGGGCAGCCCCATCCGCGCCTCGGTGGAGGCCGTCCGCATGTCGCAGGCCATGGCGAGCTCGAAGCCCGCCCCGAAGCAGTGGCCGTTCATCATGCAGATGGTGGGGAAGGGCGCCTCGTGGACGGCGTGGATGGCCTGGTGGAGCAGCGCGATGAAGGGTTTCGCGTCGGCCGGCGTGAGATCCCGCAAGTACTCGAGCTGCATCCCGGCCGTGAGGACGGGGCCGGCCCCGGTGATGACGGCCGCCCGCACCTGGGTGTTGCGCGCGAGCCCCTCGACGGCGTCGCGCAGCGAGCGGATCAGCTCCGGCACCAGCAGGTTGAGCGGCGGCCGGTCGATGGTGACCCACGCGCAGCCGCCGCGATTGTCGACCGTGAGACTGCCGTCCATGGGCGCCATCAGTACCGTCTCATCTGGGGGTCCACATCCCGGGCCCAGCCGTCGAGCCCGCCGTCGAGGTTCTTCACCCTGGCGAAGCCCAGGCCGCGGAGATAGGCAACCACGGCGGCGCTGCGAACCCCGTGGTGGCAGTACACGACGATCTCCTCCTGGGAGTCG
>Ga0154317_1063_pt1 | contig 12406 bp, 15 predicted proteins | sample RifGroA2_FD_105611 | JGI IMG/M metagenome (GOLD analysis project Ga0154317, IMG submission 105611) | Candidatus Rokubacteria bacterium GWA2_70_23 | reverse complement strand
CGCGCATCCCACGTCTTGAGCTGAATCCAGATGTTCGCCCTGCTGAAAGGGTAGTCGACCACATTGTTCAGGTCAGACGGCTTCGCAGACATGCTGAACAGGAACAGGTATTGGCCCACAGCCTCCTTTGTCTCAGGAATGACAGCGAACGCGGGGTCGTCGTCGTGAAGGACACGGTTGATCCTCTTCACGTAGTCTGCGACGGAGAACGTCTTCCCCACGACCGGCAGCGTCTCCAGATGCCGCTGGAGATTCGCGATGTACTTCAGTGCCTCAGGAGTCTTGATGAAGTCCTCCTCCTTCGACACTGCCACCACATAGCCGAGAGACGTGCCCCCGAGCGCCTTGTTGATCTCCGTGTCCGCCACCCGTATCTCGCTGCCGCTCTTGAACCACTCCACCATGTTGTTGTTCACGACAATCCGCGTGATCCCGGTGATCGCCAGCGCACACAGCAAGAGGCCCACGAGAACAGTCGTCCTGGGTCGATACGCACCGATTCCGGCAAGCCCCCTCAGGAACACCGAGGTCCTGCTCGACGACACGTCTTCTCCCTGGGCCGCCTTCTCGATATTCGCCTCTTTCACGAAGGTGAACATGGCGGGGATGAAGCTGAAGCTCAGGATCCGCAGCGCCACGGTCCCGAATGCCACCAGGCCTCCAAAGACCTGCACCGGCACGATGCTCATGAACAGGAGCACTCCAAAGCCCGCGGCCGTTGCCAGCGCGGTGTAGCGGACGGGGCGGCCCACCGCCTGCATGGTCTCGATGATCGCCGCCGTCTTGTCCCGCTTCTCCCTGAAGCGGAAGTAGAACTCGTTGAAGATGTGAATGCTGTCAGTCGCGATGGCCATCAAGAAGACGGGAGCCATGGAGCTCATGATGTGAATCGGGAATCCTAGCGCTATGAGCAGCCCCATGCTCCACACTATGCTGATCATGGCATCCATCATCAGCACGATGGAGAGGAAGAGGTCCCTGAACATGACATACCGGACGACGAGCATGATCATCCCTGCGATCGGCGCAAGGATCGCCATGAGCGTGAACATCTCTGCGCCGAACGTGTCCCTGACGACAGGGTCACCCGCGATGTAGTACTTCTCGTCCCCCTTCTCCCGTCCCACGATCTCCCGTATCCGGTCTGCCACGTCCCTGCCGTTCGCCCCCTGTTCGAGAGGAACGTAGATCGCTGTCGTCTTCCCGTCCTTCGAGATGATGCGATCGATGAAGAGCGGGTTCTCGAAGAGCGACTTGCGGAGGTTCTCGATGTCGCCCTTCGTCTTCGGGACTGCCACCATGAGCGGCGCCACCTTCAGGGTGCCCGACTCGGAAGTGACATTGGTGATGGTGGGGAAGCTGGTGACATCCCTCGCCGCAACCCCCTTGATCTTGAGGAGTTCGTTCGTGATCCTGTCGACCTTCTCGAGCGTCTCGCTGTTGAGCACGCCGCCGTCTCTTGCGATCCCGACGACTATCATGTCCTCGTACAGCGCGAACGTCTTGTCCACCTCATCGTTCCATACCCTGACGTCGGATGTTGCCGGAAGCATGTTCTTCGGATTCGTATCTGTCTTCATCCGCGGGAACTGCGTCATGAACGCGAGGGTGACGAGGACCGTGAGAGAGACGACGAGCTTCGGATGTCTGACGGAGAATTCAACGAGCGAAAAGCGCGGCAGTCTCACAGGGCGCCGATGATCCGGTCGTGGTTGGCGGTCAGGGCCGCGATCAGGCCGGCGTGGTCCACCGTCAGGGCGCGCTCACCGCCCTGAAGCCCGCGGAGGAGCAGATCCTGGCGGAGGACCAGACAGCGGGCGCCCCGATCGAGGAGGCTGGCGAGCATGGCTCGCGCCTCTCCTGGGGCACGATCGCTTCCGAGGAGCACGGCATCCTGCAGGCAGCAGAGCGTGAGCGCATGCCCCTGATCCGCCAGGGAACCGGCGAGGGCAAGTGCCCGCTGCCCGGCTGGGGTTTCCGGCGAGCTGCTCAGGGTCAGGAGGATCGAGGCCACGGGATCCTCAGAAGACCAGCGTCTTGTCGCAGCCGGCCATGGCGGAGGCGATCTCGCCAGCCGCCGCCGGATGCACGCCGGGAATCAGCTCGTCGGCCGACAGCCCGCGCGCATCGAGGGAGTCCTGGTCCGCGAACACCCGCACTCGCTCCTCGCCCGTCTCCAGGATCCCGCCGAGCGCCTCCGACAGCGAGAGCCACCCGTCGGGCAGCGGCGACTGCTCCGGCAGCGCCGTGTAGACGCCATCTCCCATGAAGGCGAGCACGACCTCCCAGCCCTTCCCGAGCGCCCCCCCGGCATGGCGGATCGCCTCCGCAGGCTGGAGCGAGCCATACGGGGCATGATCGAGCACGAGGCACAGGAGCCGCGGCACGAGGCGCGCCCTATCGCCCGAAGGTGAGCACGGCGTGGCTCTCCCCGAGAAGCGCCATGAGACGCGATAGGCTCCCGACCTGCGCCCCCGCCAGCAGATCCTCCTCGGCGATTCCCCTGAATCGCAGGCAGGACCCTCAGAGGTGGACGTCGCCCCCGCGGGAGAGAAAGGCGGCGGCGGCCGCGCCGACGTCGAAGACACCGGCGGTCTTCTGCTCCGTCACGAAGCCGGAGACCCCATCGGCGGTGGCGAAGATGGTCGCCCGGTGGCCGGCGCCCAGCGCCGCGCTCGCGAGCGTCAGCGCGCTGGATGCGGCCTGGCCCGAGTAGGGGCCGGCGGACAGGACGAACGTCAGGAGGCGCTGCATCCCGTCACCGTGCCGTCCGGCTCCGCCGGGCTCCGGCGCCGGCCGCCCGGACGAGCCGCCGGCCCTCGGCGATCTGCTCGAAGAGCACCTCGCGCATGATGTCGAAGGCGCGGAGGATCTTCGGGTTGGCGATCCGGTAGTGGATGGTGGCGCCCTCCCGCCGGGTGAGCACGACGCCGCGCTGGCGGAGGATGGCCAAGTGCTGGGAGAGGTTCGGCATGCTGGTCCCCACGCGCCGGGCCAGGTCCGCCACGGCGATCTCTTGCTCCCTGAGCGCGTTGAGGACCTTCAGCCGCGTGGGGTTCGCCAGGATCTGGCAGACGCTCGCGTGCAACTCGTAGATCTGATCGTCCGTGGAGGCCATGGATTCCTCAATTCCGTATTTAAGGATATTCGAAAGTAAGAAGCAAGCGAAAAGTTTTGGACGCCAATGGGCACCCGAGACGTCGGCCCCCCGGCGGGGGATGCGGTCAGGTCGGGGGTGTGCCGGGACCAACCGGGCGGGGGCTGCCAGCCGGCCTCTGCGAGGGCCGGCTGGCAGGATTCTGACGACACGGGCCGGGCGAGACGGAAGATGCCGGCCCGCTCCCTATCAGGCCTGCTGGATCGCGCTGAGCCTCCAGGCGTTGGGCCCGACGGGCCGCACGAATGTCCAGTACTCCTCGAACTTGACGGGCTCGGTACGACTGCCCTCGACGACCTGATCGCTCGCCTCGTCCAGCGTGTAGTCGAGCAGGTTCGCCAGGAAGTGCACCGTCACGAAGTCCTGCCCGGCCTCCTGCCACGCCTCAGTCACATCCACCGAGCGGACCGCGATGTTCTCGAGGCGGTTCATGCGGCGCTGCTGCTTCAGCCGGTCGCATTCCTTCTGGAACGTGGCATACATCTCGGGCGTCACGAGCTCCTTCGCCGCCCCCATGTCGCGCCCCATCCAGGCGGCCTGGAGCTTGAAGAACACGTCCGAGGCTCTCTCCCCGAACCCTCGGGGATCGAAACCCTGATCCATCTGGCGGATATGGGCGATGCCGAGATCCAACTCACTCGGCCCCGCTGGCGCCTCGACGGCTGCCGTCGCCGCCGACGCGGTCCCGGGCTGCCAGGAGGGGACCTCGCTCCGGCCTGTCGCGCCATAGCCCACAGCCGTGGAGGGAACCGGCTGCTGGCGCCGCCTGAACCACGAGAACGCGAAGTAGGCGAGCGCAGCCATCAGGAGGATCTCCATGAGCCCGATGCCGCCACCGAGCCCTTGGCCCATGCCGCCCCCGAAGAGCATGCTCCCGAGAAGACCGCCGAGGACGAGACCACCGATCCCTCCCATGAGGCCGCTCATCCAGCCCGAGCGCTGAGGCGCCGGCTGCTGGAACGAGGAGGGCGGGGCGGCGGGACGGCTGGGTGACGTGCTTCCGGGAGATGAGCGGGCCGGGGCCGAGTAGCTCCGGGAGCCTCGGCTGCCGAACGAGCTGCCGCCTCCCGCGCGCGCCCAGGCATCCGCCGACCACAGCGTGGGGAGCAGGACTGCCAGGGCAAATGCGATCAACGTGAGCCAGCGCTTCATTGGGGGGGCCCTCCTGGGCGCATTATACCCGCTTCCGCCGGGGAGACGGGCTTGATCTCCCGCCTCGCTATAGGGTGCCGTGGGGCCAGACCGGCGGCCCTGAGGTACCGGCGAGGCGGCTGCCCGCAGATCACGACCTCGGCACGCCACGAGGCAAATCCATGGACTACTTGACCTACAGAACCGAGGACCATCGAGAGGCCGTGCGGGCCTTCGGGGGGAAGCGACCCCCCGAGTTCCACGGGAGATACGGAAAGCCGGTCTCGTTTCCTGCTGACAGGCTTCCACGGCGTGTCAGCCCATCCACGCAGCGCGTAACCCGGATCGTCTTGAAATCAGGCCCTTCTCAGTCTTGCTGCCACTGGAATGCATCTTGCTTGTGCATACGGCAAGGGACAGGGAGTCGGACCAGGTCACAGAGGCGACCAGACACGAAGGGAGGAAGCGACATGCGCACTGCAACGGCCAGCTCAGCGCGGGAACGGGTCCGGACGGGGGTGAGGCGCAGCCAGCGCAGCGGCAAGGCCTCCCGGGAAGGCGGGCTTCGCCCCTCTGCGACCGAGGGCGCGCATCAGGTACTCCCCGCCATCGTCAGCGTTTTCTTCCACACGGACGGCACCATCTGTCACTCCTGGTGCGGGCGCCCTCTGGAGTTCCACGGCAGCCGCGGGGGGCTCGAGCTCGACTTCTTCTGCACCCGCTGCATCGAGCACGTGACACTGCCACAGTCCGTCCTCTCCCGCGTCCCGGTGCTCTCGGGAGTATAGCGAGCCCCGGGAGGGCACCGTGAACCCGTTCGCCTGCTGCGGGTGGTGGGTGACCGGCATGGCCCGGTCCACCCTCGTTGCCGCATGTGCGGGAGGGAGATGAGGAGGCTTCGACGATGAAGTGGCTGGAGACGGTCCGCGCGCTCCTGAGATTCCGGAGAAGTCCCGGCGGGCGGGTGCCCGCTCGTCGTGACGGGCTGGGCCGCGGAGGCCATCCTGACCTCCTGCGCGTCCGCAGCTGCCATGTGTGCGGAGGCGACCCGCGGCACCTCTGCTACCGGTGCCGCGAGCTCACCCTCTGAGGGCAGAGTCGCGGCTACGCTCCCCCGGCGAGCGGCGGGAACATGGTCAACACGTCAGCATCGGCGAGGACCCTCTCGGGACCTGCATCCCGACCGTTCACCACGGTCAGGCAGGGGAAGTCCTCGGGGATCTGCAGCAGCTGCATGACCTGTCCGACCGTGGCTCCTTCGTCGAGCACGAGGGTCAGGCTGTCTCCGTCGGCAGGCTGCGGAAGGTAGGCTGAGAGGGTGGCGAAAAGCCGGACATGGACGTTCACCTGAAGCCGCCCTGCCCCTCCTCCTTCTCGGCGGGCGCGACCCGCGCCACGCGAAGCCTGTCGCCTGGGAAGATCCGGCCGGCGGCGGAGAGCAGGTTCCACCGAACGATCTCCGCCGCCGACACTCCGTATCGCTTCGCGATGGCGCCCACGGTCTCCTGCGCCTTGACGACATGGACACCGCGGGCCGGCGGCCGCGCCTGCGATGTCGTGGCGGCGTCTCGGCCTCGGCCGCGCTTCGTGGCGGCCATCAGGGTTTCCGCCGCCGCCTTCTGGAAGGCCGCTCTCACAGCCGCCGCACCACCCACGGGGACCTTCAAGGCATAGGGCTTCCCAGGCGGCGTCTGGGCGAGCCGAAGCTCCGGATTGAGGCGGTGCAGGTTCGCAGTCGCGATCCCCGACATGCCGGCCAGGCGCTTGAGCGTCGTCGAGGGGGGAACGTGGATGACCTCGTAGCGGAGCGGATCCTCGGGCGTGAAGGAGAAGCCGTAGCGGTCCGGCTCCCGCCCGATCAGCGCCGCCGCCTGGGTGGCGGCAACGAAGCTCTTCGTCTCCTCGGCCAGGAGGCGAGTTCGGCTGAGCTGCCAGAAATCGCTCGTCCGCATGCTCTGGACGGCCCGTGCGACCCTCATCTCGCCTGCGTTGTAGGCCGCCTGGGCCAGGTACCAGGAGCCGAACATCGTGAAGAGATCCGTGAGGTAGCTGGCGGCGGCCCACGTGGATTTCTCCGGATCGAGCCGCTCGTCGATCCATCGGTCTACCCGCAGGCCGTAGCGGCGGGCGGTCGGAGCCATGAACTGCCAGAGGCCCTTGGCCCCCGCTCGCGAGACGGCGACCGGGTCGAAACCGCTCTCGATCATGGCGGTGAAGACGAGTTCCTCGGGCAACCCCCGCTGGGCGAAGACCTCCCGGATCATCCCAAGGTACCGACCGGATCGCGACAGCCAGCGCTCCACCACAGCCCGACGATAGCCCGTCTGGAATCGGTCAACGAAGTAGCGGACCTCAGGGCGGTCGTGGACGACATACGGAGAGACAGCCACCGAGGCGGAGGCGGCTCCTGGTGCGGGGTCCAGGGTGGGCTCCGGGGGTCCCGCCGATGGCCGAGCCTCGGAACTATCCTCGGGCCCCTGGTGTTCCACGGATGGCTGTGGATGACCGAGCTCCAGGCCGAATGATCGGTAAAAGTCGGGAACCGAAGGCTCATTCACAGGGGATCGGACCAGGGCCGCCTGTTCCAGGCTCCTGGGGGAAAACGGGTACGGCTCCCCCGCCGCTTGGCCCGGCTGGGCCAGAGGACCGGCGTACAGGAGCGATAGCGCGATCAGGAGACGCTTTAATGAGGTCGGCATGAGGAGAACCGAAGCAGGCAATTGATACCATGGCCGGGCTCCGGGGTCAACGCCGGAGGTGCCCTGAGCGGAGATTATCCTTGACAGAAGACGGGCTGAAAAACTAGCTTAGGGCGTTGTGAAGAGTCTTTTTGTGATGGGCACTTATCTGGAACTGGAAGGAGGTGAAACCCCATGAGAAAAATGATCGCGCTGCTCGTCAGCATCGCTCTCTCCCTCACAGTCGCCGGGCTGGCCGTGGCGCAACCGAAGCCAGCCACTGAGGCCGGCAAGGCCGCAGCCCCCGGCCAGGAGCAGAAGGAGAAGGTGGCGGAGAAGAAGGCCGAGAAGAAGGCCGAGAAGAAGGAGACCAAGGCTGGCTGCCTGAAGGCGGCCAAGGACGACACGGCCAAGGCCGAGTGCGAGAAGAAGTTCGTGGCCAAGAAGACCGAGAAGAAGCAGGCCAAGGCTGAGAAGAAGGACGCGACGGCCGAGACGAAGGACGCGAAGAAGTAGTCCCCTCTGGCGGCAGCCGAGCCTTCAGAACGCCGCCAAGGTACCACCTTTCAGCGCGTGGCACCTTGGCGGCGCCTCACAGCATCCCCCTGGGTCTCCGGGAGCCGCAGCTCTTCCCTCACCCCGATCATCCAGCCGTTCCGGTCGATCAGGGTCGCGGTCGTCTCCTGCCCCGGCCGAATGTCCACCCGCATCCGCCAGAAGCTCACGGCCACGTACCCGATGCGCTCGACGTTGTCGATGAACTGCCCCGCTTCCCGCCTCTGGACCTTCCGGCCTCGAATGGGATGCTCCACATTCCGCCACGCGAGAAGCATCCAGTTCCCGGCAGGCACCCCCGTGAATCGGAACTGCCCATCTGCGTCGCTCACTTCCCCCCGGATCATCTCCCCGGCTCCGGCTGCCAGCAGCGCCCGCTCGTAGGCCTGTCTCGCGGCCACCACCCGCGCTGCCCCGTCGGCATGGCCCCGGAGCGAATCTTTGAGCCCGGCCTTGATCCGGTCCAGCTCCTGCTCGAGCTCAGACGAATAGGGGAGGAGCATGACGGCCACCGACCCGTAGGGAACCGGAGGCCCGGTGGGTGTCCGCGAACCCGTATAGGCTCGGCCGACGACCTCCCCTAACAGGCCGCCGTCCCGGGCGCTGAGATACGGCGCCACGAGCGCATTGACGTCCTCGCCAGCGCTCACCGATCCCCATCCGCCTGCGCAGAGCAGGCCCACGCCGAGAACGGCGAGCCAGCGTCTCACGCCGGCGCCTCCTCGGGGCGAGTCTTCCAGCGCCGGTGTAGCCAGAACCACTGCTCGGGAGCCTGGCGAATCGCCGCCTCGATCGCGTGGTTGAATGAGGCCGTGTAGACCACCACATCGCCATCGGGTGGAGGTGGGACCGCAGGCTCGATCTCGACGCGATGGCGCCCGTCCGGCTGTCGTCGTATGAAGACCGGGATGACGGGAGCGCCGGTCCGCAGCGAGATGACCGCGAGGCTCTTCGATGTGGAGGCCGGGACTCCGAAAAACGGCGCGAAGACACCCTGTCCCCGGGAGGCGTTCTGATCCAGAAGGATGCCAACCATGCGCCCTCTGCGCAGAGCCTCCAGCACGTCCCGCAGGCCTCGACGCTTGGTGATCAGCTCGACGCCGCTCCGCTCCCGAAAGCGCGCCACCACGCGGTCCAGCAGGGGATGATCCAGGGGGCGCATGACCACCGACAGCGCGAAGGGCGTCAGCGCGTGGCTGGCGCCCAGCAATTCCCAGTTCCCGTAGTGGGCCGTGAGGAGCAGGATCCCGCGCCCATGCGCTGCGGCCGCCTCCAGGTGGGCCGCGCCGCGGATCTCGACGCGGGACAAAAGCACCGACGGCGGCCGGAAGAAGAACACGCACGCCTCGATGAAGTCCATGCCCAGGTGCTCGAAGGAGCCGCGGCCGATACGGTGGATCTCCGGCGCCGCGTGCTGGCTGCCGAAGGCCCGAACAAGATTCTGGAGGGCCACCGCTCGCCGCCCGCGGAGGAACACCCAGGCGAGATCGCCGATCCGACGGCCAAGCCAGAGGCCGACCGGGCTCGGGAGATAGGCCAGCAGGAGGCCGATAGGTGCGAGCCACGCTACTCCCACCCAGCCCAGGACGGAGCTCCCCGCGCGACGCTTGCCCCTCATCCGTGAGGCAGGATGAGCCAGGTGAGCGCCGCGATGGCCGCGGATAGCGGGATCGTCAGGATCCAGGCCCAGACGATCCTGCCGGCCAACCCCCACCGGACGGCCGACAGGCGCTGCGTGGCTCCCACTCCCATGATTGACCCGGCGATCGTATGCGTGGTGCTGACCGGGATTCCCCCCACCGCCGTACCGATCAGCATGACCGCACCCGCCGTCTCGGCACAGAACCCGCCCACCGGGCGCAGTTTCGTGAGGCGCATTCCCATGGTCTTCACGATGCGCCAGCCCCCCGCCAGCGTGCCGAGTCCGATGGCCAGGTGCGCCGCGAGAATGACCCAGAAGGGCACGTAGAATTCCGGGCCCAGGTAGCCGCCGGTGAAGAGCAGGATAGCGATGATCCCCATGGTCTTCTGGGCATCGTTGGTGCCGTGGCCGAGGCTGTAGAACGCAGCCGACGCCAGCTGGAGCCGCCGGAACAGCCCGTCCACCCGGCTGGGCCGGAAGCGCCGGAACACCCACATCGTCGCCACCATGAGCGCGAACCCGAGACAGAGCCCGATCACCGGCGCAAGCACGATGAAGAGCGTGATCGTCAGCAGACCCGACGGGATCAGGGCGCCGAACCCCGCCTTGGCCACCGCCGCCCCCGCGAAACCGCCGATGAGGGCATGCGAGGAGCTGGACGGGATGCCGTAGTACCAGGTGATGAGATTCCACACGATGGCACCCGTGAGCGCCCCCAGGATAACCCAGTGGTCCACGACTCCGGACTCCACCACGCCTTTCCCCACCGTCTTCGCCACGTTGACCCCGAAACCGAAGGCCGCCACGAAGTTGAAGAAGGCCGCCCACAGCACGGCCTGGGTGGGGGTGAGCACGCGTGTGGAGACCACGGTGGCGATGGAGTTGGCCGCATCGTGAAAGCCATTGATGTAGTCGAACGCGAGAGCGACGAGGATGATGAAGATGACGAGCAGCAGCGGGGCGGTCATGGAGCGGGGTCACGCCATCTTGAGAACGATACCCTCGATGACGTTCACCACGTCCTCGCAGCGGTCGGTCACCGACTCCAGGGTCTCGTACAGCTCCTTCCACTTGATGACCTCGATGGCGTCGGTCTGCCCGTCAAACAACGCGGCAAGCTCATCCCGCAGGAGTCGATCGGCCTCGTTCTCCAGCCGGTTCACCTCGATGCAGTGCTTGTGGTACAACGGCGACAGCGTGCGGAGACAGTGCACCGCACGGTCGGTCTCCTCCGCCGCCTGGACGATGATCTTGGCCATGCTCACGCAGGCCTCGGTGGGCGCCGCGATCTTGTAGAGCAACAGGCGATCCGCCACGGCGTCGATGAGGTCGAGGACGTCGTCCAGACGGCTTGACAGGGCGTAGATGTCCTCACGGTCGATGGGGGTGATGAAGGTGGTGTTGAGCCGCCGCACCAGCTCATGCGTGAGGGTGTCCCCGGCGTGCTCGAGGTCCTTGATCTGCTGGGCCTTGGCCTTCGCCTCGGGGTAGTCCAGCGTGAGCTCCTCGAGCACCCGCGCGGCCGCCACGATGTTGGAGCCCTGCTGCTCGAACAGGTCGAAGAACTTCTCCTCGCGGGGAAGAATCCGGAACATGGGGGTCAGGCTCCTGCGGCAGGGGTACGTGCTGTGCGCATCGGGCGCGGCGCTGAAAGCCGCTCGAATGACTGTAGCGAAGGCTCAGAACTGTGTCAATGGGCCAGACGTCGTGTTGACACGGCGCGCGCGCGGCCGATAGGATGACCTCATGGCTCGTCCCTCCACCGGCACTCGCCGGTCACAGCGCTGCCCGAGGTGCGGCGGCGCCGTCTTCTGGCAGGGCAACCCGAACCGGCCATTCTGCTCGCTGTCCTGCCGGCTCATCGATCTCGGCGTGTGGCTCGATGAGCGCTATCGGATCGCGGGCGAGCCCATCCCGACCGACCCGTCCCCGGAGGATCGCGTCCCCGCAGGCAGCGGATGATCGAGCTCCTCTTCGCGGATCCACTCCGTTTCTTCCAGGAGCTCATCCTGCTCGTCCCCGCGTTCTTGGTCGCGGTCACCGTCCACGAGTTGGCCCACGGCGTCGTGGCCGACCGCCTGGGGGATCCCACCGCCCGGTTGCAGGGGCGGCTCACGCTCAACCCGCTGCCCCACATCGATCCCCTCGGCGCGATCGCGTTCCTCCTGGCCGGCTTCGGCTGGGCCAAGCCCGTGCCTGTGAACGCTCACTCCCTCCAGCACCCGCGCCGGGACATGGCCTGGATCGCGGCAGCCGGGCCGCTTGCCAACTTCGTCGTCGCCTTCCTCGGGCTGGTGGCGCTCGTTCTGGCCCAGCGCGCCATCGAGTTGCCGTTCCTGTCCGAACCCATCGACGGCATGCTGCGCGCCATCTTCCGGTTCAACGTGGCCCTTGGCATCTTCAATCTGATCCCGCTCCCGCCGCTCGACGGCGGCCACTTCCTGCCGTACTTCCTTCCACGCCGCTCCTGGGCGCGGTTCCACCAGATCGAGCAGTACGGCCCGATGATCCTGCTCCTGCTGGTGATGAGCGGGGCCACCCGCTATATCGTGGGCCCGGCTTTCCAGTTGGTGGTGAGCTTCTACCTGTTCCTGATCCGGCTCATCTTCTAGGCCCCGTCAGGGGCGCGCTTCTCCAGAAATGCAAAGCGCCCGAGCCTTGCGGCCCGGGCGCTTCGAATTACCCCGGCGGCGACCTACTCTCCCACGCCGTTACCAGCGCAGTACCATCGGCCCTGGAGGGCTTAACTTCCGTGTTCGGGATGGGAACGGGTGTGGCCCCTCCGGCATCGCCACCGGGAATCGAGTGGCAATCGAATACGATGATTCTCGAGTGCAGCCAAGCGATGTCATGTATGAGTGCAACGTGGTCAAGCCGCACGGCCGATTAGTACCGCTCGGCTGAACGCCTCACAGCGCTTACACCTGCGGCCTATCAACCTGGTAATCTTCCAGGGGCCTTCAGAGGGCTTACGCCCTGGGAGGTCTCATCTTGAGGCGGGTTTCGCACTTAGATGCCTTCAGCGCTTATCCCTGCCGGACATGGCTACCCAGCGGTGCTCCTGGCGGAACAGCTGGCACACTAGCGGTCCGTCCACCCCGGTCCTCTCGTACTAGGGGCAGCTCCCCTCAAACCTCCTACGCCCGCGTCAGATAGGGACCGAACTGTCTCACGACGTTCTAAACCCAGCTCACGTACCGCTTTAATGGGCGAACAGCCCAACCCTTGGGACCTGCTCCAGCC
>Ga0154317_1068_pt1 | contig 12417 bp, 13 predicted proteins | sample RifGroA2_FD_105611 | JGI IMG/M metagenome (GOLD analysis project Ga0154317, IMG submission 105611) | Candidatus Rokubacteria bacterium GWA2_70_23 | reverse complement strand
CACCACGATGGGCCGGCCGTCGTAGCCCGACTCCTTGAGGAGCTGGCGGGCCTTCTCGAGGTCCTGCTTCGGCGCGCCCGCCGCCAACTCGTAGGGCGTGCCGCCGCACATGAAGATCGCCGGGCAGGTCTTGTAGTACTTGGCGTTGCCGATGACGGTGTCGAGGTAGGTCTTCTGGTCCGCCATGTAGAGCAGCGCCTGGCGCGCCTTCTTGTTGTTGAACGGGGGCTGGAGATGGTTGGGGCGGAGCCAGCCCTGGCTGCCGCGGGTGTCGGTGACGAAGACCACCAGGCCGGGGTTCTTCTCGAGGCGGGGCGCGAAGTCCAGGGGGACATTCTCCCAGAAGTCCACCTCGCCCTCGCTGATTCCGCCGGGGTAGAGCAGCAGCTCGCCGGGGGCCGGATAGCTCGTGTGGTTCTCGTGCCCGAGGCCGAGGTCGAGCGAGCCGAGCGGGATCCAGCAGGCCTCGCCGCTCCAGCGCGCCTGGATGATCTTCTGCCGGTACGGCAGGAGCCCGCGGAAGGCCGCGCACGTCCTGGGAGCGGCCGTCTCCTCGAGCCGCGCCTCGAACACGATTCGCCCCACGCTGATCCGGATCATGCCGACGCTTCTCCCGGCGGCGACACTACCACTTCAGCCAGGGGCATGAAAGGTCAGATGTCATGCCGTTCTGGATCAGCGGTGGCGACCCTCGCTCAGCGTGAGGCGACCAGCGCCCGCGCGGCCTCGACGCCCAGGCGGAAGGCCGCGCGGTTCACCCGCAGCACCTCGTCGAGGAAGCGCTCGGCGAGGAGCGCCTCGAGGGTCGCCGGCTCCAGCGGGAGCCAGCCCGACCCGGCCAGCGCCCCGAGGAGGGCGAGGTTCTGGGCCCGCATGTCTCCCGCCTGGCGCGCCAGCTCGGTGCTCTCGACGACGAGGACCTCCGCGGCGAGCCGGCGGAGGGCGGCCAGCAGGTCGGCCGGGTCCGGATATGTCGCCTCGCCCACCTGGACCGCCAGCGGGTACACGGGACGCGGGTTGACGAGGACACGTGTCGTCTCCCGGCCGTAGTCGGCGAGGATGCGGAGGGCCTCGAGCGGCTCGAAGGCGACGACGACGTCCACCATCCCCTTCGGCACCAGCGGCCCCGGCGTGGCGTCCCGGGCCGCGCGCACGTGGCTCATCACCGAGCCGCCCCGCTGGGAGGCCCCGAAGGTCTCGCCGACGCTGACGCGATAGCCGTGGCCCGACAGCGCCGAGGCCAGGAGCTCCGAGGCCACGACATTGCCCTGGCCCCCGACGCCGGCGATGACGACATTGAGCGACCGGGGCGCGCTCATCGTCCCGCGCGCGCGGCCTCGAGGAGCCGCTCCGCCCGCGCCAGGTTGAACACGCCGCAGGAGCAGAAGCGCGCCAGGCAGCGGCTGGCCTCTGCCGGCGTCCGGCGCCCCTCCTTGACGAGGAGGACGAGCTTCTCCACGAGGCCGAAGGAGACCATGCCGTGCCCGCACATGGTCGCCAGCTCCAGCGTCCGGCGGTCGGGCATCCGGTCGGTTTGCCCGAGGCAGAAACCCAGGGAGAACTCCACGCTATGGCGCACGAGCCCCGCCGCCGCCGCGGCGCGCCGCGCCTCGTCGGTGAGCCCGCTGATGTTGACGGAGAGGCCGAGGTCCCTTTCGCGCAGCTCGGCGAGGAATGCCCGCACGCGGTCCAGGTCCTCGAAGACGGCGCAGACCACGGTCGGGGCGTCCACGCCCGCGATGACCTCGGCGGCAGTGAGCCCGCCGTCCCGCCGCCAGTGCACCAGGGGCGTGAGATGGGGCGAGGGCCGGTGGAAGCCCCCCTGCTTCGCGTTGCCGAGGTTCACGGGCCCGTGCTTCTGCGCGATCTCGAGGAAGGCTCGGAGCTTGGGCACGCAGCCCTCGGCATTGGCCTTGGTCGACATCGCGAAGACGATGTAGTCGTCGCGGAGGCTCTCCGGGCTGCCGTAGCGGTGGAGCGTGTTGGTCATGCCGCATCCCCCCAGAGCGGGCGCCCGAGGCCCAGGTTGGTCTTCCCGCGCCAGAAGGCGAAGCCCTCGGCCCGCAGCACCTCGGCCAGTTCGGTGTCGCCGCCGGCGTCGCAGCGCGCGGAGACACCGAGACAGATCACGGTCTCCACCTCGCCGGCGACGGCGCGGAGCGCGCGCAGGATGTCCGGCACGCCGGCCATCCGCGTCTTCAGCTCCACGATGGCCGAGAGCACCTTCTCGCCGAGGATGTCGTCGCGGATCCGCCCGGCGGCGGGATCGCTCATCAGCGAGGTGACCGGATTAGCCTGCTCGAAGTGGGCCCCGGCGGCGGCCAGCGCGCGCGTCACGCGGTCGATGTCCCGGAAGCGCGCGCCGATGCCCGGCCGGCCGAACTCCACGGTGAAGCCCGCCTCGCCGCGCCGCACGCGGCCGGTGACGTCGTTGGTCTTCACCTCCTCGGTGCCGCGCCCGGCCACGCCCGTGGACTCGTGGGGGACCACGGGGTCCGAGAAGGCGCGGCGGACCGTGCGCGGCCAGGCCAGCTCCGTCTCGGCGAAGGCGCCCGTGGGGCAGACGTCGGGCTCCGGATCGAAGCGGAAGCGGACGAGGCGGGCGATGCCCCTGATCGCGCGCACCACGGCGGGGTTGAGGTGCTCGCGCGACATCCCGCGATAGCAGGTGTAGCACTCCACGCACTCGTCCTCGTCCACGACGGCCCGGTGGCTGACGGGGTCGATGGCGATGGCGCCCATGGGGCACACCGCCACGCAGTTGCCGCAGGCCACGCATTTCCGGGGGTCGATCCGCATGGGTCAGTCCTTTCCCTCAGGCGACGGCTTCGAGCCGGATGGCCTCGCGCGGGCAGAGGTCCACGCAGACGCCGCAGCCCGCGCAGAGGACCTCGTCCACGCGCGCCCGCCCGCGCGCGCCGTCCCAGACCAGGGCCGGGCAGGAGAAGACGCGGTTGCAGAGCCGGGCGCAGCCGCAGGCCTCGCCGATGCACCGCTCGGGATCCACCATGGCGCGCTGGCTCCGCTTCACCCAGGGCAGGAGCGCGCAGGGGCTGCGAAGGATCAGCACCTTCGCCCCGTCGGTACGGAGCAGGCGATAGACGCTCTCGACGGTCTCCTCGGTACGCAGCGGGTCCTGGATCTCCACCTGGAGCCCCAGCGACCGCGCCACGCTCTCGATGGGGAGCGGCGGGGCCGGCTCGCCGGTGGCCGCGCGGCCCGTCCCCGGATGGGGCTGATGTCCGGTCATGGCCGTGGTGGAGTTGTCCAGCACCGCGAGGAGCAGGCGGGAGTCGTTGTAGCGGGCGTTGACGAGGGCCGGCATCACCGCGTGATAGAAGGTCGAGTCGCCGACCACGGCCACCACGGGCTGCTCGAAGCCGAGGCCGCCCAGCTTGCCGAAGCCCGAGGCGAGCCCCACCGACGAGCCCATGGCGTGCACGGTCTTGAGCGTGAAGTATCCCGTCTGCATCGAGCCCAGCGTGTAGCAGCCGATGTCGCCGAGGGCCACGCCGTCGCGGCCGTCCAGCTCCAGCGCGGCCTTGATGGCCCAGTACGAGGCGCGGTGCGGGCAGCCGGCACAGAAGGCCAGCGCGCGCGCGGGCAGCTCGGGGAGCCTCGTCGCCTCGACCTTCCGGCGGAACTCCGGGGTTCGCGGCTCGAACGGGCGCCCGACGAGCGCCGAGACCGCCGCGATCACGATCTCGGGCGTGAGCTCGCCGATGGCCGGACCCGCGGGGCCCGCCACGTGTCCCGAGGCCTTGCCGAGGAAGGCGATGGCGCCGAGGGAGGCGGCGTGCTGCGCCCAGAGGGCTTTCACCTCGGTCTCGACGAAGGGCTCGATCTCCTCGAGGAAGAGCACCTCGCGGGCATGGCCGAGATGGGAGAGGAGCAGCCGCTCGGGGAGCGGCCAGCTGGTCCCGAGCTTGAGCACCCCGACCTTGTCCGAGACGCCCAGGAGCTCCACGGCCTCGACGGCGTAGGTGAAGCCCGGCCCCGTCACGATGACGAGCCGGCGCGCGTCGGCGGGCCCCTGATAGCTATTGAAGCGCGAGGTCTCGAAGCGCTCGCGGGCGGCCTCGGCCCGCTGGTGGAGCAGCGGGTGGAGCGCGCTCGTGGTGAAGTAGCGGGCGCCGGGGTCGTAGCGCGCCGTCCGCGGCGGCGGCAGGAGCGCGCCCAGGTCCACGCTGCCCCGGGCATGCGCGATCCGCGTCACGCTCCGCAGGATCACCGGCAGGCCCACCTCCTCGGACAGCTCGAAGGCCCAGCGCGTCATCTCCTTCGCCTCGTCCACCGTGGCCGCCTCGAGGAGCGGCAGGTGACTCGCGCGCACGAGATAGCGCGTGTCCTCCTCCTTGGTGCTCGAGTGGGCGCCGGGGTCATCCGACACCACCACGACCATGCCGCCGCGCGTGCCCGAGTAGGCGAGGCTCGTGAGGAAGTCCATGGCGACGTTGAGCCCGTCGGCCTTCATGATGGTGATCGAGCGCAGCCCGGCGAAGGACGCGGCGGCGGCGCCCTCCATGGCCACCTTCTCGTTGGTGGACCACTCCGCATGGAAGCCCCGCTCGCGGGCCATCGCCGCCAGGCTCGCCAGGACTTCCGAGGAGGGCGAGCCCGGGTAGGCCGCCGCGTAGGCGAGCCCCGCCTCCATGGCGCCGCGCGCGATGGCCTCGTTGCCGCTCAGCACGACGGTGCGGCCGGGGCCGGCGGTACGCAGGGCCTGGAGGCTCATGCCCCGGCCCCCGCCTCGGACCTCAGCCCGGCGCGGCGCTCGGGGGAGAGCTGGAGATACGCCGTCTCGGCGCTCCCCGCCTCGAGCGCCGCGAGGACCCTCGTCTTCTTGCCGCGCAAGGCCGCCCTCAGGATCGGGATCCGCTCGGCTGGATACGGCTTCAGCTCGAGCGCCCCGGCCGCCACCGCCGCGTCGAGCAGGGCCTGGCCGCGCGCCGTGCGCACCACGAGGGTGTTCCAGTCGGGATCGTACTCGGTGGAGCCCACCGAGAGGTCCGCCCACTCGGCGGTGGGGTCGAAGCAGTGCTGACAGGCGGGCCGGATGAATGGGCGCACCTCGTCGAGGGGGATGCGGACGGCGCCGCCGTTCACGGAGACGACCACGCCGCCCTCCTTCGGGATGTCCATCTTCGCGGCGCGCGCGACATCCGCCCGCGAGGCGAGGAAGCGGTAGAAGGCCGGTGTGAGCGCCCAGAAGCAGAACACGCCGATGACGACGGCGAGGCGGCTCTCGGCCTCGCCTCGCGCCTCGACCTTGCGGAGCGCCGCGACCTGGCACGGACGGCCCACCACCGCGATGGGGCCGCCGCCCTGCCGCAGCAGCGGCGCCAGCGGCGCCAGGGTCGCGCAGGCCGAGTACTTCGTGCCCGCCGCCGCGAGCACGGTGGCGCGATCGCGCGCCACGACAGGATGCGGGGCGGCGGTGGGGCTGCCGGCGGTGAGGAGCGCGGCCTCGGCGGCCCCCGAGCCCAGCGCGAAGAGCGTCAGCGCCGTCGTCACGCCGCCGTACTGGCCGCGCTGCTTCACCTCGGGGTCGAGCGCGCGGGCGAAGTGGAGCGCGCGGTGCGGGCCCAGGAGCGGATCGGCCGGCCCGGCTCCGGCGACCTGCGCGTCCAGCCGGTCCGGGTCCAGCGCGGCGCGGGGGCAGACCTCGAAGCAGCGCCCCTCCGGGAGCGGGCAGGGGTGGATGAAGGCCACGCGCTCCCCGAGCGTCTTCAGATACGGGCAGTGGCCGAGACAGGCCCCGCAGGCCGTGCAGAGGCCGGCCCCCAGCACGCGCGCCTGGAGCTCGGCCGGTCCTCCGCGCTCCACCTCAACCCCTCTGGCGTCCATCCGCCCTCCCCGTGCGGGACCCGTGACTAGCCGCGGGCCCGGCCCTCCACATGTAGGTCCTCGAGCCATGCCAGCACAATGGGATGTTTGCCTCAGGCGCCGGCGTCCGGCGCCGGCGCCCCTCGGGTCGGGCGAATGCGGGCCCGGCGGCGAGGTCAGCGGCGCGCGATTCTGACCGCCAGCTCCGTGTCCCGCTGTGACACCACCTCCACCGTGGTGCCGCCAGCAAGCTCCACAGACGGCGTCTGGCCAGGGCGGCGCCCGAAGGTGGCCGCGCCGAAGTCCGCCACGCGGGGGTCGGCGTCCACCAGCCGGACGATCCCGTCGCCGTCCTCCTGGCTCTCGTTCACGCGGAGGACGAGCAACCCCGTGGACGGCGGCACCGGGTCCCCGGGCAGCCGCTGGCGGTACTCGAGCAGGTGATACGTGCCGCGCGGCCCCGGGATCCTCACGACCAGCGTTCCGCGCCCGGAGGCCAGCGGCGCCAGCGTCACGGTCCGGGTCTCCCCGGGTGCCATCTCCACGACCTGGTCGTCGGCGATCCAGCCCATGCGCAGCCGCGTGAAGGACGACATCCTGGGCACGGGCTGGCGCCCGCCCACGAAGTGGCGCGACATCACGTCCCAGGCCCCCACGAACACCGTGTACTTCGGGTAGGCCTCCTGGGTGAGCGGGCCCACCTTCCCCTGCAGCACCGTGTCGTAGAGGTCGGGGAGCGGGCGCTTGCCCCCGACGATGCCGCCGAGGGCATGGGCCAGATCGTGGACGATGTGGCCGGTGTGGGCGTTCTGCGCCACCACGACGATCCCGCCCGCGAAGCGCTGGCCGCCGCGGGCCTGGAGCTCCCACGTGCGGACCTGGCCCCACCGGATGTTCGTCGAGAGCATGCCGGGGTTCGCCGAGTAGGCGATCATGCCGTAGCCGATGCCGGGCCGCGTCTCGACACCCACCGTGACGGCGATGTGGTCGTACTGGGCGAAGACCACGTCCTTCTCGGCGGCGCTGAGGGCGTCCTCGACCAGGAGCCGCACCCGGCTGCGGTCCACCTCGACGTTGTGCGGCGAGACCTTGTAGTCCTCGAGCGAGCGGGGCAGGCGATACCAGCCCTTGACGTCGCCCTCGATCCTCGTCTTCCCCCAGGACTGCGTCGCGTAGTACTCGGCGGAGCGCTCGAGCACATGCTCTCGCAGCTGGGCCGGCGTCCGGCCGGGCTCGATGCCGGGGAACGAGACTCCCAGCACCAGCAGGCGCCTGACCCCGAGGGCATGCTGGGCACGCAGGGGCGGCCCCGGCGCATCCCCGACGGTGGCGCATGCGGCCACCGCCAGCGTGACGGCGACCAGGGCGCGAGCGAGCAGGCGCTGGCTCATCGGGGCCTCCTCCGCCGGCCTCTTCGCCACCGCCTGCGCTCGACCGCGCCTCGCGGGCCCACCCCGGCGCAGTTTCGAGCCGCCTCAGCGTGGTCCCGGCTGGCCCGCTCTCCACGTTAGCGCTGATGGGCCCCGAAGGAATGAGCCGGCTGCCTCAGGACAATGGTGCCGACAGCGGGATTCGCGGAGGACAGGCGCGTGGATGCCTGGCCTGGTCAGGGCCGACGGCGTGCATGCCCTGCGCCCGACTCCGGCGATAATGGCCCCCGGAGGCCATCCCAACCGATCGGAGGGCAAGATGCTCGCACTCGCGACGCCGCAGGATGTGCTCGGGCACGTGGGGCAGGAGCTGGGCCAGTCGGAGTGGCTCACCGTGACCCAGGAGATGATCGACCGCTTCGCGGAGGCCACGGGCGACCACCAGTGGATCCACGTGGACGTGGAGCGTGCCAGGCGGGAGATGCCCGGGGGCAAGACCATCGCCCACGGGTATCTCACGCTCTCGCTGATCCCGCGCCTCCGGCCCCAGCTGATCCAGGTGACGGGGGCGCGCCGGGGCATCAACTACGGCTGCAACAAGGTGCGCTTCCCGGCCCCGGTGCCCTCGGGCTCGCGCGTGCGCCTGCGCGGCAAGCTCCTGGCCGCCGAGGCGACGGCCGACGGCGCGGTGCGGATGATCGTCGAGCTGACGATGGAGGTGGAGGGCAATACCCGCTCGGCCATGGTGGTCGAGACCATCTCGCTCGTCTACGGCTGAGCGGCCCGGGGCCGCCGCGCTCAGCCGCTCCCCGGCGAGTCGCGCGCGTCGCGCTCGGCGGCGAGCTCCCGGCGCAGGGCCTCGGCGAGCCGCTCGAAGTCGGCGGGAGCGTTGTAGAGCTGCGCCGAGATCCGCACGAGACGGCGGGGCGCGGCGGGCCAGCTCATCACCGGGACCTCGATGCCCCAGCCGTCATAGAGCCGCCGCTGGAGCGGATCGGGGCGGCGCCAGCCGATCTCGGTTGTCGGACCGTCGGGCAGGATGATGCTGGCGAGCGCGCCGACCATCTCCTCGGGGCAGGGGGGCGCGGTGCCGGTCGCGGCGCAGAGGAGACGCCGCGCCTCGAGGGCAAGGGCGCGGTTCCGCGCCATCAGCTCGGGCCAGCCCCCCGGGAGCAGCGAGCCCAGGTACTCGATGGCTCCCGGCACCGCGAGCCAGGCGGTGGGATCGTCGGTGCCCGTCCAGTCGAACTCCAGGCGGAAGCGTGAGCGGCCCGGACGGGCGGCGCTGGCCCCGTGGCTGATGGTGAGGGGGCGGATGTCGGGCTGGCGATCGCGCCTCACCCAGAGGAAGGCCGAGCCCTTCGGCGCGCAGAGCCACTTGTGGCAGTTGCCGCTGTAGTAGGCGGCGCCGAGCGCCCCGAGGTCCAGCGGGACCATGCCTGGGGCATGCGCCCCGTCCACCAGCACCTCCACGCCGCGCCCGGCGAGTGCGGCGACCAGGCGCTCGATGGGGAGGACCAGGCCCGTCGGGCTCGTGATGTGATCGAGGAGGGCAAGGCGCGTCCGCGGCGTGACATGCGCCAGCACCGCTTCGACCACCTCGTCAGGCGAGGCGAGCGGGAACGGGATCGTCGCCACCACCACCCGGGCGCCGGCCCGGCCGGCGGCGAAGTCGAGCGCGTTCCGGCAGGCGTTGTAGGCGTGGTCGGTCGTGAGCAGCTCGTCGCCGGGCGAGAAGCGGAGCGACCGGAGCACGGCGTTCACGCCGCCCGTGGCGTTGGCGACGAAGGCCAGGTCGTCGGGATCGGCGCCGACGAAGGCGGCCAGCGCCTGCCGCGCGGAGGCGAGACGATCGTCCAGCTCGCGCGAGAGGAAGCGAACGGGCGCCGCTTCCATCTCGTCGCGGAGCGCCGCCTGCTGGCGCAGGACCTCGGCGGGACAGGCGCCGAACGAGCCGTGGTTCAGGAAGATCACGCCGCGCTCGAGGGGCCAGAGCTCTCGCATGGCTCGCCATCATAGCATCGCGCCCCCCGGGCCTCGGGAGTGTCCCCGCGCCCGGCGGCTCGCCCGCCACCACTCCGTCGGCCCCGCTGCCCCTTGATCATGTCTTCCCATGGAGACAGCGAGATCGCGGTTGCCCGCCCCGGGCCCATGCGCTATCGTTGCCGCGCCCACATCGAGAGGGGAGCCCGCGCCATGACCCTTCGCGGACCGCTCGCGCCGCTCGCGTACCCGGTCGGGAGCCGGCCGCCCCGGGCCCCGTGGTCCGCGAGCCCCGCCCTCCCGCCACACCCAGGTCTCGCCCGCTCGACCGCGTCCGCGAGGCCACCCGCGCCCGCCAAGCCTCTCCACCACCGGCACGGGTCCGTCCTCCAGCGGGCCGTGAAGGATGCCGTCCGGAGTCCCGCGGACCGGATGCTCCTCGCGTGACGCCAGTCGGGGGAAGGGGATTCGCTGCGGCGGCCCCGCGGAGAGATTGCAGGGCCTCACAGGAGAATACCCGGAGTGAGAGGCGTCAGCGCGACACAACCACGCGGGAACCGAGGGCCGCCCACCCGAGCGCCCGCGCCGGCGACCGGTATCACGCAGACCGATCCTCCCCGCGTAACGCGGTTGCACTGATATCAGGATGGCGCGGGCGCTTCGCGCCGCGCCATCGGGGGCGGCGGATTGGCAGCCGCCCCCGTTCGGCGGCCGGCCCGACGTATGGGGATTGGGACATTGCGTGACCCAGGCTCGTCGTCTACCCTGTTCGCTGACAGAGGGCGAGCCGGGGCATGACCAGCGTTCCCAGGGAGTTTCCGCTCTCGTACGCGGTGCGGTCGGAGGGCCGCCGGTGCGGATCCGCGTCCGCGGTCCACGAGCCGAGCCCCGCCGGCCCCCCTTACCAAGCCTCATCCATCACGCCCGACGGACCCTCCGCCCGCGCCACGCCACCCCGGCGCTCGCGCGAGTCTTCCACCTCGCGGGTACGGCTGCATCTCAAGCCGGGCCAGAAGGGCACCAAGCAGTTCCTCGCGCAGTACGGTGACCGCCTCATCTGCGTGCGCTACCGCTACGATGCGCAGCGGAAGAAGCGGTTCAAGACCGTGGAGCTCCTCGTCGCCGAACGCGATTGGCAACCGCCACGGCCTCGCTTCGCCCACGACCAGATCGTCGGGCTACGCGTCGCCTTTGCCGACGTGGCAGTGCGCGACCGGGTGAAACAGGCCGGTGGGACGTGGAATCCAGAGCGAAGGGTCTGGCAGTTGCGCTACGACCGCGTGGTCGCGCTCGGCCTGAACGGCCGCATCGTTGACGAACCCGCATCCAACAGTGCATGCCAGGGGTCGAGCGGCGAGAATCTCCATGCAGATGCCCGGGCGGCATTCAGGTAGAGATGCTCGCATCCACTGTTGGATGCTGGCATCCCGTCGCAGATGACGGTGTTGCAGTCGAATAGTAGTTCGGCCGCGACCAGACCGGCCGCAGAAACACGCATGAACGAGGCCATCAAAGCGGAGCCTGAATGCGACCCGTGATGGCGGCTGTCGTGATGGCGGTCAGTCTCAGTGTCTCGGGGTGCGTCTCGATCGCCGAGCACGCTCGGCCGGAGCGCTTGCCGATCGTCGATTTCCACACGCACCTGAACGGTGACATGGAGGCCAAGCACCTGCTGGCGCTGATGGACCGTGCCGGCGTCCGCACCATGGTCCTGATGGCGCGGTATTACGCGAATCCGAAAGACGCGGGTTACGGGTCCGACATGCAGGCGGCCGACTTCGCTCGCACCCACAAGGGGCGCTTCGTGCCGTTCGTCGCTGGCCAGCGCGGCGAGCTCGGACGGCTCGCCCGGTGGGAGGATCCCGAGAGCGCGAGTTGGTACCTGCGGGAGTCAGAGGACAAGCTGCGAAGCGGCGAGTTCTTCGGCTTGGGCGAATACGTCTTGTACCACCACGCGTACGATCTCGCAGGCTGGGGGCAGCTCGGAGGTGAGGTGCGACTGCCCGCCGACTCGCCCCTGATGCACCGCATCGCGGCGCTGGGCGCGAAGTACGCGGTCCCCGTGCTTTTCCATCTGGAGGCCGAACCCGAGCAGACCCAACAGGCCGTTCGTCTGTTCGAGGCCCACCCGGAGACCCCATTCATCTGGGCGCATAACTGCGGTCGCGCGAGCGCCGGCCAGATCCGTCAGCTGCTCGGACGCTTCCCCCGATTGATGTGCGATCTTGGGGGCATGATGGTCACGAGCGAGCGGGGCGGTTACGGACGCTATTGGCCCAAGCACACACCCTACGTTCACCTCGTCCAGGCCGACGGCGGCAAGGTCTACGCGGAGATGCTCCGGCTGTTCGAGGATTTCAGCGGTCACTTCCTACTCGGTACGGACACCGCTCACACGCCGGCGCTCCGCTCCTACGAGGAACGCATCCACGCATTTCGTCAAATGCTCTCTCAGATGACTCCGGCCACGGCCAGACGCATCGCGTATGAGAACGCCGAGCGGCTCTTCGCCTCACGACGGGTACAATAAGTGCTTCGCAAGGTCTTGAGCGAGACTCTCCGCTCGACAGGAGCGCCGAACCACGCAGTGCAGCGGACCGGCGGCTCGCGTTGCTCGCCCTCCGGCCGCTGACGGCAGCGTTATGCGCATGACGTCACCGCCGAGGATGGATAGTTGCCCGGTGGCTTGAGGTTCGAGTGGGACGCTCGGAAGGCGGCTGGTAATCGGGCGAGGCACAAAGTCTCGTTCAAGGAAGCGGTTACGGTCTTCGGCGATCCACTTGGTCGCATCAGCGACGACCCACGGCACTCGCAGGACGAGAAGCGCTTGGTGTTGCTTGGCCAGTCGGAGAGGCATCTGCTGCTCGTGGTAATGTTCACGGAGCGGGGCGACGCGATCCGCCTGATCAGCGCGCGGAAGGCGACGCGCGGAGAACGGAGAAGCTATGAAGAGAGCGAAGGCTAGGAAGGCGACAACGCGTGAGGTCGGAGTCGACGAAGTCCTCCCTGAGTACGACTTTCACCGGGCTCGACCGAACAAGTATGCCTCGCGCTACGCACAGGCCAGCATCGTCGTGACGCTCGACCCCGACGTCGCAGCCGTCTTCCCGGGGACCCGGGAGGCAAACGATGCCCTGAGGGCGTTGGCCGGTCTCATCCGACGCCACCAGGTGCGGCGCCCGTCCCCACGGAGCGCCTAACCTCGCAGTCGAGCGGCCGCGCTTCGCGCACCGCTCAC
>Ga0154317_1243_pt1 | contig 12452 bp, 8 predicted proteins | sample RifGroA2_FD_105611 | JGI IMG/M metagenome (GOLD analysis project Ga0154317, IMG submission 105611) | Candidatus Rokubacteria bacterium GWA2_70_23 | reverse complement strand
GGATGATCTCCGACTTCGTCAGGCCGGTCTTCCTGGCCAGCCTGGATACCATCCCTTCGGTCTTCGGGTCAAGCCGCACACTCGTGGGCATCCCTTGCTCCTTGACTTGTCTCGGCGCGCGTCACTCGCGGGTGGCGGTGCTGGGACAGATCTGATTGTACGCGCAGTAGCGGCAGGCCTGGTACCCGGGCGTCGGCTCGAAGCGGCGCGCGCGGATGCCGGCGGCCGCGGCCGTGATCGCGCTCTCGGCCTCCGCCAGGTTCTGGGCGGTCGGCGTGTGCCGGCCCGCGAGCCCCGACTCCAGAAAGCGGAGCTCCACGCGGGCGGGCAGCCGGCCGGTCATGGCCTGCTGGGCCAGGGCATAGATCTTGAGCTGGAGGCTCTCGCGCGCGCGCTTGTCGGCGGCCTTCTGCTCGGTCACGTCGCTGGACTTGTAGTCCACGATCACCGTGCCCTCGGGCGTCTCGTCCACGCGATCGAAGCGCCCGCGCACCCGGGTGGCCCCGAGGCTGAACCCGAACTCGCGCTCCACCTCGGTGGGCTTCTGCCCCGAGGCCTCCTCCTCGTGGTAGAAACGCGTGAGCGCCTCCACCCCTGCCCGCTTGCGCTGCTCCTCGTGCTCGCGCGTGAGGAACCCCTCGTTGCGCCAGGCGTCGTCGAACGCCCGGAGGAAGTCCTCGAGCGAGGTGTAGTTGCCCGCCGCGCGCCGGCGCAGGTAGAACTCCACGGCCTTGTGGAGCGCGCTGCCATAGACGATCAAGTGATGCTGGCGCAGCGGGATCCGCAGCACGTGGATGTACTGGTACTTGAGCGGGCAGGTCTCGTAATCGTCCACCTGGTTGTGGCTCACCGCCAGCACCTCGCCGTCCGGGATCGGCGCAAGGCCCAGCGACGGGGGCAACGGGGGCGGGGCGTGGCGGCCGAGCTCCTCGATGGCCCTGGCCCTGAACGGGCGCGTGGCGTCCTTGGGCAGGTCCAGCGCCTCCAGCACGAACTGGCTCACCTTCCACTTGCGCCGCCCGCCCATGTCCTCGGCGCTCGTGAGGTAGAGCGCCTCCTTCGCGCGCGTCATGGCCACGTAGAAGAGCCGCCGCTCCTCCTGGAGGTGGAAGTCGCCCGCCGGCAGCGTGTCCTTGATGAGAGGCGCCGGCATCTCGATGGGCTCGCTCCGCCGCACCGAGGGGAACTTGTTCTGCACGCAGTTGACCAGGAAGACCACCGGCCACTCGAGCCCCTTGGCCTTGTGGATCGTCAGCACCTGGACCGCGGGCGTCTCGGTGTCGGCCTCGGCCACCGCGGGGTCGTCGCCCGCGTCGATGAGCGCGTCCAGGTGGGTCACGAACTCCCGCACGTTGTCGTACTTGAGCACGCGCGAGGCCTCGCGCACGCGGGAGAAGAACTTGCTGACGTTCTGGACCTCCTGCTCCAGCTCCGCCGGCGCCTTCGCGTAGCGGGTCATCTCGCCGGAGTCCATCAGGAACTGGTAGAGGAGCTCCCCCGTCGGGCTCTCCCGCGCCAGCTCCATGTAGCGCTCGAGGTCGGCCGTCAAGCGCCGGATGGCCGCCGCGCCCTCCTCGCCCACCTGCACCTCCACCGGAATCCCGCGCAGCACGTCGAAGAGCCAGCGGTGCTTGCGGTCGGCGTAGGTGCTGCACTTCGTGAGATCCACGATCGGGACCTGGTAAATCGCCGACGAGGCGAGGTAGTGGAGACTCACCGAGTCGTCGGGATGAGCGACGGCCCGGAGGAAGGCGATCAGGAGGCGGATCTCCGGCCGGCCGTACAGCCCGGCGTTGCCGGAGAACGTCCAGGGGATGCCGCGCATGTTGAGCGCGCGCAGGAAGGGCTCGGCGTCGTTGTTCGCGCGCACCAGGATGGCGCAGTCCTTGTACGGACGCCCGCCCGCGCGCTCCCGGGCGATGAGGTCCACGACGGCATCGGCCTGCGAGGAGATCGTGTCGTAGGCGAGGTGCGCCGGCCCCTTCCCCTCCGCGGCGTCGGCCGGGAGCGCGCGCCGCAGCTTCTTCGCGATGCCGTACTTCACTTCCAGGCGATCGGGGTTGTTGTGCTGGATGAGCCGGTAGGCGGCGTCCAGCACGTCCTGCGGGCAGCGGTAGTTGTCCGTGAGCACGATGTCGCGCGCGTCGGGATACTGTTCCTTGAACTCCATGACGTTCGACAGCGCGGCCCCGCGCCACTTGTAGATCGAGTTGTGCACCACGATCCCGCTGGCCACGAAGTTGTGGGTCCGGTCCACCTCGAGGTCGAAGACGGGCTCCGTTCTCCACTCCTCCGAGACCCTCACGACGCGATCGTAGACGACGCGGTTCCCGCGCACCACCGGCAGCGAATGCCCGGGCAGCACGTTGCCGGCCGGCATCCCCAGGGCGGAGCGGTGCTGGATGTTCGCCGTCCCGGCATTGAAACGCACCTCCAGCACGCCCTCCGTCAGCTCGCGGAGGAACTCGGCCTTGAGCCCGATCTCGCGGATCGAGGCGCTGGTGGTGCGCACCAGCCAGCCCCTTCTCGCTTTCCGCAGCGGGACCCCGGCGGCCCGCAGGCGCTCCGCGATGGCCGGAGCGGAGGTTTCCAGCGTCACCGCGTGGAGGATCTGGGCGGCCTTGAGGAGCCGCCCCCGCCCCGTCGGGCTGTGCCGGCGATAGCACATCGTCATGATGATCTTGACCCTCGACTGCCCGCCCCGATGCACCGCGCCGAGGGTGAAATGGTGGGCGCTCAGATCGACGCCCAGGTCGGAGGCCAGCCGCTCAGCGTTCTTCCGCGTGTCGACCTCGCGGAAAAGGCGCTCGAGGTACTCTCCGACCACCACCATCGCCTTCCGCGGCTTGAACGGCAGCGTCGGGATGCCGTACTGGAGCGACCACAGGGCCTCCAGGTACCGGGCCTCGGCAGCCGTGGCGCATGCGCGCAGGCCGACGATCCGGTCGGCCGAGCGCTCGAGGCAAAGCCTGACCGACAGATCATTGGTCACGCCAATGCGCCACCCGAGATCGCGCCGCTCCATCAGGTACACGTAGGTGAACGCCTTCGACGTCGCCACCCGCGGCACGTAGCAGAACATCTTGTGGTTGTCGGTCACCGTCACGCGGTGCCCGCCCTCGGTCTCGAAGGTGAGGAAACGGGCGCGGCGCTCGCGCCGGAACACGCGCGATACCTGCGCCGTCCCGAGGAACCCCTTCCCGACGGCGGTGAGGATCGGATCCCCGGTCTGGAGCGTCTCGATGGGGCGTGAGCCCCCGGGGGTCTCCACCGGCGTTCCAGCCGGCAGGCACTGATCGTCATCCGCAACGACGGTGAGGTTCTTGTGGCCGGCGGCGAGGAGCTGCACGACCTGGTTCTGCGCGTAGTTCGTGTCCTGGAACTCGTCCACCAGGATGTGCCGGAAGCGCTCCTGGTAGCGCCGGAGGACGTGCGGGCGCGTGCGGAAGAGCCGCAGCGCCTCCACGATCTGGTCGCCGAAGTCCACCTGGCCGAGCCGCGCCATCAGGATCTGGTACTGCGCGTAGAAGCGGGCCAGCTCCAGGTGCTCCTCGGCCTCGAGCCGGCTCTCGGCGTCCTGCGCGCCGGCCAGCAGCGCCTCGGCGTGGGCCAGGTACTCCTCCGGACTCACGTCCTCGTCCTTGAGCCGGCTGATCAGGCTCGTGATGGCCTGGAGATGCCGCGTGGGGTCGCCCAGCGGACGGTAGTGCTTGAGCGGGAACTCGAAGAGGTGATCGCGCAGGAAGATGATCTGCTCGGCGCGCGTCAGCACCCGGAAGTCGGGAGTGAGCCCCAGCTCCAGCGCGTTCTCCTTGATGAGCCGGTCGCCGAAGGCGTGGAAGGTCGAGATCTGCACGTCGGCGTAGCCGTAGGGGACGAGCGTGTCCACGCGCTCCTCCATCTCGGCCGCCGCCTTGTCCGTGAAGGTGAGCGCCAGGATCTCCGAGGGGCGCGCCCGGCGCGTGGCGATGAGGTGGGCGATGCGCCGGGTGATGACGGTGGTCTTCCCGGTGCCCGCCCCGGCGATGATGAGCAGCGGCCCCGCCTCGTGGGTGACGGCCACCCGCTGCCCCTCGTTGAGGCCGTCGAGGATCCGCTCGACCCCGCGCGCGGCCTCCCCGGGAGTCACGCCCTCGCGACCTCCGATCAGGCCCGCCCGTACACCGGCGTGAGCCAGCCGCGGTACTCGGGCATCTCCCCCCGCACCGCGCGGAAGTACGTGTCCGCGATGGCGCGCGTCAGGGGCCCCGGCGCCGGCTGGCCGAGCGGCAGCCGGTCCACCGAGGCGACGGGCGTCACCTCCCAGCCGCTGCCGCAGAAGAAGGCCTCCTCGGCCACGTAGAGCTCCGTGCGGTCCACGTCGCGCTCCGCGACGGTGAGCCCGTGCTGCTCGCGGAAGAGCTGCACGAGCGTCGTCCGGGTGATGGACTCCAGCACATCGGCCGTGAGCGGTGGAGTGGTGGGCACGCCCCCGCGCACCAGGAAGAACGCCGCGCCGGGGGCCTCGGAGACCTTCCCCCGCGTGTTGAGGAGCACCGTGTAGTCGTAGCCGCCGGCCTTCGCCTCGAGGAATGCCAGGCGCCCGTTCTGGTAGTTGGCCGAGCACTTGATGCGCGGGGGCATCGCGGTGTCGGGAATGCGCACCCACGAGCTCACGCAGATGTCGAGGGCCTTGCCCGCCATCTTCCGCGGCCGGGCGTCCACCGCGAGCCCCGTGGGGCCGGTTGCCTCCACGTTGCCGTCGGCCGCCACGTATGCCGTCTGGCGGACATGGACATCCTCGCGGTACTCGTTCTTGCGGAGCGTCTCGAGGATGGAGTGCCGCATCTCGTCGAGCGTCAGCTCGTGGTCCATGCGCATGAGCTTGAGTGAGTCGAAGAGCCGCCGGCAGTGCTCGTCAAGCCGGAAGACGTACAGCTCCTGCTGGCGCTCGCTCCAGTAGGCGCGCACCCCCTCGAAGACGCTCGTGCCGTACTTGACGGCGTTGGACTGGACGTGGATCGTCGCCTCGCTGTAGGGGACCAGCCGCCCGTTCATGTAGAGATAGCGCTCGCTCACGATGGACCCTCCTTTGGCGGGAACTATATCACCGGCGCGCGGCGAATCCTCGGGACGCGGTGGAACATCGGGGCGCGAGAACGGAGACGGCCGCGGGGATGCACTCGAAGTTCATGGGGAGCCGCCCGGCCAGCTCTCCGTCCACCTGCACCCACGCCTCCCTCGCCCCGTGCGCCCGCACGCTCCGCGCCTGCAGGTACGTGACGCCCGGCAGCCCGAGGTGCGCGCCCCTGAATGCCGCGACGACGCACCGGACGAGCCGCAGCCGGTCGGTCAAGTCGAGGAGACAGACATCGAGCAGGGCGTCGTCCATGCGCGCCCGCGGGGTGAACCGAAGCCCCCCGCCGTACGCGGCGGCATTGGCCACCACCGCCAGGGTGGCGGGCTCGGTGCGGCCGTCGGCCTCCACGAGGAAGCGCGGCGGCGGCCAGGCGGCCAGCTGCCGGAGCGCGGCCAGCCAGTAGGCCCCTTCCCCGAGGAGGCGTTTGACCGCGGCGCTCACCCTGCGCACGACGGCCGCATCGAGACCGATGCCGGCCATCACGATGAAGTACCGAGTGCCCGCCCGGCCGACCGACACGCGCCGCACGTCCCCCGCCGCCAGCACGTCGGCGATGTCGTCGAGCCGCCGCGGTACCCCCAGCTCCAGGGCGAGCAGGTTGGCCGTACCGGCCGGCCAGACCCCGAGGCAGGCGGAGGTCCCGACCACGCCCTGGAGCACCTCGTTGACGGTGCCGTCTCCGCCGCAGGCGACGACCACCTCGACCCCCTCGAGCGCGGCCGCCCGCGCGAGGTGGCTGGCGTCGCCGGGACCCGCCGTGGCCAAGGCGGTCGCAGTCACCCCGCGGGCGCCCAGCGCCTGGATCATGCGGGTTACGGCGCCTTCGCGAGCGCTGCCGCGCCCCGCCCCCGGGTTGTACACGAGCGCGGCCCGCATGGGGAGTCCGCCCTCAGCGGCGGATCTCGGTGCTGTCCGACGCCAGCAGCTCCTCCAGCTCGGGACGCGTCACCAGCGGGATGTCGCCCCGGATGGTGCACTTGAGCGCGGCCAGTGCCGTCGCCGCATCCGCCGCCCCCTGAACCGAGCGACCCGCGAGCGTGGCCCACAGAAAGCCCGCGGCATACGCGTCCCCCGCTCCCACGCGATCCACCACCGTGACCGTGTAGAGCTTCGACGGGCGCACGACTGCACCATCGGCCAGCACGACCGAGCCGGCCTCCCCGAGCGTGACCGCGATCGTCGCGCGGGGCGCCAGCCCGCGCAGCCCGCTCAGCACCGCTTCGGGCGCCCCGCTGAGGCCGAAGACCGTCTCGGCCTCGTCCGCCCCCACGAAGAGATAGCGCAGGGCCGGGAGGATCTCCGCGAAGAAGTCGCGCGCCGCCTCCGGGCCCCAGAGGCGCGAGCGGTAGTTGACATCGAAGGACACCGGCACACCGCGGGCCGCAGCCTCCTGCACCGCGCGCCGGAGCACGTCGCGGAGGTTATCGTTGAGCGCCGCCGTGACGCCCGAGAGATGCAGAAGCCGGGCCCCGTCGAGGCGCGACCAATCCACCTCGTCCGCGGTGAGGCAACTCGCCGCCGAATCGCGCCGGTCGTAGAGGACGCGGACGGGGCGCGGGGCCGAACCGTACTCGAGAAAGTAGAGGCCCATGCGGGAACCGGGGCGACGGAGCACCCCCGCGCAATCGACACCATGGCCCGACATCTCGCGCACCGTCCTGTCGCCCCAGGCGTGGTCCGCCGGCAGCGCGGAGATCAGGGCGGTTCGCAGCCCGAGCCTGGCGCAGGCCGCAGCCACGTTGGCCTCGGCCCCGCCGATCTGGACATCCAGGGAGGTCGCCTGCTCGAGACGCTGAGGCGGCGGGGCGGCGAGGCGGAGCATGACCTCGCCCAGCGCCACCAGGTCGTGACCCATCACGGGGCGGTCACGCGCCCGCGACGAGGCGAACCTTGACCGAGCTGCCGAGGATGAGGGAGGAGTCGACCGACTCCAGATGGCGGCGCGCATCGAAGGTGATGCGGGCGGGCCGGCTGGAGCGCGCCCAGGAGGAGAAACCCGTCAGATCCACCAGGGCGGTGAGCTGGCCGGTGACGGGATCTACGCTCACCCGGAACCGGAGTGGCACGATCTCCGCGCGATAGCCACTTGCGGAGATGTCATCCGGGCCCTCGTTCTCGGCTCGGGCCCGGCGCACCACCGCCGTCCGATACGAGCCATCCGCGTCCAGATCCAGCTTGTTGGCGGCGAAGTTGAGGGTGGCCGAGAGCACGTCGTCCAGCGGCTGGTCGATCGGGAGCCGCAGCACATCGTCCACCTGGCGGCGACGGCCCAGCAGCAGCGTGTGCCCCACCGAGTGGTACTCGACCCGTCCCCGCTCGTAGTCGTAGCGGACGTCCACCCGGTTCACACGCCCCCTCACGGTGCCAGTGCTTTTCGTCTCGACCGGCATGAAGCGACCGGCCCGGATGATCCCCGTGGCCTCCGTCCGGTTCGTGATCCCGGATCCCTCGCCAGAGAACGCCACGCGGTAGCGGCCCGCCTGGACGTCGACCTCCTCCACCAGCGCGCCGGCGACCGTGAATGTCAGGAGATCGAAGAGAACGCCCACATCTACTCGAAATGTAAAGTCTTTTCTCGCCGACGTCGCCGCGGCGGAGGGGCGCGGGACCAGCAGGAGGCCGAGCGGAAGAGCCAGGAAGTGCCGTCTCGCGATTTGGGGCACCATGGCAACCCGTATTGTACCCGAGCGCGCCGCTTCAGGAAACTTTGGCTCCAAAACCTTTCCTGCTATCGTCGACCTTACCTTAGCTTTAACTTTCGGGCTTTTAGGGGGCAACCCATCCGATGAAAAGTAAGCGTCGCGTCGTGATCACCGGGCTCGGTGTCGTGGCCCCCAACGGCATCGGCAAGGACGCGTTCTGGGACGCCCTAGTTGCCGGCACGTCCGCCGTCGACTGGATCAGCTCCTTCGACACCTCTCCCTACCCGTGCAAGGTGGCCGCCGAGGTGCGGGACTTCCGGCCGGAAGACTTCATGATCCGGAAGCGCGCGCGCGAGCTGTGGCGGTTCACGCAGTTCGCCGTAGCCGCAGCTCGGATGGCGGTCGACGACGCCAGGCTGGACATCACGCCGGCGAACAGCGAGAAGGTCGGCGCCTGCTTTGGGACGTGCCTCAACGGATTCGAGAAGGTCGAGGAATCATGTGAAATTGTTCAGAGGCAAGGCTATGAGGGACTCGATCCGTTCACGTGTATCAAGTACTCAACCCACGCGCCCGTAAGCCACGTGTCGATCGACTTAGGGATCCGGGGCCCAAGCATGACCCTTGCCTCAGGCTGCGCCACGGGACTCGACGTCATAAAGTGGGGATATGATCGAATAGCCGATGGAACGAGCGATGTTGTTATCGCTGGAAGCACGGAGGCTCCGCTGAACTCTCTCGCGTTCGCTACGTTCTGCGCGGTTGGCGTACTCTCGAAGGCCCAGCATGATGCCCCGAAGGCCTCTCGACCCTACGATCTTAATCGGGATGGCTTGGTACTCGCAGAGGGCGCGGGTGCAGTGGTGGTCGAGAGCCTAGAGTCTGCCCTGGACCGTGGTACGCGCATCTACGCAGAGATCACCGGCTACGGGATGACGAGTGAGGCCGTTCATGTTCGGAAGGTCGACTACACAGGGGCCACTCTTTCGAGGGCAATAAAGAAGGCACTAGCAAGTAGCGGTACAGGTCCGGACGATGTGGACTACATCAACGCACACGGTAACTCAATGCCGGACTACGATGTCTCCGAAACGAATGCGTTCAAGGCCGCGTTTGGTCCCCGCGCCTACTCCATTCCCGTCAGTTCCATTAAGTCCATGATCGGCCAGCCCATTGCTGCGAGCGGGATTCTTCAAGCAATCTCGACCGCCCTAACGCTTTCCGAAGGAATTATTCCACCTACCATCAACTACGCGACTCCTGACCCGCAGTGTGACCTCGACTACGTCCCCAATCACTCTCGCGTTTCTCGCGTAAAGCGCGCAATGGCGAATGCTCACTCAGTCGGCGGGACCCATTCAGTACTGATACTTGAGCAATCGGATTTGTAGCTACAGCTAGAGGTCATCGCATTGTCGCAGTCTCTTCTGATATCCATCGTTGTCACCGGGCTGAACCTAGCCCTGGCAGTCTTAGTCCTCTCTCGGAAACACAGCCATTGGGTAAATCGATCCTTTGCCCTTTTCGCGCTTGCCGTGGCAGGTTGGACCGCGACCACCGCTCTCGGCCACTATCTCGCAGGAACGCAGGTGGGCTTGTTCTGGGCCCGTCTCGCCTTCCTCATGGCTGGGTCCAGCGTTTTCGCCATGCTCCTTTTCTTTCACGTGTTCCCTTTCCAGGCCACTTTCCCCCACTCCCGCCATATCTCCATCTTCGCAGTTTCTGCGGGCGCGATGGCAATCCTCTCGCTCTCACCTTGGGTCGTCGCCGGGGTAACAAGAACCTCAGATGGCCTCACCGTCAGTTACGGCCCCCTTTACCCGTTGTTCGCGGCTCACGTCCTAGCCTGTGTCATCTACAGCTTCGCGACGATAGTTCGGAAGACTCGGTCAACACGAGGAGCTGAACGACAACAGCTCAATTATCTCTTCGTCGCACTGCTCGTACCTGGCCTTTTCGCTACCGTCACCAACCTCATAATCCCGCTAACCACGGGACGATCACAGTTCGGCCAGTACGGTCCCCTGTTCTCGTGCGTGATGATTGCAATGGTCGCGCACGCGATCATTCGACATCGGCTTATGAACGTCCGCCTGGTCATCCGACGAGGCTCTGTCTACCTTATCGCAGCGGCGATAGCTGGCGCGCTTTTCGCTATGGTAATCGCCGTGATAAGCCAAGCACTCGGACAGCGTCCACAAGACGGAACACTGCCGCTTCAAGTCGCAGTGGCCTTAGCAATCGCTCTAGCATTTCAGCCTCTAAAGGGTCGACTTCAGACTTGGCTAGACCGCTACGTCTATCGGGAGGCGTATAACTATCAGCACACAATCCGAGACGCTAGCCGAACGATCAGCGCCACGCTCGATCTCCGGGCGCTACTTCAATACCTTTGCGACATCACCAGCCGAACGTTGCACCCAGACTTCGTCGCAGTCTTTACCCGTGACGCCCGCAATAACACCTTCCGCCTGGCGGTGAAGAAAGCTCTCGTCGGCCCCGATGACTCTCGGCACAACACACAGTTACCGGCTACGGACTCACTACCTGTTCTTCTGGTCACATCTCGGCGCCCAATACTCAAGGACGAGATCGGTCGCACTTTGCTCGGGAGCGACGCGGAATGTGCCGGTCAACAGTTATCGTCGCTTGGTGCGGAAGTAGCCGTCCCCATCCTCTCCGAAAACCATCTAATCGGTTTCCTTCTCGCGGGCCCTAAGCTCTCGGGAGACGCCTACTTCACCGATGACATCGAGTTGCTCGCTACCCTTGCAAACCAAGCCGCGATCGCGGTGAACAACGCGCAACTCTACGGTCAAGTGGTCTTGGCCAACCAATACATCGAGAACATCCTCCGCACGATGGATAGCGGCGTCATTACCGTTGACGCCAACGGCCAGGTCGCGGTCGCAAACACAACTGCTGAGCATCTGACTGGCCTCCCACGCTCCACCCTAACATCCCTCACCATCGACACTTTGCCAGATCCAATCGCCTCTCAGCTGAAGGCCACGCTTAGCGACGGGCAGCCACGCCTACAGGTGGAAACAACGCTCCCCAGCGACTCGAACCGGCTCTTGCCGATAGTGAGCTCGACCTCGGCTCTGCGGGATGAACACGGCGCAATTCACGGCGCACTCATCGTCTTCAGCGATCTTTCGAACATCAAGGCGCTGGAAAGTGAGAAGCGCCGCGCTGAGCGCCTGGCGGCCTTTGGAACGCTCGTATCTGGCATCGCCCACGAGATCAAGAACCCTCTCGTCGCCATCAGGACATTTGCTGAACTGCTCCCCGAACGTTTCACCGATACAGAGTTCAGGGAGGACTTCTCGAAGGTCGTGGTCAACGAGATCGACCGCATCGACGATCTCGTGGCACGCTTAAGAGGCCTTTCTGTGCCGTCCCCTCAGACGGGGGGCCCGATAGACATTTGCGAGTCGATTATCGATACGCTCGTCTTACTTCGAGGACAATTGGAGCAGGCTCGAATCACTGTTCATCGTGAACTTGAAGATCCGGCGCCCCATGTGGCAATCGACGCCGCACAGGTGAAACAACTATTCCTCAACTTGTTCATCAACGCCATTGAGGCGATGGGGCCAGGTGGCGTTCTGACGGTGCGCGTTGGGCGCAGGATCACGCCGTCTGGCAACTGGGTGGTGGCGGAGGTATCGGACACGGGACCCGGTATCCCGGAGGCGATCAGAGCACACATTTTTGATCCATTCTTCACTACTAAACCTCGGGGTTCGGGACTCGGTCTCGCGATATGTCGCGGGATCACGGATGCGCATCGCGGTATTTTGCGAGTAGAATCCAACCGAAGTGGTTCTGGGACCACCATAGTGGTTGAGTTCCCGGTGTCGACCGCCACACCTACTGTGATCGAGGAGCAGGCGCTCCGTAGTTAGTCGATCAGGTTGTCGGGTGTCTTGACAGGGGCCAGCCACCACTGCGAGCAACCGCACGACGGCGGACAACATGCAACTTAGTCTGAACGCCATTCCACTGCTTGTGGTTGCTTGGCTGAATCTAGCCATCGGGCTGTACGTATATCGAAGAAACCCCAACTCCCAACCTAACCGCGCGTTTGCTCTCATGGCTTCGACCACTGCCCTCTGGACCGTAGCAGTGGCACTTTCCCATTACTCCACACCGCCCGCCGTGCAATTCGTCCGCCTCGCCCTTGCCGCCGGCAGCTTAATGGCCCTCGGGATTCTTGCATTGGCAGAAAGCTTCCCTGCCACATCCAGCCCGATGCGTAGTCTGCCGCTGCGGGTGTTTGCTCCGGTTGCGGTAGCGTTCAGTATTGCCTCGCTCTCACCACTATTGGTGGTCTCGGCCACACAGCTACCGAGTGGCCTACGCGTTGCGTACGGGCATTTCTATCCCGTCTTCGCCATCTATGTGCTGACGTGCTTTGGGTTCGCCCTCCGACAGCTACTGAACAAGTATCGCGCATCCTCGGGCCTGCTGAGGGTTCAGACTGGACACCTGTTCTTCGCCCTTTTCATACCAATCACGCTCGGAACTGCCACCAACCTCCTACTCCCCTTGGTGCTCCAGGTGTCCGCTCTCGGACGGTTCGGACCTTTCTTCTCCCTTCTGATGATCGCGATGGTTGCGCACGCGATCATCCGGCATCGGCTGATGGACATCCGGGTGGTGACTGATGGACATCCGGGTGGTGA
>Ga0154317_1069_pt1 | contig 12618 bp, 12 predicted proteins | sample RifGroA2_FD_105611 | JGI IMG/M metagenome (GOLD analysis project Ga0154317, IMG submission 105611) | Candidatus Rokubacteria bacterium GWA2_70_23 | reverse complement strand
GGGATCCCCACGCTCGAAGCCGCGCTTTCCGAGTACATGAACTCGGACGACCTCAAGAAGCTGGCCGCGCTGACCAAGGGAAAGCTGCCCACGAGGAAGGCGGACCTGGCCGCGGTCATCGTCCGGCATCTCGACTGGGAGCGGCTGCGCATGGTCTGGCAGGGCCTCGATGAGCTGCAGCGGGCGGCCGTGGCCGAGGTCGGTCCATTCGAGGTCGACTCAGTTCCTCGCCGGCCGCTTTCGTGCCAAGTACGGCCGAGATCCCGACTGGGGCTCGACCGACAAGTACGGGCGCCACCGCAGCCCGTCGCCGCTGTGCTTCTTCTTCTACGGCAACGGCAGATGCCCGGCGACCTCAAGGAGCGGCTCAAGGCGTTCGTGCCGCCCCCCATTGTCGCACGAGCCCGTCGGTCGATGCGGCGCCGCAGGCGGTCGAGGCGTAAGCTGGTGGCGTCAGCGTCCGACAACGCGCTCATCGTCCAGAGCGATTGCAGCGTCCTCCTGGACGTCCACTCGCCGCGGGCCGAGGAGGCCAGAGCTGCGCTCGCGCCCTTCGCCGAGCTCGTCAAGAGCCCGGAGCACGTTCACACCTATCGCGTGACGCCGCTGTCCATCTGGAACGCCCGGGCGGCCGGGCTCGCCGCCGAGCAGATGGTGGCGGCGCTACGCGAGCACGCCCGGTACGCGGTCCCGTTGAACGTCGAACAGGAGGTCCTCGAGCTGGCCGCGCGCTATGGGCGGGTCGTCATCACGCGCGATGGCGACTCGCTGCGCTGCACCTGCCTCGACGAGGTGACCACGGAGCGCCTGTCCCGGGACCAGGCGGCCGGGCAGTACCTGACCGACCGCATCGACAGGACGAGCGTCCGAGTCGAATGGCGCGCGGATCGCGAAGGAGAGTTCCCGCACCTCGAGCTGTTCCGGGCGCGCTCCTGGGGGCTCATCATCTACGACGAGGTGCACTTGCTACCGGCTCCGGTGTTCCGCGCGACCGCAGATCTCCAGGCTCGCCGGCGCCTGGGGCTCACCGCGACCCTCGTTCGGGAGGACGGCCGCGAGGGAGACGTGTTCGCGCTCATCTTCACCCTCGTCTCGGGCGACACCCGCGAGGAGGAGTTCGCGCACCACCGCAAACTCTTCCTCACCGAGCAGGGCTACTCGCACCGGGTGGTCATCGCCGACGAACGATAGGTGCATTGGAGAACCGGCAGCCATTCGATGGGCGGTCATGCGCCTTTTCAGCAGAGAGCGAGTCGAATCTCTCGCTGGAGCGCAGAGAACAAGGGCGTACAGGCGACCGAATGCGAACGATGGCGTCGGAGACCACGCGGGCAGCCGCATAGCGTTCCATACAGGTGTGACCGAAGCGGAGCGTGATGCCAGCGGAGCCTGGGGCTCGGGTACGTGGTGCAGTAGACTCCGGTCATGAGCGAGGCACAGGCGTGAAACCCTGGGTGTTTGTCGCGACCGTGGGCCTGCTGGTCGGCTGCGCCCTCATGGTCCCGCAGGCCGCGGACTCCCAGTCCATGGGGAGGAGGGGCGGCAGGGGAAGCAACCCGGAAGAGAGCCGACCCGGCGGCGATCGCGACATGCAATCGCAGATCCGGCCGAGCGGTCTGGTGCCGGTGTTTCCAGCCGGAACCGCCTGTCCGGGCATCGCCTCCGAGTTCGGTTCCCCGACCCGCTACGACGGGAGCCTCCGCCCACGGGATCGGGCAGGCGGCCTCCATGGCGGCATCGACATCAGCCTGGACGAGAGCACGTCGTTGCGGGCGATCGCGGGCGGCAAGATCGTGGCAACGGGCACCGGCGGGCAGGCGGTCGGGATCTATGTCTGGGTGCAGCACTCGCCGCAGGACACGGGATTGCCGTTCTGGGTCTACTCCAAGTATCAGCATCTCCGTGACCTTCCCACGCTCCGGGTGGGGCAAGCGGTCGCCGTGGGGCAGGTGGTCGGGCTGTCCGGGAAGACCGGCACCATGGACGGCCATTATGGCGGGGCGGGCTACCCGCATCTGCACCTGACGACGGTGGCCAGCCCCGCCGACCAGTACGAGGTCAGTGGCTCCGTGGTGTCCCCGTCGAGGCCGAGATTCTTCGATCCCGTCGCCGTCTATGTCGACGGCCTTCGCGACGTCGAGGCGATCTCGCAGCTGCCCGCCGATCGAAGGGCCGTCCCGATTCCCCACGTCACGGAGGACGGTTCGCTTCACCCGCCCGGGGCTCGCCTGGCCTGGCCGGTTGCCTGCACACGATAGCCTGGATCATCCTCGCGCCCGGTGACGGCGATCGACGCTGTGAACGGGCGGTGAGACCGCCCGTGACAGCGGGCCGGCGCTCCCGAATTTCGGGTTCCACGGAGCGCCGCCGCCGCGTACACTCTCTTCCCATGATCGGTGCCTCTCCGCCCCGCAAGGAGGACATGCGCCTCCTCGTGGGCGCCGGCCGCTTCCTCGACGACCTCCAGCGCGACGGGATGCTTTTCCTCGGCGTGGTGCGGAGCCTCCACGCGCACGCGCGCATCGTCGAGATCGCGACAGCGGACGCCAAGTCGGCGTCCGGCGTGGTTGCGGTCTGGACCGCGGCCGATCTGCCCGAGGCCGCGCGGCCGGTGCTGACCTTCACGAGCGGCGCCCATCGCGACCGTCCATTCACCGTCCCGCTCCTGGCCCGCGACCGGGTCCGCTATGTGGGCGAGCCGGTGGCGGTGGTCGTGGCCGCGAGCCCCGTGCTCCTGGCCGACGCCATGGAGGCCGTGACGGTCGAGTATGAGCCGCTGCCACCGCTCCCCACCGCGGAGGCTGCGCTCGCCTCCGACACGCGGCTCCACGACGGCTGGCCCGACAACCGGGCGCTCGAGGTGCGAGGCGCGGTGGGGGACGCCGCGCGGGGAATGGCCGAGGCACACGTCGTCGTCGAGGGACGCTTCCGCCACCCGCGGCTGGCTGCTACGCCCATCGAGACCCGCGGCGCGCTGGCTTACCGGGACGGAGACGGCGCCGCGCTCACGGTCTGGGCCTCCATCCAGAATCCCTACAGCGTCCGCGATGCCATCGCGTCCGTCCTCGATCTGCCGGCCGAGCAGGTGCGCGTCCGCGTCCCCGACGTCGGCGGCGCCTTCGGCCCCAAGGGGCAGGTGTATCCCGACGAGGTGCTGGTGGCCGTGGCGGCCTGGAGGCTCGGCCGGCCGATCAAGTGGGTGGAGAGCCGGCGCGAGGATTTCCAGAGCCTGGGCCACGACCGCGAGCACGTCCACGACGCGCGCATCGGCTTCACGCGCGACGGCGCCATCGCCGCCCTCGAGGACGTCTTCCTCGCCGACGTCGGCGCCTATCCGGTATCGGGCACCGGGCTCAACGCCAACACCGTCAACCACCTGCCCGGCCCCTACCGGGTGCCGCATTACCGCGGCGAGGGCGCGAGCGTGGTCACCAGCAAGGCGCTGAACGCGGCCTACCGCGCGGCAGGGCGGCCCGAGGCCGTCTTCGTCATGGAGCGGCTCATGGATCTCGGCGCCCGCCGGCTCGGCCTCGACCCGGCCGAGCTGCGCCGCAGGAACCTCGTGCGGCCCGCGGAGATGCCGTATCGCCCGGGGCTCACCTACAAGGACGGCGTCCCCATCGCCTACGACCCTGGCGACTTCCCGGCGGCCTTCGAGCGCGCCCTCGGCCTCCTCGGCTACGACGACTGGCGGAAGCGCCAGCGGGCGCAAGGACCCGGCCCGCGCCGGATCGGCGTGGGGATCGCCTGCTACGCGCAGGGCACGGGGCTCGGCCCCTTCGAGGGGGCGACGGTGCGCGTGGATCCGAGCGGCACGGTCTACGTGTTCGTGGGTGTCAGCGCCCAGGGCCAGGGGCATGCCACGACACTCGCGCAGATCGCCGCATCGGCGCTCGGCGCATCCTTCGACGACGTCGTTGTCCAGGCGGGCGATACGGCGCGATTCGTCTACGGCATGGGCACGGGCGGCAGCCGCGTCGCCGCCAATGCCGGGCCCGCCGTCGCGCGCACGGCGCGCGAGGTGCGTGACCGCGCGGCGCGCGTCGCCGCGGAATTGCTCGAGTGCGCCCCCGAGGACATCCGCATCGCCGAGGGCCGGGTGCACGTGGCGGGCATGCCCGATCGGGCGCTCAGCCTCGGGCGGGTCGCGGCCGCCGCCGTCAGGTCGAAGGCGCTGGCTCAGCTGGGCGAGCCGGGGCTCAACGCCTGCACGTACTTCTACCCCAACACCGTGACATGGGCCTTCGGCACCCAGGCCTGCGCCGTCGAGGTGGACGTGGAGAGCTGCGCCGTGCGCCTGCTGGCCTGCGCCATCGTCCACGATCCCGGCCGCGCCATCCACCCGGGGATCGTCGAGGGGCAGCTCCAGGGCGGCTCCGCCCAGGGGATCGCCGCGGGGCTGATGGAAGAGGTGATCTACGACGAGAACGGCCAGCTCCTCACCGGCAGCCTCATGGACTACGCCATCCCCAAGGCCGAAGATCTCCCGTGGCTCGAGGTGGCGCTGACCGAGCACCCGTCGTCGATCAACGAGCTCGGCATCAAGGGCGTGGGGGAGTCGGGCGCCATTCCGGGCGCTGCCGCCATCGCCAATGCGGTGGAGGACGCCGTGGCGGACCTCGGCGTGACGATCCATGAGGTTCCCGTGACGCCGGCGCGGCTCTTCGCCCTGCTGTGCCGGGCGCGGGAATCGCGAGGATGACGGCGCCGACCCTCGTCCTGCTCGTTCGCCACGGGCTCACCCCGACGACGGGGCTCACGTTGCCGGGGAGGGCGCCGGGACTTCACCTCGCCGAGGCGGGGCGCCGCCAGGCCGAGGCGGCGGGCGCCCGCATCGCCCGGCTCGGAGGGGTCGCTGCCGTGTACACGTCGCCGCTCGAGCGGGCGCGCGAGACGGGCGCGGCCATCGCGCGGGCCTGCCGGCTGAAGGCGCGCGTGGAGCCGCGGCTCAACGAGGTGCAGATCGGCCGGTGGACGGGGCTCTCGCTCGCGAAGGTCCGCCGCAAGCCGGAGTGGCGGAGCGTGCTGCGGCACCCGAGTGGCTTCCGCTTCCCGGACGGCGAGTCCTTCCCGGAGATGCAGGCCCGGGTCGTCGAGGCGCTTCAGCGGCTCTGCGAGCGCCATCCCGGCGAGACGATCGTGGCGGTGTCCCACGGCGACCCCATCAAGGCCGCGGTGGCGCATGCCCTCGGCGTCCCGCTGGATCTGTTCAACCGCATCGTGATCGCGCCGGCCTCCGTCACGGCCATCGCGTTCCGCCCCTCCGGACCGTTCGTGCTCACCGTGAACTCTTCGGACGGAGACCTCGCGGGGCTCGGCGGCTGATGGGCGAGTCGTTCGACCTCGACGCCCCCGACCACTTCACTGCCGGTGCCGTCGGCGTACCGGGCGAGCGCCTCTTCTACCTGCAGGCCCGGCAGCGCCGGCGGCTCGTCACGCTCAAGAGCGAGAAGGAGCAGGTCCGCGGCCTCGCCGATTACCTGGCGGGCTTGCTCGTGCGGCACCCGGGCGCCGCTGGATCGGCTCCTCACGATCTCGACCTGCTCGAGCCGGTGGACCCCGCGTGGACCGTCGCCTCGCTCGCCGTGGGCTACGATGAGGAGCGCGACCGGATCCTGGTGGAGGCGAGCGAGCTCCTCGAGGAGGAGGAGGGCGACGTCGGTCACGTCGAGGGGGAGCCGGCTGTGGCGCGCTTCCGCATCACCCGTGTCCAGGCGACGGCCTTCGTGGAGCGGGCGCGGGCGCTCGTCCGGGCCGGACGGCCCCTCTGCCCCATGTGCAGCCAGCCCAAGGACCCGGATGGGCACGTCTGCCCCCGGAGCAACGGGCACGTCGTGAGGTGAGCGCGGTGTCGGCGGGACCGACGGCACTCGATCTGCTCACCCGCGGCAGCATCACGGTGAAGGGCCGCATGCCGTGGAGCAGCAACGCGACCTTTCTGGTGGAGCTGATACTCGAGGACGCGAGCGCGCTCGGCGTGTACAAGCCCATGCGCGGCGAGCGGCCGCTGTGGGACTTTCCACCGGGGCTCTTCAGGCGGGAGATCGCGGCCTACCATCTCTCCGAGGCGCTCGGCTGGGGCCTCGTGCCCCCGACCGTGGAGCGCGACGGGCCCTTCGGCGAGGGATCGCTCCAGCGCTTCGTGCCGGCCGACTTCGAGCAGCACTACTTCACCCTGATCGAGCGAGCCGAGCACCATGACCGGCTGAGGCAGATCTGCGCCTTCGACCTGCTCGCCAACAACGCCGACCGGAAGAGCGGCCACTGCCTGCTCGGCCAGGACGGCGTCATCCACGCCATCGACAACGCCCTGTGCTTCGGCGCCGAGCCCAAGCTGCGGACCGTGATCTGGGAGTTCGCCGGGCAGCCGATGCCCGCCGACCTTCTAGAGGACGTCACGCGCTTCTTGGCCGCGGGGCCGCCGGAGCGGCTGGCGGCGCTGCTCGGGCCCGCCGAGCAGGAGGCGCTCCTCGCCCGCGCGCGGGCCCTCGTCTCCGACGGCCGCTTCCCCGTCCAGTCGGGCGACCGAGACTACCCCTGGCCGCTCGTCTAGGATCGTCGTGAAGAAGAGTTCGGGGCGCAGCGGGCTCTTTTCCGGGGCGGGCGGAGGCCTCGGGTTCGATCCCGTGGTGGCGCGGCGGGCGCTCGCGAAGGCGGACGCGGAGCTGGGCGCGCTGATGCGCGCGGTCGGGCCGTTCCGGCTGGAGCCGGACGCGATCTCCGATCCCTTCGCCTCGCTCGTGGAGTCGATCGTCTATCAGCAGCTCACGGGCAAGGCGGCGGCGACCATCTTCGGGCGGGTGAAGGCGATCTACGCGCCCGCCAGGAGGCTCGATCCTCGCGCGGTGCTGGAGACGAACGAGGAGCGCCTGCGCGCCGCGGGGCTCTCGCGCGGCAAGACCGAGGCGCTCAAGGACCTGGCGGCGAAGACGCTCGACGGCACCGTGCCGACGATCAGGGAGCTGCACCGGCTGGGCGACGAGGAGATCGTCGAGCGGCTGACGGCGGTGCGTGGGATCGGGCGCTGGACGGTGGAGATGATGCTGATCTTCCGCCTTGGGCGCCCCGACGTGATGCCCGCGACCGACTACGGCGTCCGCAAGGGCTACGCGCGCGTCTTCCGGAAGCGGACGCTCCCGGAGCCGAAAGCGATCCTCGCGCACTCGGACCGCTGGCGCCCGTTCCGCACCATGGCGAGCTGGTACCTGTGGCGGGCCAACGAGCTGGACGAGATCCCGTGAACGCGACCATTTCATGCGCCTGGCGCCGTGGCTCGTGTTCATGCCCGGCATGGCGATCCTGCTGACGACGCTGGCGTTCAACTTCATCGGCGACGGCATCCGCAGCGCGGTGGACCCGCGGCAGCGGGCGCGGGGCCCGAGCGGGGGCGACGGGTGACGGCCTCTCTGTCGCTGACGCGCTGCCGAGGCGTCTACCCGGACCTCAGCGGGTCCACCCAGCGAAGCCCGGCGAAGCGCGCGAAGTCGGTGTCGCAGGAGCAGAGCTCGGCGCCGTGCTCGATCGCGAGGGCCGCGAGGTGCGCGTCGCTGACCAGGTTGCCGGCCATTCCGCTGGACGCGAGCAGCCGGCGCAGCACGATCGCGTGCCGATCCCCGGGATGCACCACGGTCGCACAGGGTTGTGCGAGCCACGCCTCGACGACATCGAAGGCGCGCTCCCCGGCGAGCGGCCGCGCGAAGACGCGCGGGTTCGTGCTCAGGCGCAGGAACGCAAGAAGGACGCTCCAGCTGAACGCGATCGTCTCGGACCCGCTCAGCTGCCCCTCGAGCCAGAGGCGGGCCTCGCGGTGGCGGGGGGATTGCGCGTCGACCGCGTAGAGCAGCAGGTTGGCGTCGACGAGCCTCACTTGCGCAGCTCGAGCTCCCGGATGGCCTCGTCGTCCTCCAGCGCGGCGGCGAGCTGTAGCGCCTTGTCCACCGAGACGCCGGCGCGCAGCCCCATGGGCTGGGTGTGCTGGCGGAACGGTCGGCGCCGACCGCGCCCCGTCCCCAGGCCGGCGCGCACGGCCTGGTTCAGGGCCTGCTTGAACGAGATCCCGCGCTCGCGAGCCACCGTCTTGAGCTTGGCGGCCACGTCCGGGTCCAGGGTCACCGTCGTTCGCATGAACGCATCATAGCATACGGCCGAATGCTGTCATGATGCCTCCCGTCCGTCGCCACCTCGCGCCGGGCCGCGCGGCCCCGTCAGATCCGCAGGATGCGCTGGGCGTTCTCGTAATAGACCAGCGTCACGGGCGGCGCTCGTCGCGAAGGCTCGACGAGGCGCGGCTCGCCTTGCGGGAGGGCCGGCGGCCGCGGGGCGGGCCGAGATCGAGCAGATCCCCCCGGGCCGGCGTGGCCCGCCCCGCGGCGATCAGCCGGTCGAGCACGGTCGCTCCTTCGCCGGCGGGGGCGAGCACGGCAACGCGGCGGCCGCGCTCTCTGACGCCGAGGCTGGCTCCCGCCTTGACGCGCCTGAGATAGACGCTGAGGCTCTGGCGCAGCTCGCGCACCCCCACATCGCCCCGGCCGTATCGCATGTAGCGCAGCGTAGCATGGCTCGCCCGTCGGGCCTGAGCCGTCCTGCGTCCCCTGAGATGTCGGGCCCATCCTTGCACCCGCCGCGACGAGGACCTATAGTGTCCGCATCGTGGCGGAGCGGGCCAGCGTCCTGATCGCAGACAGCATCCGGATGGTCGACCGGATCTTCGGCCCATGGCGCGCCTGACTCTCGGCCGGTGCTGCGCCCCTTCGGACCCGACTCGACGGTTCCGCAGAGCAACGACGCCGTCCGCGCGACGGGCTGCCGCAACGTGCCGTGGTTCCACGCTGATCTTGCTCTCAGGCTACCAACCCCCTCGGGCCGCTCTACTGCAGCGCGCGCTGCGTCACCGTATCTGGATGGTTCCACCGAATTCACGTTCGCTGGATGCTGGCGAAGTCCGCTGGTCGGAGCCGTCGGCGTATACTGCTGATCCGGGGGGTGTGAGGCGTTGATCACGTTCAAGGTCGAGATCGAGCGAGAGGACGACGGCCGGTGGCTAGCAGAAGTGGTCGAGCTGCCTGGCGTCCTCGCGTACGGCGACACTCAGGAAGGGGCCGTCGCAAAGGTTCAGGCTCTCGCCCTCAGGGTTATCGCTGAGCGCCTGGAGCATGGCGAAGCCGGCCCCGACCTGGTGAGCATCTCCTTCAACGCAGCATGAGCGCTTGGCCGAGTACCCGCGCTCGGCGGGTACTGGCGGCGCTCTTGAGGATTGGGTGGGTCGTCAAGCGTCAGTCGGGCTCTCACCGAACGCTTTCCCGTGCAGGCTGGGCCGACTTCGTGTTCGCGTTTCACGACGACGAGGAGATCGGCCCCCGTATGTTGGCCCGGATCGCGAAGCGGACCGGCTTGCAATCCGAGGACCTGTGACAGAAGGCCACCAGCGAACGCCACGCTCGAGCGGACGCGCGTCGCGCGCCGCTCACCGCGATCGTTGGACCGACGTGAGAACCCCATGACCTACGAGATTGCGTCGTGAAGACCGCCAGGCGATCCTCCTTGTCGCCCAGGCTTCGCAAAGAGATTCGGAAGAAGACAGGGGGGCGCTGTCACGTTTGTGGTGGCCCCCTCGGCACGAAGTGGGGAGCGGACCACGTGCTGCCCCGGGCGCGGGGTGGCCGACACAATGCTGCCAACTACCTGGCTGCGTGCCACATCTGCAATCGAGCGCGGTGGCACTGGAACTCGTCTCTCATTCGGAAGGTCATGACGCTCGGCATCGTCGCGAGGAAGGAGATCCGCAAGGAGACAAGACTGGGCGAGGCGATCGCAGTACTGTTTCGACGGCATCGGGCAGCGAAGGAAGTGCGCAGAAATGGCCGTCGCCTGGCCAGGCGATGAGCGGTCCAATTCACGTTGTACCGCACCGGCCCTGGGCATCCTTTCGGGCTGATCTGGGAGGGGCGCCGCTACTACTATGCGACCGAGGTCACAGTGGACGTCGAGACTCGCAGCGTCCAGTGGCACAATTCCCTCTTCGAGATCTGCGACCCGCGCAGGCTTGAGCGGGCGGTCGGAGCCCAGCCCCAACCACGACCATCACAGCTTCCACGACAGCACTGGTCGAAAGTGGTATGGGCGAACAGCAGGCTGGAGCGGACCGGCTCACGCTGGCCGCTCAGCCTGCGCGTGATGCGGACAGCGCGCGACGGTGGCGCAAGTCTCGGTGAATCGCGCATGCGGAGTTACGGTACGGCAACGGGACGGCCGGTGACGCGGGACGTGAAACCCGGAGCGCGTGGACATTGGGCAGTGCGGCGGGTCGTAGCGGGCCGTCAAGCGAGCCAGCGCCGTAGTGGATCGAGACACTCGCCCACCAAACGGCTCGTGACACCCGCTTCGTCAACGCATACATTCTGAGCATGGACAGCGGCTTTTTCGAACGGCCGATCCTCAACTCTCCCTACGCGTACCCGGCGCGCCACTGGGAGCTGGACGCGCAGGGACAGCCAACCGGGCGGATCATCGAGGCGCGTCGGACGGCCCAGTTCATCACGCCCGTGCCCAGGCCGAAGAAACACAAGAGAAGCGCGGGGCAGGAGCGCCTGGTGTTCGACGAGGGCGCGGGCGTCTCGACCGCCAAGCAGGAGTACGACCCGACCCCTATCATCAACGAGCTACGCCACCGCGTGGACCAGTGGCGCGGCATCAGCAACCCGAGCGCGTGGGGGGTGACGCCGGAAACCGCGCGGCTGCTTCAACACTGGCGACACCACGAATTCACCGGCGTCCGCCCCTTCTTCTGTCAGATCGAGGCGGTGGAGACCGTGATCTGGCTCACCGAGGTGGCGCCGAACGAGAGGCAGGGGAAGGGGTTCCTCGAGCACCTGGCGAACGCGAACAACGACGCCAATCCGGAGCTCATGCGCCTCGCGCTCAAGCTCGCCACGGGCGCGGGGAAGACGACCGTCATGGCGATGCTCATCGCCTGGCAGACCGTCAACGCCGTGCGGCGGCCGCAGAGCAGGCGCTTCACCCGCGGCTTCCTCGTTGTCACGCCGGGGATCACGATCAAGGACCGGCTGCGCGTGCTCTACCCGAACGACCCGGACAGCTACTATGCGAACCGCGAGCTGGTGCCGGGCGACATGCTGGACGACGTCAACCGCGCCAAGATCGTCATCACCAACTATCACGGCTTCAAGCGCCGCGAGCAGGTGGACCTCTCCAAGGGCGGGCGTGCGCTGCTCCAGGGACGCGTCGGGGCCAGTCTGGACACGATGGAGACCGAGGGGCAGATGCTCCAGCGGGTCATGCCAGGGCTGATGGGGTTGAAGAGTATCGTCGTCCTGAACGACGAGGCGCACCACTGTTACCGCGAGAAGCCGCCCGACGAGGACGTTGACGATGACCTGAAAGGCGACGAGCGCAAGGAGGCCGAGCGAAACAACGAGGCCGCGCGTCTCTGGATCTCCGGCCTGGAGGCGGTGAACCGCAAGCTCGGGGTCGCGCGCGTGATCGACCTCTCCGCGACCCCCTTCTTCCTGCGCGGGTCGGGATACGCCGAGGGGACACTCTTCCCGTGGACGATGAGCGACTTCTCGCTCATGGACGCCATCGAGTGCGGCATCGTCAAGCTGCCGCGCGTGCCCGTGGCGGAGAACGTCCCTGGCGACGACATGCCGATGTTCCGTAACCTGTGGGAGAACATCCGCAAGGACATGCCGAAGAAGGGGCATCAGGAGCTGGCGGACATGGCGTGCAACCGCATCACGGCGGCCATCACCGCGGCCTTCGCGAGCGAGCGCCCGATCAAGGCGGTGCCCGACTCGTACAACCCGGTGGGCTCCACGAGCCACGTCCGGTTCAACACGTCCAGGCCGCACCGCTGGGAGACCGACCCCGCGCGCTGCCACGTCAACTGGGTGGTGCTGGATAGTGACTGGGAGGCCGAGTTCTGCCGGGTCGCCGAGTCCCACCCCCGAGTAAAGGCGTACGTGAAGAACCATAACCTGGGCCTCGAGGTGCCGTACCGCTACGGCTCGGAGATGCGCCGCTATCTGCCCGACTTCATCGTCCTGGTGGACGACGGGCATGGCGCGGACGACCTGCTGCACCTGGTCGTCGAGATCAAGGGCTACCGGCGGGAGGACGCCAAGGAGAAGAAGGCCACGATGGACACCTACTGGGTGCCCGCCGTCAACAACCTCCGCACGCTGGGCCGCTGGGCCTTCGCCGAGCTCACCGAGATCTACCAGATCGAAGCCGACTTCAAGGCGAAGGCGGCAAGTGCGTTCGACGAGATGGTCGCCCGGGCCGGCGGGACGCCGCCTGCACTTTCCGCTTGACAGCTTCGTGCGGAGGGAATGGCCACGTGCCGGCTGCGCTCGGCGGATGCCGGCCCAGCGGCCCGCACGGGCCCGGCGATGGGCGCCCGCGCGTGACCGGACCGAGACTCATCGCTCGTCCCGGAATCGCCTGTTCTGGAGGCTCCCAGGTGGCTCCGAAACCCGGGTGTAGAGTTGCCCCAGCAGAAGGGGGACTCACCATGGAGATCCACTCGCCAGACATTCCCGCCACCCTGGAGCCCGTCCCGGAGCTGGACCGGCTGGGCGACGAGATCGCCGAGCTGTCGGC
>Ga0154317_1216_pt1 | contig 12626 bp, 20 predicted proteins | sample RifGroA2_FD_105611 | JGI IMG/M metagenome (GOLD analysis project Ga0154317, IMG submission 105611) | Candidatus Rokubacteria bacterium GWA2_70_23 | reverse complement strand
GCTCCGCTCGCCAGCGTGTCCATTGCCGCTCGCCTCGCCTGCGGCTGCGGCTCGCACTGCGGGGCCTCGTCTGGCTCGTTCCTCGGCCCGGCGCCCCGCGGTCGTGGCGGCGCGGGGGGCGGAGCGCGCAGGAGACACAGTAAATCATGCGGGGGCTCTGGCGGTTCTGCCGCCGAAAACCGCTCGGCGCCATCGGCGGGATCCTCGTGCTCGGCATGATCGTCCTGGCGCTCTTCGCCCCCTGGATCGCGCCCCACTCCTACGACGACAGCATCCGCGGCGCCCGCATGAAGCCACCGGGCGCCCAGTTCTGGATGGGCACCGACAACCTGAGCCGCGACATCTGGAGCCGCGTCGTCTACGGCGCGCGCGTGTCCATCACGGTGGGCTTCGGCGCCGTGCTCCTCGGCAACGCGCTCGCCGCCGCCATCGGCATCACGAGCGGCTACTTCGGCGGGAAGTACGACATGGCCGTGCAGCGCGTGGTGGACGCCTGGCAGTCGTTCCCGTTCCTCGTGGTGATCCTCTCGCTCATGGCCGTGCTCGGCCCCGGCATGCTCAACGTGATCCTGGCGCTGGGCATCCTGGGCGCCGCGGCAGCCTCCCGCGTGATCCGCGGCGCGACCATCTCCGTCCTCCAGAACGCCTACATCGAGGCGGCGCGGGCCATGGGTGCCGGGCACTTGCGGATCATGCTCCGCCACGTCCTCCCCAACGTGGCGGCGACCATCATCATCCTCGCCACCATCGGCCTCGGCGGCGCCATCCTGGCCGAGTCGGCGCTGTCCTTCCTGGGCTTCGGCGTGCCGCCGCCCTACCCGTCCTGGGGCGCCATGCTTTCCGGCTCCGGTCGCTCGTACATGTACCGGGCGCCGTGGATGGCCATCTGGCCCGGCACCGCCATCTCGCTGGCCGTCTTCGGCTTCAACATGCTGGGCGATGCCCTGCGGGATGTCCTCGATCCCCGCCTCCGCGGCGCCGGCGGCGGGAGAATCCAGTAATGGACTTCATCGCCATCCACGCCGCGAGCAAGCCTGAGGCCGCCTGCCTCATCGAGGGCGAGCGCGCCTGGACCTGGGCCGGGTTCCTGGATCGGCGCAATCGCCTGGCGCATTCGCTGGCCGGGCTGGGTCTCTCGGCGGGCGAGAAGGTCGTGGTGTACGCCCACAACTCTCTCGAGGCCCTGCTCGCCCCGGCGGGCGCCCGGGCGCTGGGGGCCGTCCCCGTCCCGATGAATCACCGGCTGGTGGCCGAGGAGGTCGCCTACATCCTCGACCACTCCGATGGCGTGATCGTCTTCGCCGGCGACTCGTTCCTCCCCGTGGTCGAGCAGGTGCGCCCGGGCGCCCTGAAGGTGCGGCACTGGATCCTCATGGGCGAGGCGCGGCGGCCCTGGGCGCTGCACCTCGACGACCTCCTGGAGCGCGGCAGCCCGGACACGCCTGCGGCAGCGGCGAGCGCGGCCTTCGGCGGCTCGATGATCTACACGGGAGGCACTACCGGGAAGCCCAAGGGCGCGTTGCGCGGCGCGGTGAATCCCACGGTCTTGCTGGGCTTCATGCAGGCCCTCGATCTCGCGGATCCGAGCCACGTCCACCTCGTCGCGGGCCCCATGTACCACTCGGCGCCGGGGGGCTTCGCCCTCTTCACCCACATGCTGGGCGGCGCCGTCGTCGTCATGCCGCGATTCGACCCCGAGCAGGCGCTCTGGACCATCGAGCGTCACCGCTGCACCAGCACCTTTATCTCTGCGACCGCAAGCGCGACATGATCATCTCGGGCGGCGTGAACATCTACCCGGCGGAGATCGAGGACGTGCTCCACCGCCATCCGGCGATCCAGGACGTGGCCGTGTTCGGGGTGCCCGATGAGGAGTGGGGCGAGCGCGTCCACGCCGCCGTCCAGCCGCGCCCCGGGGAGATGCTCGACGCCGCCGAGGTGGTCGCCTTCGCGCGCCAGCACATGGCCGACTACAAGGTCCCCCGCGAGGTGTCGCTGCACGCGGAGCTCCCGCGCGACGCGGCGGGCAAGCTCATCAAGCGGTTGCTGCGAGACCCCTACTGGGCCGGCCGCGCCTCACGCATCTGAGCGAGCCGGCGCGGAGGCGGGCGGCCAGGGAATCTTGAGCGCGTCAAGCCCGCGCAGCCGGTCCCGGCCGAGGGTGTTCACCGTGTCAGGCTGGCCAGCGCGTCGGCGTAACCCGCCCGGCTGACGGGCTCGGCGTCACACCGGAACGATACGGCCTCGAGCCAGAAGCGCTCCAAGGCGCCCTCGGCCGTCGCGCGAAAACGCAGCTGGGCGCCGGGAGCGTAGCCGGCATAAACGGTGTCCGGCGTGGCCGCGGCCGGGGCGGGGCCGTCGGCTGGGGCTCGACGTGAAGGGGCCATACTCGGACGGACCCGGCCTCCCCAGGAGCCCGGGCAGCGCCTACGCTTCCAAATTCAGGGTGATGAGGATCGCTTCGTCAACACCCTTGAGATCCTCTCGGGAGAGGGTCCCGATCTTGCCCCGAAGACGCGCCTTGTCGATGGAACGGATCTCATCGCCCAACGCGCGGGCTTTCTTGTTCTTGACACGCACCAAAGCTTCTCCCGGATAGCAGGAGTCAACATTGGAGGTCAGGGGAACGACACCCACGCGCGCGCCAAACGCATTGCAGGAGTTGTTTGACACGATGACCGCCGGGCGTGTCTTGCGGATTTCCGCTCCCACCACCGGATCAAGGGCGACCCAGTACACCTCCCCCCGTAACGGACGTCGGATCAATCCGGCCACTCCTCGATTTCGGTGGAGCGCCACTCTGCAGCCAGGCGCTTCCTCCACGTTTCACTCGAAGCGGCTCTGTATGCCGCATCCAGCTCGGCCTTCCCGGGCCGCAGCTTTTCCTTGACCGCCTGCGCGATAAAAGCGCTCATTCGTTTTGGCGGCGTCGCCCGTTTCAGGCGATCGAACAGGTCTTCGCCCATCGTGATGTTCAAGCGGACAGCCATGAAACAGCACCTCCGGGAACCGGAATTATTTGCTGTATTATATACAGCATTCCGCCCTGTGCGTCAAATGCGTCGTCTGAGCACAAGGCGCTGGAGAAGCGCGCGCTCTATCGAAGTCTCTGTGCCTCAGTGTCCGTGTGGTGACCCTGGCTGCCCGCGCCGGAACTGTAGCCGCGCAGCTGGTTGTATCGCTGAAGCTGGTGATCGGCGAGGAGCGTCTTCGTCTCGAGGTGGGTGCGAAGGTGCGCCAGGCGCAGCTCAGCCTGGAACTGGCCGATTTGCGCCACGCGACGTTGAAGATCAGGCTCGGTGATCGCACCCTGGCGGAACGCGGCCTCGAGGGCCTGCTCTTCCCTCAAGATCGCGTCGCCGAAACGCTTGGCCTCAGCGGACATGCCGTCGAAGAGGTGTTACGGCGCAGCCGCTACCTGAGAGGGTGTGGACTGTAAAGCAGACCGACACCGGATCGCGCCACGGCGGCCCGGGCTGGCGGCATATCGGCACTATGCGATGTGGCGACTCCCCCGTACTTGGCCATGGCCAGCGCCGTGGAGCGCGTGAGCCCGACGATGCCTTCCTTGGCCGCCGAGTAGTTGGGCTGCCCGGGGCTCCCCTCGAGCCCGGCGGCCGAGGTGAAGGTGATGATGCGCCCCGCGCGGTGCTCGCGCATGTGGCGGGTGGCCGGCTGCATCACGGTGAAGTGGCCCTTGAGGTGGACGGCGATCACCGCGTCCCACTCCTCCTCGCTCATGTTGAAGATCATCCGCTCCGACGAGCGAGAAGGACGTCGGCAGCGAGTACATGTACCAGGGCATGGCCCCTCCCGAGTGATCGATCACCGGCCTTCCCTCGGCGCCGATGAGGGCAATGCCGGCCCGCCGATCCTGCCAGATCGCCAGGGACGCGGCAAGCCGTGGCCGCGGAGAAGGGGTCGTCACGGTTGACTTCGGTCGCCGTGGCAGGCAATACTCACCCCACCTCGGGGACCGGCGGGAAGGTCCGCGGGGGCGGCCGCGGCGCGAACCGACCTTGAAGACAGGGCACGCCATGCGACAAGGCCTTGGACTGGTGCTGGTCGTTCTCATGCCATTCGTCGGCTGTGCGCCTTACACGGCTAGGCCGGCTCCGGTTCCCAGGGCGGACGCATTGCTCCTGTCGCGAACCGAGGGCGCCGTCACGATCGGGATCGACCCCTACTTCGACGTCCAGCGGCAGAAGGCCGTCTTCGACGAGAACCTGCTGGACGAAGACGTGTTGGCCGTGCGGGTGCACGTCCGGAATGCGGGCCCGGGGCGCGTCGTGTTCCTGCCGTCGGACATGGCCATCGAGTTACCCGACGGCCGGAGCCTCTTGCCGTCGAGCGCGGCCATCGTCGCGATGAAGGTCACCGGAGGGACCGGAAGCGTCATCGCGTCCGGCATCGTGTTTGGCGGGATCGGGTTCGCCGTCGCGTGGAATGCCCGGGAAAAGGCGAAGGCCGATCGCATCAAGGACTACGTCGAAAAGGAGCTCCAGACCGTCACGTTGAGCCAGGACGAGTCGAGACACGGATTCGTCTTCTTCATCGGCCCTCCCAAGCTCGCCTTCAGGGAGGGCACGCTGGCGGTCCGGTTCATCGAGGCTGAGGGAGGCACGACGAAGATGGTGCGGCTATCCCTGGCCGAGACGAACCCCTCTGGCGTTCCGGACGGCCGATAGGGGGACGGCTACCACGGGGGTGTGCCTGTTCCCTTCGGCGGCCTGACCACTCGTGATCGACAGGAGCGACGCGATGAGAACACTGCTCTTACTCCTCCCGCTGGTGCTGGCACTGACGGCCTGCTCGACGTTTGTCACGCCCCGATATTCCATATCCGCGGATAGCAATGTCGCTCTCAGGTCGCTCGGAGTGTCCGGCATCTCGGTTGGCGCGCTTGCGGAGCCCGCTGAGTTCGATCGGACCTGTCGAGCGGTTGGCCCGCTCGCGCCGCCAGACGGCATGACTCACGCCGCCTACATAAGAAAGGCGTTGGAAGACGAGCTCAAGATCGCCGGGCTCCACACCCCGGCCTCACCACGGGTGACGCTTGCCGGAGCGGTCAAGAAGCTGGCGTTCTCTTCGACCCGGGGCCTTACCGGTGGGTCATGGGACATCGACGTGACACTGACGTCGTCGAACGGCAAGTCGATGTCCGTGGCAGAGCATTACGAATTCGAGAGCGGATACATGGGAGACACGGCGTGCAAACAAACCGCCGAGGCGTTCATGCCCGCGGTCCAGAACCTCATCGGCAAGATCGTGCGCTCGCCGGCATTCAGGGAGATGGTGCAATAGGACGCTTGCCGCGGCTCCCGCGCGTCAGCGACCCGACGCTGATCGCGCGGGGTCGCGCGGAGTTCCACGGCTGAGGGCAAGGCGCCACCCGAACGTGTAGCATTCCCTGATGTGATCCCCGCCACCCCGGCCGTGATCGAGGCGATCGGCAGGCTCCTGCCGCCGCTCCTGGACACGCTCGACCGCGTGGCGTGGGTGCAGCGCCACCTGTTCCCGCCGCTGGCCGGGCGCCTCGCCGACGCGCTGGCCGCCCGAAGGGCCGCCGTCGCCGGTCCGCTGAGCGTAGCCATCATTAACGGGATCGGGCCCCAGGGCGGCCGACGCCGGGCGTGGACCTGACATAAAGAAGAGGGCTTCCCCGCGCGTCGCGCCACCGAGCATGAAGGACGACCGCATGCGATCCCGCGATGCGTGAAAAAGTCGCGTTGAACGAAGCCGGCGCCGAGCTATGGGGATTGGTGGTGCGCGGGGGGTCTCGGAAACGGGCCGGTGGGGGCGCTGCGAGGCGATGCTGACCGGAGAGTGGGCGTGCGAGGGCGCGAAACTGCCAGGTCGGATCGGCCTGGTGAAGTCGGTCCGGCCTTCGAAAGGGGTGGGACACAGAGGTGGGGTGTGGCTAGCGCCTTCGCAGTCGTGACCATGGTGAAGGGACGAAGGACAGGATGGCTCATGGGCTTCTGACGCGGCGTGGAAAGTCGCCCGGCTCCGCTCGCGCCGGGACCGCCTCGACGATGAGGAATCCACCAGCTCCGCAGCGGGGACAGGGGATGACGTCCTTGCCAGTCAGCCGTAGTAACGTGGCCTCCCACGTTTCGGGCGCGACGGGCGGGGGCGAGGGGGCCACGGTCGCCGAGGGGCCAAGCCCCTCGCGCACCGTGGGCAGGAGCCGCTTGCGCGCGGAGTTGGCCAGCCAGCCGTAGTGTCGGATCCGCACGAAGCGGTCGGGCAGGACGCGGAGCAGAACGCGGCGCAGAAAGGCCTCCGCCTCCAGGGTGGCGCATCGGGGGGCGTTGCCGTGGGCGCGGTCTTTCCATCGGAAGGTGACCTGACCGTCGTGGAGGGAGACCAACCGGTCGCTGCAGATGGCAATGCGATGGATGTAGCGGGCGAGGGAGGCGAGCCCCTGATCGGGGCCGGCGAAAGGAGGCGTGCAGGACACGACCCAGCTCTGGGCGGCCGCTCGCTCGAGCAGGGAGTGCGGGTCTTCATCGCGCCCCGGGGGCATCTCGGCTCGATCGAGGGCCTTTTCGAGCGTGGCCAGGAGCTTGCCGCGGAAGACCTCGGACAGGACGCGCACGGGCAGGAAGAAGTCGGCGCGGGCGGGGATCCAGTGGGTGTGTCCGGGGTCGAGCCCGCCGCCGGGGACGATGCCGTGGAGATGGGGGTGGAAGAGCAGGAGTTGAGTCCAGGGGGGCAGGACGGCGGTGAAGGCGATCATGGCGCCCAGGCGGCAGAGGGCGACCTGCGCCCGGCTCTCGGCGCCTGGTGCGGCACTTGGCGTTGCGCGAGCCGCAGTTGACTTTCAGGCCCAGAAGTCGTGTAATGGTTCAGTGGCGACCGACGACCGAGAGCTGGATCTCGCCGCCGCCTTGGGCGCAGAGAGCGAAGCTTCGACTCAGGTTCTCTCGCTCTACATCCCGAACAAAGACCGCCACGGCCGGCCGATCAGGATCGCGCCGTGGATTCGAGAGGCTCAAGAGATCCTGACCAGAATCGGAGAAGGGTACACCACGACCCCGCCTCACGACGGCGGGTGGGAAACCGGGGGCGGAAAGGTCCGACGCGAGAAAACCGTGATCGTGTACACCTACATCAAGCCGGACCGGTTTCTCGCGCATGTCGCCGCGCTGCGGGAGTTTCTCCACCGTTTCGGTCGGGAGGCAAATCAGGACGTCGTCGTGGTCGAACTCAGCGGCGCTGAGGGGTCGTGGTTCTTTCGCATCAAGCAGTACGACGACTGACGGAGGCAGGTATGGCAACCAAACTCAAGCTCACGAGTCGGTCTGCTGGCGCGATCCGACATGCTGGTACTGCGGTCCGCTCGGTCGGCCCTGACGTGATCGCCAAAGCGCTCGGGGCCGAGGAGGTTCTATCCAGGGAGAACGTTCAGGGCGCCCCGATCAGTCTGCACGCATTACGGGGTGAGCTGGAGAGGAGGATTCGCTCCACGGGCGGGCGGCCAGCTCTGGAAGGGGCGACCAAGGTCCAGAAGATTCCGCTGAAGCCTGAGGACTGGTCTCGACTCGAAGAGCTGGCCGCCCGGCTTTCTCGGCAGGGAGTGTCGGCGACAGCTGGTCAGGTCGCAAGCGTGATGGTCCACAGCCAGCTGGATCTCCTTGCACCATCAGCTACGCGCCACCCGCGAACTTCTCGACGCCCGTGGGCGCGGCGGGCGACCGGATCTCGATGATTGCTGGTCGCATAACCAATGGGCTGTCGCTGGCCACATTGATCTCACCGCATTCGAACACGTCGCCTCCCTGACTCCAGTTCCCTTCATGGACGATCAACGACGCCAGTGAGAGCCGAGCTGGAGAAAACGCAAGGAGCGGGAGCGCGCCAGATGCCCCAGGATCCGCCGGATCATCGCGGGATCGTCCACGGTGCCGACCAGGCGCGAGAGCGGCCACCACAGCGGGGACAGGCCAGCAGATGGCCGACTACAAGGTCCCGCGCGAGGTGTCGCTGCACCGGGACTTCCCCCGCGACGCCCCGGGCAAGCTCATCAAGCGCGAGCTGCGCGATCCCTACTGGGCGGGCCGCGCCTCGCGCAGGATTCCCGCGCAGCAGACGAGGATGTGGAGGCCGCCGAAGCGGCCCAGCGCGGCGTCGACGATGGCGCGCCCGCCTGCCACGGTCGCCACGCTCTCGGCGCTGGCCAGCGCCTGGCCGCCGCGCGCCGCGATCTCCGTCACGACCGCCTCGGCGGTGGCGCTCGAGGGCTCGCGCCCGTCCACGCTGACGCCGTAGTCGTTGACGACGACGCGCGCCCCGGCGTCAGCAAGGCCCAGCGCCACGGCCCGGCCGATGCCGCTCCCCGCCCCCGTCACCACCGCCACCTTGCCGTCCAGCAGCCCCATCGTCACCCTCCCCCGGCCCATCAGAGTCGATCCCGAACCGCCGCCAGGAGCGCCTCGAGGTCCGAGGGGCCTTCCTGGGCCGCCCGGAAGACTCGCGCCATGTCGAGCTGGTCGTAGGCGTGCGCGACCACGTTCCTGAAGCCCGCGGCCCTGCCGAGCCGCGCAGCGAGGATGTCGTCGATGACGCCGGCCCCGGCGAGCCGGCGGAAGGCGTCGGCATAACTCGCGGGCGCACCGAGGTCGAAGTGAAGGCAGGCCGCCACGGCCACATCGATCACCACCTGCACGGCCTGCCAGAGGTGAAGGATCACGGTATCCGAGGTATCCGTCGCCGCTCTCAGCTCCGCGGCCCCGGCGGGTAGGCGCTCGGCCACGCGCGCGAGGTGCCGGCGGACGACCATCGTCTTCTCCGCCAGCAGGTCTCGATCGAGGGCGCTCACGGCGAGAGGCGGGCGAGCACGTCGGCGTAGCCCATCCGGATCACCGGCGCGGCGTCGCACCAGAACGACACGGCCTCGAACCAGAAGCGCTCGAATGCGGTCTCGTCGGCCGCGTACACGATGCGGCCGTCGGCCGCCGCGCGGAAGCGCACCTGGGCGCCCGCGCGGGCGAGATCCACGAGGTCCACCCGGTCCGTCCCCAGCGCGGTGACGACATCCAGGAGCAAGGCGGACGGATCCATCTCCGCCCCGGCCAGGTATCCGAGGTCCCAGTCCGATCCCTCGCGCGCGTCGCGGCGCGCGCGGGAGCCGAACAGGAGGAGCAGCCGCAGTCCCCGGTGGGTCGCTACGCTCCGGGAGAGGGCTCCGAGCGCATCGTCAGTCGTCTGGCTCACGGCCGCATCGTAGCAGATCGGGCGCTTCGTAAGCCAATCGCCAGGACCGGCGCGAGAGCGGGCGGGCCGCCCTCACCCGCCCCGCAGCCTGGGATCGAGTAAATCTCGAAGTGCGTCGCCTAATATGTTGAATCCGAAGACCGCCAGTGAAAGAGCCACTGCCGGCCAGATGGCCAGGCCAGGAGCCTGGTACATGTGGTCGAGCCCCGCCAGCGAGAGCATGCCGCCCCAGGTCGGATACGGTGGCGGCACACCGAGCCCCAGGAAGGACAGGTTCGCCTCCGTGAGGATCACCGTCGAGAGCCCGGTGGTGGCGACGACGATGATGGTAGGCAGGACATTGGGCAGGATATGGCTGGCCGTGATCCGCGCATGCCCTGCGCCTGCCGCCCGAGCGCCTTCGATATAGGTGTGCTCCCCGATGGAGAGCGCCACGCCGCGGATCACCCGCGAGTTCTGGATGCCGAAGGCCACGCCCAGCACGGCCGCGATGTTCCAGACCCCCGGGTCCCACCAGCGACATGATGGACATCAGGCGCAGCAGTGGCAGGAAGGCCATCCACGCGTCCACCCCGCGCTGGAGGAAGATGTCCACGGGGCCGGCCCAGTAGGCGGAGAGGATGCCGATGGCCGTGGCGATGAGGCGACCGACTATGGCCGCGATGATCAGGGTCACCGACTGCACCACCGGATACTCGAGCCTCGTCAGCGCCTCGAAGAAGAAGTGCCCGACGCCCGGCAGGCGGAAGATGGCCTCGATGATCACGGAGCGGCGCACCCGCACGTCGTTGAACGGCGGCTGATCCGCCCGCATGTAGATATGGCCCACGCCGATGACCTTGTAGGGCGTCACCACCATCTCGGGATTGGTCTGCTTCACCGCCCGTCCTTCCTCCGGGGAGAGCCAGCCCCAGATGTGGGCCATCTCCACCTTTCCCGCCCGCAGCAGCGACAGGCGCGTCTGGGTATCCGGGGCGATCTCGATCACCACGCCATCGAGGTACGGCAGCCCCTTCATGTAGTAATCGGGGTTCCGCTCGAACACCGCCTTCACGCCCTTGTCGTAGGAGCGCAGGATGAAGGGGCCCGTGCCGATCACGGCATCGGGGTGGTTGAAGTCCTTGAACGTCTCCTCGGTCTCGCGCGGCAGGATGGCGGTGAAGGTTGACTCATCTTCATCATTGCGCCTGGCTTGTCAAGCGGCTTGCCATGCCCTACAGTTGGCGGACCCAGGCCCTGACCGCCCCCCCTGCCGGGGCACAACCGGAGGCGTGACCCCATGACGACGAGAGCTCTGACCGTGTTCGCGCTCCTTGCCCTGCTCGTGGCCGCGCCGCCTGCCACGGCCCAGGAGACGCCCCGCATGGGCGGCGTCCTCAAGGCCGCCATGATCGGCGAGCCCCCGTCGCTGGACCTGCACTGGACGACGGCGGTGATCGTCCAGCAGATCACGTGGCACGTCTACGAGACGCTGTACACGTACGACAAGAGCTTCAGCCCGATCCCCATGCTGGCCGAAGGGCACACGATCACCGACGCCGGCCGTCGCTACACGATCACGCTCCGCAAGGGCGTCAAGTTCCACAACGGCAAGGAGATGACCGCGGCCGACGTGGTCCCCTCGCTCCAGCGCTGGGGGAAGATGTCCACGGCAGGCAAGGCGCTTTGGAAGAACATCGAGGCCGTCGAGGCCAAGGATCCGTACACGGTGGTCGTCCATCTCAAGGGACCCTCCGGGTCGCTCCTGTACGCCTTCGCGAGCCCCAACAACGGGGCGGCGATCTACCCCAAGGAGGTGATGGCGGCGGCGGGCGACGGCCAGATCAAGGAGGTCATCGGCACGGGCCCGTACCGGTTCGTCGAGCACAAGCCGGACCGGCACATCAAGCTGGCGCGGTTCAAGGACTACGCGGCCCGGACGGAGCCTGCCGATGGCTGGGGCGGCAAGCGCACCGCCTACGCGGACGAGATCCTCTTCATGCCGGTGCCGGACGTCTCCGTCCGGCTGGCCGGCGTCGAGACCGGCGAGTACCACTTCGCGCAGAACATCAAGCAGGACCAGTACGAGCGGATCAAGGCCATCCCGGCGCTGGACGCCAACATCATCAAGCCGTATGGCTGGATCACGGCGGTGCCGAATCACAAGCAAGGCGTCATGGCCAGCAAGAAGATCCGCCAGGCCTTCCTCGCCGCGCTGGACATGGAGCCGATCATGGCCGCGGGCGTGGGGAACAAGGACTTCTACCGGCTGGACGGCGCGCTGTTCTACCCGGAGCAGGGGCTGATGCACTCGCAGTCCGGCGTCACCGGCTACAACCAGAAGAGCAAGGACCGGGCGCGGGCGCTCCTCAAGGAGGCCGGCTACAAGGGCGAGCCCGTGCGCTGGATCACGACCAAGGAGTACGACTGGATGTACACCACGGCGCTGGTCGCCAGGCAGCAGATGGAGGAGGCCGGCTTCAAGGTGGATCTCCAGGTCCTGGACTGGGCCACGCTGGTCCAGCGCAGGAACAAGCCCGAGCTCTTCGACGTGTTCTCGACGGGGTTCACGTTCAACCCGGATCCCGCGCTGGCGACGAGCCTGCAGTGCAACTGGCCCGGCTGGTGGTGCCACGAGGAGAAGGACCGACTCATGGCCGACCTGGCGAGGGAGACCGATCCCAGGAAGCGCCGTGCCATCATCGAGCGGACCCAGGCGATCTTCTACGACGATGTGGGGCGGGTCAAGCTGGGCGACTACTTCCTGCTGGAGCCGACACGGAAGGAGCTCAGGGGCTTCCGGTCGGGCGTCTACCTGCACTTCTGGAACGCCTGGCTCGCGCGGTAGCCCAGGGCGCCCGAGGACGGCCGCGTGAAGGTCTATCTCCTCCGCCGCGTCCTCGCGGTCATTCCCGTCATGCTGATCGTGGCGACGGTGGCCTTCGTCCTCATCCACCTGGCTCCCGGCGACCCCGCCAGCGTCATCGCCGGGCCCTATGCCGCTGCGGAGGACATCGCGCGGCTCAGCCACCAGCTTGGCCTCGACCAGCCGCTGCCGGTCCAGCTCGTCAAGTGGTACGGGCGCCTCCTCGCCGGCGACCTGGGGGACTCCATCTTCCTCCGCCGGCCCGTCATCGAGGCCATCGCCGAGCGGCTCGAGCCCACGCTGCTTCTCACCGGCTGGGCCATCCTCATCGCAGTGCTCCTCGGCGTCCCCGCGGGCGTCGTCTCGGCGCGCTACCACAACTCGGCGCTGGACCAGCTCTTCATGGCGCTGGCGCTGGTGGGGCTCTCGGTGCCGAGCTTTCTCCTGGGACTCCTCATGATCCTCGTCTTCGGCGTCTGGCTCGGCTGGCTGCCCGTGGCGGGCTACGTGCCGCTGGAGTCGGGCCTCTGGCCCAACCTGCGCTCGCTCCTGATGCCCGCCG
>Ga0154317_1096_pt1 | contig 12634 bp, 13 predicted proteins | sample RifGroA2_FD_105611 | JGI IMG/M metagenome (GOLD analysis project Ga0154317, IMG submission 105611) | Candidatus Rokubacteria bacterium GWA2_70_23 | reverse complement strand
CCTGGACCTCGGCCGGCAGCGTCTCCAGGCGGAGTTGAAGATGCCGGCTCACTTTCGCCGGGTACCGATAGGCCCACGCCCCTTCCACCAGTGCCCGCCGGGCGTGGCTGTTCCCCGCCTTCGTGATGCCGCCTTGATGGCGTCGTGCTCCCGACGAGTACTCCGAGGGGGTCAGCCCGAGATAGCTCATGAGCTGGCGCGGGTTCTCGAACCGCGTGAGGTCCCCGAGCTCGGTCATCAAGATGACGGCGCCGGTGAGCTCCACCCCCCGCAGCGCCTGGATCGCCTCGACCACCGGGTAGAGCCGCCAGCCCTTGACCGCCTCGTGCAGCTCGTGCTCCATGCGCTGCCGCCGCTCCTGCTGCTCGCTGACCGCGCGCAGGTACTCCTGGAAGACGATCTGCTGCGGTGGGGTCGGACACACCACCTCGGCCAGCCAGCGGAGATGGGCCGCGTTCCAGGTCGCCCGGCCCTCGTAGCGAATGTCCTGGCGCAGCAGGAACGATTTCAGCCGGCGCTTGCTCCGCTTGAGATCCTGCATGGCGTCGTCCCGGCCGCGGCTCAAGTCCCGCAGCGCCTCGTCCTCGATCCCGGGCACGTAGATAGCACTCAGGTCGCCGCTGCGCATCAAGCGGGCCAGCGTCATCGCATCGCGCCGATCCGTCTTCACTCGATCGCCCGCCTTCCGCGGGATCAGCGACGGCGCCACGACCTGGCAGGCCAGGCCCTTCCCGGTCAGGTACCGATACAGCCCGTAGCCGCATGGCCCGGCCTCGTAGGTGAACACCAGTGTTGCGGCCTTCGACTCGAGCCTCCGGATCAGCTTGTCGATGTCGCACTGCCGCGTGCCGATCGGGCCCAGGGACACGACCTCGGCGCCGCGGTCCTCCGGCGCGTAGGCGACGGCAATGGACTCCTTGTGGACGTCGAGACCAACGTAGAGAGTTTTGCTAGACTGTTCCATGGCTGACCTCCAAGCTCGTTGTTGGAATGTGCCACGCGCACATGGCGGCTCCAGCCGCAAGGCTAACCCGCGTTGAGCCGGAGGTCAGCCTCTCCTCTCGGAGGTCATACTGTCTAGCTGGCGCAAGTGCGACCCTTGAGACAACGGCGGCGGTGAATGCCCTATCCATTCGACCTCTGGGTGGAATCACAGCGGCCGCTCGCTTCACTAGACCGAGTCAAGCGGGGGTTGTACCGACGGAACCGTCATTGCCCGAGAGGTGACGCCTATGAACGCAAGACAGACTGCGGAACTGCAAAAAGCCTGGGGTGATAGGCCATGCGACCACACTCGGGTAGAAGGTGTAGGCCACTCGGGGCTAGAAGCCTGCTCGCAGTGCGGTCGTTTCGTCACCCGGGACAGTGCTGGCAAGCCGATTCCTACTCCTGGGCCCCCGGAGCATCCACGGTAGGATGACCCGCGCTTGCTCGAGCGCGATTGGAGCCCAGCTAACCTCGGCATGCAGCCGACGGCCTTCGGCCGCGGCTGATACCGCGCGTTATACGAACAGAGCGTAGACTCAGGTTAGGAGGTCGACGATGAGATACAAAATCGCGTTGCTCAAGACAGACGAGGGGTACAGCGTGTCGGTCCCCGGGTTGCCAGGATGCTGGTCGCAGGGCATCACTGAGGAAGAGGCCCTCCAAAATATCCAGGACGCGATTCAAGAATACCTAGCCGTCCGCGATGGCCTTCTGGAGGGTGCGGTCGTCCGTGAAATCGAGGTCACCCCGTAAGACGTGCCGCGCATTCCGGGTGTCAACCATCAGGACGCTGTCCGGGCTCTACAGAAAGCGGGCTTTCGGGTCGCCCGGCAGGGCAAGCACATCGTGATGACCGACGATGTTCGGATCGTCACCATTCCCAGGCAGAATCCTGTCAACGCATTCACGATGGGCGGAATCGTCCGCGATGCCGGACTCAGTGACGAAGACTTCCGCGCGCTCCTGTAATGTCTGGTCGCAGAACTTGCGCATGAAGCCGCCCGCGCTTCGCGCCGAGGCTTATCCACGGCGTTAGCCTTCACAGGGAGAAGGGTGGACTTTGCCGCCCGTCGGCAGTACGGTCACGGTGAGAGGTGACGTGGGCATGGATACTCAGCAAATCGTTGAGGCCTTCCGAAGGTTGCCGGCCGACGAGCGGGTTCGCCTCGTCGGGGAACTCTGGGATGAGGTCGCAAAGGAGCTCGAGCGGGAACCGCTGAGTGAGGCGCAGCAGCGCCTCCTGGACGAGCGAATCCGACAGCATCAAGAGAACCCCGCCGATGTTGAGGATTGGGCGGCGGCACGAGACGATCTTCTCCGTGACCTGTGACGTATCGGCTGACCGTCAGGCGCCAGGCGAAGGCGGACATCCGGGAGGCGGCCCGCTGGGTACGAACGACGGCGCCCTGGTCTCGGCCGTGCGTTCCTGCACCAGATCGACGTGCTTCTCGGCAGGATTCGGGAGGACCCGCTGCAGCATCACAGGTCGTTTACCGCAGCGTTCGCCGAGCCATCCCACGCAGGTTCCCCTACGGCCTTTCCTACCGTATCGACGGATCGGTTGTTCTCGTGTTTGCGGTGGTGCATCTGCATCGCGACGCCTCCACATGAGGAAGGCCAATGAACGAGAGAAAGCACGCATCGCGCGGCTCCTTGAAGTCTGACCTTGCGCGCGTCGATGCTCATTCGGTGAAACCCGAGGAGTATAAAGAGCTGCCTGAGTTGACCGACGAAATGCTTGCCCGCGCGAAGATCAACAAGGGCGGTCGGCCCCTGTCGCTGAATCCGCGGAGATTGATCTCTCTGCGCCTGCCCGCTGACGTCATCGAACGCTGGAGGGCAACCGGGCCTGGGTGGCAAACCCGCATGGCTGAGCGGCTGAGCAAGGTTCGCTGAAGAAACCTAACAAGCCGTTCCACCTGACGTCGGCCCTCACTCCCTTCGGTCGCTCGGTTCGCCACAGGTGAACGGCCGCGTTATGCGTACAGTGGTGGCTTGCCGTGGGTGCGACCGCAGGGGAGAATAGCTGCATGAAGAACATGCTCGACGACATCCTCACCCTCAGCGTTGCCGAACGGATGCAGTTGGTCGAGGACATCTGGGACAGCATCGCAGCCACGCCGGAGGCGGTGCCAGTCACGGACGCTCAGCGGAAAGAGCTCGCGAGGCGGAAGCGCGCACACCAGCGTAACCCTGCTGCAGCAAAGCCCTGGAAGGAGGTGCGGGCGAAGTTCGAGCGGCGTCGGTGACGCTTCGGCTTACCCCGGAGGCCGAGTCCGACGTCGATGCTACTCATGTGTGGTATGAAGAGTAGCGCATCGGCCTCGGGGAGGCGTTCTTCCGGGTTCTCGACGCTGCCGTCGCTTCGATTCAGCGGCATCCCGATGCCTACCCACTCGTTGACCGGACGATGCGCCGCGCGTTGCTCCGTCGGTGTCCTTACGCAGTGTTCTTCGATGTGGTCGGCACGGAGGTCATCGTGTACGGCATCCTTCATTGCGCGAGAGACCCGAAGGCGTGGAGGCAGCCCGCGGCATGAGCACCCGATTGGAGGGATACCACGGTATGGCCCGGGCCACGATCGTCGCTCCTGAGCCAAGAGCGGGCCGTCGTTTTCCGAGCGTGCTACGGTGAACCCCACGGCGAGCCGGAAGAACGTCAATCACCTTTTCCACATCAAGGGGGACACGACCCCCACCGCGTCGTGCGTTGCGTGCCTGAGAAGGGTCGCCCGCACGCCGCCGTGGAACACCCAGCATCGCAGTTCAACATCTAACGACAGCCCTTTCTCTGTCTAAACCGGTGAGGCCATTGCTGTCACCCTATGCTCTCGGCGGCCAGAACGTGAGCCTGATCTTCGGCCGATGACATCTCCCCGCCGCGTCGTCATCACCGGGATGGGGACGGTCAATGCCGCGACCGCCGGGGGCACGCCCGCTCTGGCCGGCGCCCTCGAGGGCAAGCAGTCGCCGATTCGCCCCGTCCGGGCCTTCGACGTCTCGGGCCTCCCGAGCCGCCTCGCGGCCGAGGTGGATGAGACCGTCCTCGCGGGACTCGTGGACCGCGACGCCGCGCGGCGCCTCTCACGCATCTGCCGGCTCACCCTGGCCGCCTGCCGGCTGGCGGTCGGGGACGCGAGGATCGACGGCGGGCCGGCGCTCGGCCTCGTCGTCGGCACCGAGCACGGCGATTTCCGGTCGAGCGAGGAGTTCGCGGCCGGATTTCTCCGGCGCGGTGTGGCCGGGCTCTCGCCCATGATCTTCCCCGGCACGGTGATGAACTCCATGGGCGCCGTCGCCGCCATCGAGATCGGCGCCAAGGGCCCCACCGTGACCCTGAACCAGGCGACCGTGGCGGGAGATCTCGCCATCGCCCGCGCCGCCGTGCTCATCCGCTCGGGACAGGCGGATGCCGTCGTCGCGGGGGGAGTGGACGAGATCTGCCCGCCCGTGTACCGGCGCCTCGCGGAGATGGGCGTGCTGTCTCCCATGGGCGGAGCGCTCCCCGAAGGCTGCCGCCCCTTCGCGGCCGACCACAACGGCCCCGTCCTCGGCGAGGGCGCGACCTTTCTCGTTCTCGAGGATCTGGACATCGCCACGGCGCGAGGCGCGACCATCCACGCCGAGGTGGCGGGGGCGGTCTGGGGGAATCTCCCCGTGGCTCCCCACACCGCGCCCCGCTCGCGCCGCGACCGGCGGTCTCCCGTCCTCCGCCTGCTCGCGCGGCTCGGACTGCCCCCCGAGGGCCTCGCGGCGTGCTACGGCGCGGGCAACGGCGATCCCGCTCTCGACGATTGGGAGATGGCCCTGCTCGCGGCCGATCTCCCGGCCGCGCCTGGGCTCTCGCCGCCCCGCTCGCTGGCCAGGCTCTTCGGCCAGCACGGCGGCCTCGGCGCCCTCCGCGTGGCGGCGGCAGCGCTCGAGGGCCGGCGCGGCAGCGCGGCTCCCACGCTCGTGCACGGGCTCGCGCGGGGCGGCTGCCGGACGGCCATCGTGGTGAGCCGCCCGGCATGAGCGACCACCTCATCCTCATCCCCGTCTTCGACGAGGCCCTCACCATCGAGGGCGTCGTCACGCGGGCGCGCCGTCACGGCGCGGTGCTCGTGATCGATGACGGCTCCTCCGACGAGAGCGCCGCGCTGGCCGCGCGCGCCGGAGCCGACGTGCTCAGGCTCGCCCGGCGGAGCGGCAAGGGCCAGGCGTTGCGGCGCGGCTTCGCCGAGGCGCTCGCGCGCGGGGCGGAGCGCGTGGTGACGCTCGACGGCGACGGGCAGCACGATCCGGACGAGATCCCACGCCTTCTCCACGCGGCCGCATCATCTCCCGACGCGGTGGTGATCGGCGGCCGGCTCGGGCGCGGCGCCGCCGCCGCCAACGGCGTGATCCCTGCCGGCAGGCTCTGCGCGATGCGGGTGGCCGGCTTCTTCATCGACTGGCTCACCGGGTGCCCCCTGACAGACACGCAGTCGGGGTTCCGCGTGTACCCGGTCCGTCTGCTGGAGACGATCGCGCCGCGCGGCGGAGGATTCGTGCTGGAGAGCGAGGTGTTGATCCGTGCCGCGGCCGGCGGCTGGCGGCTCGTCGAGACGCCGGTGACCGCGCGCCACTTCCCGGAGCGCCGGAGCCGGTTCCGGCCCGTGCGCGACGGGGTCGCCGTGGGCGCCCTCCTCGCCGGAGAGATCCTGCGCCGCTTCCGGCGCGAGGCCGCGCTCGGCGCCGCGGCGCTGCTGCGCCCGTTCACCGCCGCGCGACGGCGGCCGCGTCATCGCGAGCTGGCCGAGATCACGGCTCCCTATCGCGGCAACCCCGCGGCCTGCGCCACGGCGGTGGGCGTGTTCTTCGTCCACCGCACGGCGGCGACCTGGCGCGACTGGTGGGGGGATCCCCGGGCCCGCGCCTTCCGCGCTGTTGGCCTCGCCGCCGCGCTGACGCCCGTGCTTCTGGCGCTGGCCCTGCTCCGCCCGGGGCTCCGCCGGATCGGTCTCGATCTCCTCGGGCCGTTCGTCCGCGCGGTCTACTCGCAGGAGCGCCTGGCGCGGGCGCTCGCGCCTCAGGCGGCGGCCGCGGAGGTGGTGGCATGGCGGGAGCGATGACGGGCGCCGACTACGACGTGCTCGTGGTGGGCGGGGGGCCCGGCGGCGCCACCACCGCCACGTTCCTCGCGCGCGGAGGGCTGTCCGTGGCCATCGCAGAGCGCGAGGCCTTCCCCCGCTTCCGCGTGGGCGAGTCGCTCGTGCCCAACTGCATGCCCATCCTCGAGCGCCTCGGCGTGCTCGACCGGATCAAGGCCCACGGCTTCCAGCCGAAGTTCGGCGTCACCTTTCACGATCAGGAGCTGGATCTCGAGCACAGCTTCTCCTTTCGGGAGGGGCGGCCCTGGCCGCCCTTCACCTTCGACGTCCACCGGGCGGAGTTCGACGAGATCCTCCTGGACCACGCCGCGAAGGAGCCGGGGGTGACGCGCTTCCAGCCGGCCGCGGTGGAGAAGGTCGCCTTCGACGCCGGCGGGGTGACCGCGCGGCTCTCCGATGCCGAGGGCGAGCGCGAGCTGCGGGCCCGCTTCCTGGTGGACGCCAGCGGGCGCGATGCCTTCCTCACCTCACGCCAGGGACGCCGCCGGCCGATGCCGGGGCTCGGCAAGGTGGCGCTCTTCGCCTACTACCGCGGCGCGCACCGCTGGCCGGGACGCGAGGAGGGCAATGTCCGCATCTCCATCTTCCCCGAGGGCTGGTTCTGGTGGATCCCGCTTGCCCACGACGAGACGAGCGTGGGCTGCGTGCTCCACTCGCGGGTCGTGCGCGCGTGGGAGGGGACGCCCGCCGCGCTCTTCCAGGCCGAGATCTCGCGCTGCCACCGGGTGCGCGAGGGCCTCGCCTTCGCTACGGCCACCACGCCGGTCTACACGGCCGCCAACTTCGCCTACACCGTGGAGCCGGTGGTGGGGAGCCGCTTCCTCTGCGTCGGCGACTCGGTGGCCTTCGTGGACCCGATCTTCTCGGCGGGCGTCTTCCTCGCCATGGCGTCGGGGGAGCTGGCGGCGCGCGAGATCCTCGACGCCTTCCGGGAGGGCCGCTTCGAGGCGCGGCGCTTCGCCCCCTACGAGCGCGCGTGTCACCGCGGGATGAAGCCCTTCGTCCGTTTCATCGAACACTTCTACGACCCGCTGTTCCTCGAGATCTTCCTCAAGCCGAAGGACCTCTTCGGCATGGTGGACGCCGTCACCTTTGTGCTGGCGGGCGGCGCCTTCCGCCGGATCCCGCTCCGCCTGCGGCTGGCGCTCGGGGCCTTCTTCGCCGTGGTGCGCGTGACGCGCTGGGCGCGCCGCCGCCGCGGCCTGTCGCCGGAGTCGCGCCTCGAATGGTGATCGGCGCCGCGTGGGGGCCGTCAGAGGGCGGGGGGGCCGCTCCGAATCCCCGTGGGGTTCCGTGGGTGAGGAGCGGCCCCCCGGCCCCCGCCCTCGGCGTGACGAGCTGATGCTGCGCGCGCTCTGGCCCCGCGGCTACCTCTTCACCGTCCTCGGCATCGCCGTCGGCATGGCGGGGCTCGTCTCCCTCGGCGCCATGGCGGAGCGGATCACGCGCTTCATCGACGGCGGCGACCGCTTCGTCCTCGGCCAGATCTCGGTGGCCGGCGAGGGGATGGGCATGGGCACGGGCTTCACGGCCGGCGGGCTCCTGCCGGCGGCGAAGATCGCCGAGATCGCGCATGTGCCCGGCGTGGCGGCGGTGCAGGCCCAGGTGATGCTCCCGCTCAGCACGACCACCTCCCACTTTCTCACGCTCACCCAGGAGCTGATCCTCGGCATCGACCTCTCGGTGCCCATGCCCAACCGCCACTACCGCGCGCTGCCCGTGCGGGCCGGGCGCTTCCTGCGTCCGGACGACCGGCGGGCCGTCGTGGTGGGCGCCGACTTCGCCGCCTCGCGCGGGCTCGCCGTGGGCGGGACCCTCCCCCTCGGGAGCCTGCCGTTCACGGTGATCGGTGTGCTGGACAAGACGCTCACCGCCCCCGATCGCTTCGCCATCGTGTCCATCGAGGATGCGCGCGACCTGTGGCTGCGCCGCGATCCGCTCCTCGTCCAGGTCTTTGGCTCGGGCGCGGGTGGCCTGGGACGGCGCGACCTCAACTCGGGCGCCGCGGTGGGCTGGGCCCCTGGCGTCGACCCGGACACCCTCGCGCGCCGTATCCAGGCCGAGGTGCGCGGCGTGAACGTCACGATTCCGGGGGAGCTGTCCCGGCTCCTCAGGACCTCGACGGCCTTCTTCTCCGCGCTCCTCTTCGGCATCGGCGCGCTTGGCCTGGTGATCGGGGGGCTGTCGCTCTCCAACACCGTGACGGCCGCGGTGTTCGAGCGCATCCGCGACTTCGGCATCAAGCGAGCGCTGGGGGCGACGGACCTGCAGCTCCTCGGAGAGGTCCTGGGCGAGGCGCTGCGGGTGAGCGTGGGCGGCTGTGCGGGCGGCGTGGCGCTGGCGCTCGCGCTCGGCTTCTCGGTGGACGCGCGCGTGTTCCGCGAGGGGCAGCAGCTCTTCCTCTTCTCCCCGCGGCTCCTCCTCTTCGCGCTGGGCTTCGCCCTCCTGCTGGGCACGCTGGCGGCCGGCTACGCCACGCTCCGCATCGCGCGCCTGTCACCCGCCGAAGCCATCCGGCGCGGGAGCTGAGCATGCTCCTCCGCGCGGTGGGGCTCGCGAAATCCTACCGGGGCGCCGGCGCCGAGCCGATCCCCGTGCTCCGGGGCGTGGACCTCGAGGTCAAGGCCGGGGAGATCGCGGCCATCGTGGGGGTCTCCGGGTCGGGCAAGTCCACGCTGCTCAGCGTGCTTGGCCTGCTGGAGCCCGCGGATGGCGGCGAGATCTGGCTCGACAGCGAGCGGGTGAGTCACCTGGGCCGGCGCGCTCAGGCCCGCATGCGCGGCGCTCGCATCGGCTACGTCTTTCAGTCGTTCCTGCTGATCTCGAGGCTCACGGCGTGGGAGAACGTCCTGCTGGCGGCCCGCTACGTCGGCCGGGACCGGCGGGAGGCCGAGCAGGAGGCGCTCCGGCTGATGGAGCGGCTCGACGTCCTCCACCGCCGGGGGCATTACCCGGCGCAGCTCTCCGGCGGCGAGCAGCAGCGCGTCGCCTTCTGCCGGGCGGTGCTGAACTCTCCGCCCCTCTTGCTCGCGGACGAGCCAGCGGGCAATCTGGACGAGGATCACGCGCGCGTCATCCTGGGAGAGATCCGGGCGCAGGCCCGCGAGCGGGGGACGACGGTGATCCTGGTGACACACCGGGCCGAGGCCGCCGCCGAAGCCGATCATGTGCTGAGGCTCCAGGGGGGCCGGCTCGAGCCATCGTGAGGAGATCGCCATGACGCGACGACATCTGCTGTGGCTGCTGGCGGCTGGGCTGGGGGCGATGCTCTCGACCGCCTCCCCGGCATCGGCCGACGACCGTACCCGGACCTTCAGCGCCCCCGCCGACCGCGTCTGGACCGTGGCCAGGTCCACGCTCGAGAGCCTGGGCTGGAAGATCGACAAGGAGGATCGCGACGTCGGCTGGGTCGTGACCAAGTCGCGCGGCGTCGACCACGAGGACTACGGCGTCTACGCCAAGGGCACGCGGCACCGGCTGCGCGTGATGGTCAAGGGGCGCGAGGGCGGCAAGACCGAGGTGACCGTCGAGCGCCGGCTCTGGAAGGAGGAGCGCATCCTCTGGATGGACAAGGAAGAGGATCTCCACACCACCGACCGGACGGTGGAGAAGCGGGTTCTCGACGCCATCGGCAAGAGCCTGTAGCGAGAATCGAGCCGCGTGACGGTGTTTCGCTCCGGCGGCGCCGCAGCGGGGGCCGCCGCCCTGCTGGCGCTTCTTCTTCTCCTGCCCGGTCTCGGCGCGGCGCCCTTCGACGATCCGGGGGAGGGACAGCACGCCGAGATCGCCCGCGAGGCCTGGGCCAGCGGGGACTGGCTCACGCTGAGACTCGGCGGCGTCCGCTACTTCGACAAGCCGCCCCTGCTCTACGCGATGGCGGCGGCGGCATTTGCGGTGTGGGGGCCGTCGGAGTGGGCGGCGCGGCTGGGCCCCGTCATCGGCGCCGCCGCGGCCGTCGCCGCCACCGCCTTCCTCGGCGCCCGGCTCATGGGCCCCGGTTGGGGCGTGCTGGCGGGCGCCGCGCTCCTCTCCTCCGCGCTCTTTGCCTTCTTCGGTCGCTACGTCAGGCCCGAGACGCTCTTCGTCGCCGCGATCCAGTGGGGCCTCACGGGACTGCTGATCGGAGGGGTGCGGGATGCGGGCGGCCTCACCCGCGCTGCAAGCGCCCGCGTGTGGCCGCTCATCGGCTATGCGGCACTGGGCCTCGCCGCCCTGGCGAAGGATCCGCTGGGGCTCCTGGGGCCGCTCGCTGCCGTGGCCGGGGCCCGCTGGCTGGGCGGCAGGCTCCGGCCGCTCTCCTCGTGGCTGCCCGCTGCGGGTATCGTGCTGGCGCTGGTGCTCGGATTCGGCTGGTACGCGCTCGCCGGGCTCCGCAACCCGGGCTTCCTCTGGTACACGGTGGTGGACAACCACGTGCTCAACGCGGCGCGGCTGCGCGTCTTCCCGGACGAGGACGTGCCGCTGTCGGCCCTCGAGTTCCTCGCCACCGGCGCCTTCGGGGCCTTTCCGTGGATCGTGCCGGCCGCCCTCATGCTCTGGGCGCTCGCGCGGCGGCGCGCGTGGCGGGACCCCGACGAGATGCCCTGGGTGGCGCTCGCCCTGTGGGTGGCCGGCACCTTCGCCGTCGTCCTGGCCGTGCCCTTCAGGCTGCCTCATTACGGGCTGCCGGCCTATCCCGCGGTCGCGCTCCTGGCGCTCAGGTGGTGGCGCGAGCGGGCGCCCGGAGTCAGGAGGACCGTCTGGCTCCATCTGGGGCTCTTCGCGCTCCTGACCGCGGCGCTCGGCCTGGCGGCGTGGAGCGATGGGCGCGTGTTCAGCGACGCCGTGTTCGGAGTCTCGGACGTCTACACCCGGAAGGAGGCGGTCGCGGGGCAGGCCTCCCCGTATCCCGCCTGGGCCGTGCTCCAGCCGCTCGTGGCGCGCGCCGCACTCGCGTTCGGCGTGGGGAGCCTGGGACTGCTGGCGGCCGCGGCGCTCGGGAACGCGCGGATCGGCCTCGTCGCGGTGACGGCCACCATGCTCGCGCTCGTGCCCGCGGTCGAGACCGCAGGCGCGCGCCTGTCCGAGGCGCGCGCGGTGGCGGGACTCGCCGAGGAGGTGAAGTGGCGGGCGCGCGACGGCGCGGTGCTCGTGCACGAGGGGCCCATCGAGAGCTCGGGTGCGCTCGAGTTCTATTCGGGACGGCGGCCGATCCTCCTCGACGCGCGCCGCAGCATCCTCGGCTTCGGCGCCACGTTCCCCGAGGCGGGTCCTGCCTTCTGGGACGGCGAGCGCTTCCGCCGCGAGTGGCTCTCGGAGCGCGCGCTCCTGCTCGTCACCCCGCGCGCACCCGCCTCGAGCATCATCCGCTCCCTGCCCGACGGGAGCGCGCGCATGGTCGCGGCCCGGAATGGCCGCTGGCTCTACGCCAACACCGCCGCCTCGCGCTTGCCGTCCGGGCCGGCGACCGGACCGGGCCGGCAGGGTTGGTGTCGTGAGGATCCCTCGCAGCGGCCGCAGTCGAGCCTCCCACTACATCTGGTGTCGTGTTGAGGCAACCGGATAAGCACGAGTCGGGATTGGCCCCGCGGACGGTTGCCGTGGGCGCGTTGTCTGAGGTACGGTGAGCCGGTGAGTATCGCGTCCGACTCCATGCGCACGCTGTTCCTCCATCCGCCGTCCTTCGATGGGTTCGACGGTGGTGCTGGCTCGCGCTACCAGGCAAGGCGGGAGATCCGCTCCTTCTGGTACCCGACCTGGCTCGCCCAGCCGGCGGCGCTGGTGCCGGGCTCGCGCCTGGTGGACGCGCCGCCCGACGGGCTCACGCTCCAGGACGTGCTGCCGCTCGCCCGGCAGTACGACCTCTGCGTGATGCACACGAGCACGCCGTCGTTCCGGTCCGACGTCATGGTTGCCGAGGCGCTCCGGGCCGAGAACCCCGCGCTCGTCATCGGCATGGTGGGCGCGGCGGTCGCGGTCAACCCGGAGGCGGCGCTGCGCGCCTCGGGGGCCGTGACATTCGTCGCGCGCAGCGAGTTCGACTTCACCATCCAGCAGGTGGCCGAGGGGCGCCCGCTGGAGCGTATCCTGGGGCTGTCCTACCGTGTGAACGGCCGCGTGGAGCACACCCCCGAGCGGCCGGTGCTGGAGAACATGGACGCGCTGCCCTTCGTCACGCCGGTGTACCGGCGGGACCTCACGGTGGAGAACTACGCCATCGGCTATCTCCGCCACCCGTACCTGTCGCTCTACACGGGCCGCGGCTGTCGCTCGCGCTGCACCTTCTGCCTCTGGCCCCAGACGGTGGGCGGCCACCGGTACCGGACGCGCAGCCCCGAGCACGTGGCCGAGGAGATGGCGCTGGCGGTGCGCCTGTTCCCCGAGGTGAAGGAGTTCTTCTTCGACGACGACACCTTCACCGATGACCTCCCGCGCGCCGAGGCCATCGCCCGCCGGCTCGGCCGGCTCGGCATCACGTGGTCGGCCAATGCCAAGGCCAATGTCCCCTACGACACGCTCAAGGTGCTCCGGGACAAC